>Ga0164293_10004497_pt1 | contig 11926 bp, 8 predicted proteins | sample GEODES118metaG_FD_111487 | JGI IMG/M metagenome (GOLD analysis project Ga0164293, IMG submission 111487) | Eutrophic lake water microbial communities from Lake Mendota, Wisconsin, USA - GEODES118 metaG | ecosystem: Environmental > Aquatic > Freshwater > Lake | place: USA: Lake Mendota, Wisconsin... | reverse complement strand
GGCAATCCTTATGGTGACCCATATGATGTGGATATATTGGGTGAGTGGATGCTCCGGATTCAGGAATGCGGGGTTAAGATGATGTCGCTCGCAGATACCGTTGGACTGGCCACTGCGGAAGAGGTAGGCAGGGTGACCAGGGCGATGGTATCTTCATTTTCGAATGCTCTGATTGGCGTGCACCTCCATGCGGCTCCGGCAGATCTTGAAGCTAAACTGAATGCGGCTTACCAAGCAGGTTGCAGGAGGTTCGATGGGGCCATTGGCGGAATTGGTGGCTGCCCTATGGCTGGGGATGAACTGATTGGCAATATGGATACCCTGGCCATGATCAATTATTTTGACCGTCTCGGCATAAGGGGGAATATAGACATAGCGGAACTTGAACACTGCAAGCGGATCTCACAAGAAATTTTCATATGAACATGGAATTCAGAAGGGAACTTGATGTCAGGCCGCTGAAGGAAAAGATCAACATCAGGGATCAAATGATGCTCACGGGGTCCTGTTTTTCAGAGAATCTTGGCGGGAAGTTGGTTCATAATCGCTTTAATGTGCAATTCAATCCCAGTGGGATCATGTTCAATCCGGTAAGTATTGCGGATTCGATTACATCATACATTACCAACCGTTCCTACGATCACAGCATGATCTTCAAAAATCAGGAATGGTGGACCAGTTGGGACCATCATTCCCGTTTTACACATGCCGATGCCGACGAGTTACTGGCTATGATCAACGGCTCCCAGAAGGCTGCGCATGAGTTCCTCAAAAAAACAAAATGGCTGATCATTACCCTTGGCTCTGCCTGGGTTTACCAACTGGACAACGGAAGGGTAGTGGCGAATTGCCATAAAGTGGCCACGGATAAGTTTCGAAAGAAACTGCTTTCATTTGAAGATGTATTGAGCACACTGGATAATGTGATCCATCGAATTTTTTTGTTCAATCCGGACATCAGGATCATGTTCACCGTAAGTCCGGTGAGGCATTTACGAGATGGGTTTGTAGAAAATAACCGGAGCAAGGCCGTGCTGATCCAGGCGGTTCATCACCTGGTGGATAAATTTGATAAACTCTATTATTTCCCTTCTTATGAATTGGTGATCGACGACCTGAGGGATTATCGATTTTATTCGGAAGATATGGTACACCCAAACTACCAGGCCACGGAATACGTGTGGCAGAAATTTCTAAAAGCCTGCGTGGACGGAAGCTCGCTCAATGTGCTGGCAGAGATCAATACCATCAACGCAGCCAGGGCGCACAAACCCTTTCAACCCGATTCTGATGCGCACCGTAAATTCAGGAAAAAACAGTACGATTCCCTTCAAAAGCTGATGATAGAATATCCCTATATCAACTGGGAAAACGACCTGTCCTTTTTTGCTGATCACTAACCTTCCATTCCAAACTCCATCGTGGCAGGCTCCTGGTTCCTTGCGATCAATCAGTGGACCCGGTCTCCCCGGATCTCAAGGGCGCTAATGATATCGGCTTCATAGTGCAACCATTCCTGCCATCTCGCCCTTACTTTTTCTTTAGGGAGGTAGTGTTCTGCCAGATCAATGAACAGGGTGTAATGTCCAGCTTCACTCTCCATGAATTTTCTGTAGAAGGTACGCATGTATTCATCTTCCAAACCTTCACTTAACCGCTTAAAGCGTTCACAACTTCTCGCTTCGATCAGTGCAGAGATCAGCAGTTTATCCAGGAAACGATCCTCGGGATGGCCGCCTTTTTTCTCGAATTCGAAGAGCTTATTTACATACTCATCTTTACGCTGCTTTCCCAGTTTAAGTCCCCTTCTTTTCAATTCTGCCAGCACCTGCCTGAAATGTCCCCACTCTTCTGTTACGATGGGCGCAACCTCGTCAACCATTTTTTCATATCCCGGATATTTCTGGATCAGCGAGATACAGGTGGTGGCTGCTTTCTGTTCACAAAAAGCATGGTCCGTAAGGATCTCTTCCAGGGATATTTCCGCCAGGTTAACCCATCTTGGATCTGTTGGCAGTTTGAGGCCGAGGATATTCTTTACATCATTATCATTCATATGAGCAATAAAGGTCGAATTTAAAATCCCAAAAACAAGTTTGATTTCCGACATGTAAGTTTTGCATTATCTTCAAACAAATTCCACAGTTGCATGCGCATCCTGTTTTTTCTCCTGGCCCTCGCGACCACCATCGCCCTGGTGGTTATACTTGATACTACCAAATTGTTACCAGCACCACTCGGCAGATGGCTCAGCCCGCAGCAGGGGATCTGGCAGAACGCGGAAAGCCTGGATCATGATTACAATGCCAACCTTACCATTCCCGGGTTGAAAGGAAATACAGAAGTCTATTTCGACGAGAGGCTGGTGCCCCATATTTTTTCCGATAATGAAGAAGATCCCTATTTCGTGCAAGGCTATCTGCATGCCAAGTTCAGGTTATGGCAAATGGAATTCCAGACCCATTTCATATCCGGGAGAATCAGTGAGATCGTGGGAGATGCAGGCATTAAATCAGATCGTGGTTTCAGGAGAATGGGAATTACCTCGGCAGCTGAAAGTTCCCTGGCCTTTATGGAAAAAGATGAAGTGATGCGGCAAACAATGGATGCATATACCGCAGGGGTAAACGCCTATATTGAAAACCTTCCTGAATCCCAGCTTCCGATAGAATATAAGTTACTGGGCTACAAACCCGAGAAGTGGACGAACTTGAAATCTGTTTTATTTTTCAAAGCCATGAGCTACGATCTGGTGGGAGGCGATGATGATTTTGAACAAACCAACCTGTTGAAGATCCTGGGCGAAGCCGATTACAATTTTTTGTTTCCGCAAGCGGAGGATTCCCTTTCACCCATCATACCCAAAGGCATTCCATTCACCAAATCTGCCGAGATACCGCTTGCTCCCGCAGATGCCGACTCAGTATATTTTCATCGCCGCGATTCACTCTGGTTTACCCAGGAGTTCAAGCCGGACCCCGACAATGGAAGCAATAACTGGGTAGTATCAGGTTCAAAAACAAAAAGTGGCAAACCGATCTTATGCAATGATCCTCACCTCAGCCTTTCATTGCCTTCGATCTGGATGGAAATGCAGATCACTACGCCTACCTCAAATGCTTATGGGGTGACGTTCCCCGGACTGCCGATCGTAGTTATTGGCTTTAACGATTATATCGCCTTTGGCGTAACCAATGCCGGACGCGAGTTGAAAGATTATTACGAGATCAGGTTCAGGGACGCTTCAAGGACAGAATACTGGTTCAATAATGCATGGAAAAAGGCAGACCTGCGCATTGAGCAGATCAGTGTAAAGGGAAGCGCCCCGTTTATAGACACGGTGGCTTATACCGTTTTTGGGCCAGTGATATATGATAAAACCTTTAAAGATAAACTGAATCAGAACAAGGCCTATGCGTTAAGCTGGATCGCTCATTATCCGTCCAACCCCCTCAAGATGTGGTACCAGTTGAACCGGGCGAAAAATTACAATGACTATCTGGACGCAGTACAGTATTTTAATGAACCCTCCCAGAATATAGTGTTTGCCAGTAAGGAGGGTGATATCGCCATTAAACAGGAAGGTAAGTTCCCCCTTCGCTGGGAAGGCCAGGGCAGTTTCGTGATGCCCGGTACGGACAGCAGTTATATGTGGAAGGAATTCATTCCCAGGCAGGATAATCCATTTTCCCATAACCCCGAACAGGGATACCTAAGCAGTGCCAATCAACGGGCTGTCGACACCAGCTACCCTTATTTCATTCCCGGAAGTTACGATATGTACCGCGGCGTTTCGATCAACAGGAGACTTTCAGTAATGAGCAATATCACACCGGATGATATGAAACGATTGCAGAACGACAATTACAATGTTTTTGCAGAGCACATGAGGCCTTTGATGCTACGCTATGTGGACCGTGATCGCCTCTCCCCGGAGGCATTGAGATTCCTTACCCTGCTGGAACAATGGAACTTAAACAGCGATATCCAGGAGACAGGACCTACCATTTTTGAAAACTGGGTAGACTCGCTGAGGCCCGCATTGTTCAGGGATGAGCTGTTCCGCAATGACCTGCCGGTTATATTTCCGTCAGACGAGATAATAGCGCAAAGTCTGATTCGCGACAGTTCATCTTTCAAGTTCATTGACAACACAAAAACCCCCGAAACAGAAACATTGGCAGATATATTAACCAGTTCACTGGAAAAGGCCACGCCGGGCCTTAAGAAGGCCGAAGATGATCACAGACTCGAGTGGGGAAAATTTAAGAATACCTCTGTTTACCACCTTCTCAGGGAAAGGATGCTTCCATTTGGCAGGCTGGGACTTCCTATTGGGGGTGGTAAACACATTATTAACGCCACCAAGCAAAAAAACGGACCAAGTTGGAAGATGGTCATTCACATGACCACGCCTACTGAAGCTTACGGGATCTATCCCGGAGGCCAGAATGGAAATCCCGGTAGTCCGTTTTACGATAACACCGTCCTGGACTGGGCCAAGGGTCAACATTATAAACTCTGGGTGATGCAGCAGAATGAGAAGAAGGACAAGAGGGTTAAGGCCACCATGAAATTCAGTTCCTAAAATTCACGATATGAAATTCTTCATCAGCATTATATTGACCGTTTTGTTAGCCTTTGCCTTCGGGCTCTATCTACCCTGGTGGAGCATAGCGCTTGCGGCATTCATGGTATCTGCGCTGATCCCGGTGAAACCCGGCTGGGCATTCCTGGTGGGATTCATTTCCCTGTTCCTTCTATGGGGTGGCCTTGCCTGGTTTCAAAGCGTCAACAACAACCATATTCTGGCCCACCGGATGTCTCAGGTGATCCTTAAAGAAGATGATCCCGCGAAGCTCACATTGTTTGCAGCGCTGATCGGGGGCGTGATAGGGGGATTTGCTGCTTTGTCGGGCCGACTATTCAGGACCCTGCTCCGCTAAGTTTTCCGTTTTCGTATCTTTGCCTCGATTTTGGAATTTTGCCCAGCCTGCAACTGGGGTTCCGTTGGAATTAAAATTTACCGATGGCAAATCTACACAACCGCGTCTCCCGCAAGGAGTTGAAAGAGCGTATAGCTAAAGACAACACGCCCCGCAAGACCATTTCATTTTACAACTATATTTCCATCCCGGATCCAGAGGCATTCAGGAATGAGTTATACACCCATTTCGCTGCACTCGGCGTGCTTGGTAGAATTTATGTGGCCAATGAAGGGATCAATGCCCAGATCAGTGTACCCGGGCAGCAACTTTCTTCTTTTACGGAGTATCTCTACACCCTCGAGGGTTTTCACGGGCTGAGGCTGAATGTTGCCGTCGACGATAACGGGAAGTCGTTTTTTGTGCTCGACATCAAAGTGCGGAAAAAGATCGTGGCGGACGGGATCGAAGACCCGGCTTTTGACATGAACCGTAAAGGCAGGTATGTGGACGCAGAACAGTTCAACCAGTTAACGCAAGATCCGGATACGGTGGTGATCGATATGCGAAACCACTATGAGTTTGAAGTGGGTCATTTCCAAAAAGCCATAGAAGTTCCCAGCGATACTTTCCGCGAACAGCTGCCCATGGCGGTTGATATGATGAAAGATCAGAAACATAGGAATATCATCATGTACTGTACAGGTGGCATCCGATGTGAAAAGGCCAGCGCTTATATGCTGCATCAGGGCTTTACCAATGTATTTCATTTGGAAGGCGGTATCATCAATTACTGCAGGCAAGTCAACGAAAAAGGACTTGAAAATAAGTTCATCGGAAAGAATTTCGTGTTTGACGACAGGTTAGGAGAGCGAATTAGCCCGGACATCATTGCGCGCTGTCACCAGTGTGGGAAGCCAGCTGATCACCATGTGAACTGCATAAACTCCGGGTGTCACCTGTTATTCATTCAATGTGACTCCTGCGCCGCCGAGTATGAACAGTGCTGCAGTGAAGCCTGCCGCGACATCATCCATCTCCCTGAAGAACAGCAAAAAGAACTTAGAAAAGGGCAGGATAAAGGCCAGAATATTTTCAATAAATCAAGGAAGAGGTACAAGCATAAAGCGAAAGACGTTTAGTTAAGGGTTTTCAGTGATTCAATGATCCGGAATTGGGTTTCCTCCTCACTGAGCGCTTCCGGTTTGAAAGCATCCCCAATGATCAGTTCATAGAGATCAATATACCTTTGAGAAATGGTGTTGACCCATTCGTCCGACATCTCAGGAACCACCTGGCCTTCCTTACCCATAAAATGGTTTGCGATCAGCCATTCCCGGACGAATTCCTTGCTCAGTTGTTTCTGGCGTTCACCAGATTTTTGGCGATCTGCAAAACCGTCAGCATAAAAATACCTCGAGGAGTCCGGCGTATGGACCTCGTCCATCAGATAGATCTGATCACCGATCTTCCCAAATTCATACTTGGTATCCGCGAGGATCAGGCCACGTTTTGCGGCGATCTCCCGGCCTCTCCCGAATAACGCGAGGGCATATTGGCATAGCTGCTCCCATTCCCCGGCGGTGGCCAGTTCTCTCTGGATGATCTCTTTGGGGGAGATATCCTCGTCATGCCCCGCATCCGCCTTTGTAGAAGGAGTGATGATGGGTTTCGGGAAGAAATCATTTTCTATCAGTCCTTCCGGCATTTGCGCGCCACAGAGGTCTTTTTTATCCTGATAGGTTCTCCAGGCATGGCCAACCAGGTTGCCCCGCACCACCATTTCGATTTTGAAAGGGGTACATTTTTTGCCGATGGAAACATTGGGTAAGGGTGTGCTCAACAGCCAGTTTGGACAAATATCAGCTGTTTCCTGAAGCATAAACGCTGCTATCTGGTTCAGTACCTGGCCCTTGAACGGGATTGGACGGGGCAGGATCACATCAAAAGCAGAGATCCGGTCGCTGGCGATCATGACTAAAATCTTGTTATCGATAGTATAAACATCCCTTACCTTACCTTTATAATAATTCGACTGTCCGGGGAACTGATAACTCATGTTGCTAAAGTAAATGCAGGTGAGGATTCAACCAACTTAAATGGGACGTTGTTTTATTTTTTTTGATAAAAAGCCAACTAATGCTATTTTGCCATCAACTTTGAACTAAATAACTGCTTATGAAAAGAGTAGGCATTACACTTGCCACCTTAATCCTGGTCTTATGCTCAGGGTTTGTTTCAGCCCAAACGTCTTCCTTCATCGGTAAAGTCAGAAATAATTCCGGCATGAACCTCGGAAAATTATCTGTCACCGTAAAAGGTACAACGATTGGCACCACTACGGATGATAATGGAAATTTCACCTTAAATCTGCCTTCGACTGTTAAATATCCTGTTACGCTGGTAGTATCCGGTGTGGGGGTGGTTTCACAGGAGACAGTGATCAAATCGGCCTCGGATGTGGCTGATATCGAAGTATTGTCTTCTTCAAACCTCTCGGATGAGATCGTTGTTTCAGCCACCAGGACCCAGACCAGGGCAATGGAATCGCCGGTTACTGTGGAGAGGGTAGGCCTGAACATGATTCGCAATGCCCCTTCAGCCAACTACTATGATATTATTGGTAATGTCAAAGGCGTCGACCTCGTGACTTCAAGCCTTACTTTCAAAACGGTCACCACCAGGGGATTCGCCGGTTCTGGTAACACCAGGTTCACCCAGATCATGGATGGAATGGACAACCAGGCTCCCGGTTTGAACTTCTCCGTAGGTAGTGTGATCGGTTTGACGGAACTGGACGTGGAAAGCATGGAACTTCTGCCCGGCGCTTCTTCGGCCCTATACGGACCTGGTGGCATGAATGGAACTTTGCTGATAAACAGCAAAAATCCCTTCAAATATCAGGGCCTGTCGTTCCAGGCAAAAACAGGTATCATGCATACCGACAATCGTTACCGCAATGCCTCTCCGTATCACAACTACAGTATACGGTATGCCCATAAGGTGAGCGAGAGATTCGCTTTCAAGATCGGCGGCGAACTGGTGCACGCAAGAGACTGGCTGGCTGATGACCAGCGTAACTATATCAGACCTACTGCCGCCAATGGACTCACTGTAGGTAAGTTTGCCGCAGGTACACGTGATTCGGATCCCAATTACAATGGCGCGAATTCTTATGGTGATGAGACGTCTGTAGATGGAGCTACAAATACGTTCATATTGAATTCAATTGCGGCCGCAGTTCCACCAATCGCAGGATTTATCAACGGACTCATCGCCGAGGGAGTGCCTTCTGTTTCCCGCACCGGATTCAGGGAAGGTCAGGTGGTGGATCCCAATACCATCAATGGTAAGATTTCAGGTTCCTTGAATTACAAACTCAGCAATAATCTAGAAGTTATTCTGGCGGGTTTCTGGGGAACGGGTAATACCGTTTATACAGGCAGTGACAGATACTCACTGAAAGATTTTAAAATAGGGCAGTATAAGCTGGAGCTGGTCGGCAAAAACTGGCTGGTCAGGGCCTACACCACCCAGGAAGATGCGGGGGGATCTCATAACCTGACGGCCGCATCCAGGATTTTCAATGAAACCTGGAAACCTACTCCCACCTGGCTTCCTGAATATTGGCAATCGTATGTTAATAACAGAATGAGTGGCCAGAATGCTTACGATGCCCATAATTCTGCCCGTAGTTTCGCTGACAGGGGAACGCCCCAGCCTGGTACTGATGCCTACAAGGCCATCTACGACAAGATCATCAGAACGCCTATCAGCAAGGGAGGAGCCTTGTTCCTTGATAAGTCGAGTCTATATGCTATAGAGGGACAATACAACCTGGCCGAGTACACCAAGAAATTCGCAGATATCCTGATTGGAGGTAACTTCAGGAGGTTCGTACTGAATTCACAGGGTACCTTGTTCATCGATACTGCAGGTGTAATTCCGATCAACGAATGGGGTGCTTATGTTCAGGCGGGAAGAGACTTTGGCAAGCGCGTAAGGATCGTTGCTTCCGTACGGTACGATAAAAACGAGAATTTCTCCGGCCGTTTCACGCCCCGTGCTACCGCTGTGATCAAAGTAGCCAAAAACAATAACATTAGGCTTTCGTATCAGACCGCCTATCGCTTCCCTTCCACCCAACAACAGTATATCAGGTTAGGAGTGGGCGGTGGAGAGACACTGCTGGGTGGCCTGCCGGTGTTCCGTGATATCTATGGATTCAATAGCAATCCACCTGCAACACTTCCACTGAGTTCACCGACCAATCCTAAACTGGCCTCTTTCAACGAATTCAAACCGGAAAGTGTACAGTCGATAGAATTGGGTTATAAAGGGCTATTGGCGAGTGACAGACTGCTGGTTGATGTGTACGGTTACCTCGGCGAATACACCAACTTCATCGTTAGGCAAGCCTATGCACAAAGACTGAATCAATCCAATCCATCATGGGGCGCAGCAAACATCAGAACCCTTTCCATACCTGTCAATAGCACGGCTAAAGTGAAAACGTATGGCGCAGGCCTCAGCCTTGAATACAGAATGGGCAGAGGGTATTATGCCACGTTGAATGCTTCAACCGATGTATTGCAGGATGTTCCCGAAGGATTTGTAGCCTTCTTTAATTCGCCAAGATACAGGTACAACCTGGGCGCGGGCAATTATGGATTTGGAAAAGACAAGCGTATCTCATTTGCCGCTACTTTGCGTTGGCAGGATGAGTTCATGTACGAAAGTGATTTCGTATCCGCTGAAGTGCCATCTTTCTTCTCCTTAGATGCGCAGGTGAGCTATAAGTTCCCAGCGATCAAATCGCTTGTTGGAGTTGGCGCCAATAACCTGTTGAACCAATACTATATCACAGCTCCGGGTAACCCCTCTATTGGAGGTCTTTACTACGTGCGTTTTGCTTATAACATTTTCTAAAACGGGATGAAAACTAGAATGAACATGAAAAAATTTCATATAAAGACATTAATTGCCGGGCTTTTGCTGGCTTCCCTGGTCATAACATCCTGTAATAAGGACGTTCCGGATCCAGTGCCGATCCCGAGGCCAAGCAGCCCATCGTTGCCCACGATCGGAAGTATTATAACCACCGATACATCATTCAGCTATCTGCTGGCTGCGGCTAATCGCGTGGGCCTGTCCGATGCCTTGTTTACTACAACATCCAACCTCACCGTTTTTGCACCACCTAATGCCGCATTCCGGGGGCTGCTGGCATCGCTGGGACTGCCCACCGCCATCAGTTCGATCAATCTGATCCCACTGACTACGCTTACACCACTGATCCAGTATCATGTATTGGGCTATCAGGTGCCGGCGGCGAATATTCCGGAGACATTCCCAAATCTTTTGGCGCATTCATTATTCGCTCTACCAGGAGCCCCTGCGCCTTTTGTCAGAATGCCCAGTTTCCCCTCAAGAAGGGGAACAGCTGCATGGTTGAATAACGTTCCCGTATCAAGGGCAGATGTGCTTGCTGGCAATGGTGTTATTCATGTCATTGGAGGCATTGCCGCCCCGCCATCACAAACTGTATCGGCCATCATTGCAGGCGATACATCACTGTCGTTCCTGAGAGCAGCCATACTTCGGGCTGATTCCGGCCAGGTGGGCATAAACCGTCTGGATTCTGCCATGAACCTTGCATACGGCCCCAACCTGACAATTTTCGCTCCTGATAACAATGCCTTCAGGGCCTTCCTTGGAGCGCTTGGGCTTCCCCCATCCCCGGCTGTTTTTGCATCGTTACCCGTTCAAACGGTCAGGGCCATTGTTTCTTACCATGGACTGGGAACCCGGGTGTTTTCACCAAACCTTCCTGCAACGGCTATTCCAGTTCCAACTTTGCTTACACCAGCAGTTCCCGGAACAACGCTGTCTGTCAGTACCGCAGGTGTGAAAGGTCTTGCGAATCCTACAACAGCGGCTATCACCACGGCTAACCGAAACGGGATAAATGGTATCATACATGTGGTTAACCAGGTGTTGAGATTCCAATAAATTGAATTTAACTCCATAAAAAAACCTCAGCAAACGCTGAGGTTTTTTTTATGCCTGATGTTATTTAAACGTTGAATCGAAAATGCATGATGTCACCATCTTCCACGAGATATTCTTTTCCCTGAACCGCCAACTTGCCCGCGTCCCGGCATGCCGCCTCCGAGCCATAGTGTATGAAATCAGCATACTTGATCACTTCCGCGCGTATAAACCCTTTTTCAAAATCCGTATGGATCACGCCAGCTGCCTGCGGGGCCAACATGCCCTCGGTAATCGTCCACGCCCGCACTTCCTGAACGCCCGCCGTGAAATAAGTGATCAATCGAAGTAAATTGTAGGTTGATGTGATCAGCCTGGCAACGCCGCTTTGGTGAAGACCCAGATCTTCCAGGAACATTTGCCTGTCGTCATAACTCTCCATCACCGCGATCTCACTCTCGATCTCCGCACTGATGAAAATGATCTCCGCTTTTTCGTCTTTCACCGCATTAATCAATGCATCCGTATGCGCATTTCCTTTCACTACAGATTTCTCATCCACATTACACACATAGAGCACAGGCTTCATAGTAAGCAGGAACATGTCATCGATATGCTTCGCGCGATCCTCGATGTTCACATCAAATGACCTCGCATTCTTCCCCTGTTCCAAATGTGCTTTAAGTTTCCGGAGGATCTCAATGCCATTCAGGATGTCGCGGTCGCCGGTTTTAACCAGCTTCTCCGTTTTGGCCAGTTTCTTGTCCACGCTATCGAGGTCTTTCAGCTGTAGTTCGGTATCGATCACCTCTTTATCCCTGACAGGGTTTACATTTCCGTCCACATGGATCACGTTATCGTCTTCAAAACAGCGCAGGACGTGAATGATGGCGTCTGTACTCCTGATGTTTCCAAGGAACTGGTTACCCAGACCTTCGCCCTTGCTGGCCCCCTTAACGAGGCCGGCAATATCCACGATCTCTACTGTGGTGAGTACTACTTTGTTGGGC
>Ga0164293_10004496_pt1 | contig 11926 bp, 9 predicted proteins | sample GEODES118metaG_FD_111487 | JGI IMG/M metagenome (GOLD analysis project Ga0164293, IMG submission 111487) | Eutrophic lake water microbial communities from Lake Mendota, Wisconsin, USA - GEODES118 metaG | ecosystem: Environmental > Aquatic > Freshwater > Lake | place: USA: Lake Mendota, Wisconsin... | reverse complement strand
TGATCACTTCGCGCAGAGGACCTGCATCTTGGCCTCGCCCGGCGGCAGCGGCCGCAACGAGCACCAACGGCCAGCGACGCTGGCCAGGTGGCTTCGGGCGAGGGTTGGGACGTGCCGGTGTGGACATCGCGGATAGAGCGATCGCAGAATACGTGCCACCCATCACGCGCCCAATTCTTCCCTTGATAAAACCATTGTTTTGGAAAAAAGACGCCGCAAAAACCGGCGAAAGCGCATTGGGCCCAGCGAGACCGATGGACCGTTCGGTCTGGATCAGCGGGGAGCCAAGCTGGGTCATTGGATCCCCTGGATCACCGCCGCGCCCCGCCGCGGCAATGTCACCCGTTTACGGTTGAGTGGTTGCCGTTCACTGATTTGCGAAAAAAAAGATGCGTGGTGCAAGCTTTTCGCGCGATCCCGGCGACGCGACTACGGCTGCGCGTGCTCGTCGGCTTTGGCTAAGTTGCGACGTTGACGAGCGGTGCGCGGGCGCATGTCGACCACGAATGCGTGCAGGTGAGCGGTGCGGGCGCGCACGGCCTGCGACCCGGTGCCATCGAAACATGGGTGCCGGAGCAGCGCCGGAAGCAATTCGTCGACCCACCCCTCGCCGCCGAAGTAGGGCCACCGCTGCGGTCCGTAGACGAACCGTTGCGAAAGCGCGCTTCCCTCGGCCGTGTCGGTAAAGCGAAATTCGGTCTTCTTCGCTCCGAATGAGGCCATTCGTTGGAGGCGGTTGGTGAGAGATTGGCCAGGCGACACCTGCAAGTCAGGCCACCACGGGCAATCAAAGTAGGTGTGCTCACGCACTCGGCCGAGTTTCCAGAGTTCGGGCCCTAGGGCATTGGTGTGCCATGATTCCGGAGCATTTGCGTTATGCACGCCTCGCAGACGTGCCAAGGCTCGAATGACAGCAACTCCCCAATTGTCCGGATTGCACACGGTGACGATCAACACTTTGCGCGCGAGCGACGCGACACTCCGTAAGTATTCGCGCCAATCGGTTGTGAAGCTAAGAGCGTGGTAGCAAACGACCATGTCGCTCGGGGGCAAACCGTCGATGCTCTCACCGGTCGCAACGCGGACGCTCACGTCAGAAACGCCCGCGGATTCGTAAATGTTCCGTGCAACGTCGGCGTGCTGTTCGGAGGGCAGCGCTGTCGTTACCCGAACCCCGCGCCGCGCAAGGCCAACGCCGTGAACGCCAGCGACGCCGGCCATACCATCGATAGGGCCCTCGAGCATCGATTGCACGTCGTACTCGCGGGCCCACGAGTCTAGCAGTTGATAGAAGCAGTATCGCTCGTAAGCCGTGCCTAGTCCGCGATCGTCGGTGACAAGCTGCTGCATGGATCTTCCTTTGGTCCTTCTCGATAAGAGTGCCTTGGCGCGGGCGAAGCAAAACCGTAAACGCGATGCCGCTGCGAGACAATTGCGCGGGAGGCCCAAAAGCGGCGTTGGTGCAGAGGCTGTGCTACGAGCCTTCCCCAACGTGAGGTTCCGGATGAGATTTCGGCAAGGATTGTCGATTGCGGCTGGGTTAGGCATCGCAGGCGCTTTGGCTTGTGAAACCGTTGAGCACACCGCACTTCATACCTCGCGGCGTGATGAAGACTTGAAGACCGAAACCCAGCGTGATCGCGACGACCTGTTTGATGTCACCAAAAGTGTCGCCGCAGCGCGTGCAGCCGGGCTGTATCAAACCCCGGTTCCAAACAACCAAGATGCGCAACGGAACGCCGTCGATAAAATAGGTGGAAGGTACACGGATGCTCTGTTGCTGGCCGTATTTTCTCCGCGGCGTCAAACCGATCAAATGGTTCGGCAGGCATTGTCGCTGATGCCGGAATCGATCGTGAGCACGATTGCGTTTGTGCACGCGACGCGCGTGGCGCAAGATCCGGAGCGGGCAGCTCGCGAGCTTCAGGGAAAAAAGGAAGTGGTGATCGTTGGGTCGTTTCGCGGAGTGGGTGCCGCAACAGCCGATGATCCCGCATTTACGTCGGTGCACACGCAAGAGCTGAATGCGCTCGAGGTTGCTCTGATTCTTGCGGGCGAACTCAAGATTACGGTGCGTGATGTCGTGTTTGCGATGGGAGATAGCTCGCCCAAGCGCGTGGGAGATCGCTACGAAGCTAACCCGTTTGCGCTTCAAAAACGCCAAGAGCTCGAAGCTCGAATGGCAAAGATTCTTAGCGCCAATGGCTACACGACTCCGGAAGCACTGACGTGGGGTGCCGATGAGCTCATGCTTTGCGCTCTGGCGGCGCAGCTTCCGGAAGTCACGCTGTCCGCCGACTTGCAAAGTTCCTCGTCGCGGTTTTTTTACGACGGTTTTGCGACGACCTCGACGGTGCTGAGCGAGGCTCTTTCGAAAGTGCGAATGCGTCTCGTGGCGCCTGCAAGCGGCGCGGCCTCGGCTGCGGCCATTGAACTTCGCGCGTTTAGCTTGTTGCCTGGTGCGAATTCATCGGGCGATCAAACGTATCCCGATGGGGCAGAACTTGCCGTTCAGCGCGAGGCCGATTCGGCGTTTTCGCGAAAAATTCGTTCGCTTGATGCAACCACGCTTGCTCGCACCGTGATTGTTGATTCACGCCTCAACAACGGCGCTCTTGATGCGGCTTCGCTGCCGCCGTCGCTCGATGTGTTGGCGTTCGGCTCGTGGGGGACCGGGGGCAATGCCTTTGGTCAAACGCTCGCGATTGCCAAGATTCTTGCGAGCGCGGAGCAACGTGCAAAAGATCTCGGCAGTGCCGCAGTGCTGAAAAGCGTGCAAGATGCACGAAGGCAGCTTGCCGTTGAGGCCATCGCGCACGACGTGTTTTTTATTGGTTACGCGAAGGGGGCATCCGGTGCCTCTGTGGGCGATGGCCGACTCAACGCGCTTTCGACGTGGCTTCGCAATTCTGGCCTTCCCATTGCGCCGGGCCAGCGGCTTTCGGAGTCGCAGTTGGTTGGGTTTTACACGGAGGCAACGCGCTACGTGAATAGCCAGCTCAAAGAGGCTTATCCGTCGATGGGCGGACGGGTGCAATTGATTCCCCAGCCATTTAATCGGCGATTCGAGGCAAGCACGCTGTACTCCGAGGGGACGCGCGTAGAGCCTGGGTCGCTCAGTTCCGAATTGGTTGCGCGTTACGCCGAATTCAACCCCGCAAACACGTACCGGGGATACGTGCCAAAACCGGCCGTGGGACCTGCCGTTGGTTCTAATGGCGTATTTTACACGCAATAGCGTGTCACTGAACCCACAACGTCTGACGCCCGATGCGTGAACCGCGATGCTCGAATCGTCACGCCTGACGCCGAGGGTGGCAAGTCGTGCTAAGTCGCGTCCATGACATCTCGAGCGCAAAGTCCTGTATTTGTTGTCTCCGCAACGCGTACGCCGATTGGCGCGTACCTGGGGTCGCTTTCTTCGCTCACTGCGCCGCAGCTGGGCGCTGTGGCCATTAAAGCCGCGCTCGCGAAAGCAGGGCTTTCGGCCGACCACGTGGGCGAGGTGCTCATGGGAAACGTGCTGTCTGCAGGTATCGGTCAGGCGCCAGCGCGTCAGGCGCAGCGTGCCGCAGGCATCGCGGATCACGTGCCCGCAACGACCGTGAGTAAAGTATGCGGCTCGGGCATGCAGGCGCTTGTGTTTGGCGCACAGGCCATTGCGCTTGGCGACCGCGATGTTGTCGTCGCAGGCGGGATGGAGTCGATGTCGAACGTGCCCTACTACATGGATAAAGCGCGTCAGGGCTACCGCATGGGCAATGGCACACTCATTGACGGAATGATCCACGATGGCCTGTGGGATCCGTACGGCAATGTTCACATGGGAACGTGCGGCGACAAAACGGCTGCAGAGTACAACGTTTCGCGTGAGGCCCAAGATGAGTATGCCGCGTCGAGCTTCCGAAAAGCCGTAGCCGCCCAAAAAGAAGGCCTTTTCGCCGATGAAATCGCGCCGGTTTCGGTCGCGCAGCGCAAGGGCGATCCGCTCGTGGTGAGCGCTGACGAGGGGCCGGCCAAGGGCGATCCGTCGAAGTTTGCGTCGTTGCGACCGGCGTTCGGCAAAGACGGCACGATCACCGCCGCCAATGCGTCGTCGATCAACGATGGTGCGAGCGCACTGGTGCTGGCGAGTGAAGCGGCCGTGAAGGCGCACGGACTGAAGCCTCTCGCGCGCATTGTGGGGTACGCGAGCGCGGCGCAAGCGCCCGAGCGGTTCACGACCGCGCCGGCCAAAGCGATGGACAGCGTGCTCGCGAAGACAGGGCTCTCGCTGGGCGACATCGACCTGGTCGAGATCAACGAAGCGTTCAGCGTCGTGGCGATGGTGTGCGCCCAGCTGTCGAAGATCGATCTCGCCAAAGTGAACGTTCGCGGTGGCGCCGTTGCGCTTGGTCACCCGATCGGCGCAAGCGGGGCGCGCATTGTGACCACGCTCGTGCATGCGCTTGCGCAGACGAATCAAAAGCGCGGCATGGCGTCGATCTGTATCGGTGGAGGCGAGGCGCTCGCGATGATCGTCGAGCGCGTCTAGTCGACGTATTCGCCGCATCGTTTGCCGAATCTGATGCAAATACCACGCGTGCGGGGCGTTCGGTGTACGCTCCGCCGCGTGTGGCAGCGCAGCTTTGTGTCGATGAGTGTTCTTCTCGGCATACCCGCGACGGAGGCCGTCCGTATTTTGCAAGATGCATCAAAAATGTCAGGTGCAGAGTGCAGTGATTTGGAGAGCGAGAGGTGGGTTGCGGAACTTTCTGACCCGCGTCGTCCGGTTCGCGCGAAAGCGCTTGCGCTCGCGGTGCATGAGATCGTTGCCGATTTGGGCGAGGCATGCGCGCGATGAGTGATGTGAAAAGCGACGCGAAGATGGCGCGAGCCGCTCACAGCCTCACCGGCGAAGCGGGGCGAGCGCGTGTACTCAAGCGCGCGGAACTCGAGGGCCTAGGCCTTGGCTTGCCCGAATTGCCCTCGGCTCCTGAGACCAAGACCGCGCCGAACGCGCCAAGCGAATCCGCTCGCGGCTTGCCTTTGGTGCGCCGCGTTTCGCGGGCTGAACTCGAGGCTCGCGAGCGAGCAGAGCAAATCCTGAAAGCCGCATCCGAGCGGGCTCGTCGGATTGAAGACGAGGCCAAGCGCTCCGTTGAAACGCGCGTTGCCGCGGCGGTGGCGGAAGCGACAGAGCGTGAGGTTGCGCGGATAAGCGCGGAGTGGCTTGCGTGCAAAGCGCAAATGCAGGCCGAAAAATCCGGGGACATTGCACGCATTGTCGACGTGGCTGTGGCGCTCGCCGAAAGGCTGATCGGCGAAGCCATCGCGACCGAGCCAACGCGTATCCACGCGCTAGCCGTCAGCGCGTTTGAGCAGGTTCGCGGTGCAACCGACGTTCGCATCGAGGTGTGCCGTGAGGACAGTGCCGCCCTTGAGCAGCTCCTCGCTGATGCTGGGGTTGTCGCGACGCTTGAAATTTCCGACTCGCTCGAGCGCGGGTCTTTAGTTGTATATACCAATCTCGGGCACGTCGACGCGCGACTTAGACCGCAGCTTGAGCGGCTAGCCCAAGCCGTGCGCGCAGTCCTCGAGCGGCAGCACGGCGGCGCGACACCCGAAAAAGATAACTCCGGCAATTCGTCGACTTCAGCGAATTCGTCCCATTCAAAAGGAAGCGCGTCGTCATGAATTCTGCTCCTCGGCCGCCGTGGCGACTCGCGCTGGCTTTATTTGTTGCGACCGTGGCAAGTGTGTTCGCTTCGGGCGTGGCGATGCAAGATCCCGCGGCCATGTCGAGCACTGAGAGGCTTGTGCGCGGCGCGCAATTCGCAGGCGCATTGCTCAGCATCTTGGTGGCGCATGAGAGCGGTCATTTCATCGCGGCGCGCCTACACAAGGTCGAAGCGTCGTTTCCGCATTTTCTGCCCATGCCATGGCTGAGTCCTTTTGGCACGATGGGAGCGGTCATCCGCATGCGCGGTGAGATTCGTTCGCGCGCGGCCCTTTTAGATATTGGTGCGGCGGGCCCGTTGGCCGGGCTTATCGTTGCGATTCCACTTTACGTGTGGGGCGTTGCGCATTCGCGATGGGTGCCAGTATCGAGTGTCGATTCTGAGGGGTTTATTCAATTAGGCGATTCGCTTTTGCTCAAAGCGCTCGATCGTCTCGCGGCGCCTTCGTTGCCTGATACGCAAGGCATGGATCTCGAGCTTTCGCCGGTGGCGTTCGGGGCTTGGGGTGGATTGTTTGTCACGATGATCAACTTGCTGCCGATAGGGCAACTCGATGGGGGTCATGTGGCGTATGCCCTGTTAGGCGAGCGACAAAACACCGTGGCCCGCACACTTCATCGATGCATGTTGCTTGTATTTTTGGTTCTCTCGCTTGGCCCCACGGTGCGCGATTTGCGCGCAGATTTGGGGTTTACGTACGCGGGGGTGCACGCGGCCGATGCAATGTTTTGGCTCGTGTGGTTTCAGGTTCTCGCGGTGCTTGGCTCGCTGACCTCCTCGCGGGCATCGGACGCGACCGAACACGCGGCGGATGGGTACGAAGGAGATATTCCGCACGGCCGCCGCATGTCGACATCGACGCGCATCGTCGCGACGCTAGGTCTCCTGACCGTTGGAAGTCTGGCGCGCGAGCATCATAACGCCCGCCTTGTCGCCGCGTTTTGGCTCGGGTTTTTGCTGATGTGCGCGATGGAAGCGCTCGGCGGAGCGCTAGGTCCGCATCGCTTGGTCGACCACCCGCGAACCGAGCGCGCCGCTCTTGGACCGATTCGCGCAAGTGTTGCCGTGCTTACGCTCGCCATGTTTGTCCTTCTCTTTATGCCCCGCCCTTTCCGGATGTAACTCCTCAAGCATTTGCGCTATGCACGCTTCCGATGGTGGGGCACGAACCGGATCGTGGGGTTGATGCAGGCGCAGCGCGCAAGCCTGAACTTTTGGCGCCAGCTGGAGACCGCGAATGTTTGGAGGCCGCCGTTCGCTCGGGGGCCGATGCGGTGTACTTCGGCTTGCAGGGGTTCAACGCTCGGGCGCGCGCCACGAACTTCGATGTCGAGTCGCTCAGTGAAACCATGCGCTGGCTGCATACGCACGGTGCGCGTGGCTATGTCACGCTCAACACGCTTGTGTTCGATTCCGAATTGCCGAGCGTCGAGGCGGCGATTCGGGCATGCGCGCGCGCGGGCGTCGATGCGATTATCGTGCAAGACATCGCCGTGGCGCGGCTTGCACAGGCGATTGCGCCCGATCTGCCGGTGCACGCGTCAACGCAGATGACTTGCACGGATGCAGCTTCAGTGCAATTTGCACGTGAATTGGGCGCCTCGCGAGTGATTGTTGCACGCGAGCTATCGCTGCGCGACATCGAGGCGATTCGGCAGAAGACCGACGTCGACGTCGAGGTATTTGTGCATGGTGCATTATGCATCTCGTATTCAGGGCAGTGCCTGACGAGCGAGGCCATCGGAGGCCGCAGTGCCAATCGCGGCGCGTGCGCGCAAGCGTGCCGCCTGCCTTACGAGTTGGTGGTCGATGGCGAGTTGCGACCGCAACAAGATCGCGCCTACCTGCTGTCGCCGGAAGACCTCGAATCGTCGGCGCTTGTGCCCGAACTTGTGCGCCTTGGCGTGGCGTCACTCAAAATCGAAGGGCGACTCAAAGGGCCCGAATATGTGAGTGCTACAACCAAGCTCTACCGCGCTGCGATTGATGCGGCGTGCGCGGCGCAGGCTCCTGAGGCTGGGGATTCCAATTCCGCTTCCGAAAGTATTGGCCACAACCCCGGCCAAAGGCAGACCGCCACACGTGAAGCGGCGTCCGAAACGTTGCGCCAAGAGGCACTGCAGACGTTCTCGCGCGGATCTGGGCCCGGGTTTTTAGCCGGTGTGAATCATCAGCGCCTCGTTGAGGCGCGGTCGTGCGATCACCGGGGCCTGCAAGTGGGCAAGCTTGTCGGTGTGCAAGCCGTACGCGGCAAAACGCTGCTTATGGTCGAGATTGATGCACAGTGCACGCTCTGCAAAGGCGATGGTCTTTTGGTGGAAGGCGGGTTTGCTGGAGCCGGCGAAGTTGGCGGTCGCGTCTGGACGATGACCGTAGCGGGCGAGTCGGTGGACGTTGCCAACTGCGGAGATGTTGCATCGATTTGGCTTGGGCCTGAAGCGTCGGTCGAGTTACTTACAAAACTCGCGTCGACGGGGTTGCGCGTGTTCCGAACGAGCCATCCGTCGGGCGCCAAAAAAATTCTCGCTGAGATTCAAGCCGCTCCTCGGCGTGTGCCGCTTCGCATGCGCATTGAGGGCAAGTGCGGCGAGCCATTCGTGGTTGAGGCTGCAACATCGGATAACCGATCGGTGCGAGTTGTCTCAGATTGTGCTTTGCAACAAGCGCAAAATGCCCCGCTCACGCGTAGCGTGCTGGTCGACAAGCTTGGGCAATTGGGTGACACGCCCTACGTGCTTGAGCACCTTGATGTGGCGCTTCCGAGCGATGTGATGGTTCCGCTTTCATCGCTGAAGCGTGCGCGGCGACAGCTTGTCGAAGCGTTAGGTCATGCGAGCGCGAGAGAACACGGGTGTGCAGGTGTATCGTACACCGATTTGAGTCACGCAGCGTCTGCGTTGCTGCCTCCGGCGCCGCCGGGTGGGCTGTTTGTCGTGTGCCGCAATGCAGACCAGGCCCACGCGGCCATCGATGCCGGAGCCGATGGCGTGTATCTCGACTTCCTCGAGCTCACCGGAACCGGTGACGCCCTCCGGCAGCTGCGGGCGCGCAACGCCTTGGTTGGAGTTGCGCCACCGAGAATTCGAAAACCCGGCGAAGAGAAAATCGATCGCTACCTCGCGTCGCTCCAGCCGGATGCTGTTCTCGTTCGAAGTCTCGGCGCGCTTCACGAATTGGCGGCCGGCGTGACGAGCGCGACTAGCGATACGGGCATGATGCGCGACCGCGCGCTTGCGATAGGTGATTTTTCGCTCAACGTGTCGAATCGAATCACAGCGCTTGAGGTGTTAGGTCGCGGGGTTGCAGCCTTTACGCCCTCGCTCGATCTCGACAGTGCGCAGCTTGTGGCGCTGCTTGCGGGCAGCGCTGAAGCGCCCTCGTTGGCGGCGTGGGCCGAGGTGATTGTGCATCATCCAATGGCTTTATTTTACATGGAGCATTGCGTAATTGCGGCGCTGCTTTCAGACGGCGCCGATTACCGGACGTGCGGCAGGCCGTGCGAGAAACATCGCGTTTCGCTGCGCGATCGGGCGGGGCTTGATCATCCCGTCGAAGCGGACGTGGGGTGTCGCAACACGGTCTTTCATGCGCGACCGCAAAGTGCCGCGCAGGTGATTCCCGAGCTTGTTGCATCGGGCGTGCGGCGTTTTCGCATCGAGCTTGTCCGCGAAGAGCCCGCCGATGTGAAGCGCGTGGTTGAGATTTACCGGCGCGCGATTCAGGCGCCCGAAAGAGCGCACGAGGCGTGGCGTGAGCTACGCGCGGAGACGGGGTACGGCGTCGTTCGCGGCTCGCTTCGCGTGGTTCGTTAGCGCGACAAGGGTGCAAGATGCATTGATTGGGCGTCGATGCTTTGAATGCGGTATGCACCTATCATGGCCGCTTCGCACGTCGATGAATCGGACGCGCCAGCCCCGGCCCCAGCGTTTGCGCCTGACTTTTCGGCTCCGGCCGCGGTGAGCGTGAGCACGTGGGCGGCAAGCGACCATGTGCCGGTAACCACCGCATGCGCGTCGCGAGCCGAAAGGCAGCTGAACGAAGCGCTGCCATCGGCGCGAAGCGTGATTCGGTCGCGGTAGCGCGCTCGCGGGAGCGTGACAGAGTCGGCGACGAGCACGAGCTCGCCTGCAGCGTCGCGCTCGTGAGCGTGAGTCCACGTGCGTGCTAGGAGCTCGCGCTCGCGACTCGCCTCGTCGTGAGCGTGATCGGGATGAGCGGACCCCAGGCTGTCAGGTGATGTCGCCGCGCCTGCCGCAGCTGCTGCGCCGGACGTGGCGGATGCAGCCGACGCAACGGTCGCGGGATGTTTCGACGAAGCGGAATGGTCTGCCGCAACGCCGCGCTCGCACGCGGCAGAAAAGACAAGCGACGCGGGCAAGACCATCGACCACGTCGACGCCGTGCGCGCCATCGCGCCGCGCGGTGCGATGGCCAACGTAGGCGCGTGCATTTTGCAAGTGTTGGTGGCGGCCGGAAAAGAGCGAGATTTCATGGGTATGCAAGCTCCGAACAGTTGGGCCAGAAAAAAATCGGGTGAAGTGCGAGGGGGCGTAACCTTGCGGCGGTGCGACAGCGAAAAGAGCGACGGAAGCGTTGTGCGAAACGTCGTTTGAGCGGGCGAATTTTTTCGAGGAAGGTGCGAGTGGGGCACGGAATCGAAAACTTTGCGGTCGTGCTGTTACGCCATCATTGACAGTAGGCCCGTTCGTTATGGACGATTCGGCCGTGGGACTCCGTATTGAAGTGGCCGGCGAGACAAACGTTGGCATGAAGCGCACGCACAACGAAGACAATTTCTCGATCACCGAGGAGCGTGGTCTTTACGTTGTGGCCGATGGCATGGGCGGGCACGCCTCCGGCGAAGTGGCGAGCAAGATGGCTGTTGATGCCCTGCGTGATTTCTTCGCGGCCACCGCCGACGACCCGGAACGCACGTGGCCGTACAAGATGGACCGGACCAAGGGCTACGAAGAAAATCGCCTCATCACCGGTATCAAGCTCGCCAACCTGCGCATCTTCGAAACGGCGCAGCGCGACGCCGGCAAGCGAGGCATGGGCACCACGATCGTTGTGCTCTTTGCCGTCGAAGACGGCGTGTACATTGCACACGTTGGCGATTCGCGTGGCTATCGCATTCGTGATGGCAAAATTGAGCAGCTCTCCGAAGACCACTCGCTGCTCAACGACTACATCAAGATGAAGCGTCTCACTCCTGAAGAAATTGCCAATTTCCCGCATAAAAACGTGATTGTGCGCGCGCTCGGAATGAAAGACACCGTCAAGGTCGATACGCGCTTCGAAAAGCCGCAAGCTAACGACATCTATATCTTGTGTTCCGACGGGTTATCGGGCCCCGTCGATGATGCAACGATGCTCGAAATCTGCATGCAACATACCGATATTAAAGTTATGGCCACCAAGCTCATCGAGCGAGCGAATGAAAATGGCGGTCCGGATAACATCACCGCCGTCGTTGCGCGTTGGGTGGAAGATACCTCTTCGTGAGAAGAATTAACGTGAGCGCGCTGCCTGCGGCGCTGCGCGCTCACGATCGCGGCCGAGAGGCCTCTTCGCTTACGTCAAAAACCATCAGGTTGCTGTTGCATCATGGCGCTCAGCGCGATGGCTGTAGGCCGACCGCGATGGTGCGTAGCTTTTGGGGTGCCTGGACGGGATGCGCGGTATTCCCGAGTTGAACACGCGTCTTGATTCTCGGACGGATAACTTTGGATGCGACGATCGATGAGCATTGCATGCGAGTCGGCATGTCGTGCGATCCGGTCTTGAAGCTTGGTTGAGTGCGCGGGGGCGCTCGAACCTTTGTGCAATTTGCATCAATTTCGAAGTGTCGCGAAAAGCTCCGAGTGCGCGCATGGTGCAACTACAATGGCCAAGGCTTCCGTAGTCATGCGGTAGTGACGCCCGCCCGACCCGGTGAGTACGTAGGCAGTTTTCTGCCGCGGACGAAGTGAGAGCTTCGCGGCTGTAAGCGCTTGGGCGTTCACCCGCGCCATACGCGCACGTTTTTGCCGGACGCGGTGACTGCGTGCGTTTCAGTGACGCGTTCTTCAAGCGGGGCCGCGGTTTTGCGACGGTCGAAGAGCATGAGCACGCCGTCAGAGAGGCCCAGGCGGTTGAGGTATTGGTCGAGCTGGACGAGCCCCTCGGCGAGCGGATCTTTCTGCCCGTCGCGCCAGACCTTGAGT
>Ga0164293_10004495_pt1 | contig 11927 bp, 11 predicted proteins | sample GEODES118metaG_FD_111487 | JGI IMG/M metagenome (GOLD analysis project Ga0164293, IMG submission 111487) | Eutrophic lake water microbial communities from Lake Mendota, Wisconsin, USA - GEODES118 metaG | ecosystem: Environmental > Aquatic > Freshwater > Lake | place: USA: Lake Mendota... | reverse complement strand
TGACCGTGAAACGCAAGCCATTATGCCGCTGCGCGGAAAAATTCTGAATACCTGGGAAGTGGACTCCAACGAAATTCTGGCATCACAAGAAGTTCACGATATTTCTGTTGCGCTCGGCGTTGATCCCGCATCCAGCGATATCAGCGGTTTGCGTTACGGCAAAATCTGTATTCTGGCTGACGCGGACTCCGATGGATTGCATATCGCCACGCTGTTGTGCGCCTTATTCTTACGTCACTTTAAACCGGTCGTTGCTGCGGGCAGAGTGTATGTAGCGATGCCGCCTTTGTACCGCATTGACTGTGGTAAAGACGTTTTTTATGCGTTGGATGAAGATGAAAAAAGCGGCATTCTTGACCGCTTGGCTGCTGAAAAAAAGTCCGCCAAAGTCAACGTGCAACGCTTTAAAGGTCTGGGTGAAATGAATCCGTTGCAGCTGCGTGAGACTACGATGAACCGCGATACCCGGCGTCTGGTGCAACTGGTGTTGCCGGATGATGACCGGGCCGCTGGTTATAGCGAGACTGAAGAAGCGCTGGATATGTTGCTGGCTAAAAAGCGTGCGGGCGACAGGAAAAGCTGGCTGGAGGAATATGGCAATCTGGCGGAAATTGCGGATTGAGCATCTGAAGATTATCGCCCACAGCAACAGCGATACCATTGCAAAAACAAGCAGCACAGTGTAAACCCTCTCTATGCCAATGTAGGGCAAACACCAAATGTTCTGCATCACGCATTTATTCTTTAAAAGCATCTTACACACAAGAACAAGGACAGAAACCATGAAAATTCGAGTTACCTCGCTCGCTTTGCTTGCCCTGTTAAGTACTGCGTCAAATTTTGCTTTGGCTGCTGAGGCCGAAGTTCAGCCGCAACCGATTATGATCAACAACAATGGCATCGCTTTTTCACGTATGGAAGAAGGCCAGGTGATTGCCTATGACCCGGTGGCAGCGTTTGATTCCCACACGGTGATGTTGGCTGATTGCGGTGCCCACAAAGCGGAGTTGCAAGGCGTTAGCTGGTGTTTTGCAAGTGCCGAAAATGCGCAGACTTTTATGGCAGCAACCACGGAATCTGGTCAGAACAAATATGTTCCCTTTGGAGGTGGTCACTGCTCGTTGGGACTCGCCTTTAACAATCTGGTTGCACGGGGCGATCCCCGTACCGCTGTGCGCGTGGGTGACAGCCTGGTGCTTAATGGCAACTTTGACGTGCGTGCCCGATTCCTGTCGGCTACTGAGACCAACATGAGCAATGCACTGAAGAATTTTGAAACAGGTATTGCGGAAGGCAAACTGATTGACTGACAACATGACAAAGCGCTGATGCCTGTGGTGCCGTTTTATGCGGACCGCAGGCATCACAACAGCCGCTTACTTCTCGGCAATCTCTTTCATACTGGTCAGCGCGCGCTCAAATGTGGCGCGACGTCGGGTGACGTCAGCGTCTTTGGCGGCCTGGTCAGCCAGATTGGAAACATCCAGCATCAGCGTATAGATCAGTTTTGAGCTGTTGGCATCCACCGCTCTGGCTTCCATAAAACCGTGGTAAAGGTTATAGAACTGGCCTTCAACAGCCGGCTGTGTATAACCGTAAGACAGCGGAGTCTGCGCGACCAGCACCTCGGTGATGCGTCCGCTGGCCAGTACTCGGACAGTCCCAATGCCGCCTTCACCCGAAGTGATAGTACAGTCAATTCCCAGCCACTCGCTGATATCGCAATAATCGCCAACCGCCGCCCAAGTCTGTTCTGCAGAGCTGGCGACATCAATTTCCATTTCGATGGTGACGTACTCCTGCGCCAGCGTATAGCTGGAGAGCAGGATGGCGGGTGCCGCGATTAGTGAAAGCAGAGCCTTCTTCATGAGAAATTCCTTATAGTTAGTGTGTAATTCCGGTTGATGGTTAGCCAAGAGTAGCTGAGGCAAGCAGCATCGGCAATGGCCATGAAAGCAGCACAACACTCGCTAGTGCCTTCTATACTCTAATGGCAGGTATGAGTAGTCTCTCTGTGATAGTAATTGCAAGATGACTACTTGCAGTAGTCATGAGCGAGGATTAAAGTTGTGACTATCCTCAATGCCTATGGTATGAAACATGAACTCTGAACAAGTATCAAAATCCCAGTTTAAGGCGCGGGCATTGGAATATTTCAGGCAAGTTGAAGCATCAGGCGAGAAAGTTATCGTGACTGACAAAGGGCAACCCGTCATTGAGGTGCGGCGATATCAGCAGGATAATCGCTCACCGCTGGAACGCTTGAATGGCAGTGTGCTGGAGCTCAAGCGCCCGACAGATCCCATCGGTGATGATGATTGGGAGGCGGTAGATTGATTGTACTGGATACACACGTATTACTGTGGTGGATAGGAGGAGAAACGCAGCTTTCTGCCAGGGCGCGCTCAGCCATTTTTCAGGAGCACAACAGTGAACAAGGGCAGATTCTGATATCAGCCATCTCAGCTTGGGAAATTGCGATGCTGGTTGAAAAGGGGCGATTGACGCTCAGCATGAGTGTTGACGATTGGCTGGCGGAAGTGGCTGAGGTTGGGTCTGTCAGGTTTGTGCCAATTGACAACACAACGGCATTTCAGTCTACGAGATTACCGGGGGATTTCCATAAGGATCCGGCAGACAGAATGATTGTTGCTCTGGCGAGACATATCAACGCACCACTGCTCACTTCAGATGAAAAAATCAGCGCGTACAAGCATGTCAAAACAATTTGGTAATAAGGTCAATGTGTTTCATAGACTCCGATTGTCGCTGCTGACAATTGCCTTACTTGTTCATTTAAGTTCCAGCGCCACGGGGCAATGATCAGAACCAAAATATTCATTAAGAATTTCTGCTGACTTGATGCGCTGTTCCAGCGCTGTAGATGCCAGAAAATAATCCAGTCGCCAGCCGATATTTTTCTCGCGAGCACCGCCGCGCATACTCCACCAGCTGTATTTCACTGTGTCTGGATACAGATACCTGAAGGTGTCTATGAAACCCGCATTGAGCAAGCGATCCAGCCCGTCAATTTCGATTTGAGTATAACCCGCACTTTTATTGTAGTTTGCCAGCGGTCGTGCCAGATCAATCGGGCGATGACACACATTCAGGTCGCCACAAATCACCACCGGTTTTTTCTGCTCCATCTGCAGAATGTGTTTTTGAAAGGCGTGATCCCAGCGCTCGCGGTACCCAAGGCGCCGGAGCCCATCACCGGAATTGGGTGTGTACACCGTCACCAGGAAATAGTCGGCGAATTCAGCGGCAATCACACGGCCTTCCTGGTCGTGCTCCTCGATGTCCATGCCGTATTGAATACCTAAAGGCTCAGTAAGGCAGAACATCGCAGTGCCGGAATAGCCCGGGCGCACCGCTGAGTGTGAGTAGATGTGATAACCCTGCAGTGCAGCAACTGCCTCCATGACCTGATGATCTTGCGCCTTTGTTTCCTGCACACAGAGCACATCGGGCTGCAGTTGTTGCAATGAGTTCAAAAAGTCTTTTTTGACAGCGGCACGGATGCCATTGAGGTTCCAAGAGATCAAACGCATGCAGAGAGTCCTGTTTTGGTAAAAGTCGGCGCAGTTTGTTGGCGTGAGAATATTACCTCAACTTGACAGGGCACAGTTGCCTTGGATCGTTGATCAGCCCACACACTACAGCTGCACAAGCACAATGTGCTATAAAAGCGCATCATCACGAATGGACATATACCCGCACCATGACCATGAATATCACCATCAATGAGGATGGCGTCGAACAGATTGCCCTGAGCAGTTATACGCGCCAGGCCTACCTGAATTACTCCATGTACGTCATCAATGACCGCGCGCTGCCGCATATCGGCGACGGCCTGAAGCCGGTACAGCGCCGCATTGTGTACGCCATGTCTGAGCTGGGATTAAAAGCCTCAGCCAAATTCAAGAAGTCAGCCCGTACCATCGGTGACGTGATTGGTAAGTTCCACCCGCATGGTGATTCAGCCTGCTACGAAGCCATGGTGCTGATGGCGCAGCCCTTCAGTTACCGTTATCCGTTGGTGGATGGACAAGGTAACTGGGGGTCGCCGGATGATCCCAAGTCATTTGCCGCCATGCGTTACACCGAATCTCGTCTGCAGAAATATGCAGACCTGCTGCTGTCCGAGCTCGGGCAAGGCACCGTGGACTGGAAACCCAACTTTGACGGCACCCTGGATGAGCCAATATTGCTGCCGGCGCGGGTGCCCAATGTGTTGCTCAACGGTGGCAGTGGTATTGCCGTGGGTATGGCCACGGATATTCCGCCGCACAACATGCGTGAAGTGGTCAGTGCCTGTATCCATTTGCTGGACAGCCCAAAGGCAACACTGGCTGATTTGATGCTGCATGTGAAAGGCCCGGATTTTCCGACCGATGCCGAGATTATTACACCGGCAGCAGAGCTGCGTACGCTGTACGAAACTGGTCGTGGTTCCGTGCGCGCCCGCGCGGTCTATAAAGTTGAAGACGGCGATGTGGTGATTACCGGCTTGCCGTATCAAGTGTCCGGCGCCAAGGTGCTGGAGCAGATTGCTGCACAGATGCAAAAGAAAAAATTGCCGATGGTGGTGGATCTGCGCGATGAGTCTGATCACGAAAATCCAACCCGGATTGTGATTGTGCCGCGCTCCAACCGCATCGATGCCGAAGAGTTGATGCTGCATTTGTTTGCCACCACCGATCTGGAAAAAACCTATCGGGTGAACTTCAACATGATTGGCACCAATGGCCGTCCGCAGGTTAAAGATCTGCGCAGCCTGCTGGTTGAGTGGCTGGCGTTTCGCACTGAAACGGTACGCAAACGTCTGCAGTACCGTTTGCAGAAAGTGCTGGACAGATTGCACATCCTCGAAGGTTTGTTGATTGCATTTCTGAATATCGACGAAGTGATCCACATCATCCGCACAGAAGACAAACCCAAGCCGGTGTTGATGGCGCGTTTTGCGCTCAGTGATATTCAGGCCGAGGCTATTCTGGAATTAAAACTGCGTCATTTAGCCAAACTGGAAGAGATGAATATTCGTGCCGAGCAGGATGAATTGGCTAAAGAGCGTGAGACGTTGGAAGGTCTGCTGGGCTCCGAAAAAAAGCTACAGAATCTGATCAAAAAAGAACTGACCGACGATGCTGAAAAGTACGGTGACGACCGGAGATCGCCGCTAATTCAACGCAGCGAAGCATCTGCTTTCAGTGAGGTCGAACTGATGTCAACGGAGCCGGTGACCGTTGTGTTGTCCAAAGCCGGTTGGGTGCGCGCCGCCAAAGGCCATGACGTGGATCCAGGCAGTTTGCAATACAAATCCGGCGACGAATTCAAACTTGCGGTCAAAGGCAAGAGCAATCAGAACGCGGTATTTCTGGATTCCACCGGTCGTACCTACAGTCTCGCAGCGCATACCTTGCCATCGGCGCGGGGGCAAGGTGAGCCGCTGACCGGTCGACTGACACCACCGTCAGGTGCCACGTTTGAAGCAGTAATCATGGCCGATGACAAACAAATTTTGTTGATGGCCAGTGACGCCGGTTACGGTTTTGTCACCAGCGTGGCTGACTTACAGGCAAAAAATAAAGCCGGTAAAGCCGTGCTGAGTTTGCCAAAAGGCGCAAAAGTCATGCAGCCGATACTGGTGCAGTCACCGGAGACGGACGTGCTGGTAGCAGTGACCAATGAAGGACGCATGTTGTGCTTCCCGGTCGCAGAGCTGCCAGTGTTGCCACGTGGCAAAGGTAATAAAATTGTAGGCATTCCATCGGGCAGGGTGATGGACAGAATCGAGTTTGTGGTGTCGATGGCGGTGATTTCTGCGGGTGCATCACTGACGGTCTACGCAGGCAAGCGCCATGTCACACTCAAAGCATCAGATCTGGCGCACTACACGGGTGAGCGTGGCCGTCGTGGCAACAAACTCCCGCGTGGTTTCCAGAATGTCGACAAAATAGAGCTGGCTGAACAAGCTGGCCAGCCGACAACAAGGGTTTAGACAACAAGGTTTTAGACAACAAGGTTTTAGACAACAATGGTTTAGACAACAAGGGTTTAGAAAACAAGAGCTCAGTCAACAGGCAGTTGGCTGAGCTCTTCTTCATTAAACACGCCAAAATCCATGCGATCAGCCGCTTGCTGCAGGCAGTTGCCCTGCACAAAGTTCACCTTGGCCTGCCACAACAATGGCAGCAGCTTTATGTCCTCAATCATCGGCGCAATCACGCTGATGCCTTGGCCATGCAGAGCACCGACGACTTCATGCAGTCGCTCGCGCTGGCGTGTATCTACATCGATGTTCTGTAACAGAGACCGATCCAGTTTCACAAACTCCGCTTGTACTTCACACGGTATACGGAAGGGATCAGGGCTGCAGCCAACATGTGTCAGCGACAGTTCAAAGCCGAGCGCACGAAGCTGGGCACAAAACGCACGAGCCTGTTCTGGAGCACTCAGAAAGTCCGCTTCGCTGACCTGCATAATAATCTGCCGCGGATTCTGATGTTGGCGTTGCAGCTCCGCAGTCAGCCAGGCCAGCAGCGTCTGCGACAACAACGAATTCGCCGTCAGATTAATGGTCAGGCGCAAGCGTTCATTAGCCTGATGGCGAATGGAGCGCATGGCGTGAGTCAGCACGTACCGGTCAAGGCGTTCGCCCAGACCGTGCTGATTGGCGGCATCCAGAAACTCAGCGGGATACACCAGTCGGTCAGCCATGGGAACCCTCACCCGCACTTCAAAGTACTCACGGGCATCTGCCTTGAGGCATACAGTCGGTTGATAGACCAGCAACAGATTTTCATCCTGCAGCGACTGGCGCAACAGTTCCAGCATAGCGCTGCTCTGACTCAGACCCTCTTTCCTGCTTAACTGATGCCGACGAATCGCCTGATGCTGGCGGGCGCGGATCAGCAGGGTATCGGCGTCAGTGGCTTCATGGGTAATCATGGCAGCGCCGACGCTGAACTGTATGCTTGAGCCGGTGGGCACCAGCGTTAATTGTGTACTGCCCAGTCCATCCAGTGTGTGCATCAGGGCCTGACAATTCTCGGTATCTGCGTCGGGCATCAGCACCACAAAATCACCACAGTCCAGGCGTCCCAGCACGGATTGCAAGGGGCATCGCGAGGCGAGCACGCTGGCAATATCACGCAGAAACAGAGGCATGTCCGTTTTGCCAAGAGCCACGGCAATCTCGGGTAACTGGCTAGAACTCAGGATCAGCAGCGCGCTGAAACGGCTCTGATAAACAGCACTGCTGATGGCCTGATTAATGGAACGTAGCAGGTGTTCCTCATTTAGTAGTCCCGTCTGCAGATCGTGGCTGGCCGCGTCGTGCACCGCTTTGGATAAGGCGGCATTGCCATGGGCGTTCTGCACGGTCAGCTGCAGGCTCTGCTCGCCATTGATGCTGACGCAGGCGCTGTCCAGCGTTGCCAGAATTTCCTGACCATCGCGGCGGATGGCGGTGAACTCGCAGCGCTGGTGGCCGACCCTGAACGGACCGCGTATAAACGCTCGTACGTTCTCGACATCGTTTTCAGCGACCATATCCAGAAACGACACAGTGTGTGTTTCCCTCACCGCGGCAAACCCGAAGAAACGTAACCATGCGGGATTGGCAAATTGATGAAAACCATCCTGCAGGCAGGCAATGGCATCACGGGTATTCTCCATAAAGGCCTGCAAACGCTGATTGAGTTCGCGCACTGTGCTGGCGGAGCGCCTGTGCTCACGGCGTTGCTGAAGTTGCTCGAGTTCACGGCGAACCTGATAGACAAACTGGACTTGACCTGCTGCCGACTCCAGTTGTGCCTCAGACAGTAGCCCGGCGGCACCCAGACTCAGCATCGGCAGCCAGCGTGCGGGTGTTTTGCAGATCAGCAGGCAGGGGATGTCGCGCCGTGAGCTTTGTAACTGACGCAACAGCGCTTCGCAGCGCTGCCCAAGGGGATCAGCCAGCAACAAAATCAGGTCGTGGCTTTCACCACCCGGGACATCATCAGGCAATTGTTTGCCATCAAACTCTCTCGGGTTGCACGCTATGCCCGCACGTCGCAACAGTGAAATCAGGTTTGCTTCGAGCCCCTGTGTGCCATGGTTGATCAGAATGTTGTGTACGGCGTTTGTGTTCATATCGGTATGGTAGCGGCTGAATGGTTGCCGCGCTGGATTTATCCTGTCCACAACAAGACTTTGACGGTATCCTTAGCTCATCGGCTGATTTTCAGATTGATAAAGTAAATCTTGTGCCGGAACCGTTCAATTAATATCAGAGTCAGGTTATGCCAACACCAACAGGCCCTGCGCAACAGCCTCCCGAAGACCCGGAAAATGAAATCCGGCGGGTATCATTGTCAGACGAGGTGCTGGCAGTATTGAAGCAGATCAAGCGAGCCCGCAGCCAATTGCTGGTCTGTTTCATGACGCTTCCGCTGTATGTCATGGCAGTGGCTGCTTTGGTGGGAAGTGGTCAGGATATCAGTGTGTTGATGCTGGCCTACATGGCGTTGTACGCCGTGTTCGGCATGAACCTTTCAGTGAAGCGCTGTCCTCGTTGTCAACAACAGTTTTTTGTGAAACATTACTTTCTTAATCCGTTTCCACGCAAATGTGCGCACTGCGGATTGCACTGTCATCATGTCGGTGGCACTGCCATGTAGTATTTTTATGCATCAAACGAATTGATGTTTGGAATACCAGCACCTGAAGGTGCGCTCAATTAAACAACGGGGAAAAACCATGATTGGATACGTCACACTGGGAACCAATGATTTTGCGAAAGCGGCGGCATTTTACGACGCTCTGCTGGCTGAGTTGGGTGGAAAACGCATGATGGAGATGGGCGATCGCTACATCGCCTGGGGCAGTGATCCTGCAGGTGCGATGGTGAGTATCATCAAGCCTCACGATGGGAAACCCGCGACGTCAGGCAATGGCACCATGATTTCGCTGGCCGCTGACAGTCCGGCAACCGTCGACCGTGTTTATAAAAAGGCCATCGAGTTGGGTGCTAAAGATGAGGGTGCAGCGGGCCCGCGTGGTGATTCAGGTTTTTATGCCGGCTACTTCCGCGATCTGGATGGCAATAAACTCTGCGCGTTCTTCTCGGGTTAATGTCTCTGGTACTGCATTGCAACCTGTGAGCCTGATTGTCAGGCTCTCAAGCCTTGGGGATTAAAACCTGCGTCTGTAATCTCAGCTACTAATCTCAGCTACTAATCTTATCTACTACAGTGCCTGCACAATCTGTGCAAAACGTGAACTGGCGGGGTAAGCGCCGGACGTCCACCCCAGGCGCACAATCACCGTGTCTGTTGACGGGATAATCATCACAAATTGCTGACGGTTTCCTTGCGCCGAGTAGGCGTCAACCGGCAGATCAGGCCAGCGAACCGGCTCGCTACTGCCGTCAGAGTTTAACCACCATTGATACCCATAGGCCCGTGAGTTGACTGAGCTGTTGGGCTGCACTGACTCAGCTACCCAATCTTCACTGACCACGCGTACACCGTTCAGCACACCCTTGTTGAGCATTAACTGACCCAGTCTCGCCCAGTCCCGCGCAGATGCATACAGATAGGAACTTCCCATCAGTACACCCGATGCATCCGTTTCAAATATGCCATGCTGAAAGCTCAGGGGTACTGCAATTTGTGTTCTGTAGTCCCGCAGACTGTCACCGAGTGTTGCCCCGGTTTTATCAAAATACAGACGTGAGAGTATGTTTGCGGTGCCAGAGCTGTAGTTAAACTGCGTACCCGGTTCCTCGGCCAATCGACGTGACAGAGCGTAATCGGATGCCGAAGCTTCAGTGAACAACATGGCGGTGGCGTCGTCCCCGGGATTGTATTCTTCAGAGAAGTCGAGGCCGTCGGTCATGGTCAACAACTGGCGGATGCTGATCTCACGCCGCTCATCATCCTGCCACTGCACAAATCCAGCGGGCTCGTCAGCGCTTAACAGGCCACGATATTCAAGGTTGCCAATCATCACTGACATCAGACTTTTTGCCATCGACCAACCTAACAGGGGTGTACTCGACGTTGCTCCCTGTGCATAGGACTCGGCAACGATATTGCCCTGATGCACGACAAGCAATGCACGTGTATCCAGATTTGCGCTGTTGTCCTGGGCAATCAGCGAATCGGTGAGGGACTGCAGGGCGCTATCGATGGAGTCCACCCGGTCGCCATGTGGCCAGCGGCTGGTTAACACCGGGAGGGTGGTGACGCTGAGTTCACTACGCTGCGGGTAGGCATCGTAGTCATTGGCACACCCCAAACCCTCCACGTAAGTTGCAGTGGTGGGAGCAAAACCAAAAAATGAGGTGCTGACGGTGCGCGCTTCTTCGTTGTACTCAACATCAAGGCGGTCGAGGATCGCAGAGTACTGCACAAGATCGGCAAACGCCTGTTGTTGAGAAAAGCCGCTGACGTAGCGCGCACTGCATAACAATTTGGCGCCCATGCCAGAGGCGACACCGGGCGCGCTGATGATGTACGCGGGGGTAATGCCATTGGCGAACATGGCGGCTATCAGCAACATTACCAGTGCGGTAGGTATCAGCTTTTTCACAAGTGTTCTCCTGAAGTTTCCCGTTTACCAAAAATACCGGTGCCAATCCTGATCATGGTTGAACCTTCTGCGATCGCAGCAGCATAGTCATCACTCATACCCATCGACAGAGTATCCATCTGCGGATAAAGCGCCTGTAATTCCCGAAAAAGCTCGGCCAGCGGCCTGAATGCGGCGCGTTGCTGCTGATGGTCTGAGCAGGGCGCCGGGATAGCCATCAGTCCACGCAGGCAGAGTTTATTCATCTGCGCCACCGCCGCGCACAGCTCCCGCGCCTGCTGCAGATCCACACCCGATTTGGTGTCTTCGTTGGACAGATTGATCTGTACGCAGACGTTTAGCAGGGGAAGACCGGCAGGGCGCTGCTCTTGCAGGCGCTGGATGATTTTGAGTCTGTCCACACTGTGAACCCAGTGAAAATGTGCGGCGATGTCGCGCGTTTTATTAGATTGTATCGGGCCAATAAAGTGCCAGGTCATACCAGGTGTTGTTGTCTGTGCGGCAGATAACACTGCAATTTTGCTGAGTGCTTCCTGGACATAGTTCTCACCAAAGTCACGAGCACCCGCTGCCCAAGCCTCACGAAGCTTGGCGGCATCGTGGGTTTTGCTGACCGCCAGCAGTGTCACACTGCCCGGGTCACGTTGATTCAGCAGTTCCTGCTCACGAATCGAGGCCAACAACTGTTGGTAATTTGAAGCGATGTTGTTAATGCTCATTCCAATGCCATGTCCGGTTGTTTACCAGTCAGATAGTAGCACGATGCAGGCGCTAGAAAACGGGCTTGCCGTGCAGAGGCCTTGGCTTTATTGTGGGCATCATTGTGATGAAGAGCCACGGACAGGGACTATTATGGAAATCACTCAACTGCTGAATTTTGCTTTTAAAAGCGGCGCGTCAGACCTGCATTTGACGGCCGGCATGCCGCCGATGATTCGAGTGGATGGCGATATGCGCAGAATCGACCTGCCGATGATGGACCACAAAACGGTGCATGCGCTGATTTATGACATCATGACCGATAAGCAACGCAAAAATTACGAAGAATTTCTGGAGACAGACTTCTCGTTCGAAGTACCTGATCTGGCACGGTTCCGGGTCAACGTTTTTAATCAGAATCGCGGGGCGGCAGCAGTTTTCCGCACGATTCCCGCTGAAGTACTACCCATGGAAAAACTCGGCATGGGTAAAATTTTTGAACAAATTTCAAGTTTTCCAAGAGGACTGGTTGTTGTCACCGGTCCTACCGGCTCCGGCAAAAGTACCACGCTGGCCGCTATGATCAACTTCATCAACAATACCCGCTATGAGCATATTCTGACCATTGAAGACCCGATTGAATT
>Ga0164293_10004493_pt1 | contig 11929 bp, 12 predicted proteins | sample GEODES118metaG_FD_111487 | JGI IMG/M metagenome (GOLD analysis project Ga0164293, IMG submission 111487) | Eutrophic lake water microbial communities from Lake Mendota, Wisconsin, USA - GEODES118 metaG | ecosystem: Environmental > Aquatic > Freshwater > Lake | place: USA: Lake Mendota... | reverse complement strand
GGCTGGAAACTGCGGATGCTCGCCGAAGCGGACGTCCTCCGCCGCACCAGGATGCTGATCAAGGCGTTGGCGGCCCGATCGGGTCGTCGCGAGCGGCCGTTTCCCCCCCCGTTCAGCCGCAATTGACCGTGGCGAACCCGAACGATCGGCCGCGGACACCCTCGGCGGCAGCCCTGGGCGGGAGTGGTACACTTCTCGCATGACCACGCATTCCTCCGGCGACTCGCCGTCCTGCGGTTCCGACGACCCCGAATTGGCCCGCTACCGCCCCGGCCACGGCGGCCCGGTCGACCACGCCCGGATCGAACGGGCCGTGCGCGAGATCCTTCTGGCGGTTGGCGAGGATCCCGACCGCGAGGGGCTCCTCCAGACGCCGGCCCGTGTCGCACGGATGTACGCCGAACTCTTCTCCGGCCTCCACCAGGATCCGCGTGTCCATCTCCGCACGGCATTCACCGAGAAGTATGACGAGGTGGTGCTGGTCCGCGACATCGCCTTCCACAGCGTCTGCGAGCATCATCTTCTCCCGTTCATGGGGAGGGCCCACATCGGGTACATCCCCGATGGCCGCGTGCTCGGCCTCAGCAAACTCGGGCGGATCGTCGAGGTGGTGTCACGTCGACCGCAGGTTCAGGAGCGTCTCACCGAGACCGTCGCCGATCTGCTCGTCGAGGAACTCGGGGCGAAGGGGGTGGCTGTCGTCGTCGAGGCGGTGCACACCTGCATGACGATCCGCGGCATCCGCAAGCCGGGGAGCGAATGCGTCACGTCGGCGATGAAGGGGCTGTTCCGCTCCAACGTCTCCAGTCGGGCGGAGGTGCTGTCGCTGATCTACGGTCGCCGCTCTCCCTGATCGCCGGGCCCGCTCCATGACGATGCTGGTCGATTTTCTCTGCCGCTTCGGCTTCGGGATGGCCCTCGGTCTGGTCCTCACGCCTTCCGCGCTGGTGCCACCGGGTTTTTTCCGGGTCAACCTCCTTGTCGTGATGGGGCTCGGGACGTTCGCGGCCCTCCTCTCCCGCAGCGCCATGCCGGGCCTTTTTTGGCTGCTGCCGGCGGCCGCCGCGGTGGTTGCCTGGATCGGCACCGTCCTCTGGCTGGCCCACCGCATCCGCGGCGGCGTCGTCGCGTGTGGTCTTGCCTGCCTGCTCCTTGCCGGAGGCGTGACGCTCGCCGCGGCTCCCGTCCCGGGAAGCTCGCTGCCGGCGGATCCGGCGGCCGTCCGAACGGTCGTCGGCCATCTCCTCTCCGGCGCGATCGTCGGTCTCACCGTCCACGCCATGCTGCTCGGTCACTGGTATCTCAATGCCCCCGGGATGCGCGTCGATGCCCTCCGCCGGATGATCGACGTGGCGCTCGTCGCCTGGCTGCCGCAGCTGGTCATCGCCACCCTCGAAGCGGGCAGTGTCCGCCTCCTCGGAGACGCTTCGGCAGGTCCAGCCGTCGTCGCTTCGGCCACCACGTCGTCCCTCCTGGCCCTTCGTTGGTTGGCGGGCCTCGTCGGGCTGCCGGTCCTGCTGTGGATGAGCCGCAAGACGCTCGACATTCCCAACACCCAAAGCGCCACCGGTATCCTCTACGTGGCCTGTCTGGCGGCAATCGTCGGTGAGTTGGCAGCGCAGCTCCTCGCCGCATCCGGCTGACCGGCCGCGTGTTCCCCGCCGCTCGAGTCCCCACCCCCGCCCCTGGTTCGAAGCCCCGCCAACCGTGGATCGACATCATGCAGATCGGATACGACTGCCCAGCCTGCGCGCGGACGGTTCAGCTCTCGGGCATCGAGACGCTTCCGGTGCTCGCCTGCCCCCATTGCGGCACGGCGCTCGAGGTTCCCCCGGATGGCTTTGCCGACGGATCGCCCCGTCGCCTGGCGCGGTGCCTCGTCTGCCCGAGTGTCGACCTGTTCGTTCGCAAGGACTTCCCCCAGCGCCTCGGAGTGGGAATCGTCGTCGTCGGTCTCCTCGCCAGCTGCGTGGCCTGGGGGATGCGCGAACTGGTGGCCACGTTCGCGATCCTGTTCCTGACGGCGCTTGTCGACCTCGTGCTCTACCTGCTCGTGCCCGATTGCGTGGCCTGCTACCGGTGCGGCGCCCGGTACCGGGGGGCGGGCGTGGATGGCTTTGCCCCCTTCGATCTCGAGACGCATGAACGGCATCGGCAGCAGGTAGCCCGGGTGAAGGAACTGGCGCCACGCCCCCCCGCCGGCGGTTGAGGCGAAGAGTTCGGGGTCGGGACACGGTCGGGGAGTGGCACGCCATGGATCAGGAACAGCAGCGGATCGCGGAGGACCTGCGCGGGGTCGTGGCGGGCGAAGTGCTCTGCGACGACGCCGCACGGGCGCTCTACGCCACCGATGCCAGCCTGTTCGAGGTCTGGCCGCTGGTCGTCGTCCGTCCCCGGAGCGTCGACGACGTCGCCGCAACGGTCCGCTGGGCCGCCGAACGCGGTGTGCCGGTGCACCCGCGCGGCGCCGGGTCGAGCCTGACCGGTGACTCGCTCGGGCCCGGTGTTGTGATCGACTGTTCCCGGTACCTTCGCCGGATCATCGCCACCACCAGCGACACGGTGCGTGTCCAGCCAGGGGTCGTCGGCCTGCAACTCGAGGAGCACCTCAAAAGACTCGGGCGGACGTTCGGCCCCGATCCGGCCGGCGCGGCCGTGACGACCATCGGGGGGATGATCGGCCGCAACACCTCCGGGAGCCGGTTTCTCAGGGTCGGCGCCGTGCGCGGAAGGGTCGCGGCGGCGCAGGTCGTCCTTGCCGACGGCTGTGTGGTCGAACTCGAGCCGACGTTGCCCCGGGTACCTGCGGTGGTGCCGGGGGGCATTCCAGGGGCACCACCGTCCGATCCGGCGGACCGGGTGGCGGCGCTCGCCTTCGGCGTCGATGCGGTGCTCGCCGAATCGGCGACGGTGATCGCCGCCGGCCAACCGGCCAACCGTCTCTCGCACGGAGGGTATCGGCTCGACGATCTCCGTCGGGATGGCCTGATCGACCTCCCGCGGTTGATGTGCGGCGCTGCCGGGACGCTCGGCATCGTCACCGAGGCGACGCTGCGGACCGTCCCTGTCGACTCGGCCGTCGCGGTGGCGCTGGTGCTGTTCGACTCGCTCGAGAAGGCGGGGCAGGCGGCGCTGCGGATCTCGTCGCTCGCCCCGAGCGCCTGTGACCTCTTCGACAAGCGTCACCTCGCGCTCGCCCGTGGATCGCGGGTCGACTTCGACCTCCTCATCCCGCCGGTGGCCGATGCCGGCCTCTTGGTCGAGTTCAGCGACACCGACATGGCGGCGGCCAATGCCCGCCTCGACGACGCGATCCGGCGCCTCCAGGGGGTGCGCAAACTGTGCCTCGACATCCGCCGAGCGGAGGACTCCTCGGACGCGCAGATGTTCTGGGACCTGTCGCGCCACCTCGTCTCCACGCTCCACGGCGTCCGCGGCGTGTCGCGCCCCGTCCCCTTCGTCGAGGACATCGTCGTGCCGCCGGAGATGCTGCCCGATTTCCTCACCCGCCTCCAGGGAACGCTCAAACGCTGCGCCGCGACGGCGATGATCTTCGGGCACGCGGCCCACGGTCAGCTCCATGTCCGCCCCTACGCAAACCCGGCCGATCCCGCCGAACTCGCGGCGCTCATCCGGCTCGCCGAGGCGATCTACGCAGACGTGGTCGACGTCGGTGGGACGATCGGCGGCGAGCAGGGGCTCGGTCTGTCGCGGACGGTGTTCTTCGAGCGTCACTTCCCCGAAATGACGGGGGTTTTCCGCCGGATCAAACGCGTCTTCGATCCGGCCGGGATCCTCAATCCGGGGAAGATCGTCACGCACTTGGAAGCCCGCGGATTCCCGTTCCGGGCGTCCCTCCCCGCGACTCCGGTGGTCGAAGGCCCCTCGACGCCGGCGACGGCGGCGCTGCCGGTACTCCATTGGTCGGAGCCGGGCGCCGCGGGGGAGGTCGATGCCTGCAACGGCTGCGGCGCTTGCCGGACCCAGGCGGCCGGCAGCAGGATGTGTCCGCGCTACCGCGAAGACCCGGCCGAGGAGGCCTCGCCGCGGGCGAAGGCGAATCTGTTCGCCGCTTTCCTCTCCGGCCGGCTCGACGCGAAGACGCTCACCGGTGACGACGTCCGCGCCATCGCCGACACCTGCTTCAACTGCCACCAGTGCCGGGTCGAGTGTTCCGCCGGGGTCGACATCCCGGCGCTCGTGATGCAACTCAAAGGCGCGCATGTCGCCGAGAACAGCCTCGGGCTCTCGGCATGGTTGCTGTCTCGGGTCGACAGCCTTTCGCAGTGGGGGGGCATGGTGGCGCCGTTGGCCAACGCCGCCATCGCCGACCCGCGGGCCCGATGGATCCTCGAGAAGACCGTCGGGATCGCCCAGGGGAGGAAGCTCCCCCGGTTCACCGGCAATCGGACGATGCGCTGGGCGGCCAGGCGGGGGCTGACGCGACCGTCCCGGCGCGGTGGACAGCGTGTCCTGCTGTTCCTCGACACCTACGCCCGGCGCCACGATCCGCTCCTCGTCGAGGCGATGGTGGCCGTGCTCGAGCGGCACGGCGTGGGCGTCTCGATCGATCCGCGGCAACGTTCGTCGGGCATGCCGTTGATCGCGGCGGGGGATCTCTCGGCGGCACGGAAGGTGGCGGCCGCCAACATGCGCGTCCTCGCCGAGGCGGTCCGGCTCGGCTACAGGATCGTCTGTACCGAGCCTGCCGCCGTCACGGCGATCACCCACGACTATCCCCTCCTGGTCGAGGATGACGACATGCAGCGTGTCGTCGACGCGACGTGCGATGCCACCAGCTATCTGTGGGAGCTGCACCGTGACGGAAAGCTCAAGCTCGACTTCGATCCGCTGGCAGCCCGCGTCCTCTACCACGCCCCCTGCCATCTCCGCGCGCTCTCGAAGCAGAGCCCCACCGAGCACCTCCTCCGGCTCATCCCCGGGATCACGCTCGATGCCGCCGATCGGGGCTGTTCCGGGATGGGCGGGACCTGGGGGCTCCACCACGACCATCACCGTTCCAGCCTGCGGATCGGGCTGGGATTGGTGTCGGCGACGCGCGGCGCCGGGATCGACGTCGGATCTACCGAGTGCAGCGCCTGCCGGTTACAAATGGAGCAGGGGACGACGAAGCCGACCATCCATCCTGTGAAACTCCTCGCCAAGGCATGGCGACTGCTCCCCGGTCCGGCCGGTCTCGACCCCCTTCTCACCACCGGCAGTGGCCGGCTGACGACGAGCTGAAACGACCGCGATCCGGATCGCCCCCGCGTTGAACCGAAGCGTTGCCGCGATGCACAACGACCCTGACACCGTGAACAGCCCCGCCCATCCGGCGGCCGGTCGTCTGTTCGTCACCCTGTTTGCCGGGATGGCGGAGAGCGTCGGCTCGAGGCGGTTGGAGATCGATTGGAACGGTGGCACGGTCGCCGATCTCCGTCATGTGGTCGGCCGGGAGCGGCCGGGGATCGGCCCGCTCCTCGAGCGAAGCGCGATCGTCGTCGCCGGGCGCTACGCGACCGACGACACGGCCGTCGCCTGTGGTGCCGATGTGGCGATCATCCCTCCGGTGAGTGGAGGTTGAGGATGCCCACGCAGCAGACCGCCGCACGATCGGCAGATGAGCCCGGTTTCGGTCCACGGCCCGGTGAATCCGGGGGGGAGGTCTGTCGGTTGGTCCGCGATCCGATCGACGGCGCCGCCGTGCTCGCCGCGGTCGCCGCGGTCGCCGCTCCCGAGGCCGGAGGCAACGTCCTGTTCCTCGGGTCGACACGCGGCGTCACCGCCGGCGTGACGACACTCGGGCTCGATTACGAGGCCCACGAACCGCTCGCCCTGGCGATGCTCCGTGATCTGGCGGCAGAGGCGGTGCGCCGGTTCGGTCTTTGCGGCTGCCGAATCGTTCACCGGCTCGGAAGGGTCGCCGTGGGGGAGGCGAGCATCGCGATCGCGGCAAGCTCCCCGCATCGTCGCGAAGCCTTCGCCGCCACCGAATGGCTGCTCGAGCGTATCAAGACGACGGTGCCGATCTGGAAGTGCGAAGAGGGGCACGACGGGGTGCGCAGCTGGGTCCATCCCGGAGACATGCGGACAGGACTCGGGGGTGGGGAATGAACGGTTCCGGCCCCGCGCGTCCTGCGACCGCGTCTCACCCGGAGACTCCGCCGGAAGGACGGCTCGTCGACCTCTTCGGCAGGGTGCACACCGACCTGCGCGTCAGCGTCACCGACCGTTGCACGCTCCGCTGCACCTACTGCATGCCGCTCGACGCGACCTTCAAGCCGCGTGGGGAGCTGCTCGACTTCGACGAGTTCGTCCGCGTCGTCGCCGTCGCCGCGCGACTCGGCGTCCGGTCGGTCCGTGTCACCGGCGGCGAGCCGTTGCTTCGCCCCGGGCTTCCCGATCTCGTCGCCCGGCTCGTCGCGGTGCCGGGGATCGAGGAGGTGGCGCTGACGACCAACGGGCTGCTCCTCGAGTCGCTTGCCCTGCCGCTCCGCGAGGCCGGGCTCCACCGGCTCAACGTCAGTCTCGACGCCCTCGATGACGAGGCCTTCCGCCGGATCGCCCGCGCGGACGGCCTCGATCGCGTGCTTGCCGGGCTCGAGGCGGCCCGGCAGGCGGGCTTTGCGGGGATCCGCGTCAATGCGGTTTCGATCCGCGGGATCACCGAGGTGCAGGCGGTGCCGCTTGCTGCCTACTGCCGCCGGGAGCGGTTTCACCTCCGGTTCATCGAGTTCATGCCCCTCGATGCCGATTCGGCCTGGTCGGGAGCGCAGGTGCTCACCGGCAGCGAGGTGCGGCGGATGCTCGAGGAGCGATTCGGGCCGCTCGAACCGGCCCCCGCCTCCGATCCGGGACAACCATCGGTCGATTGGCGGTATGCCGACGGTGGGATCGTCGGATTCATCGATCCTGTGTCTCATCCGTTCTGCGATCGCTGCGACCGACTCCGGCTCACGGCCGACGGGCAGCTGCGCAACTGCCTGTTCTCGACCACCGAATGGGACGCGCGGTCGGTGCTCCGATCGGGCGCGCCCGATATCGACGCCCGTCTCACAGGGCTGTTTCTCGACTGCACCGCCGCCAAGCGTGCGGCCCACGGCATCGGCGAGCCGGGCTTCGAGCGGCCGGCCCGTGCCATGTACCAGATCGGGGGTTGAGGTGAGCCGCTCGGTTCCCCCCCGCCGCTATCTCGATCATCCGGCCACGTCGTGGCCGAAGCCGGCGCCGGTCCTCGGCGCGATGGTGGATGCGATCCGTGACGTGGGGGCAGCGGCCGGCCGTGGGATTCATGCCGATGCCCGCCGGGCCGACGCCATCCGGGAAGGGGCGAGGAACGCTGCGGCACGGATCATCGGGGTCGACGACGCGGAGCGGGTGGCGCTCGTCGGCGGTGCCACGCTCGGTCTCAATGTGGCGATCCACGGGCTCGTCGAGCCTGGGTGGCACGTGATCGCGACGGCTTCCGACCACAACGCCACCCTCAGGCCGCTCCATTGGCTCGCCAGCCGGGGGATCATCGACGTCGACGTCGTCCCATGCGATGCCTCGGGCCTGGTGAATCCGGAGGATGTCGCGGCGGCGTGGCGACCGGCCACCAGGATGCTCGTCTTCAGCCACGCATCGAACGTCACCGGCACTCTCCAGCCAGCGGCGGAACTCGTCGCCGTTGCCCGTGAGCGCGGCGGCATCAGCATCCTCGACGCCGCGCAGACCGCCGGGATGGTCGCGCTGCCGCGGGGCTCTGACGCCCCCGATGTCGTCGTCGCCGCCGGGCACAAGTGGCTCCAAGGACCGGAGGGGATCGCGATTCTCGCCGCCCGCGAAGGGGTCGAGCCGCGGCCGCTCGTTCAAGGGGGGACAGGCTCGGCGAGCGAGGACCTGCGGATGCCCGAGCGTTTCGTCGACCGACTCGAGGCCGGCACCCCTGACCTCGCTGCCCTGGCCGGCCTGAGTGCCGCGATCGGTTGGGGAGCGAGCGCGGGCATCGCGGCGCTTGCCGCGCATGGGAACCAACTGGCCGCGGCCTGCCGCCGCGGGCTGGCAACGCTCCCCGGCGTCCGCGTCCTCGGAGCGGGGAATGGGCCGCCGATTGTCGGATTCACGGTCGAGGACTATGATCCGGCCGACGTCGCGGTGCTGCTCGAACAGGTGGCCGGCGTGCAGGCCAGAGCCGGCTTCCACTGTGCCGCACTCGTCCACCGCCACCTCGGCACGGCGCGGGGAGCGTCAGGGATGGTGGCTCGCGGATCGACCCGCTTGGCCGAACCGTCGTTCGCGGAGCCCCGCGGGGGCGGGAGTGTCCGCGTCGGCTTCGGTCCTTTCAATACGCCGGACGACGTCCGGGCCGTCGTCGCGGCGGTTGCCGCGATCGTCGGGTGTTCCGACAGCGACGGCATCGATATCCCGATCCCCATGCAGGTGCCCCGATGGCAGGAGTGAGCAAAGACGTCTGGTACGCCGAGGGCTTGAGGTTCTCCTGCACCCAGTGCGGTGATTGCTGCTCCGGCTCCGAAGGTTACGTGTGGGTCAACCAAGCGGAGATCGACGCCATGGCGGCCCGCGTCGGCCTCGCTCCGGCCCTGTTCGAGAAGCGATATGTCAAGCAGGTCGGCGTGCGGCGTTCGCTCAAAGAGCGGCCCGGCGGTGACTGTGTCCTCCTCGACGAGAAAACGCGGAAATGCACCGCTTACGAGGAGCGCCCGAGACAATGCAAGACCTGGCCGTTCTGGGATTCCAATCTCCGCTCCCCGCAGGCGTGGGCGGAGGCGGCCGAGGCCTGTCCTGGGTGCAACCGTGGGGACATCGTGCCGATCGAGGAGATCAAACTCCAGGCATCGAAGATCAAGATCTGACGATGGCCACCGCACCGGGCACGGATGCCGTCCGGTCGAACAGGTGCCTGTGACGGCCCGCGAAGTCTCGCCGGCACACTCGGGCACGTGGTCAGAGAATGCCGCCGTGTGTGCGGTACATCGTCATGTGGGACGGCTGATCGAGGAACCAGATCCGCTCCCATTCGTCGGTGATCGTCCGCAGATCCTCCGACGTGAAGATCAATTGCTGGGCGCGACGCAGCGGGTCGCCGGAGTAGATGGGGATGAGGCAACCGGTGCTCGTGGAGAGCGCCATGGCCGCGAATACCATCCAGCAGATCTTCCGCATCGCTCGTCCTCCCTGACTCCTTGACTCCGGTCCGGTGTCGGCGGCCGCCGGTTGCCGGCGACAGCCCACTCCCGCGAGGGCCCTGCGGACATCCTGTCCACAGTGCCGCCGCTCGTCTGTCCATCCACCCGCCCGTGGTCGAATCAGGAATCCACCGGACGCTGGATGACGTCGGTCGGGGCCGGCGGGGCCGGCTGTCGGGCCTCGGCGACCTCGGTCGCTTCAGCCTTCTCCCGATCGTTCATCTGCCGGTCGAGTTCCCTGACGCGGGCTTCCATCTCCTTCCCAGGCTTGAACGTCACGACGCTCTTGGCCTGGACTGGAACCTTTTCACCGGTCCTCGGGTTGCGGGCCATCCGCGCTTCCCGACGCTTGATCTGGAACACCCCGAAGTTCCTCAGCTCGATGCGGCCTTCCTTGACCAGGGCTTCGATGAGGGCATCGAAGGTCCGCTGGACGAGGTCTTTGGTGCGAAGCTGGGGAAGATCGATCTGTTCGGCGATCGTCCGGACGATGTCTTTCTTGGTCACGGCTCCGACGCTCCGTCCGATGCAGGTCCCCCCTCGGCCCGGAAGGACCGAAGGAGCTTCCCACCCCGTTGGAAATCGTCAGAAGCCTAGGACTGGCAAGCACTAATGTCAACCTCGGAGGGGGGTGGCACCGGGTGCCTCCTACCCACCGTGTGACAGTGATCGACCGTCACGACCGTCAAACTTGATTCAACCCGAACTTTTTCTTCCCGACCGGCGGGGACCGCGCCGTGACGGGGGGACTGCTACACTCCACCTCCCCCAGACCCCGCCCTGTGCCGGCGCCGTTCGCCCGGCCCGCCCTTCTTCGCCCATGACGAACGCCCCCCCCGATCGGCCGCAAGACGGCGTTTCTGTCGATCTCTCGGTCACGCTCGGCAGACTCCGCCTGCCGAATCCGATTCTCGTTGCCTCGGGAACGTTCGGGTACGGGAAGGAGATGGTCGATTTCGTGGAACTGCGCAGGCTCGGGGGAATCGTTCCCAAGACGATCACCCCGCTTCCTCGCGCCGGCAACGTTCCCTGGCGAACGATCGAGACCGCAGCCGGGCTGCTCAATTCGATCGGCCTCGACAACGACGGCGTCGATGCCTTCCTCCGCCACCAACTCCCCTTCCTGCTCGGCTGCGGTTCACCGGTGATCGTGAGCATCGCCGGGGCCGATCAGCGCGACTTCGTTCAGGTGGCCGACCGCCTGGAGGGGGTGCCCGGGATCGCCGCCCTCGAACTCAATATCTCCTGTCCGAACGTCAGCCACGGCGTCGACCTCGGCACCGATCCGGAGGCCTGCCGGAGCGTCGTGGCTGGGGTCAGGGGTGTGACGCGCGTGCCGGTGATCGCCAAGCTGACGCCGAACGTGACGAGCATCGCCGCGGTGGCGCGGGGGGCCCGGGACGGAGGGGCCGACGCTCTCACGGTGATCAACACCTGCCAGGGAATGGCGGTCGACTGGCGGCGGCGGAAGCCGCTCCTCGGCAACGTCGTGGGGGGGCTGTCGGGGCCGGCGATCAAACCGATCGCGCTGCGCTGCGTCCACCAAGTCCGTCAGGCCGTCGACACCCCGATCATCGGGGTGGGGGGGATCATGACGATCGACGACGTGATGGAGTTCCTCGTCACCGGCGCCACGGCCGTGCAGGTGGGCACGGCGAGCTTCGCCGAGCCGCGATCGTCGACGCGCCTTCTCGACGCCCTGCCAGGGGCGCTCGCCGAAGCGGGGGTGATGCGAGTCTCCGACCTGGTCGGCTCGATCCGCCTCCCGGGTGCTGCCCCCGCCACACCGCGCTGACGGCGCGGCTTTCCCGATTTGGTCGTCTTTGTCTGTCCCAGTTCCCACCCCATGCCGGAAGCATTTCGATGAGTGATGCCCCGAAGTCCGCGCCAGCCCGTCCCCAGCCTCCGACGCGGATCCTTTCCGGGATCCAGCCCACGGGTCGGTTCCACTGGGGAAATTACTTCGGGGCCATCCGCCAGTACATCGAGTTGCAGTCGGTGGGGGAGTCGTACTACTTCATCGCCGACCTCCATGCCCTGACCACGGTCCGTGAGCCCGATCGGCTCCGGGGGTTGGTTCGCGATGCGGCCCTCGATCTGGTGGCCCTCGGCCTCGACCCCGAGCGGGCGGCGCTGTTCGTGCAGTCGGATGTTCCCGAGGTCACGGAGCTGACGTGGCTGTTGATGACGGTGACCCCGATGGGTCTCCTCGAGCGATGCCACGCCTACAAGGACAAGAAGTCGCGCGGCATGACCGCCGACGCGGGGCTGTTCACCTATCCTGTCCTGATGAGCGCCGACATCCTCGCCTACGACGCCACGATCGTTCCTGTCGGCGAGGATCAGGTGCAGCACATCGAGGTCTGTCGCGATCTCGCCGGAACGTTCAACCATCTCTTCGGCGAGGTGTTCACGCTCCCCAAGCCCCGACTCGTCGAGAGCGGTGCCAGGGTCCCCGGCACCGACGGCCAGAAGATGTCGAAGAGCTACGACAACACGATCGACGTCTTCGAGGACCCGGGGGCCCAGAAGAAGAAGATCATGCGGATCACGACCGACTCGCGACCTGTTGAAATGCCGAAGGAGCCGGAGGGTGACCACCTCTTCGAGCTGTTTTCGCTCCTCAGCCCGGCTGCCGAGCGGGATCGAATGGCCGATCTCTACCGCCGAGGTGGATTCGGCTACGGCGACGTCAAGAAAGCGCTCGTGGCGGCCGCGGCCGACTTCTTCGCCGATGCCCG
>Ga0164293_10004492_pt1 | contig 11931 bp, 13 predicted proteins | sample GEODES118metaG_FD_111487 | JGI IMG/M metagenome (GOLD analysis project Ga0164293, IMG submission 111487) | Eutrophic lake water microbial communities from Lake Mendota, Wisconsin, USA - GEODES118 metaG | ecosystem: Environmental > Aquatic > Freshwater > Lake | place: USA: Lake Mendota... | reverse complement strand
TGTTTCCGGCCGCAATCGCCCGGCGCCGCAACGGCTGGGAGCACGTGGCCCTGCTCGACTGCCAGCAGATGGCCGTGGCGGGCGATCTGCCGCGCTGCATCCGCCTGCTGGCCCACGCCTGGCTGGAGGGCCAGCGCCAGCCCTGCCATCCCTACCTGCGCGAAGCCAGCCGGCTGCGCCCTGACCGCGCCAGCTAGCGGGCCGGCCACTGATCTCACCAGGCCTGTGCGCGGGCTGCTGAGAATCAAGGCATGAGACACCTTCGCCCGATGGCCCTTCCCTCCCTGGCTCGGCTGGGCCGCCCCCTGACCGGCCTCGCTGCGGCCGCTGGGCTGGGCGTCGCCGGCCTGATCGGCCTCAGCGCCACGGGCCGGGGCCCCCTGATTCAGCCAGCCGCTGCCCAGGGAACTCCCGGGCTGATGGAGTTCCGCTGGGACAACAACCGCGATTATCGCAAGCTCTATTTCTATATCACCAACACCCAGCGCCTGCGCCGTTCCGAGTACTACCTGATGCTGCGGCCGCGGGATCGCAAGACCGCCATCCTCAAACTCAGCGTCACCATCCCCCCCTCCTTCGACTCCCGCATCGAGACCAAACGGGTGAAGCTCTGCAAGATGAGTGAAGGCGGCATGCTGGCGCGCACCCGCTGCGTGGAGCAGATCCCCGCCACGATCGACCTGGCGGAGAACGGCAGAGCCCTGGAGATCTACCCCGACTCACCCATCCCCGACACCGGCACGATCGGGGTGTACATGCTGCTGTTCAATCCCTTCAACGCCGGCATGTACCAGTTCAATGCCCTGGCCCAGGCACCCGGCGACGTGCCGATCTCCGGCTACCTGGGCAGTTGGTTGATCCAGATCGAACCCCCCAACAACTGAGCGGCACAGCCGGCCCCACCAACCGACCTGCGTGACCACCGCCTGATAAGTTGGCCCTTCATTCCAATCCTGACGAGCAGAGGGGAGCAAGTATCCGGCCATGACCAAGCGCACTCTTGAAGGAACCAGTCGCAAGCGCAAGCGGGTCTCCGGGTTCCGCGTTCGCATGCGCACCCATACCGGTCGGCGTGTGATCCGTGCCCGCCGCCGACGGGGACGCTCCCGCCTGGCGGTCTGAGACACACCGGATGGCTCTGCCCCAGCGGCATCGCCTCAAGGGACAGCGGGTTTTTGATCAGCTCTACCGCAGGGGTCGTGCCAGTCACGGCCCTTTTTTGATGTTGCGCTGGCTGCCGGCCGACCCCAGCCTGCTGCCCCCCGCACAGCAGCACCATGGCGCCAGCCCCTGGCGCTGTGGCGTGGTGGTGAGCAGCAAGGTGCACAAGCGGGCGGTGCAGCGCAATCGCCTGCGGCGCCTGCTGCACAACCATCTGGTGCAGCTGCCGATCGGCCGTCCTGAAGGACCGGTGTGGCTGCTCCTGAGCTGCAAACCCGGCAGTGCCGAGCGCGATTCCGCCAGCCTGCTGGGAGAATGCGATCAGCTTCTGCAGCGCGCAGGTCTGAGTTGATGAGCAAGCCCTCCACCGCATCCACCGGCCCCTCCAGCGGCGCCCAGATTCAGGAAAGCGTGTTCTACGAAGGGGGACCGGCCCGAGGCGACCTGCTGCTCAACCTGCTCTTCGGCCTCACCCTGATCGGCATCCCCTTCGCCGTTGGCGCGATCGTGCGGGCCCTGTGGCTGCGCTTTCGCATCACCAGTCGGCGCATCGAGGTGAATGGCGGCTGGCTGGGTCGGGACCGCAGCCAGGTGGTGTACAGCCAGATCCGCGAGGTGCGCAGCGTGCCCCGCGGCTTCGGCGCCTGGGGCGACATGGTGCTGCTGCTCACCGATGGCGCCCGGCTGGAGATGCGCTCCGTGCCCCGCTTCCGCGAACTCGAGACCTACATCGAAGAGCGGCGCCGGTCCGGACAGCCGGCCAAAGCCAAGGGGATCGCTGCCTGAAGCCGCCCCTCCACCGCCGCCCCCGCTCAGGCACACTGAGCCACGCTGACCCCTTCACCCCAGCACCCCCTGCGCCGTGATCGGCTACATCTCCGACAACCTGCTGATTCCGATCCTCGATTTCTTCTACGGATTGGTGCCCAGCTATGGCCTGGCGATCGTCGCCCTCACGGTGGTGATCCGGCTGGCCCTGTTCCCGCTCAGCGCCGGCTCGATCCGCAATGCCCGCCGCATGCGCATCGCCCAGCCGGTGATGCAGCAGCGCCAGGCCGAGATCCGCAGCAAGCACGCCAACAATCCCCAGAAACAGCAGGAGGAGCTGGGCAAGCTGATGCAGGAGTTCGGCAGCCCGCTGGCGGGCTGCCTGCCCCTGCTGGTGCAGATGCCGATCCTGTTCGCCCTGTTCGCCACCCTGCGCGGTTCACCGTTCGCTGACGTGCCTTACACCTTCAACGTGAAGGTGCTGCCGGCTGAGCAGATCGCCACCGTGGAACCCAAACCCTTCAACAGCCCCAGCCATTCGATCTTCCTGAGCAGCACCAACCACGTGCCGGTGATCGGCACCCTCGACAAGGGCACAAAACTCGGGGTGGGCGACACCACCACGGTGAACCTGCACACCAAAGAGGGCAGCAGCTACGCCAGCGTGTTGGCTGAGGCCGAGAACGGCAGTCGCTTCGCGCCCAGCTGGAGCGTCACCAAGGGCGATGGGGTGGTGAGCGTGGACCAGAACGGCACCATCACAGCCCTGGCTGCGGGCGACGCCACGGTGGAGGCCAAGGTGCCCGGCCTGGCCGCCCGCACCGGCTTCCTGTTCATCCAGGCCCTCGGCCAGGTGGGCTTCATGGGTGACAGTGGCGTGAACTGGGATATCGCCATCCTGGTGGCCGCCTTCGGCGCCAGCCTGTTCATCTCCCAGATCCTCTCGGGCATGGGCATGCCCGCCAATCCCCAGCAGTCCACCGCCAACAAGATCACGCCGGTGATGATCACGGCGATGTTCCTCTTCTTCCCGCTGCCGGCCGGTGTGCTGCTGTACATGGTGGTGGCCAACATCTTCCAGGCCCTGCAAACCTTCCTGCTCAGCCGCGAGGCCCTGCCGGAGAACCTCCAGAAGATCCTCGACCAGCAGATGGCCCAGCAGGCCGTCACGGTGAGCGCCAGCGCCGGCGGCGATCGGCTGCCCTTCGAACCCAAGGGGAAGAAGTGAACCCGCTGCGGCCGGTTTCCATCCAGGAGCTCAGCGGCCTGGCTGAAGGCCGCAGCTGGCAGATTGATCAGCTGCTCCCCGACCTGGCCAGCCTCACCCCCGTGCGTGGCCAGGTGCAGGCCACCCACCGCGGCAACGTGCTGGAAGTGGAAGGGGAGGCCGCCACGATCGTGACCCTCTGCTGCGACCGCTGCCTGCAGCACTTCAACCACCCCCTCAGCTTTCACACGCGAGAACTGCTCTGGCTGGGGGAGCAGGCCCGCCAGCAGGGCCTGGAGACCAGCCTGATCGAGGGGGGTGAAAGCGTGCTGGATCTCGACCCCGATGCCCTCAGCGAAAGCCTTGATCCCCAGAGCAGCTTCGATCCCGGACACTGGACCTTCGAGCAGCTCAGCCTGCAGCTGCCGGCCGTGAACCGCTGCGGGCCCGATTGCCCGGGCCCGGCCAGCTGGGGCAGCGCCGATTCAGGCATCGATCCCCGCTGGGCCGCGCTGCAGGCCCTGCAGCGCGAGGATTCAGGGAGCCCATGAGCGTCGCCGGCAGCTGGACCGACCAGCTCGATCTGCTGATCCGCTCGCGCACGCCGATCCTCTGGATCCGCAGCCTGGAAGAGGAGCGGGTGGAATGCCTGCTGGAGCAGGCCGCTCAACGGCTTGGCAACCGTCCCCTGCTGCGCTGGGACTTTGTGGATGGCCTGCGCGGGGCCCCGAACCGCGAGGGGGAGGCAGCCCGCAACCCGATGGCGGCGCTGGCGGCCCTCGATCCCCTGCCGGCCGGGCAGGAGGCGATCCTGCTGCTGCGCGACTTCCACCGCTACTGCGAAGACGCCGGCATCTGCCGCCGCCTGCGCAACCTCGCTGCCGCGCTGCGACAGGCGGCCCGCACCTTGGTGATCACCGCGCCCAGCTGGCAGCTCCCTCCCGAGCTGGACGACAGCATCACCGTGCTGGAACTGCCCCTGCCGGATGCCGCAGAGATCAGCCAGCTCCTCAGCTCGATCGCCCAGGCCTGCGGTGAGCCCCTGGAGCCCGCCGTGCTGGATCAGCTCAGCGGCGCCTGCCATGGACTCAGCGCCCAGCGCGTGCGCCAGCTGGCCGCCCGCGCCCTGGCCCGCCGCGGCCGGCTGAGCGCCGACGACCTGGCCGAGGTGCTGGAGGAGAAGCGACAGGCCATCGCCAAGACCGAACTGCTGGAGTACTGCCCCACGGAGGCGACGCCCGCGGATATCGGCGGTCTGGATGCCCTCAAGCACTGGCTGGAGCAGCGGCGCCTGGCCTTCAGCGAGGAGGCCCGCCGCTACGGGCTGCCGCTGCCCAGAGGCGTGCTGCTGGTGGGCCCCCAGGGCACAGGCAAATCGCTCACCGCCAAGGCGATCGCCCATAGCTGGGGCATGCCCCTGCTGCGCCTGGATGTGGGTCGCCTGTTCGCCGGTCTGGTGGGGGCCAGCGAGGCCCGCACCCGCGAGATGATCCAGCGGGCCGAAGCGATGGCCCCCTGTGTGCTCTGGATCGATGAGATCGACAAGGGCTTCGGCGGGGATGCCCGCAGTGATGGCGGCACCAGCCAGCGGGTGCTGGGCACGGTGCTCACCTGGATGGCGGAGAAGACCAGCGCCGTGTTCGTGGTGGCCACGGCCAACGCGGTGGAGCGGCTGCCAGGGGAGCTGCTGCGCAAAGGCCGCTTCGATGAGATCTTCCTGCTCGACCTGCCCAGCCCCGACGAGCGCCGCGCCATCCTCGACCTGCAACTGCGCAGACGGCGACCCCAACACCAGATCCCTCTGGGTGTGCTGGTGGACCGCACCATGGGCTTCTCCGGCGCCGAACTGGAGCAGACCGTGATCGAGGCCATGCACCTGGCGTTCGCCGAGGGCCGCGACTTCAGTGAAGCCGACCTGGTGGCCGCCGCCAGCCAGGTGGTGCCGCTGTCGCGCACGGCCCGGGAGCAACTGGAGCAGCTGCAGGCCTGGGCCCAGGGTGGCCGCGCGCGACCGGCCTCGAGGTTGCGGGGTATGACGAACTCCGACGGGGCGTAACAAGGGCGGGGCCGGGCCATGGCGTCATCGCTCACCACCCCTACGGTCCAGATCAACCGCAGCCCCATCCGTGACCCCCAGCCCAACCCCCCGCGATCACGGCGACCTGGTGAACCAGCTGGCCGTGGCCTGCATCGGTGCCGGCGTGGTCACCAGCCTGGCCGTGGCCCAGGGACAGAATCCCCTCACCGCCCTGGGCATCACCCTCTTTTCGGCGGTGGCGGCCGTGATGGCGGGCCAACTGCTCTGAACAACCTCCCATCTGCAGCACACAACAGGTTCGCAAGGGACGGTTTCCCGCCGTTTCCGAGTTATCTAGCCTGAATCAAATTGTCTGGGCCTAGAGGCCCCACTGAATTTTCTCCATGGCCAGGTTCCAATCAAGCGGACAATCCCTGGGCGCCCTGGCGGCCGCAGTCCTGCTCACCAGCACCAGCACGCTGCCGGCCTTGGCAGCCCTGCCCCGACTGCAGCACGGGCCAGCCAATCCGATGCTCAGCGCAGAGAGCGGCCTGTTGCTGGCCGAAAGCGACAGCAATGACAAGAAGAAAAAACAGAAACAGAAGCAAGGCCAGTCAAGCGGCCAACACAAGAACAATCAACATCAGTCACAACCCAAATCAAAACAGCATTCCAACACCAAAACCACCAATACCCACAGCAACGACAAGCAGCACAACAAGAACAAAGTTTCCGACAAGCAACGCGAAGAGATTTACCAGGAAGGCCGCAAGGATGGCCTGAACAAGGGTCGTGACAAGGGTTACGACAAGGGCTATGACGCCGGCAAGCAGACCGGCAAGCAAAAGGGCAAAGAGAAGGGTTACGACAAGGGCTACGACAAAGGGTTTGACGCCGGCAAGCAGAAGGGCAAAGACAAGGGGTACCGCAAGGCCCAACGCCAGGAATGGAAATCCTGGAACAGCAATCAGTGGAAGAAGTACAACAATTCGCGCCGCAACATCTGGGTGCGCCCGGTTGCCTACAACCGCCCCTGGGGTGGCTATCCGATGTGGGCGCAGAATCCCAACTGGGGTTACAACCGTCCCTGGGGTGGTGGCTGGTATAATTCCGGCTACTCCAACTGGAGCTGGTGGGGCGGCCAGGCCCTGGGCTGGGGCATCAACGCCCTCACCACGGCCCTGATTGTGAACAACGCGGTGAACAACGCCATTCGCGACCGCCAGACCACGGTGGTGGTGCCCAACAGTTCGATGCGGCTGTACTACGGATCGGTGGAAGCCCGGGATCGCACCGAGGTCACCTTCGTGGCCTCCAATGGCAATTACACCTACGAAATGGAGGCCGATTGCGAGGACGGCCTGCTCAACGGCGAGGTGCCCACCTCCCTCTCCGAGGCTGAGCTGGTGAACGCCGCCTGTCAGGTGGCCTTCGGATCGGTCTGAGCGGCGATCACTGGTGGAGGGAGGGGTTTGACTCCGGCCCTGCCCTCCACCCGGCTCAACCAACGCCAACCACCCCGATTGCTGGAGCCGGATGCCTGGGACCCCGATGGCCGGTGTGAACGCGCAGCTGCGGGCGATGATGCCCGCCCTCCAGAACAAGACCTACTTCAATTACGGCGGCCAGGGTCCCCTTCCCGATCCCTCCCTCCAGGCGATCGTGGAATGCTGGCGGAGCATCCAGGAGCTCGGCCCCTTCACCAAAGCGGTGTGGCCTCTGTTGAACGCCACCACCGCACGCTTGCGCGAACACCTCGGCCAATGGCTGGGGGTTGTTCCCGCCCGGCTGGCTTTCACGGAAAACGTCACCTCCGGGTGCGTGCTGCCCCTGTGGGGACTCCCCTGGCAGCAGGGAGAAGCCCTGCTGCTCAGTGACTGCGAACATCCCGGCGTAGTGGCGGCCTGCCAGGAGCTGGCCCGGCGCCATGGGCTGCAGCTGCGGCAGTTCAGGGTGAGCGACCTGCGCGGCAGCGCCGAGCAGACGGAAACGCTGTTGCTGGAGCGGCTGGAGCAGGCCCTGGAGCCCCAGACCAAGCTGGTGGTGCTGTCCCATCTGCTGTGGAACACCGGTCAGCTGCTGCCGATCGAGCGGGTGGGGCAACGGCTGAGCGTCCATCCCAACCGCCCCTGGCTGCTTGTGGATGGGGCCCAGAGCCTGGGATCCGTGCCGGTTGCTGCCGCAGCCGGTGCTGCCGACATCTATGCCTGCACCGGCCACAAGTGGTGCTGCGGCCCGGAGGGCCTGGGGGTGGTGGCATTGTCGGAGCGGCTGCTGGCCGAAGCTCAGCCGACGCTGATCGGCTGGCGCAGTTTGGTTTCGGAGCAGCTCAGCGCCCTCCAGCTCACCCCTGGAGCTTCACCGTTCCACGGCGACGGCCGGCGCTTTGAGGTGGCCACCTCCTGCATCCCCCTGTTCGCCGGCCTGGACTGCTCCCTGCAGCTGCTGGACGCAGAGGGGTCGGCTGAGCAGCGCCTGAAGCGCATCCGCAGCACAGCCACCCAGCTCTGGCAGCACCTCCAGCAGCTGCCGGGCGTTGAACCGCTGCTGGAGGAGCCGCCGTCCGCCGGGCTGGTGAGCTTCACCATCGCTGACGCTGCTGGCAGGCCCATCAATCCCGAGGCGATCGTGGCCGCCCTCGGGGAACAAGCCATCTGGCTGCGGTCGCTGCCTGAACCAGCCTGCCTGCGGGCCTGCACCCACATCACCACTACCACGGCCGATCTGGAGCGGTTGCTGGAGGCTCTGCGAAGGCTGCAACACAACTGAACAAATAACCCGGAGAGCGGACTCCCCGGGCCCAGGTGCCGCGCATGCGGCTGATGACCACCGGCTCAGATCGGCTCGGAGGGGATCACGCCATTCACCGCAGGCTCATGGGTGAGCAGGTTGCGGTACACCCAACCGGCCAGCAGGGCACCGGCGATCGGGGCGACCCAGAACAGCCAGAGCTGGCCCATCGCTTCGGCCCCGGCCCACACGGCCACGCCAGTGCTGCGGGCGGGATTCACCGAGGTGTTGGTGATGGGGATGCTGATCAGGTGGATCAGGGTGAGGGCCAGACCGATGGGCACGCCGGCAAAGCCGGTTGGCGCCAGACGGTCGGTGGCGCCCATGATCACGATCAGGAAGAAGAAAGTGAGCACCACCTCGATCAGCAGGGCGGAGAAGAAGCCATAGCCCCCCGGCGAGTGGGCCAGGAAGCCATTGGTGGCGAGGGGATTGCTGCCGGTGAGGGCGAAGCCTTCGCGGCCACTGGCCACCAGATAGATGAAGCCTCCGGCGATGATGGCGCCGAGCACCTGGGCCACCACGTAGGAGAGCAGCTGGGAACCCGGGAAGCGGCCACCGGCCCAGAGGCCGAAGCTCACTGCCGGGTTGATATGGCAGCCGGAGATATGGCCGATGGCATAGGCCATCGTGAGCACGGTGAGGCCGAAAGCCAGCGAAACCCCCAGGAAACCGAGGCCGAAGGGGTTTGCGGCTGCGTCGTTGTAAGGGAAGGCAGCGGCAAGCACGGCACTGCCGCAACCGCCGAGCACCAGCCAGAAGGTGCCGAACAATTCAGCGAGAAATTTTTTTGACGGGGAGGGACCAGACGCCATGGGCGATCGACAGGAACGACGGAAGTGTGCCAGCCAGGCGGAAGGTTCGGCCACCCCAGGCCAACGATCGCCGCAGAATTACGCAATTTGCGCCTCCCAGGCGGCAGGGCTGTCGCAGCTTCAGCACGGGGATCTGGCGGCTTCTCGACCAGAGAATGCCCCGCTGGCCAGCGGTTGTACCGGGGTGAGACCTGCAATGGGGAAGCAAACAAGCAAATTGCTGGTTTTGTGTTGTCATTCGAACAGACCTGAATACGGTGAAACCGTGGGTGGACCGTCCCGAACCGGGAGATGGCCCCGCTGAGCTGAACCGGCAACAACATTCACACCGCTGCCCGATTCATCGCTCGCAGCCCACGCCTATCCCTTACCCCCGTGATCATGAACCCGGTCACTTCTCAGGCTCTGCGTCGGCCCCTGCTGGCCGCCGCCACCGGCGTGGTGCTGCTGGCCGCAGGCGGCATTGCCCAGGCCAGCGCACCTGCCGACATGCTCCAGAGAGCGGAAACCGCCTGCCTCAACCAGGCCACCAGCGCGGGCTGGCGCGCCGATCCGTCGAGCGTGGTCTCCCGCCGGGCCATCGACGCCGACCATGTCGAGATCGTGCTCGACCTGACCAAGAACGGCGTGAACAAAGCCAGGCTCACCTGCCCCTTCAGCGCCAGCAAGGGTGTACTGGGTCTGGGCGATGCCCTCAAGGCCGGCGCCGACCGCACCGACTTCGGCCGGGACTTCTCGCGCTCGATGGCCACCGCTGCCAGTGAAACGCAGGCCGTGAACCGCTCCCACGCCTGGTGGCTGCTGCTGCCCATCGGCCTGGCTGGCCTGAGCTGGGCTGCCCTGCGGGGCAAGGCAGAGGCTGAAGTGCGATACGGCGACTCCGAACCGCCGATCGGAGGACGCACTGCGGATTCGTTCATCGCCACCGCCAACGGCCAGCATGGCCAGGCTGAGATTCACGAGCTGGCCGACCAGCACTCCCTGGTGCGCCGCCGGGTGGACAACGGCCAGATGGTCTCGCTCACGAGCCGCTCCGCCAACGGCTGGCTGGAGGTGGACGGCGGCGGCTGGGTGCGTGAAAACGACCTGCGTCTCCGCCAGGGCAGTTCGGTGGCATCAGCCCGCAGGTGAACGGGTGAGCCCTGCGCTTCAGGCGGCAGTCCGCTGGCGCAGGGCTTTTTCAGCTTCTTCGCGGTCGTCGAAGTGCACTTTGGTGGTGCCGAGGATCTGGTAGTCCTCGTGCCCCTTGCCGGCGATCAGCACCAGGTCGTCAGAGCCCGCCTCGGCGATCGCCGAGGCGATGGCTGCGGCCCGATCGGCCTCCACCTGCAGCACAGTGCCCGCAGGAATGCCGGCCAGCACGTCGTCGAGGATCCGCTGCGGGTCCTCTGTGCGGGGGTTGTCGGAGGTGACCACCACCGCGTCGGCCAGGCGGGCGGCGATCGCTCCCATCTGCGGTCGCTTGCTGCGGTCGCGATCACCTCCGCAGCCGAACACGCAGATCAACCGGCCCCTGGTGAACGGACGGCAGGCCTGCAGGGCGTTGTCCAGACCATCGGGCGTGTGGGCGTAGTCCACCAGAACCGCCGGCAGCTCGCCGGTGGCCCCAGCCCACACCCGCTCCATGCGGCCGGGCACGCCGCGGAAGTCGGCCAGGCCGGCGAGCACCAGCGCCAGGGGCACGTCCTGCTGCAGCAACGCCCCCACCGCCTGCAGCAGGTTCATCAGGTTGAAGCGACCCACCAGGGGAGAACGGAAGCTGCCGCTGCCGCGGGGGCTGTGCAGCGTGCCACTCACGCCGTGCTGGTCGATCGCCAGGCCGTCGATGAACAGCTCGGCGGAGGGATCCTCCAGGGAACTGCGCCAGCAGCGCTGGCCCAGGCGCTGCACCAGCCGCGCTCCCCAGGGGTCGTCGCCGTTCACCACAGCCCTGGCCCCATCCGCCGCCAGCAGCGGCTCGCTGAACAGCAGGGCCTTGGCCTCGAAATAGGCCTCCATGGAGGGGTGGTAGTCGAGGTGGTCCTGGGTGAGGTTGGTGAACACGGCGCCGGCGAAGCGGCAGCCGGCCACCCGCTGCTGATCCAGAGCGTGGGAGCTCACCTCCATGGCGGCGATCAGGGCACCGGCCTCGGCCGCCTGGGCCAGCTGGCCCTGCAGCAGATCGGCGAAGGCGGTGGTGTGCTGGGCGGTGACGCTGTGGCCCGGCCAGCGGTTCACCAGCGTGCCGAACAGCGCGGCCGGCCGGCTGGCATGGTCGGCGAGATGTTCGATCAGATGGGTGGTGGTGGTCTTGCCGTTGGTGCCGGTGACCCCGATCAACGCCATCCGCTGGCTGGGCTGCCCCCAGAAGGCCGCCGCCAGAAGCCCGGCCCAGCGGGCCACCGGATCGGGCACCACCACCACCGGATCGTCAGTCCCGGGCGGCTCGGCCGCTGCGGCCTCGGCGCCGATCAGCGCGGCCACCGCACCGGCCTGCAGGGCCTGCCGCCAGAAGCGACCACCATCAGCCTGGGTGCCGGGCAGGCCCACAAACACACTGCCTGGCCCCAGGCGGCGGGAATCGCAGCTCACCAGCCGCACATCGGGATTGGCCAGCCCCGGGGGCACCTGCAGACCCACCTCGCGCAGAAGGGCATGGAGCAGGCAAGTCATCGCGGGGTGCTGCGGATGCGCACCGTTCTAAATGGGATCCCAGCCGCCGCCGCTCAGCGGCAACCAAAGCGTTGAGTGGGCCATGGCCCCACCAGCAGCGCTCACGGGATCCGGATGCCCTGCTGCTCCAGCCAGCGCCGCAGCGGCTCCGCCGCCAGCCGCGGCGGCACGCGCGGCAGCAGGCGTTCTCCGGCGGGCAGCTGCTGGGCGAGCACCGGCACCTCCAGGCCGAAGCGCTGCTGCAGGACCGGATCGCTGTCCACGTCGATCAGCCGCAGCTGCGGCGGGGGCTGCAGGGCCTGCAGCTTTTCGGCCAGGCCCTCACACAGACAGCAGCCTTCACGGGTGTAGAGCAGTAGTTCGGCCATCTAGTCGGGCACCGGGTCGCAGCCACAGGGGGTGAAGGGATGGCAGCGCAGCAGGCGCCTGAGGGTGAGCCAGCCCCCCCGCCAGGGGCCGTGGCGCTGAATCGCCTCCAAGCCGTAGGCGCTGCAGCTGGGAATGAAGCGGCAGCGCGGCCC
>Ga0164293_10004491_pt1 | contig 11934 bp, 6 predicted proteins | sample GEODES118metaG_FD_111487 | JGI IMG/M metagenome (GOLD analysis project Ga0164293, IMG submission 111487) | Eutrophic lake water microbial communities from Lake Mendota, Wisconsin, USA - GEODES118 metaG | ecosystem: Environmental > Aquatic > Freshwater > Lake | place: USA: Lake Mendota, Wisconsin... | reverse complement strand
GGAGTGCCCATTTGGGGCGAAGTCGAACTCGCGGTGCGCGCGCTCTACGCCGTTTCGGCCGGCAAGGCTGCCTCAAGCGAGCTGTCTTTGCGCGCTCAAACGCATGAAGGCAAATCTGTTCCGGCGCGTTCCGATTCGCGTCCGCGTCTCGTGGCGATCGGTGGAACGAACGGCAAAAGCACGGTGACGTCACTTGTTGGCGCCATGCTGGAGCGCGCCGGGTGGCGCGTGTTCGTTGGCGGCAACTTGGGTGAGCCTCTCGCTGCGCATGTCGATGAGTCGTTCGACGTGGTGGTACTCGAGGTATCGAGTTTTCAGATGGAACGCGTCGATGCATTTCACCCCGATGTTGCCGTGCTGCTCAACGTGACCCCTGATCATCTTGAGCGTTACGCCGACATCGATGCGTACGCGCACGCGAAGGGAAACGCCTTCGTCCGCCAAACGCGCGACGACCTCGCCGTCGTCCCGGTTGGAGACTCCGCGTGCGGTGCGCAGGCGAGGCGCGGATGTGGTCGCGTCGTTACGTTTGGGGCCGGCGGCGATATCGATGTTCAATCCGATTGCCTTATCGACCGCCGAACGGGATATCGCATCGAGCGCAGCTCGCTGAGCCTTGTGGGCGGGCACAATGCCCTCAATATCGCCGCTGCGCTCGCAGCGGTTCAGCCGTTCGCGGTGCCCTTTGAGGTTCTGTCGGATGTGCTTTGCACGTTTTCAGGGTTGCCTCATCGCATGGCGTTTGTTCGCGAGGTCGATGGTGTTCGCTTCTATGACGATTCGAAAGGCACCAATGTTGGCGCGGCCGTGACGGCTGTTCGCGGCGTTGCAGAATCCGCCGTGGTGCTGATTGCCGGCGGACGCGACAAGGGCGGCAGTTACGAGCCGCTTGTGGAGGCCCTTGTCGAAAAGGGGCGTGGTGTTGTGCTCATCGGCGAAGCCGCTCCGCTGATTACGCAGGCCGTGGGCGATACGGTGCCGGTTCGTTTTGCCGCGAGCATGGCTGAGGCCGTGCAAGTGGCGCGTGAGATGGCGCAGCCTGGCGATGCTGTGCTTCTTTCGCCAGCCTGTTCGAGTTTTGATATGTTTGTGGACTACAAGCATCGGGGCGATGTTTTCGTCGCCGCGGTGCGCGAGCTGGTTTCTGAGGCACGCGCGTGAACGTTCGCAATGTTCGACGCGTGCCGGTGAATCTGCCGCTCACGCTTGTGGCGCCGCTCGATGCTAAGCCCAGCAGCGATGCGCAACGAAGGCCGGTCGACGCGGTGCTCGCCGCCTTGGTCGTGGCGCTTATCGGGTTTGGTGTCGTGATGGTGTATAGTGCATCTTCTATCCCGGCTGCGCTGCGCTATCACGATCCGCAGTTTTTTCTAAAACGACAAGCCGCGTACGCGCTTGCGGCATTAGTCACGTTTTTTCTTTTGAGTCTTGTGGATTACCACCGCCTGTACAAGCTCACGTATCCCTTGCTGGGCGCCGTCGGAATGCTGCTTGTCGCGTGCGTGGTGGGGCTTGGGCATACGGGCGGCGGCGCGACGCGCTGGCTTGCGCTTGGGCCTGTGCACATTCAACCGGCCGAGCTGGCAAAGCTTGCGATTACGGTATGGCTTGCGTACTCGCTCGCGAAGAAAGCCGAACGAGTGAAAACCTTCGCCGTTGGCTTTTTGCCGCATTTGATTGTTGCCGGGATCTTCATGTTTTTGTGCATGAAGCAGCCTGACTTCGGCAGCGCCGTTGTGCTTCTTCTTTTGACATTTACGCTGCTTTTCGTCGCGGGCGCGAAGATTGGTTACATCTTAGGGGCTGCCATTTTGGGAGGGGCGTTTGCGGCGGTTTCGATTATGTCGAAGCAGTATCGGTACGCGCGCTACCTGGCATGGCTCAATATGGATCAGCATCGTGCCGACTTGGCCTATCAGCCGTTTCAAAGCGTGATGTCGTTCGGCTCCGGCGGGATGTGGGGCACCGGCGTCGGAAAAGGACTTCAAACGCTGTATCTGCCTGAAGCCCACAATGACTTCATCGCCGCGATTGTCGGCGAAGAATTCGGATTCGTAGGGATCTTTGCGCTCTGCGCGGTTTATCTCGTGATCGTTGTGCGAGGCGTGCGTGCTGCATTTCGCGCCCCCGATGATTACGGCGCGTATCTCGCATTCGGCATCTCGGCAATGATTGGCCTGCAGGCGTTGGTCAACTTATGCGTGGCGCTCGCGATCTTGCCGACCAAAGGCCTTACGCTTCCTTTTTTGAGTTTTGGCGGTTCATCGCTATTGGTGAATGCGGCAGCCGCAGGTATTTTGCTTAATGTTACTCGGCAATCGGGCCCGAGTCGACAAGATGGTCAACCCTCGCACGATGCGCAAACGCCTGATGCCCCTCAGGTGAGGCAAGCTTTCGTGGCCAGTGCCTCCGTGTCTAGTTCTTCGGTGGCCAACACAGTGAGGGGGGGCGAATGATTCGGCATATCGATTCTGTGGATAATGCACACACCGTTTTGATTGCTGGAGGTGGCACGGGCGGTCATGTGTTTCCCGCACTCGCGGTGGCCGATCGACTTACGCAATTGGCACCGGTGCGCGTCGTGTTCGTAGGGTCACCTCGGGGCTTAGAGGCCACGGTGGTTGAGCCGCGAGGTTACGCGCTCGAATTGCTGAAAGTCGCTCCGCTCAAAAATCAAGGCGTTGCAGGGGTTGCGCGCGGCGTGTGGACGGCGGCGGAGGCTACGCGTTCGGCGTTCGCGCTGCTTCGGCGCTATCGTCCGCGCGTTGTGCTGAGCGTCGGCGGTTACGCGGCGGGGCCTGCGGCGCTCGCTGGCGTGATGGCGAAGATTCCGCTTGCCGTTTTCGAGCCCAATTGCGTCGTGGGACTTGCGAATCGATGGCTTTCGCCATTCGCGAAAGCGGCATATGTGGCGTGGCCAGAAGCTGCGCAATCGTTTCGTTCGTCGATAGCCAAAACGTACGGTGTAGCGTTGCGTTCGGGGTTCGAACCAAGCCCGTACATGCCGCGCGTCGGAAAACGGCGTGTTCTTGTGCTCGGCGGAAGTCAGGGAGCTCGAGCGCTCAACGAGCGTGTTCCGGAGGCGCTCGGTCGCGTAAGCGCACGCCTCGGACGCATCGACGTGCTGCATCAGTCAGGGCGAGGCCAGGCCGAGAGCGTGCGCCAAGCTTACGCGCGTGCGGGGATGCTCCACGACCACGTGAGTGTTGCGGAGTTCGTTGACGATGTACCTGGCGAAATGGCCGCCGCCGATGTGATCATCGCGCGCGCCGGAGCCGTGACTTTGGCGGAGATTGCAGCGATAGGTCGAGCCTCCCTGCTGATTCCATTTCCGCATGCGGCCGACGATCATCAGGCGAAAAATGCGATGGCCCTCGCTCGTCAAAAGGGTGCATTATGCATTCGGCAGGAGGCAGCGGATCCTGTGCGCCTTGCAACTGAGCTTGAGCTCTTGTTCTCCGATGATGAGCTCCGCACGGCGATGGCTGAGCAAGCTCGAAGGGTGGGACGACCAAATGCAGCAGACGCGATCGCACGTGATCTTCTCGCGTTGGCCGGATTGGCAGTAACTCACAACGTTGGACGCGACGTCGCGTCTTCGTGGAAGGCGGCAGGTTGATGTTTCGCGGACGCGTGCGACATGCACATTTCGTCGGTATCGGCGGCATCGGTATGAGTGGTCTCGCGGAAATTCTGCGAACCATGGCGTTTGATGTTTCCGGTTCGGATCGCAAGCCCAACGACATCACGCGACGCCTTGAAAGCCTCGGCGTGCGCGTAGACGTGGGGCACCACGCCGCCAACGTCGAGGGGGCCGATGTGGTGGTTTACTCGAGCGCGATTGCCTCCGATAATCCCGAGCTCGTTCGGGCGCAGGCGCTTGATATTCCAATCATCTCGCGCGCCGAAATGCTCGCTGAGCTCATGCGGGTGAAATACTGCGTGCTCATCGCAGGGTCGCACGGCAAGACCACCACGACGTCGCTCGTCGCGACCGTCTCGCGAGCTGCTGGGCTCGACCCAACCGTGGTCGTCGGAGGCAAAGTCAACGCGCTCGGCTCAAACGCCCGCCTAGGTGACGGTGATCTGTTCGTCGCCGAAGCGGATGAAAGTGACGGCTCGTTTCTCAAGCTCACGCCAACCATTGGGGTCATTACCAACATTGACGCCGAACACCTTGATTATTACGGATCGCACGAACGGGTAAAAGAAGCGTTTGTGCAGTTTGCAAATAAAATTCCATTCTATGGGCTTGCGGTACTCTGTCTCGACCATCCGCACGTGCAGGCCATTTTGCCGAAGATCGAACGCCGTCACGTGACCTACGGCGTGTCGCGCCAGGCTGATTACCGAGCCAAACATATTCAATTTTCGGGTCTCGATACGCATTTTGAGGCGTTTCGGCGTGGTGAATCGATTGGCAAGTTTTCCGTGAAGATGCCCGGTCACCATAACGTGCTCAATGCTCTCGCGGTGATTGCTGTAGCCGACGAACTCGAAGTCCCGTTCGATGTCGTCCGGGAAGCGATTGGCGGTTTCCACGGTGTGCAGCGTCGGTTTACGGTTGTGGGGCAGCCGGTGATTGAGCGCAACGGTGTTCGCGGAGATGTGATGGTGATTGACGATTACGGTCATCACCCCGCAGAGGTGATGGCGACGCTAGAGGCCGCGCAATCCGCGTTCGACCGGCGCGTGGTCGTTGCATTTCAGCCGCATCGCTATACGCGCACTCATGCGCTGTTCGAAGAGTTTACGCGCGCATTCAACAAGGCTGATGTGCTCTTCATGACCGATGTTTATGCGGCCGGCGAGGCGCCGATTGCGGGCGCCAGCGGACAGGCGCTTGCTGCGGCGATTCGCGCGCACGGACATCATGACGTGCGATTTGTTGCCGATAAGGCGAAAATCTCTGCGGCGCTCGGCGAGGTTGTTCGGCCCGGAGACTTGGTGATTGCGCTCGGTGCCGGCGATATCAACGCGAGTGCGCGCGAGCTGGTCGCCGTGCTCGAGCGCGAGGCGAGCACGTGAGCGCGCTGCCGCCGTATGAATCGGGGGCGTTCGCGTCGAAGTCTAGGCCTGAAAATAGGCGACGACGCGAGCCCGAGTCAGCGGCGGGGATACGCGTCGAATCGGATCGTTCGCCAACCAAATCCGGTCCCGATTCCGTGCAAAACGCACATAAAAATGTGCGGTCGTCCGCGCAGCCGTCGCCTGTGGCTGCCCCAGCCCCCGCGCGAGGTGCATGGCGCGATCGGACCGTGTGGCGAGCGGCATGGGTTACCGTGCGCGCGGGGCTTGCAGCGAGCGCCGTTGCCGGCGTGGCCGGCGGCGCGGCATGGCTTGCGTTTCGGTATGTCACGACGAGTCCGCGGTTTGCAGTGGAGCAAATCGTCACGACTGGGGGCAAGCGCCGGAGTTCCGACGATCTCGCAGCGCTTGCCGGGATCGAGCGCGGAAAGAACGTTTTCGCGGTCGACCTGGCAGCTGCCCGCGCGCGACTGCTCGCCGACCCATGGGTGAGCGAAGCAGCGGTCGTTAGGCAGCTGCCGCGGACGATGAAGATTCGCGTGGTCGAGCGCGAGGCCGTGGGGCTCGTTGCTGCAATAGATGCATCTTCCACTTTTCGCTCGGCGAGCGAGACATTTCTGGTTACGTCGGAGGGTGAGGTCATCAAGCGTCTTGATGCGGGCGACCCCACAGACTTGCCCGTGGTGACGGGGATGCCCTTGCAGCAGCTTACAGGCGATCGCGAAGGCTCGAGCGCTATCATCCAACGTGCGCTCGATTTGGCTGGACAATACACGCGATCGCCGATGGCTGCGCGCATGCCGCTCGAGGAGGTGCGCGTGAAGCCCTCGGGAGAGCTTGTCTTGCTGGTTGGCAAACACGTCACCGAATTGCAGATGGGCGTTCCGCCCTACCGGCGCAAACTCGAGCAAGCCACGCGCGTGATGGCCGAGCTCGATCGGCGCGGCGCATCGGCCGCCGCCCTCATGCTCGACAACGAAGCGCGCGCCGACCGCGTTGTCGTTCGTATGCGCTAGCCGCGCTCTACCCCTAGGCTCCTAAACTATGGAGCCCTCAAACCTGGCCCCCGTGAGCGCGTGCGCAGCTGCGTCGCTCCCCGCGAGCCGCGTCGTATGTTGCTACTTATTTGGCCACTTGGCCTCGAGTGTGCGAACCCTCGTAAAAGATGAGCACGTCGGCTTCGCAAGGGGAGATCGTCGTCGGACTCGACATCGGCACGACCAAGGTCTGTGCTGTGGTGGGCGAGGTGGCCGAAGATGGGATCACCATCCTAGGCGTAGGTTCGGTTCCATGCCGAGGCCTGCGTAAGGGAATCGTCAGCAACATTGATTGGACCGTGCGTTCCATCAAAGACGCCATTGAAGCGGCGCAAACGATGGCGGGCGTTGAGATCCGAACGGTCTACGCGGGCGTTGCGGGCAGTCATATTCGTTCGCAGTCGTCCGATGGCGTTGCGGCGATCGCGGGCGGTGAAGTGACGCGTACCGATGTTGAGCGCGTGCTCGAGGGCGCGCGGGCGATTCCCGTCGATGCGGACCGTCAGATTTTGCACGTTTTACCGCGTGAATACGTCGTCGATACGCAAGACGGAATTCGCGACCCCATCGGAATGAGCGGCGTGCGCCTTGGCGCCAAAGTCAATCTGGTCACCGCTGCAACGAGCTGCGTTCAAAATGTGATTCGCTGCGCCGAGCGCTGCGGTCTTGTCGTGGCTGACGTCGTGTTGGAGCCTCTTGCAAGCGCCGAGGCCGTACTGTCCGACGATGAGCGCGAGATTGGCGTCGCCGTTGTCGATATTGGCGGCGGCACCACCGATATTCTCATTTACATCGATGGGGGTATCACGCACGCGAGTGTCATCCCCGTGGGTGGCAACAACATTACGAACGACATCGCTGCAGGCCTACGCACGCCGATGGCCGAAGCCGATCGCCTGAAGCGCTTGGTCGGGTGCGCGCTCGGTCGCATGGTTGCCGACGATGAAGACATTGAGGTCCCGGGTGTCGGTGGACAAAAGCCACGACGCACGCCGCGCCGCGTACTGTCTGACATCATCGAGCCGCGCGTCGAAGAGATCTTCGCGGTGGTTCGCAAGCGCATGGAAGACACCGGGATGCTCGAGCAGCTCTCGGCCGGCGTTGTTCTCACGGGCGGGTCGGTGCTTCTTGAAGGCACCACGGAGCTCGCCGAAGAGATCCTCGGAATGCCCGTTCGTATCGGGTTTCCAACGGGCGTGCGCGGGATCACGCAACTCGTGCACGGGCCGCAATACGCCACGGGGGTTGGGCTTGTTCGTTTCGGCGCTCAGGCGATTGCCGATGCGAGCGCACGCGCGGCCGCACCAACGCATTCGATGATTCGCATGACATCCGGAGTGGGATTGGGCTCTGTTTCGTCGGCCATGAAAAAAGCCGACGACGAGCGACACGAAGCTGCGCCACGGTCGCAATCAAGGTTGTGGGAGTGGCTCAAAGCTGCGTTTTAATTAGGTTGTAAAGTACATTTAACAGGTTGTGACCACTGCAAGAAGGAAGAGGCGCCTTGGTGCAGCGGGTTGAGTTCGCGAGTCAGGCGGACTCCACAAAGAAGTTGGGATTACCGGGAGGCTAGATAACATGACGTTCTCGATCGAGTTCGCCGAAGAGCAACAAGAGTACCAGGCGCGTATCAAGGTCATTGGCTGCGGTGGCTCTGGCGGTAACGCCGTAAACACGATGATTAACTTCGGCCTCGAAGGCGTGGAGTTTATCGTTGTTAATACCGACGCCCAGGCGCTCAATGGCAACGCAGCGCCCACCAAACTCAATATCGGTGGAGCGGTGACGCGCGGTCTTGGCGCGGGTGCCGATCCCGAGCGCGGTCGCAAAGCGGCGCTTGAAGATCATCAGCGCATCAAGGAGCTGATCAGCGGCGCCGACATGGTTTTCATTTGCGCCGGTATGGGCGGCGGAACAGGCACCGGGGCTGCTCCGGTTATTGCGCAGCTCGCTCGCGAAGAGGGCGCTCTCACCGTGGGTGTTGTGACCAAGCCGTTCTTGTTTGAGGGGCGCCAGCGTGCGCGCCGTGCGGAGCTCGGGCTTGCGCAGCTCACCGAGCACGTCGACACACTGATTACGATTCCAAATCAAAAGCTGTTGATGCTCGGCGAAGAAGATCTTTCGTTCATTGATGCCTTCCGAAAGGCCGACGAGGTCTTGTTCCAAGCGGTCAAGGGCATCAGCGACCTGATTACGCAAAACGGAATCGTGAATGTCGACTTTGCCGACGTGAAAACCGTTATGAACAGCATGGGTCGTGCGCTCATGGGCACGGGCATTGCGAAGGGCAACAACCGCGCGCGCCTTGCGGCCGAAATGGCCATTAGCTCGCCATTGCTCGATGACATCTCGGTCGACGGCGCAACCGGTGTGCTTATCAACATCGTGGGCGGTCCCGATCTCAAGATGCGCGAAATCCAAGAAGCGGCCAGCTTGGTGCAAGAGCAGGCGCACGAGGATGCCAACATCATCTTTGGCGCAAGCATCGATGAGGCTCTCGGCGAGAACGTCAAAGTCACCGTCATCGCCACCGGGTTCGAGCACCTCGAGCGTATGGTTACGATGACCGAGTCGTCGCGCATGATCGCGCCCGGCCCGCAAACGGTACAATCCGTGCAGTTTGCACCGCCAGCGGTGCAGATGCACAACCCGGCGCCGCCTGTTTCGCATGCCCCTTCGCGTGCGGCATTTACGCAACAACCGATGCATGTTGCAGCGTCGCGCACTGCCGAGTCTGCGCCTGCTTTCGCGGTGCGCCGTCCTGCGGTGAGTGTCAACGCTGCCTCGGCCGGTACGGAGTCGCGCCTTATGACATCGAGTTCGCGGTCGCGTGAGCGATCGGCGTCGTCGTTCCCGGCGTACGATGCGGATTGGGACGTGCCTGCGTTCCAGCGCAAAGGTCAGTAATACGTGAGTGGCTGTCTCGCGTTGCGCGGGACGTTGATGAGCCGATGCGACTGCGCCGGCAATTGCCATCGCTGAACGCGAGACGAGTCTTGGCTGACTTGCCTCGCGTTTCGGCTTTTTGTGCTTCCCATACTCCGAGCGCTTCAGAGGTCCGTTGTGCTCGCTGGCTTTTGACGTGGAGTGCCTAAATCACGAAATCCGCGAAGGCTCGCCTTCGCGAATCGCCCCGCCTGCACTAAACGCTCACCACGTGAGCGACTTTGAAAGCCTCCCGTCGATCCTACCGCCTGAAGGCGTCACTGTGTCCCGCCTGGCTGAGATTGTTGCGATATGCACCGAATCGAAGCGGGTTGATGTGGCTGGGGTTTACGGCTGCGCCGATGCTCTGCTTGTCGCTGCGTTGGCTGAAAAGGCTACGCGTCCTGTGGTCGTCGTCACGGAAGACGTTGATGCAGCGCGGGCGCTCGCAAGTGACGTTGCGTTTCTGCTTGGCAGGCGAAACCATGAGGCCACCCACGCCGGTGCTGCCCCCGCGGACGCTCGCGCCGGCCGGGGTGCAGGCGAACGCAGTGACGTGCTCGTTCTCGCGACGCCGGAGGTTTCGCCTTACGCTGAGGTAAACCCCGATCGTCGCGGTGCGCTCGCGCGAATGGCTACGCTTGCGCACTTGGCCATGGGGCGACCGTTTCGCGTCCTTGTGATGGCCGCCTCAGGCTTGGTGCGCAAGGTGACGCCTCTCGCCGCGGTGCGAGCGCATACGTACCGAATTGTGCAAGATGCAGACATCGATCGCGACAGCCTCGTGCGCGACCTTGTCGACACGGGCTATCTCCGAGTGCCCGTCGTGGAAGATCCGGGCTCGTTTGCGGTACGCGGATCACTCATTGATGTATGGCCGCCGGGGCTCGACGACCCGGCGCGCGTCGAACTGTACGGCGACGGCGTGCTGTCGATCAAACCGTTCGATGCAGTGACGCAAACCACCCACGCGCAGAGTCCCGCGCTCGCCGAGTTGTGGCTGCCGCCAGCGCGCGATGCCATCTTGACGAAATCGCACGTGGAGCGTGCCCGCGAGCGCGTCGCGCACCTGGCCGACGCGATCAATTGGCCCACGAGCAAGACGCGTGTGCTCGTCGACGATGTCGCCTCGGGGCGCGCGTTCTTCGGCGCTGATGCGTATTTGCCGGCGTATTACGAACACCTTGATTCGCTTCAAGCGTATTTGCCTGAACGCGTTTTCTACGTGCTCACGCATCCTTCGAGTTTGACGCGCTCCGTGCGCGAAGAATGCGAACGCATCGAGCACGATGAAGCGACGAAGGCGCACACTCCGCACTTCGGCGCTCAGGCTTTTTTTCGCAACGAGGATGAGGTCGCCGCGGATCTCAACTCGCAGCATGTTGTGTCACTGCATGGCGCATCTATCGCAGGGGAGGCCGAAGGTTTAGCCGCGTACGAAGTCACGCGTGATCCGCTGCATCTTGCAGCGCACGATCACACCGAGCTCACGCGATCGGTGAAAGCGGCGCGGTCGTCGAAAAGCTCGGGCGGAGCGGCTCATCAAAGCGGTCTCGAACCCGTGGCTCGCGCTGTTCGGCACTTTCGTGACCATGGCCTTGCGGTGTTTATTACCGCGCGCGCTCAGACCCAAGCCGAGCGCTTGGCGGCTCTTCTCCGTCATCACGACGTTCGCGCGCAGATTGCTGCAAGCGCGTTCGACATGAGCTGGCTGTCGACGTCACGAAGCGTGCAGTCTGCAGACACTTCGGACGCTCGCATTGTGGTCGGCCCGTTAAGCCGCGGCGTGATGCTTCCGGGCGAGGCCGTTGCGATAATCACTGAAGAAGAGATCTTTGGTGGCCGCGCGCATCGCGCGCGAGAGCGCCGTACGCGCCAAGACAAGGCGAGGCCATTCGTTGAAGATCTGCGCTCGCTTCATGTGGGTGACTTCGTGGTGCATGTTGAGCACGGAATCGGCCGTTATCTGGGGCTTGTTCATCGCTCTGTGGGCGAGCGCGGGCTGACCGTTGACCTGCTCGTTGTGGAATATGCATCCGGCGATAAGTTGTATTTGCCGGTTTATCGCCTCAATCAAATTCAGAAGTTTTCCGGTGGTGAGGCGGGCGAGCCGAAGGTTGATAAACTCGGGGGTTCAACCTTCTCGAAGACGAAGGCGCGCGTCGCGAAAGCCGTGCGTCAAATGGCTGATGAGCTCCTGCGGCTGTACGCCGAGCGACAGGCGCAACCTGGTGTTGCGTTGGTCCGATCCGGCGATGAATACCGCGCATTCGAAGCGACGTTTCCTTTCGATGAAACGGAAGACCAAGCGCGCGCCATCGATGAAGTGAATAAAGATTTGGAATTGGCAAGACCTATGGACCGCTTGGTGTGCGGAGACGTAGGATTTGGAAAAACCGAGGTCGCGATTCGTGCAGCCTTTCGTGTCGCGATGGCGGGGCGGCAGGTGGCGGTGCTTTGCCCGACCACCGTGCTCGCGCAGCAGCATTATCGAACGTTTGAATCGCGTATGGCGGATTACCCTATTACAATCCGCGCGCTTTCTCGATTTCAGACGAAGAAAGAGTCAAGTGAGACACTGTCGGGTGTCAAAGATGGGAAGGTTGATATTGTTATCGGCACCCATAGGCTTTTATCAAAAGACATTCACTTTAAAGATCTTGGATTGCTGATTGTCGATGAAGAGCAACGTTTTGGTGTAACTCACAAAGAACGAATGAAAGCGATGCGCACTCAAGTCGATGTGCTCACGCTTTCGGCTACCCCGATTCCGCGTACGCTCCAAATGGCCGTGAGCGGATTGCGTGCCCTGTCGCTCATCACAACCCCGCCGGTTGACAGGCGAGCTGTGCGCACGATTGTCACCGCTTACGATGACCAAGTGCTCAAAGAGGCCGTGGGGCGTGAGCTGTCGCGCGGCGGTCAGATCTTTTACGTCTACAAT
>Ga0164293_10004490_pt1 | contig 11935 bp, 8 predicted proteins | sample GEODES118metaG_FD_111487 | JGI IMG/M metagenome (GOLD analysis project Ga0164293, IMG submission 111487) | Eutrophic lake water microbial communities from Lake Mendota, Wisconsin, USA - GEODES118 metaG | ecosystem: Environmental > Aquatic > Freshwater > Lake | place: USA: Lake Mendota, Wisconsin... | reverse complement strand
CCCGGATGGACATGCTCTCGCGCGACGAGGAGCTACAGAGCCGGCTGGAGCAGGCGCCGGAATGGGACCTGGTGGTCTGCGATGAGTCGCACCGGATGAGTGCCCACTACTTCGGCAGCGAGGTGAAGCGCACCAGGCGCTACGAGATGGGCAAGCGGGTGGGCAACCACGCCCGCAACCTGCTGCTGATGACGGCCACGCCGCACAACGGCAAGGAGGAAGACTTCCAGCTGTTCATGGCCCTGCTGGATGAAGACCGCTTCGCTGGCCACCAACGCGATGCCGTGCATCGCAGCGATCCCACCGACCTGATGCGGCGGCTGGTGAAGGAAGACCTGTACACCTTCGCTGGCACCAAGCTGTTCCCGGAGCGCAAGAGCTACACGGCGGAGTACGAGCTCTCCGATGCGGAGAAGGTGCTCTATGAGCGGGTGACGGACTACGTGCGCGAGGAGATGAATCGCGCCGACCGCAACGCCAACCAGCAGGGCGGCGGCAAGAAGCGGGTCAATGTGGGCTTTGCCTTGATGACCCTGCAGCGGCGTCTGGCCAGCAGCCCGTTTGCCATTCACCGCTCCCTGGAACGACGGCGCCAGCGGCTGGAGAGCCGCCTGAAGGAGGAGCGCCTGCTCCTGGATGGTCGTGGAGCCGGAGAACGGCTGCAGCTTGATGCCAAGTACCAGCCGGGCGGGCTGAGCGACGACGAAATCGACGACCTCTACGAGGAAGACACCGCCGGTGAGATCGAAGGCACCGAGGAGGCCTTCACCGACAACGCCACCACTGCCCAAACCCTGGCCGAGCTGGAGTTCGAGATTCAGACGCTCAGGGAGCTTGAGCAGCTGAGCCGCAAGGTCGTTGACCAGCGCACTGATGCCAAGTGGCAGGAGCTGGACCGGATCCTCGATGACCCGCTGATGAAGCAGGCCAATGGTGCGCGGCGCAAGTTGGTGCTGTTCACCGAGTTCAAGGACACGCTGATGGATTTGGCCGCCAAGATCCGCGACCGCCTGGGACGGCCGGAGGCAGTGGTGGAGATCCATGGCGGAGTGGCCCGCGACCGGCGCCGCCAGATCGTGCATGCCTTCATGAACGACCCCGAGGTGGTGGTGCTGCTCGCCAACGACGCTGCCGGAGAAGGTGTGAACCTGCAGCGGGCACACCTGATGGTCAACTACGACTTGCCCTGGAACCCCAACCGACTGGAGCAGCGCTTTGGGCGCATCCACCGGATCGGCCAGAAGGAGGTCTGCCATCTGTGGAACCTGCTGGCCAAGGACACCCGCGAGGGCGACGTCTACATCCAGCTGCTCAAGAAGCTCGAGGCCGCCCGCGAGGCCCTTGGCGACAAGGTGTTCGACGTGTTGGGCCAGCTGTTCTCCGGCCGCTCGTTGCGGGAGCTATTGATGGATGCCGTCAGGTATAACGAGCGCCCTGATGTGAAGGCCCAGCTGGAGCTGGAGATTGACGGGGCGGTGGATCAAGGCCACCTGGAGGAGCTGTTGGCGCAGCGGGCCCTGGTCCGCCAAGGCATGGACGCAGCCACCGTGGAGCAGCTGCGCCAGCAGATGGAGCGGGCGATGGCCCGCCGCATTCACCCCCACTACGTGCACGACTTCTTCATCGAGGCCTTCCGGCGGCTGGGGGGCAAGGTGAATCCCCGTGAGAAGGGCCGCTACGAGATCACCTATGTGCCCCCACTGCTGCTGGACCGCAACCAGCAAATCGGCATCGGGGTACCTGTGCAGGCTCGCTACGAACGGATCTGCTTTGAGAAGGAGCACGTGGCCGACAGCCCCAGGGCAGAGCTCGTGAGCCCAGGCCATCCGCTGCTGGAGGCCTGCATCTCCCTGGTGATGGAGCGCGATGGTGCCGTGCTCGGCCAGGGAGCGGTGCTGGTGGATGAACGGGATCTGGGCATCGAGCCTCGAGTGCTGTTCTGCCTGGAGCACGGCCTGCAGGACGGCCGCCGGACGAGGGCAGGGCAGCAGCAGCTGGTCTCCAACCGGCTTCAGTTCCTGGAAATCAGCCGCTCTGGCCAGGTGCACCCGGCAGGTTCAGCTCCCTACCTCGACTACCGGCCCCTCAAGGAGGCCGAGCAGGCCCTGGTGGCGCCCTTGCTCTCCGAGAGCTGGCTGGAGCAGGACTGGGATGCGGTGGTGCTGCAGCACGCGATGACCACCCTGGTGCCCCAGCACCTCGAAGAGGTGAAGGCCGAGCGGCTGGAGCGGATCGCCAAGGCCGAGCGGGAGATCAAGGCACGGATGCAGCGGGAGATCAACCACTGGAGTCGCCGCTACGAGGAGCTCAAGCTGCAGGAACAGGCCGGCAAACAGGTGCGGCTGCCAGCCCAGGTGGCCAAGGAACGGGCCGAGGTGCTGGTGAGCCGGCTGGAGAAACGCCTGGCCCAGCTGCAAGCGGAGGCCCATATCACCGCGAAGGTGCCGGTGCTCAAGGGCGGTGCCCTGGTGATCCCGGCTGGCCTGCTGTTGGCGCTACAGGGCCACGCCGAGCCCGAGGGTGTGGATACAGCCGCCCGCAAACGGGTGGAGCTGCTGGCGATGAACGCCGTCTTTGAAGCCGAGAAGGCCCTGGGCCGCATGCCCAAGGACGTCAGTGCCCAGCGGGGATTGGGCTACGACATCGAATCGGTCGACGCCGCCGGCAACCTGTTCTTCATTGAGGTGAAGGGCCGAGTCGATGGGGCCGACTCAGTCACTCTCACGATCAACGAGGTGAATGTCGGCCGCAACTCACCCCATCGCTTCCGCCTGGCGTTGGTGACGGTCGATGGCAATCGGGCCTCGCCACCGGTCTATTTGAGCGGTGTGGACTGGGGCATCCCTGGGTTCGGCGACACCCAGATCACCAAGAATCTGCAGCAGCTGCTGGCTGCCGGGAGGGCACCGCATTGACCATGCGTCCCGTTTCTCCTTGTTCAGGTCCGGTACCGTGGACAGGTTCCGAGCCGGAGCCATGGCCGCCACACCCATCGCTGAACTGCTCCAGCTTCCGCGAGGAGAGCGTCTGGCACTGGCGATGGCGCTCTGGGACAGCCTCGATGAGGAGGGCCGCAACGAAGCGCTCCCGCTGGACTCGGCTCTGCGTGCAGAGCTGGATCAGCGCTGGGCCGCGCACCTCCAGAATCCAGCGGCGGCCGTACCTTGGGAACAGGTGCGCAGCCAGCTGGATCTGGGATGACGCGAGCAGTCCGCTTTCTGCCGGAAGCACTGGACGACGTGCTCGAAACTCAGCGCTGGTATGCCCGTCGAGCGCCAGGCCTGGAGAAGGCCTTTGCCGAAGCCATCGTCTTCGCTGTGGAACGCATCGCCCAGGATCCAGCAGCCTTCCCCTGCGTGCATGGCGCGGTGCGGCGTCTGGTGGTGCGGCGATTTCCCTATGCCGTCTACTTCCGGGAGGTGGGTGATGAACTCTTGGTGCTCGCCATCCATGGCCGTCAGGATCCCCGCCGCTGGCAGCAGCGGACCTGATCCAGTGGAGGGTTGAGTGGTGTCCAGTTCTCAGTCCACAGACCACCAGCCGATGACCCCCCACCCCGTCAAACGCCGCAAGAAACTGATCGAGGTCGCCATCCCGCTGGAAGCGATCAATGCGGCATCGGCACGGGAGAAGAGCATCCGCCATGGGCATCCGAGCACGTTGCACCTGTGGTGGGCGCGGCGGCCGCTGGCGGCGGCACGGGCGGTGATCTTCTGCCAGATGGTGGACGACCCTTCGGCGGTGCCGGATGAGTTCCCCACGGAGGAGGACCAGGAGAAGGAGCGGCTGCGGCTGTTCGCCCTGATCAGTGAGCTGGTGCAGTGGGAGAACACCACCAATGAGGAGGTGCTGAACCGGGCGCGGGAGGAGATCCGCCGCAGCTGGCGACGCTGCTGCGCCGACAACGCCGATCACCCGGAGTCGGCTGAGCTGTTCAGTCCCGAGAAGCTTCCGGGGTTCCACGATCCCTTCGCGGGAGGCGGGGCATTGCCGCTGGAGGCTCAGCGACTCGGACTGGAGGCCTACGCCAGTGATCTGAACCCAGTGGCGGTGCTGATCAACAAGGCGATGATCGAGATACCGCCGAAGTTTGCGGGCATGCCGCCGGTGAATCCGGAAAGCAGGCGCAACCTTGATGTCCAGCAGTGGAAAGGCGCCCAGGGCCTAGCGGAAGACGTGCGCTACTACGGAAAGTGGATGCGGGATGAAGCCGAAAAGCGCATCGGCCACCTCTACCCGAAGATAAAGATCACCCCGGAGATGGTGAACGACCCTGAGAACCCGCGCCCGGACCTGAAGCCCTACGAGGGGCAGGAGCTTACGGTGATCGCCTGGCTCTGGGCCCGCACGGTGAAGAGTCCGAACCCAGCCTTCTCGCAGGTGGAGGTGCCGTTGGCCTCCACCTTCATGCTCTCGACCAAGGCGGGCAAGGAGGCCTATGTGCAGCCGGTGATTGAAGCCGACGGGTATCACTTCACGGTGAAAGTGGGCAAGCCGGAGGATCCGGAGAAGGCCAAGGGCGGAACCAAGCTCGCCAGAGGCGCCAACTTTGGATGCTTGATGTCTGGCGTCCCCATCGAGGGGGACTACATCAAGAGCGAAGGGCGAAAGGGGAAGATGGGGGCTCGGCTGATGGCGGTCGTTGCCGAGGGCAAACGTGGCCGGGTTTACCTAGCGCCTACTCCAGAGCATGAGGCAGCCGCGCTACAAGCCAAGCCGGAATGGAGGCCGGGGCAGGATCTACCCGACGATCCGCGCAACTTCTGGACTGTTCAATACGGCCTGACCTCTTACGGCGATCTCTTCACCGATCGCCAGCTGGTAGCGCTCACCACCTTCTCCGAACTGGTGGGCGAAGCGATGCGGCAGGTTCGCCGTGAAGCCATCGAAGCTGGCCGGTGCGACGACCCTTTGCCTCTGCGGGACGGAGGATCCGGTGCTACGGCCTATGCGGAAGCACTGGGGGTGTATGCAGGCTTTTCCGTTGATCGAGTAGTTGATCGACATACGTCTATCGCAACCTGGGACTCAAGCCCATCCAAGCTCCAGCTAAGAAACACCTTCGCGCGACAAGCAATCCCAATGACATGGGATTTTGGCGAAGGGAATGTCTTTTGCATGTCCTCTGGCACTTGGTCGCCGAGCGTTGAGTGGGTATCTAAATCGATTGACTTCCTGCCGGCGAAAGCCTCAGGCATTGCAGTTCAAAAAGATGCGGCCTCGCAAGCCATCTCGCGCGATCGAATTGTCTCAACCGACCCGCCTTACTACGACAACATCGGCTACGCCGATCTCTCTGACTTCTTCTATGTTTGGTTGCGGCGGTCGCTGCGGCTGGTGTTCCCCGGACTGTTCGCGACGCTTGCCGTTCCTAAGGCAGAAGAGCTAGTGGCCACGCCCTACCGGCACGGCGGCAAGGAGCAGGCTGAAGTGTTCTTCCTCAATGGTATGACCCAGGCGATGCATCAGCTCGCTCTGCACGCCCATGCCGGCTTCCCGCTCACCATCTACTACGCCTTCAAGCAATCTGAAACCAAGGGCACATCGGGTGCAGCTAGCACCGGCTGGGAGACGTTTCTGGCAGCAGTGATGGAGGCAGGGCTGGCGATCACGGGCACATGGCCGATGCGTACCGAGCTCGCCAACCGAATGATCGGAGCCGGTGCCAATGCCCTCGCCTCCAGCGTGGTGCTGGTCTGCCAGCGTCGCGATCCCAGTGCCGCCATCCTCTCCCGTAATGTGTTTCGCCGCGAGCTGCGACAGCGCTTGCCCCAGGCAATCAAGGAGCTGGAGCACGCCAACATCGCGCCGGTGGATGTAGCCCAGTCCGCCATCGGCCCTGGCATGGCGATCTTCAGTCAGGCCAAGACGGTGCTCAACCCCGACGACTCCCCGATGAGCGTGCGCGAGGCACTGATCGAGATCAATGCCGCCCTCGATGAGCACCTCTCCCAGGACGAAGGCGTTTTCGACGCCGATACGCGCTTCGCGTTGACATTCTTCGAGAGCTTCGGCTACAGCGAACGGCCCTACGGCGATGCGGAAGGCCTGGCTGTTGCCCGCAACATCTCTGTCGATGGCGTCGTCAGGGCGGGCATTCTCCGGGCAGCAGCCGGCAAAGCTCAGCTGCTGCGCCGCGAGCAGCTCGGTGACTCCTGGGATCCCTCCCAAGACGACCGCCTCTGCGTCTGGGAAGCCACCCAGCACCTGATCAAGCAGCTGGAAACGGATGGGGAAGACGGTGCTGCGGGCCTCCTGCTCCAGCTCAAGAATCTTCCAGGCCAGGCCGATCTCGCCGCCAACTGCCGTGCCCTGGCCTATCGCCTCTACAACCACTGCGAGAAGACCAAGCAGGCAGAAGAAGCCCGCTCATACAACGGCCTGGTGATCGCCTGGCCCGAGTTGGAGCGCCAGGCTTCAGCGGCCTCCTCCGCCCAGTCCACCCCCCACCAGACCAGCCTGATCTGATCCCGCCATGGCCATCTCCAACCGCGACCGTCTCGGCAAGGCCCTCGATCAGCTGCGTGATGGGCTGCTGCCCTATATCTCCCGCCAGCTCTACGACAACCTCGGCAGCGACTGGCAAACCCGGCTGCCCCCACAGGCCAGCAATCTCCAGGACGTGGCTGTGCTGCTGGGTCTGTTCATGGACCACTGGCAGAACGTCTTCAAGAAGGTGCTCAGCCAATCCGATCGGGCCTATGTCAGCGAGCTCAAGGAGGCCCGCAACAAGTGGGCCCACTCCGCCCCAATGGCCTCCGACGACGTCGATCGCTATCTCGACACCGCTGTTCGTCTCTGCCGCAACATCAATGCCTCCGAGCAGGCCGATGCGATCCGGGCCATCCGCGAGGAGCTGCAGCAGCAGGTGTTCTCCGATCGTGCTCGGAACCGCACCCGCTATCAGGCCTCGATCGAAAACCAGATCCAGCCCGGTCTGGTGCCCTGGCGTGATGTGATCACCCCTCACCCGGATGTGATCAATGGCCGCTACCAGCAGGCCGAATTCGCGGCCGACCTCGATCTGGTGCATCGAGGCATCGGCAGCTCCGAATACACCGACCCAATCGAGTTTTTCCGCCGCACTTTCATCACCGAGGGCCTCAAGGATCTGCTGCGCATCGCCCTGCAACGCTTCAACGGCCAGGGCGGTGAGCCGGTGATCGAGCTGCAGACCAACTTCGGTGGCGGCAAAACCCACTCAATGCTCGGCACCTATCACCTGGGATCTGGCATCCCCCTCGCCGATCTGCCCGGCCTGGATCAGCTATGCAGTGAGCTCGACATCCACAGCGTGCCCCGCGTCTCCCGAGCCGTGCTGGTGGGCACCGCCTTCAACCCCTCCAAGATCGATCGCAAGCCTGACGGCACCGAGGTGCACACCCTTTGGGGTGAGCTGGCCTGGCAGCTGGGTGGCGCCTCCGCCTATGCCCAGATTGCCGAGAGCGACCGCAGCCAGGTTCCCCCCGGTGCTCGCGCTCTAGCGGCCCTGTTCGAGGCCCATGGCCCCTGCCTGATCCTGCTGGATGAGTGGGTGGCCTATGCCCGCAACCTCGTCAGCCCCCGCGAGAGCCTGCCAGCTGGCACCTTCGATGCCCAGCTCTCCTTTGCGCAGCAGCTCACCGAGGCGGTCAAACAGGTGTCCAACGCCCTGCTGTTGATTTCTGTGCCCCAGAGCCGCAATGAAATCGGCGGCAGCGACGGTGAAACCGCCTGCGACGGGCTCAAGAACGTCGTCACCCGCCTGGCCTACCAGTGGCGGCCAGCCACCGGCACCGAGAGCTTCGAGATTGTGCGGCGGCGACTGTTCGAGCCGATCACCACCAAGCAGGGCGGGGCCGACCGGGATGCCGTGGTGCGTGCCTTCACCGATCAGTACACCGCGAACAAGGCCGACTTCCCGGCTGAGGTGCGTGAGAGCGGCTACCGCGACCTGCTCACCTCCGCTTACCCGATCCACCCCGAGCTGTTCAACCGTCTCTACGAAGAGTGGAGCACCCTCGATCGCTTCCAGCGCACGCGCGGTGTGCTGCGGCTGCTCGCCCTCACGATCGAGGGCCTCTGGAACGGCAACAGCAAAGACCTGCTGATCATGCCCAGCTCGATGCCGATCGACGACAACGACGTGCGCAACGAGCTGGTGCGCTTCCTCGACAACCAGTGGGAGCCGATCATTTCCCAGGATGTCGATGGGGCCCAGTCCGTACCGACCCAGCTCGACAAGGAGAACCCCAACTTCGGCCGGGTCAGTGCCTGCAAGCGTGTCGCCCGCAGCCTCTACATGGGCACCGCCCCCGGTGCCAACCGCGAACGCAAGGGCATCAACGACCAACGCGTCAAGCTCGCCTGCGTCATGCCCGGCGAGCCGATCGCGGTCTTTGGCGATGCACTGCGCCGCCTTGGCGACCGTGGCCGCTACATCCAGCAGGACGGCGACCGATACTGGATCGACACCAGCCCTAACCTCAACCGCACCGCCGAGGACTACCGCGAGAGCTACCTTCGGCAAGGCGAGGAGCTACTGGCGGAGGCCAACCAGCTGCTCAGCAAGGAGGCCAGCCGCCGAGGCCTGTTCGATGGCATCCATGCCAGCCAGCTCGACACCAGCGGCATCCCCGATGAGCCAGCCACCCGGCTGGTGTTGCTCGCAGCCCAGTACAGCCACAAGACTCGCCGCAAGGACACACCCCAGCCCTCACCCCCATCACTGGCGATGGAGTGGGCGGCAAGCTGTCTGCAGAGCAAGGGCAACAGCCCTCGCCAGTACGCCAACACCCTGATCTTCCTGGCGCCGGACAAGGACAACCTCGAGAACCTGTTCCAGGCCCTGGCTGATCGCCGTGCCTGGCAGAAGGTGATCGACGAGAAGAAGCTGCTCAACCTCACCGAGAACCAGAAGGAGCAGGCGATCGCCAAGATCGAGCAGGCCACCGCAGCGATCGCAGCACGCATCCCCGAAACCTGGTCCCACCTGCTGGTGCCCTACCAGAGCGAGCCAGGCCCCCACGGGCCGTCATGGGATGAACGGAGGCTCAGCGGTGGCAAAGGCTCGTTGGCCGAACGCGCCGGCGAGAAGTGCTCCCAGGAAGACCTGCTCGCCGAGCAGCTCGGAGCCCGCACCATCCGCGACAAGCTCAATGCCTTCCTCTGGCGCGAGCGGCCCCACGTGGAGGTGCGCGAGCTGGTGGATTGGTGCCGCAAGTACCTATACCTGCCGCGGATCACCTCCGATCAGGTGATCCTCAATGCCCTGGTCAACCCACAGGCCTCTCTGAGCGGCGAAGGAACCTTCCACCTTGCCGATGGCTTCACGCCCTCCAGCAGCGATGGATCCGCAGGCCGGTACACCGGCCTGCGCCACCAGGCCAGCTCCAGCACCCAGCCCGCCAGCCTCAACACGCTGATCGTGAAGGATGAGGTGGCACAGGCCCAGATCGAGGCGGATCGGGTCAAGCCGATCGATCCCCCTGCTCCAGGGCTGGGAACGGGCACCGATCCGCGTACCGCCACGGGAACAAGCAGACCCTTGGCGGTCGACGGCGCTGGATCAACGGGCCCTGGTGGGGTTGCACCACCGCCACTGCCTCCACCGATTGCTCCACCCAAGCCCCAGCTCCCCACCCGCTATGTGGCGTCGGTCAAGCTCGACCCCACCCGCGCCAGCCTCCAGATGAGTGCCTTCATGGAGGAGGTGATGTCACACCTCCAGGCCCTGCCTGGCGCTCAGATCGAAATGACCCTGGAGGTGCAGGTCAACGCCGCTGGCGGCATCGATGAGCAGACGGCGCGGATCGTGCTGGAGAACTCGGCGCAGCTGAAGGTCGACAAACCGGGGCTGTATTGAGATGACATGGCTACCAATCAGCCGAGAGGATGCTGGATCCTTGTACATGGACGAGTCAGCCGAAGAACAAATCGCCGAACTGGAACAATCCCTTCAGGAGCATTGCAACCGGATCCGCGATCTAGCCTTGGACAAGGAGGCATATACTCAGACTGAGATCCTTGTCTTTTCCTTGCTAGACTCATTGGGCTTTATTGTTAATCCCAGCGGGCCCAATGGTGGAGGACGGCGTGTTCGGTCTTTCGTCGAAGAGTTTTGCGCGTGCGAGGAATTGGAGCGGTATTCTGTTCCTGCATTGCTGAGCGCACTTTGGCAATGCGATGATCAGTCGCTATGCGGACTTCGCGACCACTGCCAAGACGTATTTAGACAGCATTGGGAGCCTGGCTGTCTTATCTCTATTGATCGAGACTTGAAAGAAGGTAAAGTCATTGAGCTTCTCCGCGGTCGAAAAAATGTCAGAATAGCCATCAGGGACAGCGCAGCGATTGAGCTGGAGAAGTTCAAGCATTCCCGAATGCTTGCCGGCAAGAGAAATGCCATCACTCACCAGCTGGTTAAGCGAGGTTTTCGATCATCAACGCAAGCTCCCGCGCCATTTTACAGGTGTTGGTACAATTCCAGCTTTCGCAGCCTCCCCGAAGACTGGGATCTTACGTATCCCGCTCCATTTCTTCTGGCATTGTGCGAGAAAGGAGTTGAAGCCACTTGTGCTTTTCTGCGCGACAAGAAAATGAAGCCTTATCAAATCCTGCTCCCGGCAACTGCCTGGCTAGACAATTGACCTTACTTGCGAAAGCATGACTAGATCCGACTTCTTGTTCAGCATTTATTTAGCAATGGGATGCGCCAAGCTGCGCAAGGTTGTAGCCAGGCTGTATCTCTCCCAATTGTATCCTGATCTTGTTCGCTTGTAGGGGACGCGTCTTCAACGGCTCTGCGGTCGGACCGTCGGAATGAGGTTCTTAGCTGTCTTGCCCAACTCTTCCTCCGCTCTCCCTTCAGCCCCGACCTGGGGAATCCCATCCCAAGTCCCGCCCTCCGGCCCTCCCCATGCTGCGGCCCCGCGCCAGGGCTCCGCAAGCCTGCCTCCTGGGGGGAGATATCGCATGGCAGCGGGGCGGTCGGCCGGCCCTGGCGCGGGGCCGCCTGCGGGTCGGGTCCTTCGGTGCGGCGGCCATGGCCGACCCGTGATTCTCGGTTCCCAGCGAGTGGGTGGTGCTCGATCAGCAGCAGCTGCCCAGCCGCCAGCGGATGGGCGCGGGCCAATCCCTCGCTGATTGATCAGAGCGGGTAGAGGCCCTACTGCGCGGGCCTCCGCACTGCTTCCACCAGATCCCTTTGTTCCCCCCACTCCGCTCCCGGCCCTCTCCAGTCTGGGGCCCGCCTAATGCCGGGCCCCGCTTTGGCGAGGTCCTTTCGCTGCGCCGCTCTTGGCGCCGATCGTCATGGCCACGCTTTTCTGTGGTGCCGCTGCGGTGGTGTCCCGCTCCCTGTTCTGCCGCCCTGAGGAGGATCCGTTCCTGCTGCTGGAGTCCACCCTGCGTTCGCTGCAGGAGATCCTGCGGTGCAGCCAGGGGATGCCGTTGCGGCGGCCGTGGATTGAGCAGCCCTATGGGGAGGAGGAGATCACGCTGCTGGAGGAGGAGGTGATGCCGGCGATCCAGCAGTGCCTGGCGCGGGTGGAGGAGCTGGATCAGCGGCTGGTGCGCCAGCGGGAGCGCCTGCAGCTGCGGGGGGCCTGAGGGCTCCCGGAGGCGGGGTCGGCCCTTCAGGGGTCGGCCTCGCTCCCACCAGCGCCTGGGTTCCGCTCGGGCCGCGCGACGGCGGCCCTTCCCAGGCTGCGGCCCTCGCGCCAGGGCTAAGCGAGCTGGCCGCCAGCGGATGCCCTTCCCCCTCCCAGGGCACCCAGGCCAGGGCCCATGGCCAGCCCTGGCGCGGAGCCGCCGGCTGGGGCGGTCCTCCGTCCCGCTCCCCATGAGCCAAGTCCTTTCCTCTGATCTCCCGTCCGTTCAGGTGCTGCTCGATCTGCAGCAGCGGCGCATCCGCTGGCGGGTGCTGTTGGTGCCCCGCCCGGGGGCTGCTCCCCTG
>Ga0164293_10004489_pt1 | contig 11938 bp, 12 predicted proteins | sample GEODES118metaG_FD_111487 | JGI IMG/M metagenome (GOLD analysis project Ga0164293, IMG submission 111487) | Eutrophic lake water microbial communities from Lake Mendota, Wisconsin, USA - GEODES118 metaG | ecosystem: Environmental > Aquatic > Freshwater > Lake | place: USA: Lake Mendota... | reverse complement strand
GCTCAGCAATTATACAAAGCTCATCCAAATCAAATGCGAGACCCTGGTTGCATGACCTTTGATGTTTATGAGCCTACTGAATTTCATTCGTTACTGAACTTGCAAGGGCCGTATGCGCGTGGAGTGGGTGGTTGGGGAATTGGTTTCGACTTTATGTTAAAGGGACAAAAATGGAATCAACTCAGAACTTAGTGACACAGGAGTTCTGGAAATCTGAGGAAAACCAAATTTTTCTTAATCCTCGATTGCCAGAAGATGCTCAAGGTTTTTATAAAAAAATATTTAAAGAAGCCACTTATCGCCATGGTCTTAAATCACATTTAGGATTTTTGACTTCTGGGACAACTGTTTCCGATGTCAGGTCTTATAAAGTGGTTTTGATTTCTAAGTCGGCATTTCTTGATTCTGCAGCAGCAGTAAATAAATTTTTTCTTTTATCCGCCAAGGATATTTGGCTGCAGTGTTTACCTCAATTTCACGTGGGAGGACTTGCCGCAGAGGCCAGGGCCTATGTGGGGGGATTCAAAGTTTTAAATTTGAAGACTTGGGAGCCTCAAGTCTTCCATGAGACTGTCGTTTCTAACAATGTATCTGTGTCTTCGTTAGTTCCAACTCAAGTTTATGATTTAGTTTTTCAAAATTTAAAGACTCCAAAAAAATTCAAAGCCTTTATAGGTGGTGGTCGATTAAGTGCTGAACTGAAAAAGAAATCTCAAGACTTGGGTTGGCAATTGACAACAACCTACGGAATGACAGAGCTCTCCTCGATGGTAGCAACAATAGAGAATGAAATTCTACGGCCTTTGCCTCATTGTGCGATTCAAGTTATTGACGGAAAAATTGCCGTCAGGTCCACTTCTCTATTCACAGGCTACATCGAGGTGATCAAAGGCCAGGTTGAGCTCAAAAAACCAACTTTAACGAATCAGTATTTTATCACTGACGACAACGGTAGTAAATTGGGCACTGGAATTACGATTATGGGTCGTGGTCAGGACATGATTAAAGTTTCTGGTGAGCTGGTTTCGCTCTATAAGCTCAGAGATGTTTGGTTCAGTCTTATTGGAATAGATTTAGCTCAGGTATTTCATTTGATGGCCATGCCTGATGAACGAGCTGAAAATCAAATTGTTTTGATCATGAAAAAAACAGAATCTTTACGGGATCAAAAAGTTCTGAGTCATTTTTCACCCAGCGAAAGTATGATTAACAAAATTCAAGAGTTTCAAAAACAAGTCATGCCATTTGAAAAAATAAAAAATCTTTACGTGCTCGATCAGATTCCCAGAACGGAACTCGGTAAAATTCAGGAAAAAGTCATACTGGAGAAAATTAAGACCGAGAAGATCAAAGAGGTCAAAATCAATGGATAGTCTGGGTGAAGAATGGAAAAAAACCGGTGTTTGGATTTGCACAAAGTGTTTTAAAAATACCTCAATCGCTGAGGATCTAAAAGGTGAATTTAAAACAAAGTTAAAAGACGTAGGTTTATCAAAACAGATCCGAGTGATGACCTCGAGTTGTTTGGGTGTTTGCCCCGAGAAAAAACAAGCTGTTTATGTTCAAAAATTGGGAAGTGCCCCTGAGGTCTATGCGATTGATCCAGATACCGAGAGCGAAAAACTTTTTCTAAGCCTTACGCTCTCGGTGAAGAGCTGATTCAGATTTTTTCTGCAAATTTAAATTTTGCGCGATTTCTTCGGCAGAAATCAAACGACCTTTTCCTACGCCAGGGCAAAATCCCTTCACTTCTTTGTTCCAAGTTTTCGCGTTCATAACCTCGGGCCAGAAAGGCCAAGTCCTGCACTGAACGGGGCGAGCTTCATAGATGCCACATTTTTTTCCGTCTAAAAATGTACAGTTGTCCCGGTTCTTTTCTTCTTTTAAGTGATAGTAGCCTTGAGTTTTATCGCAGTAGGTTTTGGTGAATTCTCGAAGGCCTAATTGCAAGTGATCAGCCATGCGTTTTCGATCTTCTCGAGTTAGAAAAACGAAACCGTATTCACCACGAGACAAACAGCACTGGCCCGAGCCCTGACATTCAAATCTGACTCCCTTGGACCACCAAGCCTTCGACACATCGTTGCGCAAATCAACCTCCACCCATAAAATTGACACTATGCCAACTTGTCATGTACTTGTCACCGGATGTTTAAAATCTACAGTCCTCAAGATTTTCCTAAGTATTTACCAAGGCTTAATTCGTTGTATGACGATTTATTCTCTGGCGGAAAAGGCTTCAGGGCCAAGCTGGTTCAAAAGGTAGGAAATGAAATTCGTTTACCTGAAACATCCTTAAATCTTTTATCTCAGACCGTTGAGTTTATTCATAATGCCTCTTTGCTTCATGATGATTTGGTCGATAGATCCATCCTACGCCGTGGAAAACCTGCAGCATGGACGCAGTACTCACCCGAGTATGCTGTTTTAGCGGGTGATTATTTACTGGCTCGTGTGATGGTGAATTTATCGGGTCACGGAAATATAAAACTCGTCCAATACACGGCCGAAGTGATTTCTGAACTTCTCGAGGGTGAGTGGCTTCAGGATTCAGTCATTCGTGACTTTGATGTGAACTTAGAAAAACTAGATCGAATTCATAATTTGAAAACAGCCTCACTTTTTAAGTGGTGTCTTCGTGCTCCTTTTTATATTGCAGAACAAAATGATCCAAAGATTCATGAAATTTTAGAAAAACTTGGATTTATCATGGGATCCCTTTTTCAAAGAAGTGATGACTTGCTTGATTACAATATCAGAAATCATGAAAACAAAGCGATTCTGGGTGATTTGCAATCCGGTTATCTTAACTCTTTTGCTGCCTTTCTTGTTCAAAAAATTGGAGTTGAGCAAAAAAATCAATTGGTCAAATCTCAAACTTTAGAAGAATTTAAAACCCATGTTGGTGGTGCTCAAATTTTTGATGCTGCATTAAAAGAATTCGATCAAATCAATCAAAACCAAATCGATTTGTTTGACCACCTACTGACAGTTTTGGGTGGACAGCTAGATGTCAAAAGTAAATCACTGGCCACCGAGCTTAAGCCGCTGGCTCAGCTTCTTTACTGGCGAGAAAAATAACAGATGAAACATCGCTTTGAGACTGTCAGAAGAGATGAGGCCAGATTCGACGAGCTGATTTCAGGCAGGTTTTCAAAGCTTGAAAGAGCGATCCCTGTTCAATCCTTGCAAGTGGGTGACCCTCATGAAGAGGTCACTTTTAAAATCATTGAACGAGATTTACTACCGAAGATGAGCTGGAAGCAGCTGTTAAGATCCACAATCAAAATCAGACACTTACTGTTAGTTCTCTTTCCTTTGTTTTTTATTGTGATCAGCACCTGGAACAAACCCCAACTGTCTTCATTGGAAATTTTTTTTATAGCAGTCGGATTGTTTGTTAGTTTTTTTGCTATCCAGTTGAAAATAGATATTCAAGATTTTGTCTCTGGTTACGATCGCCTCAGAAATGAAAAAAGTTTGCAGATTCTAAAATCAGGGGCAACCAGTGCTTCAGAGCTTCAAGTCAAAATTCAAAAGCTGCTGGGGACTGCCTTCGGAATCGGAATGATTCCCGTCCTGCTTGAACCCCTCAGGGCCCTTTCACTTTTAGCCACTCTGATTTTGTTCGGTATCGGCTACAAATTAGGTTCACAAAAAAAGAACCGATTCATTCGAGATATTTGTTTGTCTCTTCTTGCGGGGCCTGTTTTAGCCTACGGAGTTTTACCTCAGCCTGGATCCATTTATTTTGGATTTGTATGGGCGGTTTTTGTCTTTTTCAGCCTTCAGATTGATCACTTCCAAAATTATTTTGAACAAACTCGAGCCGGAGAAAGAAACCTGATCACAAACTCGAGTTTTGATAAAGCTCCGCAAATATTGTGGTCAGTCTGGTCAACGGCTCTGCTGCTTTTTGCTATTTGGAATTTGCTGGCGATCAAGGGCTATGTCTGGCTGGGAAGTGTTTTGATCATAGCTTTTGTTAGCTACAAATGGAGAAGTCGATTGGTGGCTTTAAAAAGTCCCTTAGGTTCAGATATCGAAAAAGTTTGTGAGCAGGGGCATCAGCTTTACTTAACATTTATTTTGCTGTGGACCACAGAGCTCTTTTTTCAAGCTTGGTTGGCGCCCTTGGTTTTCCTATGGGCACCTTAAAATTTGAAGGTGAATGGACAGATCTTGAAAAATCAGATGTTTTAAAAATGTCTGGGATATCTGAATTTGAAAATTTTGTCCTTTCAAAAAAGAATTCGTTGGTCACTCTTGTGTCGTCTGCAGGCCTCAAGCTGAGTTTTGATTTTGACCAAAATAAAACTGACTATCATCGAAAAAGTAGAAAGTCTCAAGAGCCTATCATTAAAGCTCTTGGATTCTCTCACGGCATTCGGCAGGTCGTTGATTTGTCCATGGGTCTTGCCATTGACAGTGTTTTTTTTGCTCAAGCTGGGTTCCAGGTGACTTCCGTAGAAAGAAATCCGCTGCTGCATTACTTAGCTAAATCTGCACAAATGAATTCTCTTAGGCCTGAAGTAAAAAGTATTGATTTTGTTTGTTCTGATGCCAAAACTTTTATCAAGCTTCATCAATTTAAAGTTCCCATGAGTGCCTATTTCGATCCGATGTATCCGCATAAAAAAAAGTCAGCTCTACCAAGGCAAGAGATGGTCTTATTTCGCTCTTTAGTTGGTTCTGACGAAGATGCAGCTGAAACACTTAAAACCGCTTTAGAACACAATTTTCAAAGAGTCGTTGTTAAAAGACCACTGCGTGCAGAGCCTCTTGCTTCAAAAGTTTCTTACAGCTTAGAATCAAAGCTCGTTAGATTCGATGTCTATGTAAGGTTGGAAAATAAATGATTCTAGTTTTAATCAGCTTGTCCCTTGTCCTGGCCCTTTTTTGGATGCTTCAAACAAAGCTTCGTGAAGCTGTCTGGCAAGAATTAAAGCCTGTGCAGATGAATACGATCTCTTTGCTTGTCAGAAGCTTTGTTCATCAATTGATGATCTTATCCCCCAGAAATGTGATTGCAGTGGCCAGTCTTGATGTCAGCTTAGGTTTGAAATCTTTGCGTGAATCGTTTCTTCTGATATGTACGCATCGAATCTCGCTTGTATTTCTTGGCTTGTTGTTCGCCTTTTCACTATCAAGTTTGACTTTGTTGGGTTTATTTTTGGCAGCTGGATTTTTGCTTTTACTTTTTTTAAAAAAATGGAAATCATCTTTGCAAATTCTAATGTTAGCTGCCTGTTTTTTTGTTGTTTATCAATTTTCTTTTTTCACAACATCGAGGTGGATTTTTTCTCAAACTGAAAATGGACTGGTTTACATACTTTCTGACGGTCGATGGCCTTACGCATTCCTGTTTTTTCTGTTTGGATTTGTTTTAAGTCTTGTTTTTAAAATAGAGTCACTGGTTTTAGTACTTACCTCTATTTTATTTTTCTCTGGTGGTCTTGCCATGACGAATGCTATGGCCATGATGAGTGGCGAACTTTTAGCAAGTAGTTTACTTTGGTTTTTTTGGAGTCAGAATACGGATCAAATCAAGAAGCAGTATTTTAAAGAAATTTTTCTAATTTCATTATTTGCTGTCGTTGTCTTTATGTCGGCTCTGTTTTTTCTTAAAGGTCTTGGATTGCTAAGTGTTCGAATTTTAGGTGGCATTGAAGATAAAAAAATTCAATTTTTACTCATTTGGGCAATACTCGAGGTCTTGTTAACAGTCTTACTGATGGGCTGGGGCCATTTTCGTTTTTATTTTCTGGATTATGATTCCAAAGATGTTTCAATTTTTTCTTTTAAAAAGTCTGTTTGGTCTAAGTGTGGTTGGATACGCAATCAAATCCCTGCAAGGCTTTTTGCAGCTCGAAAAAAGTATGATCATTTGAATCAGATGCTGAACAGTCTCACTGTGAATGAGATGAAGTTACTGCCTGCAGGTTTACTAAAAAAAACTCGAATCGAGGTCGAGTCGCTCAAAAGGCTGATTGATCAATTAGAATTGCACAATTAATATACATAGCTAATGTCAGAAAATCTTTTAAAACGTATTTCAGAACTCGAGTCCCAAGTTAAAGGCTACGAGAAGCTTTTGAAGCAAGCTAATGATAAGCTGCTTCAATTGGCAGGTGAAATATCCACAGACCTGGAATGGGCGATTAAACTTCAGAAGAAGATTGTTCCGACGGAAATGCCTCGTATCAAAGGATTTGAGTTTAGCTCCAAGTTTTTGCCTGGTTCCAGATTTGGTGGGGATTACTTTGATATTTTCGAACACAATGATAAGTGGAAATTTGGAATTTTTCTTTCTAGCTGTTCGGGTTATACGGTTTCATCAGCTCTGATGGGTCTTTTGATTAAATACTCGACACAGGTCGAGGCCAAGCGTGGGATAAGGCCCCACGAGTTCTTACAAGTCATGAGCTCAGAGCTTTTGCCGAGTTTTAAGGATAAAGATAAGGCAAGTTTTTTTTATGCGACTGTGGATCGCAAAACACTCAAACTTGAATACAGCTCTGCAGGAATGATTTCTGTTTATCGTCATGAGGTGGGTCAGGACTCAGTGGATTATTTAAACCCCATCGTGCCAGAACTAAGTCTGGGTTTTAAATCTACTTTTACATCTAATACGATTTCCATGGAGCCTCAGGATCGGCTTCTGTTCTCGAGCCCAGGGCTCGTTGTAGCAGCCAACGAAAAAAATGAACCCTGGGGCGTTGAGCGAATGATTGAAGCTTGGAAAAATTCATCTAAGAAAAGTGTTCATGAAATTAGAAATGAAATTCTTTATCAGCAGCAAAACTTTCTGAAGGGAAATTTACCAGAGCGAGATCAAAGTCTAATCGTTGTTGAAGTCCAAGAGAAGATCATTAAGCTAGCGTAGCACTCAGGTTCGTGCTAAATATCAAGAGTTTCCTTACAACATGAAAGGATTTTTTATGGCATCTGAAGTTCAGATTTTTGAAGGCGCATTAGATAAGGGTCTTGAAGGAATTGTGGCTTGTTCAACAGCCGTATCATCAATCCAAGGCAATACTCTTAATTTCCGTGGCTATACAATCGAGAATCTAGCCGAAAAGTCTACATTTGAAGAAGTGGTTTTTCTGCTTTGGAATGATCGCATGCCATCGGCTGACGAGCTTAAAAACTTTCAAAGCCAATTAGTAAGCGAAATGGAATTGCCTCAAGATTTCATGACAGTGTTAAAAAGTATTCCGACTCAAAATGTACATCCCATGGCTTGGCTCAGAACTGCAGTTTCTTTGCTTTCACACTGGGACAAAGATGCCAACGACATGGGGACTGAAAGCTTTAAGAAAAAATCTCTTCGGCTGACTGCAAAAATGGGAACACTGGTTTGTGCATTCGAAGCCATCAGAAACAAACGTGAACTCTTACCTCCGCAAAAAAACAAATCTTTGGCTTGGAACTTTATGCACATGCTGAAGGGTTCAGAGCCCAAAGCTGATCATGTTAAAGTTTTTGATACTTGCTTGGTTCTTCATGCAGACCACGAACTGAACTGTTCCGCTTTTGCAACTCGTGTCACGGCTTCTTCTTTATCTGACCTCCATTCTGCTGTGGTTTCTGCCATTGGTGCCCTCAAGGGTCCACTCCACGGCGGAGCTAACGAGCAAGTGATGATCATGCTTAAAAAAATTGGCACCATCGAAAAAGCACAAGCTTTCGTTAAAGATGCTCTAGAAGCCAAAGAAAAAGTGATGGGTATCGGTCACCGGGTTTATAAAAACGGAGACCCTCGCGCCGCTTTCTTAAGAAAATTATCAGAAAAAATGACCAAAGAAATCGGCGAGCCCGTTTGGTATGAAATGTCAGCGCTGATTGACGATACGATGTTTAAGGAAAAGGGTTTGATGCCCAATGTGGATTTTTATTCTGCAACGGTTTACTATTGCATGGGAATTCCTACGGATCTTTACACGCCAATATTTGCAGTCTCAAGAATTGCAGGCTGGTGTGCCCATGCTCAAGAGCAGTATGCTAATAACAGAATCTATCGCCCGCGGGGCAAGTGGATTGGTAAAACGGGGCTTGTGAAGTAGGGTCTGTAATTCGATTTGGTTTCCTCAGCTATTGGGTGGGCATGTCAATTCTTAGATAGTTTTTAGGTTTAAATAAAGTATCTAAAAATTGACATACTGCTTTTTTTTAGATACTTTTTTAGCTTAAATAAAGTATCTAAAAATTAACGCTTACGAAAGAAAATCTATGGGCTCATTTTGGGGTAGAGTCTTCGAGCTCCAAGAACTTAATCGAATAAATAAGCTAAAAAAAGCAGCGCTTATCGTATGTTTAGGTCGGCGTCGAATCGGAAAAAGCCGTCTGATTCAAGAGTTTGCTAAAAAGTCACCTTATTTCATTGAAGTCCAAGGTCTAGCGCCTAGAAAAGGGCAAAGCAATCAGGATCAACTCAAATGGTTTAGTCAGGAAATTGCTAGGCAAACTCAGCTGCCCGAAGTTTCATATAAAGACTGGAACGAGGCATTTGTTGTTCTCGCTAATCATTTAAAAGATAAACACGTTGTTCTATTTCTAGATGAAATATCTTGGATGGGTGGTCATGATCCGGACTTCCCAGGAAAGTTAAAAACTGCTTGGGATCTTCATTTTAAAAAGAACAAAAATTTACGTCTTGTTATTTGTGGAAGCGTTTCTTCTTGGATTCAGAAAAATATACTCCAATCAACAGACTTCATTGGGCGTATTTCGTTAGAACTCACAATTACAGATATGAATCTAAAAGAAGCTCATTTATTCTTTGGCAAAAAAGCGAATCGAGTGTCTGAATTAGAAAAACTTCGCATACTTTGTCTAACCGGAGGGGTTCCTCGCTACCTTGAAGAAATCGATTATTCCTTATCAGCTGAACAAAACTACCAAAACCTTTGTTTTTCACAGAGCGGTTTTCTTTTTCGAGAGTTCAACAAAATATTCGAAGATATTTTTAAACGCAGAACTTCTTCGTATCTGAAAATAGTGATAGCCCTTGCTGCAGGGCCTAAAAGTTTATCAGAAATTTCTAGAACATCGAAAATCGCTGCAAATGGTATTCTAACTCAATACATTGAAGACTTATGCCTTTCGGGATTTATACGCAAAGAAGAATTATGGGATCTAAAAAAAATTAAGGAAAAAAATAAATCAACACGTTATCGATTGAGTGATAATTATGTTCGATTTTATTTGAAATACATACTTCCTAATACAACTAAGATTGAAAAAAACTTATTTATTCAAACTGGCATAGAGAAACTTCCGTCTTTTGATATTTTTGTCGGGTTGCAATTTGAAAATCTTATTCTCAACAACCTTTCAGAAATTTACAAAGAATTAAACTTAAATACTCATTCAATTCAAAACGCCGGAATTTTTTTTCAATCTAAATCAGATCGTCGCGAGGCTTGCCAAATAGATATTCTCATTCAAACGAAAAATACGCTGTATGTAGTAGAGCTTAAAGCGCGACGTGATGTGGATGTTTCAGTCATAAAAGAAGTTCAGGAAAAAGTACGGAAGTTAAAGTATCCTTCTTCTTTTTCAATTCGAACCGTCCTAGTTTATTCCGGAGAATTAAGTCCAGAAATTTCAGAAGCTGAATACTTTGATAAAATTATTAAGTTTGGTGATTTGCTCATCCCTAGCCGATGAGGTTGAGATCAGCTTCGGCAATCAGAGAGGTACAAGATGGCAAAAGCGAATTACGAAATTATCCAAAACGAAAGTGGCGGCCTTATTAAGTCATGGACTCAAGGTGTTGCTTTCGAAGCCCAGGCCCGCGAACAACTGATTCGACTTTCCCAACTTCCTTTTATACATAAATGGGTTGCAGCAATGCCTGATGTTCACGCTGGCAAAGGCGCAACTGTTGGAAGTGTTATACCCACCAGAGGAGCCATAATTCCAGCTGCCGTTGGGGTTGATATCGGCTGTGGGATGATGGCTGTCAAAACTTCGATGAAGGCTGAAGATCTTCCTGATTCACTCAGTGGTATTCGTTCAGAAATTGAACGAGTTGTTCCAGTAGGTCACGCTTCTCATCAATATGTGCCGAAATCAGTAGAGACAGAATGGGCAAAGCTCGTAAAAGGGTACGAAGCAATTCTTGAGAAACACCCGAGCGTAGAAAACTCCAAGAAGGAACGCCAACTTGCAACTTTAGGTGGCGGCAATCATTTTATTGAAATCTGTCTTGATGAGTCTGCACACGTCTGGATCATGCTTCACACCGGATCTAGAGGAGTAGGGAATCTCATTGGTCAGTATTTTATCGAGCTTGCAAAAAAAGACATGGAGAAATGGTTTATCAATCTGCCTGACCAAGACCTCGCCTATTTTCCTGAAGGTACTGATCACTTCACTGACTACATTCAGGCTGTGAATTGGGCGCAGGAATTTGCCCGAGTCAATCGTGAGCTGATGATGACTCATGTGATAGGCGCCTTAAGGCAAGATGATAAACTTCCTCAATTTGTCCTTCTGGACAAAGCAGTGAACTGTCATCATAACTATGTCGCGATGGAGCATCACTATGGTGCGAACATTTACGTGACACGCAAGGGGGCTGTTCGCGCCCGCAAAGGTGATCTTGGAATTATTCCCGGAAGCATGGGCGCAAGATCTTTTATTGTTCGCGGCCTTGGAAATGAAGAGAGTTTTCAAAGTTGTTCACACGGAGCGGGACGAATTATGTCACGAACAAAAGCGAAAGAAATGATCTCGCTTGAAGATCATCGCAAAGCCACTCAAGGGGTGGAATGCCGAAAAGATGAAGGTGTACTGGATGAATCGCCTAAAGCTTATAAGGATATAGATTCAGTGATGGCGGCACAGGCAGACTTAGTTGAAATTGTCTCTACTTTGAAGCAAGTCGTTTGTATCAAGGGGTAGAATCACAAATACCAGTTCATGGCATTCTGGCTAAGGCCACTTTTAATGAAAAAAAATTTTGGTGGAGTTTGTTTCGTAGCTTTTCACAATGGAAAAAGATTACGATGACCAAAAATTTATTTTCTTCGAAGAAGGTCTAAAATTTTGTGTGATTGGTTTGAAATTTTCTTCCAATGAGACGAATTAGTTATGACCGTAAAAGTAACTTCATCGTTAGTTTTTCGTGTGCGTTCATAATATTTGTCATATTGATCAATTATATGGTTAAGTCTTAGAATATGCTTAATTCTTTCGCAAGAAAGTTCCGTTTCAAATACTAAGTTTAATCCCATTTTATCCTAGAAAAATCAAATTCATCGAGCGAAATATGTGCTGTTTCAAGTACTGAAATTGATTATTGTCCTTTTTCCATTGATAAACTTCTCCGGATTGAGGCTGAGCTTTTTTTCCATCTAAACAATAAGATTTGAGATTTAATTCAACTTTAGTTTTTGCTGAAATCGTAATTTTACCTTCCCGAGGCCTGTGCTTTAACTGAATATAAGTTTCCAGCAGTGAATCATGAATTTTCCAATCGGCTTCTGATAAGATTGAACCTGTTTGAAGAAGTTTATTAAATTTGGCAATTTCTTTTTTTGTTTTTAAAATATCAATATTTTCGTATTGTATCGTATGTAGTATTTTATTTTCTATTTCATCTTTTTTAAAAAGTGGAAAATTTAAAGTCTTTTTAGAAAGACTGGAGCATTGGACAAGTAAACAAAGTCCAAAAATATAAAATGCAATTTTGAAAAATGATTTAATAAAATCTCCCTAGTTTCTGAGACTAAATTAAATTAATCAACTTTAAAAGACCTTTCATTTTTTTACTTTCCGAATCCTTTATTGCCACTTCGAGTAACTTGATTGTTCTTTCTTTATTAAATTCGAGCTTATTGTCGTGATGCCACTCAAGGTAAGCTTCCAAGTCTTGCAAATCTGATTCTGTTCCGCGAGCCAGCTTCAGCTCGAAGTACAAGTCCAAACT
>Ga0164293_10004487_pt1 | contig 11940 bp, 9 predicted proteins | sample GEODES118metaG_FD_111487 | JGI IMG/M metagenome (GOLD analysis project Ga0164293, IMG submission 111487) | Eutrophic lake water microbial communities from Lake Mendota, Wisconsin, USA - GEODES118 metaG | ecosystem: Environmental > Aquatic > Freshwater > Lake | place: USA: Lake Mendota, Wisconsin... | reverse complement strand
TGACATGGTTCTTCCTCCGAAGATTCTGGAGAAAGAAGAGTGGGTCGAAGATGGGGGTTCTCCCCATTCAGCGGACCGCCCTTCCTTCGAGGACTGGTAAGCGCACATGAATCAGGCGACCGGACTCGGATGGAAGTGTCGAGACACTCACATCTCCACCGTTGCGGGACAGTGCCGGTTTCTCACCGGACTTCGCTGGGTTTCATGTCCCACGACTATTGCCGTGGTGAAAAGACCTTAGCAGGTGGTCGTCAGCTGACAAGACTCGCGAAGCGCGAGATGCCCTCGACGATGTCGTCGTCGCCCAAGGCGAACGAGAAGCGTGCATAACCCGGTGCACCGAATGCCTCGCCAGGGACAAAGGCCACCTTGGCCTGATCGAGTACCAGGTCGGCGAGCTCCAACGTGGAGTTGGCAACGTGGCCGTTCAACGACTTGCCGAGAAGGCCCTGAACATGAGGGAAGCAGTAGAACGCACCCTGCGGTTCCAGACACGTGACGCCGGGGATCTCGCTGAGCATCCGGTGCATGGTGCGGCCGCGGCGCTCGAACGCCTCGCGCATCATCTTCACTGCTTCGAGATCACCGCTGACCGCAGCGAGTGCCGCAATCTGGGCCACGTTCGACACGTTGCTGGTGGAATGCGACTGGAAGTTGATGGCCGCCTTCATCACGTCGTCGGGGCCGATCATCCAGCCCACGCGCCAACCGGTCATCGCGTAGGTCTTGGCGACGCCGTTCACGATGACGCACTGGTCGGCCACTTCGGGAACGAGCGTGGGCATCGACGCGAACGTGTGTGTGCCGTAGGTGAGGTGCTCGTAGATCTCGTCGGTGATCACCCAGATGCCGTGCTCGACGGCCCACTTGCCGATCGCGGCAATTTCCTCGGGCGGATACACCGCACCGCTGGGGTTGTCGGGCGACACGAACAACAAGACCTTCGTGCGCGGCGTGCGGGCGCGCTCCAGCTGCTCGACAGTGACGCGGAAACCCATCTCTTCGGTGGTCTCGATGACCTTCGGAACGCCGCCTGCCAGCACGATGGCCTCGGGATAGGTGGTCCAGTACGGAGCAGGACAGATGACCTCGTCGCCCGGATCACAGAGAGCCGCGAACGCCACGAACACGGCGTGCTTGCCCCCGTTGGTGACGAGAACCTGGCTCGCCTTGCACTCGAATCCGCTGTCGCGCTTGGTCTTGACTGCAATCGCCTCGCGCAGTTCGGGCAGACCGGCGGCGGGCGTGTAGCGATGGTTCTTCACGTCGTAGCACGCCTTCGCGGCGGCTTCGACGATGTGTGCGGGCGTCGGAAAGTCGGGCTCACCGGCCCCGAAGCCGATGACATTTTCTCCCTTTGCCTTGAGTGCCTTTGCCTTGGCGTCGACGGCCAGGGTTGCAGATTCGGCGATTGCGGCAAGGCGGGCAGAGACACGCCCGTGTTTTGCTGGGGAGTTCATGGGTGCAATGCTTACACAGTGAACGCGAAAAACCCCCAAGCAATTCGCATCCCGTCCGAACTTCTGCCCCGTGACGGACGCTTCGGTTGCGGCCCCTCGAAGGTGCGCCCCGAGCAGTTGGCCGCATTGTCCGGGCCACGTGGCGCCGCACTCATGGGCACCTCGCACCGTCAGGCCCCGGTGAAGAACCTGGTCGGCTCCGTCCGTGCCGGCCTCACACAACTGTTCGGTCTGCCCGACGGCTGGGAGATCGTCCTCGGCAACGGCGGGTCCACCGTGTTCTGGGACGTCGCCACGTTCGGCCTGGTCGACAAGCGCAGTCAGCACCTCGTCTTCGGCGAGTTCTCGTCGAAGTTCGCCGAGGCCGTCGCTGCCGCCCCGCACTTGGGCGACCCGATGGTGGTGAAGAGCGAGCCGGGAACCCACCCATCCGCTGTCGCTCCCGACGCGCCCGTCGACACGTATGCCTTCACTCACAACGAGACCTCCACCGGCGTGGCCATGAATCTCGTGCGTCCCGACTTTGCCGGCGATGCCCTCGTCGTTGTCGACGCCACGTCAGCCGCCGGCGGTCTCGTGTGGAACCCCGCCGAGGTCGACGTCTACTACTTCGCTCCGCAGAAGTGCTTCGCCGCCGACGGTGGCCTGTGGTTGGCGGCGTGTTCGCCGCGGGCCATCGAACGCATCAACTCGATCAGCGCTGCCAAGCGCTGGACTCCCGCTTCGCTCGATCTCAAGATTGCGCTCGACAACAGCGTCGCCAACCAGACCTACAACACACCGGCCGTCGGCACGCTCGTGTTGCTCGACGAGCAGATCCAGTGGATGTTGTCGAACGGTGGACTCGACTGGTGCGCGAAGCGTTCGGCCGCCTCCGCTGCACACCTCTATTCATGGGCAACCGAGCGCTCCTGGGCGCAGCCTTTCGTGGCCGACCCGGCACAGCGCTCGAACGTGGTGGGTACCGTCGACCTGGATGGCGTGGAGGCCGGCGACATCAACGTTGCCCTGCGGGCCAACGGCATCGTCGACACCGATTCCTACCGCAAACTGGGCCGCAACCAACTGCGCGTGGGCATGTTCCCGGCCATCGACCCGGAAGATATTGCCCAACTCACGAGGAGTATCGACTTCGTGGTGGAACACTTGGTGGCGTGACGAAAGATCGGGTGCTCACCACCAGTTGGGACGACATCGCCCCGCTGCGCGACCCGGTCTTTCTCGTCGCTTTGCGCGGTTGGTTCGACGTCTCCAATGCCGCCACGGCCGCGCTCGAATGGTGCGTGCGCGATCGCGTGGTCACCGTGGTGGCCAGCATCGATCCCGACCCGTTCTTCGACTTCACGCAGGAACGCCCGGAAGTGTTCATCAACGAAGACGATGAACGCCAGTTGCGTTGGCCCGAGAACGACATCTACATCGCCCGCTTTCCCGAAGGCGCCCGCGATCTCGTCCTGCTCTCCGGTGTCGAACCGCACGTCCACTGGTCCACGTTCATCGATGCAGTGGTCGATGTCGCGCGCGGTTTGAAGTGCTCGGCAGTCGTGACGCTCGGAGCACTTGCCGATCAGGTGCCCCACACCCGCCTGCCACCCGTCGTCGGCAGCACCACCAACCCCGATCTCGCCCGTCGTCTCGGACTCAGCCAACCGCAGTACCAAGGACCCACCGGAGTCATCGGCGTCATGCAGGAGCGTTTCGATCGCACGGGTATGCCTGCCGTGTCGTTGCGTGTCGGTGTGCCGCACTATCTGACCAATGCTCAGCATCCCCGTTCCACCGCCGCGTTGTTGCGACATCTCGAACACGTCCTCGGCGTTCCGACCGGGCACGCCAAGATGGATGGTGAAGTTCGCCGCTGGGCCGTGCTCCACGAAGAGGCCGTGGAAGACGACGCACAGGCACTTGCCTACGTTCGCATGCTCGAGCAACAGTTCGATCGTCGCGCCGAGGCATCGATGCCCTCGGGCGAGGATCTCGCCGCCGAGTTCGAACGCTTCCTGCGCGAACAGAACAACGACGAAGACGACAACAACTGACGGTCACACAACGCACAAGGGCGGAGCCACCCGTGTGTGGCTCCGCCCTTGCTGTTTGGGGGGAAACAGTGGTGTCGATCAGGCGTTCAGTGAAGCACCCTCGCCCTGGGCAGCGGGGGCCTGACCCATGCCACCACCCATCGGACCGTGACCGCCACGCTGACCGCGAGGGCCGCGGGGACCGTGCTCTCCGGATTCACCGGTGAGACCGCGGATCTCGCCTTCACCCATTGCTCCTCGGGTCGGTGCCGTGCGGTTGACCATCTCGGTGATTCGGGTGGTGGCCTCGGCCAACTTCGCGTCGGCCTCTTCCTGGGTGTGCTCGCCCGAGGCAACCTCTTCGTCGAGATGCGCCTTGACGTCGGCCACCATTGCGGCGATGACTGCGTCGACACTCACGCCCTTGGCAGTGGCAACGTCGGCGATCGACTTGCCTGCCTGCAGTTCGGTGCGGAGTTCGTCAGCGGTGATGCCGATGGCCGTGGCAGCGGCGTCGAGGCCCTTGCCACCCTTCATGCCGTGTCCGCGACCGCTCTCGCCACCATGACCCTTTGGAGCGGGAAGTCCGGGGTTGTTCACCATCTCGGTGATCCGGGTCTTGGCCTCGGCCAACTTCGCGTCAGCTTCTTCCTGGGTGTGCTCACCCGACGCCACCTCTTCGTCGAGATGCGCCTTCACTTCGGCAACCAGCGCCTCGACCACTTTGTCGATGCTCACGCCCTTGGCCGTGGCAACGTCAGCGATCGACTTGCCTGCCTGCAGTTCGGTGCGGAGTTCCTCGGCAGTGATGCCGATGGCCGTTGCCGCTGTGTCGAGGCTGGCGCCATGGCGACCACCGTGCTTGCCGCCATCCATACCACCACGGGGAGCGGGCAAACCGGCGGTGTTCACCATCTCGGTGACACGGGTCGTGAACTCGGCCAGCTTCGCGTCGGCTTCTTCCTGTGTGTGCTCACCCGAAGCAACCTCTTCGGCAAGGTGCGCCTTCATGTCAGCGACGAGTGCGTCGATGACGACGTCGACACTCACGTTCTTGGCCTTGGCGATGTCGGCAATCGACTTACCGGCCTCGAGTTCCGTACGGAGTTCCTCGGCAGTGATGCCGATGGCTTCCGCCACTGCATCGAGCTTTGGTCCGCGCCCTCCGCGCTCGCCGTGGGTTCCGACGGTGACGCTGCCATCGGCAGACGGGGCTGCCGAGAAGGTCTCGACATTTCCGGTGTCAGGCGACGAGCCGTCGGTGGCAGCGGTGACGTTCAGGGTTGCCGACTCGGCGAAGGCGACTGCGGCTCCCTTGGGACTTGTGCTCGACGCCCCGGCGAAACCGGGAATGCCGAGAGCGAGACCGGCGACGAGTCCTCCGGCAACACCTGCCACCACACTGGCGGCCACGATGCTCTTCTTCAGTGTCTTCTTGTTGTTCACAGGTTTCTCCTGGTTCGGGGGCGGTGTGCCCTTTGATGGGACACACGTTCGTCGTCGTTCCTGTGAATCTTCCTAAGAAAGAGTAAGAGCAAGACAAGAATGCCGGAGAAAATCGTCCGAGTCCGGGAAATGCCTGTCTTGCAAGGCTTTCACGTCAGCTGTGAACGGTCTTGGCTGCCGCCTGGCCGGCGATCCGGCCGAAGGTCGCGCCGTTCGACAGCGAGTTGCCACTGCCCACGTACCGGTCGCCGATCACGCCTCCAGTGGCTTCACCCGCCGCGAAGAGACCGGGGATCACGTCGCCGGCCTCGGTGAGCACGCGTGCATCGGTGTCGATGCGCATTCCACACTGCGTGAAGCACAACGTGGCAGGGCGCACTTCTGCTCCGTAGTACGGCGCGTGCTCGACGGCACGCAGGAACTTCGGATCCTTGTTGAAGTCGTCTTTGCCACTGCGACATCCGGCGTTGTAACGCTTGATCTGGCCGACGAACTTGTCGACGGGAAGACCCAGCTCCTTCGCCAGACCTTCGAGAGAGTCGGATGTCTTGATGCGGCCTTTCCCGACCATTTCTTCGACCATGTACGGATTCCAGTTCGGACTGCCGGCATTTTCGCGACCGGGAATCACCTGCTTGTACGACGCGACCTCCGGTCCCTTTTCCGGATGCAGAACCACGTCGTCGAAGATCGCGTATGCGACATCGCCTTGCGCACGCATGAAACCGTCCATCAAACCGTAAGGGGCGTTTTCCGCTCCGAAGCGCTGGCCTTCGCGGTTGACGAGCACCATCCACCCCGGCAGGAATGCTTCGAGCGTGGTGATGAAGTTCGGGTGCAGGAGACGCAGTCCGCGGTTGTGTCCGACGAGTTGCGCATTGAGTGGTTCGACGAGATCGAGCGCGTCACCACGTGCGCCGTCGGCACCGATGTACCACAGCCAATCGCCCTGCGATGCCGCCGCGGGATACAACTGCGCGAGTCGCTCGGGATTCTTCGCGAAACCACCCGACGCGATGATCACGGCGTGCGCGCGAATCTCGTCGTCACCCACCGCAACACCGACCACGCGGCCATCCTCCACGATCAGACGATCGATCCGCTGACCGAGTGCGATGTCGATCTCCCTCTCACGGGCCTTGGCATGCAGTGCATCGATGATGCCTTGACCCTTGTTCACTGCGCAGTGACAGCGCGGAACGATCTCGCCGCCACCGAAGATGAGGTCGTCGTGGAACTCGACTCCGAGATCACCGAGCCAGTCGACCGCCGACCCGGCTTCGTCGCAGTACTTGCGGATGAGTCCGGCTTCCACCATCCACTGGTTCAGTGACATGTAGTCGTGAAACAGCATGTCTGCCGTGTCACTGATTCCTGCGGCCGCTTGGTAGCGGGTGGGTGCTCCCATGATGATGCCACCCGACAAACGTGACGACCCACCGACGACGCCTTCGGCCTCGGCAACGAGGACACGCTTCAGTCCCGCTTCCCATGCGCTGTTGGCCGCGGCCAAACCGGCAATTCCCGAACCGATCACCACGACATCTACTTGGACGTCGACATCGACACTTTCCCCGGCCATGATCTCTCCCACATACTTTGATGTACAACAGATGTTACGCGAAAAGGACTAGGCGATTTCAACGTGGACGAGCGTGTCGTGGTAAGCGACTCCGCCGCCGCAATCCGTGGGAGCGTCGCTGGTGAGGTCGTTGACCGCACCATGTCCGTCGAGGTCCTGGTCCCACCACCCGAACGGCACAGCAACCGCACCGGGAGTCAGACGAGCAGAGATTCGCACCCGCAAGTCGAGGTGACCTTGGGCATTGGACACACGAGCCATTGCCCCTTCGATCAAACCCCGAGCCGATGCATCAACTGACGTCATCTCCAGATACGGGCTCCCCTCGTGCGGGCCGTGTTTCGGGAGGTGCGAGTAACTGGAGTTCAAGAAACGTGAGTGTTGCTTCGGGCTCAGAAGTATCAAGTCATCTTCGGCTGCAAGAGGCACGCGATCTGGTGCATGGTCAACGATCCCGAGATCGCAGCGTCCGTCGACGTGCCCGAAACCACCGTCGGCAAACAGTCGGCGATCGGCACTCGGCAGCGTGACGTAGCCCTCTTCTCGCATTCGATCGACGTCGATGCCACGAAGAGCCAGCCGAACGAGGGCCTCGTCGTCGAGTGCGAACAGCGGGTCGTCGCAGCCCAAGGTCCGCGCCAATCGTCTCCACAGTTCCGTGTTCGGTACCGACTCACCGACCGGCTCGATGGCTGGCTCGTTCCAACCGAGATGCAGATGTCCCCACGCAGGAACGATGTCGAGCTGCTCGATCTGCGTGGCGGCCGGGAAGATCACGTCGGCGTATTTCGCGGTGTCGGTCATGAACTGTTCGCTCACCACGGTGAAGAGATCGTCGCGCACGAGACCCCGACGAATCGCTGCGGCATTCGGACAGGTGATCACCGGGTTGCCGTTCCACACGAAGAGCACGTTGACCGGCGGCGCAAGTGTCGTGTCGGTGAGCACCCGGCCGAGTTGCGTGAACGACAACGCCCGTGACGTGCGACCGGGCTGCGGGTCGTACACCGAGTCGTCGACGAACTCCCCGAACCACGATCCCACGCTGCGCGAGAGTCCTCCGCCCAGGTGTCGCCACTGCCCCGTGACGGTCGGCAGGGCCGCCAACGCCGAAAAAATTGCGCCACCGTTGGTGCGATGTTCTGCACCGATCAGGGTGCGGATCAACGCCGGAGTGGTGGTGGCGTACTCGCGTGCAAGCGTCTCGATCACATCTGCATCGACGCCGCACTCTTCGGCGGCCCGTGCAGGCGTCCACGAACGAGCCCGGTCCACCAACTGGTCGAAGCCCTTGGCGTGACGTGCAACGAAGTCGTCGTCAACCCATCCTTCGCGCACGATCACGTGAATCATTGCCAGGATCAGCGCAACGTCGGTGCCGGGTCGAACATGAATGAACCAATCCGCTGCATCCGCTGTGACGGTACGGATCGGATCGATCACAACGACCTTGGCGCCGTTGCGGCGCGCCTCCTCGATGAAGGGCCAGAGATGACGGTTGGTGAGCCGCGTGTTGGTGCCCCACAGGATCACGTACTTCGCGTGCACCACCGTGGTCGGATCCGTGCTCATCTCGCTTCCCGTGGCCAGTGCGTACCCGGTCCGTGCCGTCGCACCACACAGCGCGCCGACGGTGCGGGAAGCACCGAGATGAGCAAAGAAACGTCGATCCAACGACGACATCTGCAGGAGCCCCTGCGTACCGGCAGAGGACCACGGCAGCACCGTCTCGCCACCGTGCCGGCCGATCTCGCTGGTGATCCGGTCGGCGACGAGCTCGAGTGCCTCGTCCCACGAAGCACGACGGAACTCACCGTGGCCCTTTTCTCCTGTCCTGACGAGCGGCGTCGTGATGCGGTCGGGACTGTAGACGCGGTCGAGGAAGTGGTTGACCTTCGGGCACAGTTCCCCGCGTGAGTACGGGTGATCGGGATTTCCGCGCATCTTCACCGCAACTCCACCGTCGATCGTGACTTGCCAACCACACGAGTCAGGACAGTCGTGATGGCACGTACCCAGAACGGTTCTCACGGTTCCCATCCTGACATCTCGTTATGCTGGCGGTCGAATGATTTCTCTTCTCGCAGCCGAGCGCACCACCGGTGCCTGGAACTGGTTGCGGGACGAGGGTCTCCTGATCGTCGTCATCGTGTCGGGCGCCTTCTTCGCCGCCCGCATCATCGGCCTCGTTGCCCGGTTCCAGGCCAAGCGGATCGAGAAACAGCGCCTTGCAGCCGATCCCCTCGATCACAATCCCGTCGGCGCCTATCAGGGTGCCCTCGTGGGCGCTGTGCGATGGGGTCTCAACTTCACCATCGCCACCGTCGCCTTCGTGTGGATTCTCCTCCTGCTCAACCTTCCCGCCGCAGCGGTGGTGCCGCTCGTCTCGGTGGTCGGTGCCGGCCTCGGCTTCGGTGCGCAGCAGATCGTCGGCGACGTCCTCGCCGGTGTATTCATCATCTCCGAGCGCCAGTTCGGCGTCGGCGACGTGGTGAACGTCGGCCCCCTCGTGCACGTCGGCTGGATCGAAGGAAAGGTCGAGGAAGTGACGCTGCGAGTCACCAAGATCCGAACCTTCGACGGCGACCTCGTCACCATTGCCAACGGCTCGTTGCGACAGACCGTCAACCTGTCACGCGACTGGTCGCGCGTACTCGTCAATGTTCCGGTCTCGAAGGATGCCGACCTCGACGACACCATCGAGATGCTCAACCGCATCGGCTTCGAGATCTCGCAGGATCCGGTCTGGGCCCCCCTCATCATGGAGCAGCCGACGGTGTCGGGAGTCGAAGACATCGGTGCCGAAACCATCGACCTGCGCTTCGTCGGTCGCACCTTGCCGGCCCAGCAATGGAAGGTCGCCCGTGAGTTGCGCCGCCGGATCGCCAGCGAGGGCACGCCGTGAAAAAGACGGGACTCATTCATCGCATCGGGCGGGCGACCATCGCGTCAGGCCTCGTCTTTGCCGCGTCCCTCGCTCTGTGGATCAGCCAACGCGTCGAGGATGAACCCCGCCTCGAGTATCCGGCGTGGCCGGACATCAGTTGGGTCATCGTCACCACGACATCGACCTCGACCACACTGCCGGCCCCCACCACCACCGAACCGAAGCCCGAGACGACGAAACCGAAGCGCACCACCACGACGTCGTCGACACCCCCAACGACGATCGATCCGTTGTCGTCACAAACGACAACGGTGGAGGTGGGAAATCCCACCTCCACCGTCTCGGTGACTACTTCTGCATTGGGTTGAGGCGGTGGTGCCGCCTGAATCGATCAGCCGGCGTTGATCGTCTTGGCGTTGGCCTGGGCCTGCTTCAAGAGAGATCCGGTGATCGGCGCGTAGTAGAGCGACTCAGCCAACTGCGGACCGCACTCGTCGATCAGGAACTGTGCGAACGCCGACACGATTCCGTTGTTCTCCGACGGTGCCGTCTTGCCGAGCAGGTAGGTCACGGCCGTGATCGGGTAGGCATCCTCGTCGCGGTTGCCGTAGTTGAACGTGACGGTTCCCTTGGCTCCGGGCGTGTAGTCGCTGAGGAACGCGGTCACGTTGGCCGAGGTCGGGTAGACGTAGCGGCCAGCGGCGTTCTTCACGTAGGCGGCCTTCATGCCCTTCGACTCACGCTCGATGACGAACGAGGTCTCGGTGTAGCTGATGGTGCCGTTGTTGTCGGCGACGTAGTTCGAGAGCGCGGTCGAACCGCTCTGGCCCTGGAAACTACCGGGGACCGCGGTCGCGCCACCGGGGAACGAAGCCGTGAATGCGTCGTTCGTCGTCCAGGCATTTGCGGTGTCGGTGTTGCGCAGGAAGTTCACGAAGTTGTTCGTGGTTCCCGAGGTGTCGCTGCGGTACACGACCGTGATGTTCTTGTTCGGCAACTTGATGCTGGCAGTGCTGAACGTCGCCAGCTTCTTGCCACCGACTTCGACGTTGTACTTCGCGCCCTTGGTCAGCTTCACGTTGATGTCGACGGCACCGACCTTCGTCGCGGCCGAGGCAAGGACGGTCTTCTTGCCCTTGACGTCCTGGATGACGTCGATCTTCTTGCCCTTGGTCGACTTGGCGGCAGCAGCGGTCATGTTGACCGACACGATGCCCTTCGTGGCCGACTTCGAATCCATCGTGGTGACGGCGCCCTTGACGGCGCTCTTCTTCACGGAGTTCGCGAAGACCGGGTGAGCCTTCACGTCCTTTGCGATGGCAGGGTCGTTCCAGTTCGTGATCTTGCCCGAGAAGATTCCACCGACGGTTGCGGGGCTGAGCGACAGGTCGGCGCCCTTCAGTTCGTCGAGGCGGTAGACGACTCCGATGCCACCGAGAACGTAGGGCACGTAGGTCCAGCCGAACGACGGGTTGTCGCTCGAGGAAACGAGCGAGTCGGTTCCAGCGAAGTCGACGAGGTTGGCCTTGAAGTCACGCTTGCCGCCACCGGATCCCTTCGCGTTGTAGGAAAGTGTGTGACCGGACTTCTGGTTGAAGAGCGGGATGCAGGTGTCGAGGAACGTCTTGGGGAACGTAGCTCCCGAGCCCGAAATGTTTGCTCCGTGTGCAACACCGGACAACGCGAAACTCGATGCGAGTCCGAGAAGAAGACCGGCTGCTACCTTGCGGCGAAACGCCATTTTTGACCTCCGTGTTATGTGGGGGATGTACGGAGATCAACGTACGGCAGCGAGTTCAACCGCAAGAGGCGACCGAGTGAACCATTGGACGATCCAACATGAACACTCGTTGAACCGAATCAGCCGAAGCGGCCCTGCACATAATCTTCGGTGCGCTTGTCCGTCGGCGAGGTGAACATCACGGATGTCAAGCTGGTCTCGATGAGACGACCGGGACCGCCGTCGGACAGGAAGAACGCGCAGTAGTCCGACACGCGGGAGGCCTGCTGCATGTTGTGGGTGACGATCACGACGGTCATCGTCTCCGACAATTGCGAAATGGTCTCCTCGATGCGCAGTGTGCTGCCCGGGTCGAGCGCCGAACACGGCTCGTCCATCAACAACACCTCGGGGTTCACTGCAAGCGCACGCGCGATGCAGAGACGCTGCTGCTGTCCACCCGAAAGAGAGCCTCCGTTGGAGCCGAGTCGATCCTTGACTTCTTTCCACAGGCCGGCGCGTGTGAGGCACTCCTCGACCAAGGTGTCCTTGTCGTCGTGCTTGATCTTGGCCAACTTGAGGCCGGCCAACACGTTCTCCTTGATTGTCATGGCAGGGAACGGGTTCGGCTTCTGGAACACCATTCCGATCTTCAGGCGGATCTCGGCAGGGTTGACTTTCGGGTCGTAGATGTCCTCGCCGTTGAGCAACACCTCTCCCGCCATGGCGGCACCGGGGATGAATTCGTGCATCCGGTTCAACGTGCGCAGGAAGGCCGACTTGCCGCAACCGGACGGGCCGATGAGACCCGTGACCGTGTTCTTCGG
>Ga0164293_10004483_pt1 | contig 11944 bp, 10 predicted proteins | sample GEODES118metaG_FD_111487 | JGI IMG/M metagenome (GOLD analysis project Ga0164293, IMG submission 111487) | Eutrophic lake water microbial communities from Lake Mendota, Wisconsin, USA - GEODES118 metaG | ecosystem: Environmental > Aquatic > Freshwater > Lake | place: USA: Lake Mendota... | reverse complement strand
TGGGATGGGCTGCTGGATGCCGTTCTGCCCCAGGAGCTGCCCTTCTACCGCTGGCGCTGGCTGCAGCAGCTGGAGGCCAGCGGCAGCATCGCCCCTCGCCAGGGCTGGCAGCCCCTGCACCTGGGCCTCTGGCGCGGCAGTGAGCTCATGGCTGTGGCCCCCCTCTATGTGAAGGGGCACAGCTACGGCGAGTTCGTGTTCGACCAGAGCTTCGCCCAGCTCGCTGCCCAGCTGGGCCTGCGCTACTACCCCAAGCTGGTGGGCATGAGCCCGGTGAGCCCGGTGCAGGGTTACCGCTTCCTGATCGCCCCCGGCGAAGATGCCACCGCGATCACGGCCCTGCTGCTGGAGCTGATCGATCGCTTCTGCGCCGAGCAGGGCATCCTCAGCTGCAACTTTCTCTACGTGGATCCGGCCTGGCAGCCGCTGGCCGAGGCGGCCGGCTGTGCCGCCTGGGTGAACCAGCAGAGCCAGTGGAGCAACCCCGGCCACACTGATTTCGACGGCTATCTGGCCAGTTTCAACGCCAACCAGCGCCGCAACATCAAGCGGGAGCGCAAGGCGGTGGCCGCCGCTGGCCTGGCGGTGGAGCCGCTGGTGGGCGCGGCGATCGCGCCGGCCCTGGTGGGTCGCATGCACGATTTCTATGAACAGCACTGCGCCCGCTGGGGGCCATGGGGCAGCAAGTACCTGAGTGAGGCATTCTTCGAGGCCCTGGCTGGCGATCCGGAGCTGCGCCGCCTCCTGGTGCTGTTCAGCGCCCATCGCGGCGATCCAGGCGAGCCGGTGGCGATGTCGCTGTGCGTGCGCGGCGGCGACCATCTCTGGGGCCGCTACTGGGGCAGCGACGTGGAGATCGACTGCCTGCACTTCGAGGTCTGCTACTACGCCCCGATCGAATGGGCGATCGCCAACGGCATCCGCCACTTCGATCCCGGTGCCGGCGGCAGCCACAAGCGCCGCCGGGGCTTTGTGGCCCAGCCGCGGGTGAGCCTGCACCGCTGGGCCGATCGCCGCTTTGATGCCATCCTGCGCGGCTGGCTGCCCGGCGCCAATACGGAGATGGAGCGGGAAATCGAGTCGATCAACGCCGAGCTGCCGTTCACCGCTTCCTACGATCCACCCCATGCCCCAGCCTTTCGATCCGAGTCGGCGGCGTGAGCTCGACGACAAGCTCTCCCAGCGCTTCATTGCCCTCGATCCGGCGGGCTACTTCCTGATCAAGCTCGACCGTGACGCCGGCGAGCTGATTGCCGAGCACTACGGCAACGGAATCGACGAGCGCGGCCTGGCCACGGATCCCGACACAGGCGAGGTGATCAGCTGTCGCGGCGCCGGTCCACGGGCGCCCCAGGCGATCTACCGGGGCCGCAGCGCCAAGGAGCTGGGCATCACCCTCACCGAGGGCGCTGGCCCCCACCCGGTGAGCTGTCTCGACCATGCCCTTTACTTGGGCCGGGAGTTGCAGAAGGCTGAGGCGGCGCTGGAAACAGGCGCCGATTACGTGCAGGATTAGCCAGGCACCATCTGGGGCGGCGCCACCATCAACGAATGGGACGGATCCACAGGCAGGCCGGCGAGCTGCTCGTGGATTTCGCGTCGCACGATCTGTCGGTATTCGAGGAAGTGCTCGCTGTGGGCCAGGATCGAGATGAAGCCCTTGAAACGGGCTGGATTGTGGCGTGCCATCCCTGCGAGGGCCCGCCAGAAGCGCCAGCGGGTGTTGCGCTTCAGTCCCTGACGCCAGACCACGATCGCCAGGGCCCGTAGATCCACCCACGACACGCCTGCCTTGCCGGTAGGTCTTGCGGTTGAGCCGGCTTGCTCGTTGAGGATCTGCTTGTAGCGCTGGGGTGGCAGCTTGAGGAAATAGCTGTACACCCGGTCGATGTAGGCATTGGGCTCATAGAGCGTGGAGAACGCCTCCATGTACTCGGTGGCAATGTCCTGGATCGGCCGGGTGGGCACGAAGTTGAGCAGGTTGGTCTGGTTCACCCCCTTGGCGGCGGCACTGTCCTGAATCAGGCGGCCTTCCTGTTCCAACCGCGTCCACATCGCGGTGTTGGGCAGAGCCTGCAGCATCCCCATCATCGCGTGGGGGATGCCGGTTCGGGTCACGAACTCCACGATCCGGTTGCCGGCGCCGCGCTGCTCGCCGTCGAAGCCGATGATGAAGCCGGCCATCACCCGTAGGCCGCTGGCGGTGATCTTCTCCACCGATTCCTCCAGGGAGGTGCGGGTGTTCTGCAGCTTGCGGGCCGTTTCCAGGCTGGCGGCATCGGGTGTCTCAATGCCCAGAAACACACTCTCAAACCTGCACTCGGCCATCAGGTCCATCAGCTCCTGATCGGCGGCGAGATCCACCGAGGCCTCGGTGGCGAAGCTGAAGGGATAGCCCCGCTCGATCTGCCACTGGCGCAGGGCCGGCAGCAACAGCTTCACGTTGCGCTTGTTGCCGATGAAGTTGTCGTCCACCAGAAACACCGAGCGGCGCCATCCCAGGTCGTAGAGGCGCTCCAGCTCGGCGATCAGTTGCTCGGGGGTCTTGGTGCGGGGTTTGCGCCCGTAGAGCACGATGATGTCGCAGAACTCGCAGTTGAACGGGCAGCCCCGGGAGAACTGCACCGACATCTCCGAGTAGGCGTCGAGCTCCAGCAGGTCGTAGCGAGGCACCGGCGTGGAGGTCACATCGGGCTTCTCGCCCTCAGCCGTGAAGCGGCCGCTGGTCTCACCCCGCTCCAGGGCTTCCACAAACAGCGGCAGGGTGATCTCGCCCTCATCCAGCACCTTGAAGTCGGCCTGGGCCAGCTCCGGGGCGTCCGGGGTGGAGCTGGCGAAGGGACCACCCACCGCCACCGGCAGACCGCGCGCCTTGGCCCGGGCGATCTGCTCGGCCATGTCGGCCTTCTGCACGATCATTCCCGAGATCACCACGAGCTCGGCCCAGGCCCACTCCTCCTCGCTCACCTCCCGCACGTTGCGGTCCACGAGCTTCATCTCCCAGCTCTGGGGCAGCAGTGCCGCCACGGTGACCAGACCCAGGGGAGGCAGGAGCACCTTGCGATCCACCAGCTCCAGGATCTTTTCGTAACTCCAGAAGGTCTTGGGGAACTCTGGATAGATGAACAGCGTTCGCATCGCAGCACGGTAGGCGGATTTTCGTTGCGTCGGCCGCCGGCGTGGGGGTCTGCTGTAATGGCCTCACCTTCACAGCACGGCCATGGGCGCGGCGATCTATCTGGGACTGGTGGGCGGCGGCGTGGTGGCCGCGATTGCTGCCTCCTACGTGTTGCGCGGGATCAAGCTGATCTGATCGCGCTGAGCGCGTTGTCCACCATCGCCTTGGCCCCCACCACCTCGCCCACCAGGTCGTAGGTGTCGCCGGCGGTGATGCGCACGGGCACCATGGTGCCCGGTGCGGCACACAGGCCACCTTCACCCGGCAGCACGCGTACCTCACCGTCTACTTCGGGAGCGAAGCGGGCGCAGCGGCCGATCATTTCGCCGGTGCTCGGGTTCTCCTGCTCGATCAACACGTCCACGATCCGGCCTACCCAGGCGGCATTGCGCTCGGCGGCGATCGGCTGCTGCAGGGCCATCAAACGGTGCTTGCGCTCCTGTGCCACCTCGGCAGGAACCTGATCGGTCAGCTCGGCAGCCGGGGTGCCCTCCTCCGGCGAGAAGGTGAACACCCCCACGTGGTCGAACTGCTGCTCGGCTACGAAATCCAGCAGGTGCTGGAAGTGCTCCTCGGTTTCACCGGGGAAGCCCACGATGAAGGTGGTGCGCAGCACGGCATCGGGCAGCTGCTCGCGGATCCGGCGCAGCACGCCGCCGGTCACGTCGGCCTGCCAGGGGCGGTTCATCGCCCGCAGCACCTCGGGATGGCTGTGCTGCAGCGGCAGATCCAGATAGGGCAGCACATTGGGCACCTCGCGGTAGGCCGCCAGCACCTCCGGCGTGAGCCCGGTGGGATAGGCGTAGTGCACCCGGATCCAGGGGATCTCCACCTCTCCCAGGGCCCGCAACAGCTGGGCCAGCTGCGGCTTGCCGTAGAGATCCAGCCCGTAGTTGGTGGTGATCTGGCTGATCAGCACCAGCTCCTGCACCCCCTGGGTGGCGAGGCTGTTGGCCTCCGCCACGATGCTCTCGATCGGGCGTGAGCGCTGATCGCCGCGCAGGTGGGGAATGATGCAGAAGGCGCAGCGGTAGTCGCAGCCCTCGGCCACCTTCAGGTAAGCGATCGCTTCGCTGGTGGTGCGGTAGCGGGGCAGGTGCTCATCGCCCACGAAGGTGGGGTTGGCGCTCACCTGGTTCACTCGTTCGCCGGCTTCCACCCGTTCCAGCACGCTCACGATGTGCTGGTAATCGCCGGTTCCCACGATCGCCTTCGCCTCGGGCAGGCTCTCGAGCAGCTCTTCCTGGAAGTGCTGGGCCAGGCAGCCGGCGATGATCAGCTCCTTGCCCTGCTCCGCCAGCTCCACCAGCGTGCGCACCGACTCCTCGCGCGCCTCCTGGATAAAGCTGCAGGTGTTCACCACCACCACGCTGGCGTCGGACTCATCGGCGCTCACCCCGTAGCCGGCCTCGGCCAGCAGCCCGAGCATGTGCTCGGTGTCCACCCGGTTCTTTTCACAGCCCAGGTGGGCGAAGGCCACGGTTTTCTTGGTCATGGTGCGCAGGGGCCGACCTTCCACCCTATGGGGCGGGGCTGCGAGAATGCCTCGATCGCCCTACTCCCGTGACCTCCAGCCGCCTCAGTGAGCGCCTCAGCGACCGTCGCCGCCGCAGTGATTCCGGCAACCGCTGGGTGCGGGTGGCCATGGCGGTGCTGGCCACCATCGGCCTGATCGACACCGGCTCGATCACTCTCAAGCGCTGGGGCCTGCTCGGTTCGCTCACCTGCCCTGGCGGTGCTGATGGCTGCGACAAGGTGCTGGGCAGCGCCTGGGGCACGCTCTTCGGCCAGCCCCTCTCGCTCTTTGGAGCCCTGACCTACGGTGCGGTGCTGGTGCTGGCGCTGCTGCCGCTCGTGTTGCGCGGCGAGGTGCGCTCCCGCCTGGCGCCACTGGGCAACTGGGGCGTGCTGCTGATCAGCACCGGGATGGCCGTGTTCAGCCTGGTGCTGATGGGCGTGATGGTGCTGAAGATCCAGGCCTTCTGCTTCTTCTGCGTGCTCTCAGCCGGCCTGAGCCTGCTGTTGTTTGTGCTGAGCCTGATCGGCGGTGACTGGCCCGATCGCGGGCAGTTGGTCTTTCGCGTGGTGCTCGTGGCCCTGGTGGTGGGTCTGGCTGGTCTGGGCTGGGCCGCGGCGGTGGATCGCCCTGCCGATCAGGCCGGCGGCCGCGGTGTGCCCCTGCCGGTCACCACCCCCAGCACCCCTGAGTCCATCGCCCTGGCCAAGCACCTCACCAGCAGCGGTGCGGTGATGTATTCGGCCTGGTGGTGCCCCCATTGCAACGACCAGAAGCAGCTCTTCGGCAAGGAGGCTTCGGCCCAGCTCAAGGTGATTGAGTGTGCTGCCGACGGCCGGAGCAGCCAGAAGGCTCTCTGCGACACCAAGAAGATCGAGGGCTTCCCCACTTGGGAGATCAATGGCCAGCTCGACTCCGGCGTCAAATCCCTCCAACAGCTTGCTGAGCTGAGTGGTTTCCAGGGGGCTGGAGCGGGGCGCTGAGCCGCCTCGATCCAGCCCCCTGGTTGCCAGCCCCCTGGTTGCCAGCTCCCTGGTTGCCAGGCCCCGCTAGTGGGCCAGGGGCACAGTGCTGATTGCGCTACCGCGCCGCTGGCCGGTGTGGCGCTGCCAGAACGGCTGGGATGACGGAGCATCGGTGCGGAAATGTCCGCCGCGACTCTCGCAGCGGAACAGGGCTGCCTCCATCAGCAGCTCCGCCAGCACCAGGCGCTGGTGGAGCTCCTGCAGGCGCAGCACCCGGGCCAGGTTTTCCACGGCCAGTTCCAGTACCCCGTTGGCGGGCAGGTGCTGGATGTCGTGCCAGCAGGTGAGTTGCTCCAGGGACTGCCGCTCGCGCCGCACCCGGGTGAGCTCGGCCTGCAGGTGATGCCCCTGGCGCTCCACGCCGGCCGCCAGCCAGCAGTGTTCGCGCAGTGCGCTGATCTGCTGCTTGAGCTCCCCCAACGCCGGAAGAGAGGAGGTGTGCAGGCTCGCCTCCACACCTTCACCGGCCATCGCCCAGGGGGCGCGACCCTGCGTCTCCGGCAGCACCACGTGCCGCAGCTGGCGGGCAAACACCAGGCATTCCATCAGGGAGTTGCTGGCTAGCCGGTTGGCGCCATGGACGCCTGTGCAGGCGACTTCACCCACTGCAAACAGTCCCGGCACGGTTGTGGCGGCCCCCAGATCGGTGCTCACCCCGCCCATCCAGTAGTGGGCCGCGGGGGCGATCGGGATCGGAGCGAGGGTGGGTTCCAGACCGAGGGCGCGGCAGCGCTCCAGGATTGTTGGGAACTGCTGCTCCAGTCTCGCTTCACCCACTGGGCGCAGGTCGAGCCAGAGGCGCTCCACCCCCTGCTCCTGCATGCAGCGGGCCAGGGCCCGGCTCACCTGGTCCCTGGGCGCCAGGTCGCCCCCCGCAAGAGTCCCCACCGGGCTCTGGCCATGGTCGTCGATCAGCCGTGCCCCTTCGCCGCGCACCGCTTCGGAAATCAGGAAGTGGGGAGCCCCCGGCAACATCAGCGCCGTGGGGTGGAACTGCACAAACTCGAGATCCCGGATCAGTGCGCCGGCCTGCCAGGCCATCACCACGCCGTCGCCGCACGACTGGGCCGGGTTGGTGGTGTGGGCAAAGAGATGGCCCCCGCCTCCGCTGGCCAGCACCACGGCCCGGGCCCGCAGCCAGTGGATGCGGTTGCCATCCAGCACCTGCAGCCCCACGCAGGTGCCTGCTTCCATCCACAGCTGCAGGGCCAGCAGTCCCTGGCGCAGCACCACACCGGGGCGCCGGCGCACCTCCTGCTCCAGCACCTCCACCAGGGCCCGGCCGGTGCGGTCCTGGGCGTGGAGCACCCGTCGATGACTGTGGGCAGCCTCGAGCGTGGTGCTGAGTTCGTGGCCGTGGCGATCAAAGGCCATGCCCAGCTCCAGCAGCCGTTGCACGCAGGCGGGGGCCTCGCGCACCAGCAGTTCCACCGACCGCCGGTCGCAGAGGCCGGCGCCGGCATGCAGGGTGTCCTCGATGTGGCTGGCGAAGCTGTCGTCGGCCCTGGTGACCGCGGCGATCCCACCCTGGGCCCACCGGCTGGCAGAGCGGGGTGCATGTTCCTTGCTGAGCAACAGCACCCGCAGGTGTGCTGGCAGCTCCAGGCAGGCCATCAAGCCGGCGGCACCACCGCCGATCACCACCACGTCCCAGCGGTCCTCAGCCATCTCGGATGGGGCGTGTCGTGCGACGTGGGCCACGAAAAAAGCCGCCGGTTGGCACCGGCGGCCAGATCGGGACAGCGAGCTTAATGGGCTGCCCTGATTCTGAAATCAGCGGTACTGACCGTCGTTGATGCGGTCGAAACCCTCGTTGAGGGCGATCGACGGAGCGGTCACGGTGAAGTTGTCCTTGTACTTGTTGAACAGCTCCTTCTGGCGATCGGTCAGGTCGAGGCTCAGCACGTCGTCGACGTTCTCGTAGGGGCCGCCCAGGACAATCTTTCCGGCCAGGGTGGGATACATCCCAGGGAATTCCTGGAAGCGGCGCACGGAGCTGTTGTTGAGATCCACCTTGCTCCCGCTCTCCGCGCGCTTGTCGTCGGCGATGTTGCGCAGATCATCCGCCTGGGCCGCCGGCGGCAGCATCAGGCCCAGCAGCAGGCCGGCCAGCACCACGCCACTCATCAGCCCGGAAATCAGACGCGCAGCCAGCCGTTTCATCACGACACTCCGTTGAAAGACGGGAAGGGAGGCGGACACGGCCGCCAATCAAGCAACGTTACAGAAGGCTGCCGGGGATGCCCGCGGTGCTCTGGGAAGCCGTTTGCAGATCTTCAGATCAGACCGCTGAAGCGGGGGGCGGCAAGGGCCGCCAGGAGAAACAGACCATCCACGGTCAAGGTGGTTGCAAGGGCTGCGGCGAACACCCGGGCGGTGGGCCCCTGTTGCCAGAGCCAGCGGCAAAGCTGCAATAGCGCTGCCGCAGAGAGCACCACCACCAGAAGGGGTGCCGGCTGGAGCACCTGCTGGGCGGCCTGTTGAAGCAGGTTCGCCGCCTGGGTGGGCCCGGCCTGAACCACCTGGGGCCAGAGGGGCATCACGCCGGTTGCCGCAATGGCCAGATCGGTGGCGGCGGTGCCCACAAGGGAGCCCAGGTAGAAGCCACAGGCCAGCCGCCAGCGGCCACCCAGGCCGCCGAGTGCGAGAGGCAAGGCGATGGCCTCGATCGGCAGGTGCAGCACGGGGTGGCAGCGGAACCAGCCCCAGAACAGACATCCCGCCAGCCAACTGCCACAGAAGCCCACCACCAGGGCCCCCAGGTGTTTGGCCCGAGGGTGGCTCTGATGTTCGAGCGCCAGGCCGATGCAGAACAGCACGGCGGTGAACAGGGCGGCGCTGAACGGCGCCTGACGCACCCAGGGGGCTTGGAGGAAGACCGGCAGCGTGACCAGCAGGCCGCTGATCACCTCCAGCTGCCACTGGCTGAGCCGCACGCCACTGGGCAGGCTCCAGGCGGGCTCCGGGGCTTGCAGTGGAACGCTGGGCCGGACCCCGATCACCCGTGATGTGAAGAAAGTTGTCCAACCTTAAGGGTTGCTGCCGGTCCGGCCGGCCATAGGGTCGGCCCGTTGCTCCCCTGCTGTGCTTCCGCTCGCACCTCTGGCGACTGCTCCAGACACCCTGTCCTTGCTGCAAGCCTGCTGGCGCGCCCTGGTGCTGGGGGTGGTGCAGGGCCTCACGGAATTTCTGCCGATCAGCAGCACCGCCCATCTCAAGGTGGTGCCCGTGCTGCTGGGCTGGGGGGATCCCGGCGTCTCGGTGACCGCCGTGATCCAGCTGGGCAGCATCGCCGCCGTGCTGGCCTTCTTCCGCCGCGATCTGCTGGAGGTGGGCCGCGGCGTGGCCCGGGCCTTCCGCCACGGCCAGTGGGCTGATCCCGCGGCCCGCCTGGGCCTGGCCATGGCCCTGGGCACCGTGCCGATCGTGCTGGGGGGCCTGGCCCTCAAGCTCTGGGTGCCCGACTACGACAACGCCCCTGTGCGCAGCATGGGCTCGATCGCGGTCGTCTCGATCGTGATGGCCCTGTTGCTGGCCCTGGCGGAACTGGTGGGTCGGCGCCAGCGCACGCTTGAGGCGGTGCGCCCGATCGATGGCGTGCTGGTGGGCCTGGCCCAGGCTCTGGCGCTGGTGCCGGGGGTCTCGCGATCCGGCAGCACCCTCACTGCCTCTCTGTTTGGTGGCTGGGACCGGGCTGCGGCCGCCCGCTTCTCCTTTCTGCTCGGCCTACCGGCGATCACCCTGGCCGGTCTGGTGGAGCTCAAGGGCGCCCTGTCGGCTCCGGCCAACGGCGGGCCGATTCCCCTGGCGGTGGGGATCCTCTCGGCGGCGGTGGTGTCGTGGCTGGCGATCGCCTGGCTGCTGCGCTTCCTGCAGCGCCACAGCACCTGGATCTTTGTGGTTTACCGCCTGGCCTTCGGGGTGGCCATCCTGCTCTGGCTGCGCGCCACAGTGGAGGGGTAGAGCTCCAGGGCAGCGGCGCCGCCGATGTGGAACGAACCCTCCGCCGGGATTGCCGTTGCAGAGCCCGTTGATGGCAGTGCGCCCCGGCTGCCCCAGCCGGCGGTGGTGGCCACAGTGGAACCGGGCTCGATCGGCGAGGAGCTGGGCTTCCAGCCCGGCGACAGGCTGCTGAGCATCAACGGCCAGCGCCCTCGCGACCTGATCGACCTGCAGTTTTTGGTGGGGGATGAGGAGCTGGTGCTGGAGGTGGAAGACCCCAACGGCAGCCTCCATACGCTGGAGATCGAGAAGGATCTCGATGAGGGCCTGGGCCTGGGCTTCACCGAGGCCCTGTTCGATGGTCTCAGGCAGTGCAACAACGCCTGCCCCTTCTGCTTCATCGACCAGCAGCCGCCCGGCAAGCGCCGCAGCCTCTATCTCAAGGACGACGACTACCGGCTCAGCTTTCTCTACGGCTCCTACCTCACCCTCACCAACCTCACCGAGGCCGACTGGCGCCGCATCGAGACCCAGCGGCTGTCGCCCCTGTTCGTGTCGGTGCACGCCACCGAGCCTGAGCTGCGCAGCCGCCTGCTGGTGAATCCCCGTGCCGGCCTGCTGCTGGAGCAGCTGCGCTGGTTCCAGCAGCGGGATCTGCAGATCCATGCCCAGGTGGTGGTGTGCCCCGGGCTCAACGACGGCCCGGCCCTGGAGCGCACCCTGCGGGATCTGGCGGATTTCGCCGGCGGCGATTGGCCGGCGGTGCTCTCGGCGGCGGTGGTGCCGGTGGGACTCACCCGCTTCCGCCCCCCCGGCGATGGCCTTTTGCCGGTGAACCGGGCGGCGGCGCGGGCGGTGATAGCCCTGGTGGAGCCCCTGCAGGCGGAGTTTCAGCAGCGGCTGGGCAGCCGTTTCGCCTGGCTCTCTGACGAGTGGTATCTGATCGCCGGCCTGCCCTTGCCGCCCCGGGCCGACTACGAAGACCTGCCCCAGCAGGAAAACGGTGTGGGCAGCATCCGCGCCTTCCTGGAGGAGCTGGATCGGGCTACAACCGATTTGCCCCAGCGGGTGGAGCGGCCGCGGCGGCTGAGCTGGGTGGTGGGCCAGCTGGTGGCTGAGGCCCTGGCCCCAGTGGTGGAGCGGCTCAACGCCGTGGAGGGAGTGGAGCTGCTGCTCCACGGCCTGCCCAGCCCCTACTGGGGCCAGGAGCAGGTGGTCACCGGTTTGCTCACCGGTGCCGATCTGCTCACGGGCCTGGCGGATCGTGATCTGGGCGAGGCCCTGCTGCTGCCGGCGGTGATGCTGCGCCAGGGGGAGCCGGTGTTTCTCGACGATCTGCGGCTCGAAGAGCTGGAGGCCCGCTTGCCCGTTTCGGTGCAGTTGCTGCATGGTGCGGCCGACCTTGTGGCCTGCTGCACCAGCGACTCGGATTTAGCTCACTAAGCTCACCCCATTCCGTCAGCATCTGGTGTGAGGCTCCCCACGGTTCGTCTGGCGCTGTGCGGCCTGGTTGGAGTGCCGCTGCTGGCGGTCGCGGTACGCGCCGAAGACAGCACGCCCCCTCCGGTTGAGCAGACTGCCGCGGCCGCCGCAACTCCCGTTGCCGTGCCCCTCGCTCCCGAGGTGAAGGGCGGTCGGCCCCGGCTCAATCCAACCCTGGTTGCACCTGCTGCAACAGACCTGGCGCCTGGGGTGGGTGACCTTCAGGCCCCAGCCTCGCTGGCCCTGCCCACCAAGCCCGAGCAGGTGCGTATTCAGGAGCTCAGGCCCATCAGCCTGGTGGAGGCTGAAAATCTCGCCGAGGTCAACAATCCCGAGCTCAAGGCTGTGGCCAGCCAGGTGGATCAGGCCCAGAGCGATCTGCGGGCTCAGATTGCCCTGTGGTATCCCACCCTTCAACTCCAGGCAGGCCAGGTGCCTGCCTTCACCACTGGTCAGATCAAGCAGGGCAGCCGCACTTCGCTGATCGACCGCTGGGATTTTGCCGCTTCACTCAACGCCCAGTGGGCCCTGATCAATCCCCAGCGTGTGCCCACGGTGGCCGCTGCCCGTGATCGGTTTGAGAGTGCCCGGTTTCAATACGTGATTGCCTTGCGCGACTTGCGCTTGCAGGTTGCCCAGGCCTATTTCAGGCTGCAGCAGGCAGATGATGGCGTGCGCATCGGCCAGGAGTCGGTGCGGGCTTCACTGGTGAGCCTGCGGGATGCCCGGGCCCGTTTCCAGGCCGGCGTGGCCACCAAGTTGGAGGTGCTGGAGGCGGAAACCCAGCTGGCCCGTGACCAG
>Ga0164293_10004482_pt1 | contig 11944 bp, 7 predicted proteins | sample GEODES118metaG_FD_111487 | JGI IMG/M metagenome (GOLD analysis project Ga0164293, IMG submission 111487) | Eutrophic lake water microbial communities from Lake Mendota, Wisconsin, USA - GEODES118 metaG | ecosystem: Environmental > Aquatic > Freshwater > Lake | place: USA: Lake Mendota, Wisconsin... | reverse complement strand
AGCGAATCAATCCGTAAGCAGACTGAAATAATGAACGATAAAGCGAATGTGGAATAATAATGAGTTCAGCAAGCATAAAGATATCAGCAGCTTCTAAAAAACTGAATTGTACGATACCACTTACCGGTTCAAAAAGCGAATGTAACCGCGCTTTGATAATGCAGGCTTTGAGTGATGGCGCAGTTCGGGTAGATAATATTTCTGAGGCAGCTGATACAGTTACTTTAAACAACATCCTTAGCAGAAACAGCCCAAAATTAGTAGATATTGGTCCGGCCGGAACTGCCATGCGATTTTTAACGGCCTTTTATGCAGTGAAAGATTCTGAACACACGCTGACAGGATCTGCACGAATGAAACAACGTCCAATTGGGATTCTAGTTGACGCTTTAAGAACCTTGGGAGCTGATATTCAATATCTTGAAAAAGAAGGATTTCCACCTTTAAAAATTAAAGGACCTCTTAGTCAGAAAACTAAAGAAGTGAGTATAAAAGGTAATATCAGCAGTCAGTATATTTCTGCCTTATTGCTAATTGCACCAAAACTTGAACAAGGCTTGAATCTTGTAATTGAGGGAGAACTAACTTCAAAGCCATATGTTGAGATGACTTTGGCCATGATGGAACAGGCAGGTATCAAACATAGTTGGAAAGACAATGTGATCACTATTGAAAAACAGACGTTCAATAAGTCTGTAATAAATGTGGAGCCCGACTGGAGTGCGGCATCTTATTGGTATGCAATTGCGGCATTGTCTGAGGATGCCCAACTTTTCCTCCCGGGACTAAATGGATATAGTCTGCAAGGAGATAGTATGATCACTGAGATTATGGCAAATTTCGGTATAAGCTCACAATTTAAAGATGGTGGAGTCTTTTTATTAAAAGAACCCAAAAAATTAGAGCGAAAGATTTTTGATTTTAAGGAATGTCCGGACCTCGCACAGACAGTGATCGTTTGCTGTGCAGCACTGGGGCACGAGGCTACATTCACCGGACTAGAGACTTTGAAAATTAAGGAAACCGACCGGGTAAATGCACTCCAGACTGAGTTGTTAAAGATAGGAGTAAAACTGATTGAAAAGAACCAGATCTACAAGCTTGACTGTTCAGGACTTGATCTGAATAAAAAAATCAAAATTGCAACCTACGATGATCATAGAATGGCAATGGCTTTTGCTCCACTTGCTCTGGTTATGCCGGAACTTGAAATTGAAGATCATTTGGTGGTCGAAAAATCCTATCCGGATTTTTGGAAACATCTTGAATTAGCTGGATTTAATATTAGTTGACAGTTTACAATTGACAGTTGACAATTGACAGTTGACAATTAAGAAATCAGAATTATAGAACAAATTTTCATATTTAATAGCAATACTTAATACTAAATACTAAATACTAAATACTTAATACTAAATACTCAAAAATGGCAGGTAATTCATTTGGTCAACTGTTCCGTATCACAACTTTCGGAGAATCACATGGTGAAGCTATTGGCGTAATCATAGATGGTTGTCCTTCTAATCTAGTGGTGGACATGGATTTCATTCAGTCTGAGCTCGATAAACGTAAACCGGGGCAATCTAAAATTACAACCCAGCGTAAGGAAAGTGATACAGTGCAAATCTTGTCGGGAGTATTTGAAGGTAAAACCACCGGCACTCCTATTGCAATGATTATTCCAAATGAAGATCAGCGCTCAAAAGATTATTCACATATCAAAGATGCCTATCGCCCATCGCATGCAGATTACACTTACGATGCCAAATATAGCCATCGTGATCACCGTGGGGGAGGCAGATCATCTGCAAGAGAAACTGCAGCAAGAGTTGCAGCTGGAGCAATTGCTAAACTATTACTGCAAGAATCCGGGATAGAAATTTTTGCCCATGTTTCTGCAGCAGGCACCATTGAAGCTCCGCTCCTTTCAGCAAATTCGATATCCGAATTACTTGAGATTAGGGAAAGCAATATTGTCCGCTGCGCAGATCCGGCTACTGCAAATCAGATGATTGAGCTCATCGACGGGATCAGAAAAGAAGGTGATACCATAGGTGGTAAAATCTCCTGTCTGATTAGAAACTGCCCTGTAGGCTTAGGAGAGCCTGTTTTCGATAAACTTCATGCAGATTTAGGAAAAGCGATGCTTAGCATAAATGCCGTGCATGGTTTTGATTATGGCTCTGGATTTTCGGGTTCTGAAATGAGGGGTTCTGAGCACAATGATCTATTTGTTTCTCCAGAAAATGGCCAGGAAATTGGTAAATTCCGTACTCTTACTAACTATTCCGGGGGTATTCAGGGTGGAATATCCAATGGAATGGATATAACTTTCAGGGTAGCATTTAAACCTGTTGCAACTATTATGCAAAATCAGGCAAGCCTTGATTCTTCGGGTAATGCCGCAAATGTTCAGGGGAAAGGCAGACATGATCCATGTGTAGTGCCGCGTGCAGTTGCAATTGTTGAGGCAATGGCAGCATTAGTCCTTGCTGATCATTTATTGAGGAATAAGGTGGTCAGACTGTAGGGATTTCGTCATTGACGGGATTGTGCTGTCCGTCATTTCGAAGGAGGAACGAAGAGAAATCTCATGCTGAAAGTCAGTATCCCAATCAACAGATTTCTCCACAACACTAATTACATTTTAAGAAGAAAATACTACCGTTGTGTTCGAAATGACGGGATTGTGCTTGGAAATACTTAAAACAATTTCGGAAACTTATTCGGAAAACTGTCATTCATCATCGCATAAACACTTTCAACTACATCATCCACAGAAGGTTTAGTGAAATAATCTCCGTCAGATCCATAAGGAGTACGGTGAGGTTTTGCAGTAAGTGTATGCGGCTGACCATCCAAAAACTGGTACCCATTTTGATGTTCAAGAACTTGCTGTAGAATAAAAGCAGATGAACCTCCTGGAACATCCTCACCAACTACAAGTAATTTGTTAGTCTTTTTCAAAGATTGTACACAGAGATTATCCAGATCAAATGGCAAAAATGTCTGCGGATCTATAATTTCAATATCAATTCCTAAAACTTCCAGTTGCTCAGCAGCCTCTTCAACAATCCTCAATGTTGAACCATATGAAATCACTGTGACATCCATCCCCTCGCGAAGGATTTCGGCCTTCCCAAGTTTCACTCTGAACTCACCAACATTTTCAGGCATTTTTTCTTTGAGGCGATAACCGTTAAGGCATTCTATAATCAAGGCTGGTTCGTCCCCAAGAAGAAGGGTATTATACATGCCAGCAGCCTGAGTCATATTTCTGGGAACACAAACGTGTACCCCCCTTAAAGAATTAATGATTACACCCATTGGAGAACCTGAATGCCAGATTCCCTCTAATCGATGACCTCTTGTTCTGACAATAAGAGGAGCTTTTTGCCTTCCCTTGGTACGATAACTTAATGTTGCCAGATCATCACTCAAAATGTTCAGTGCGAAGAGTAGATAGTCAAGATATTGTATCTCAGCAATAGGCCTTAAACCCCTCATTGCCAAACCTATTCCCTGTCCTACAATAGTCATCTCCCGAATACCGGTATCAGTGATTCTTTTTTTCCCAAATTTAGCTTGCAAACCGGCGAATCCTTGATTTACATCCCCAATTGCACCAACATCCTCTCCAAAAGCAAGAATACGGGGATCACGCGTAAAATTTGCATCAAAACATGCATTTAAAATTTCCCTTCCATCCACCATTTTTGAAGAATCTGAATATTCAGGTTGCACTGAACTTAAGTTTAAGGGTGAATCAGGTGATCCTGTAAATAATTTAGAATTATAACGGTCGAAAATTTGTTCATGTTGCTGACTATACCAGTCTAGTATTAACTTTTTAGACTCTGAATGGTCATTACGCAAGAGTCTTATAGCATTTCTAACCATGGCTATAACATCCTTGCGGGATGGATCTATACTCGCTTTGAGTTGACTTGCTAACTGAATAAGTTCCGGCTTTTGAGTATTTTCAACAAGCTTAATAGCTGCATCCAGCTCTGATGTCATCCCCGCATTGAAATCTGCCCAAGCCTTTTTCTGACAATTGCGGATATAAATTTTAGCATTGGCCTCAATTTCATTCAACTCATCTTCGGTAGAAATAGCTGATTCGATCATCCACTTCCGCATCTGCAACATACAATCGAATTCGTTCTCCCAGGCTATTCTTTGTTTATTTTTATATCGTTCATGTGAACCTGATGTGGAGTGCCCCTGTGGCTGAGTCATTTCTGTAACATGAATCATTACAGGAATATGCTGCTCACGACAAACTTTTATTGCTCTTTCATAGGTCTCACATAAACCAGGGTAATCCCAGCCTCTAACTTTAAAAATCTCATATCCTTCACCCTTATCATCACGCTGAAATCCTTTGAGTATTTCAGAAATATCTTGTTTAGTGGTCTGATATTCTGCAGGAACCGAAATACCATAAGCATCATCCCATATTGATATTGCCATTGGCACCTGAAGTACACCAGCTGCATTTATCGCTTCAAAGAAAATACCTTCAGAAGTTGAAGCATTTCCAATGGTTCCAAAAGCTACTTCATTTCCATTTACTGAAAAATTCTTAAGATAAGAGAGATCCTGATTGTTTTTATATAATTTGGAAGCTAGCGCTAAACCTACGAGACGCCCCATTTGTCCGCCGGTAGGAGAAATATCTGCAGATGAATTCTTGGTAGTAGTCAGATCCATCCAGCTGCCATCCTCATTTAATAGTCTGCTGGCGAAATGGCAATTCATCTGTCTGCCTCCCGAACCCGGGTCAGCATCAGAATCTGTATTAGCATATAACTGTGCAAAGAATTCAGGCATAGTTAACATACCTGCAGCCAGCATAAAGGTCTGATCCCGGTAATAACCCGAACGCCAATCGCCAGCCAAAAATACTTTTGCCATTGCTAATTGAGCTACTTCTTTACCATCTCCAAAGATTCCGAACTTAGCTTTGCCCGTCAAAACTTCCTTACGACCCAAAAGACTTGCTTGCCTACTTTCAAAAGCGATTTTATAATCGTTGATGATTATGCTTCTGAACGATTCAAAGCTAAGCTCCTCATGTTCCTGTAAGTCATTTGCGTTTAACGGAGTTTCTATCATAGAATTGCTTTATGGTCAAAAATAAGAAAAGAGTGCTGGAATTGATAGCACTGATGCAAAATAATAATTCGTTTTTTACGGAATTAGCCAAATTTTAACATCCGTATGATTAATGTTGCAGCTAATCGATGAATGGAATGATTTTAAAAAATACTTTATGATCTTATCAAACACTTAACCAAATGCTTATAAAGAAATTGCATAGATTACTTGAACTTATAGAAAGAAAATGAATAATTGCTATAATATTTTGCGCAGTTTCACCAAAGGTCGGATTTACAAAAGCAGCAAGGGTTAAATCCAATCCAATGAAGCTAATTATATGATTTATTATGTATCAGAGGTTAATTCAGAAGTTCAGGTTGAGAATTTGTTATAAATTAAAAAAATAAAAAGCCTCTTCCATTCAAAGAGGATTTATAATTTTGTGTCATGCCACAAATTTCAAGTAAAGGCCGGCAAATGCCCGCCTCCCCAATTCGTAAATTGACTCCTTTTGCAGATCAGGCAAAACGTGAAGGGAAAAAGGTTTATCATTTAAATATTGGACAGCCTGATATAGCAACTCCGGAAGGCATGCTCAATGCCATAAAAAATATAGATTTTAAGGTCTGGGCATATACTCCTTCAGAAGGAACATTGGTTTATCGTACCAAACTGACTGAGTATTATAATAAACTTGGTTATAATATTGATCCGTCTCAGATTCTGGTGACTGTAGGTGGATCTGAAGCTATTACAATCGCAATGCAGGCTTGCGTCAATGAAGGGGATGAGATTATTATACCTGAACCATTTTATGCCAATTATAATGGATTTGCCTGTATGAGCAATGTAGTTGTTAAGCCTATTTTGTCATATATAGAAAATGGATTTGCCCTACCTCCAATCATTGAATTTGAGAAACTGATTAGTCCTAAGACAAAGGCCATTATCATTTGTAATCCCAATAATCCAACCGGGTACCTGTATTCAAAACAAGAATTAGAAGCTCTCAGAGAATTATGTCTAAAATATGATCTGTTTCTGTTCTCTGATGAAGCCTATCGAGAGTTCTGCTATGATGGCAAAGAATTTATTTCTCCAATGCACCTCGAAGGACTTGACCAGCATGTAATAATAATGGATACTGTTTCCAAACGATACAGTGCCTGTGGTGCCCGTCTGGGATGTTTAATTACAAAAAATAAGGACGTAATTGCTGCGGGATTAAAATTCGCGCAGGCACGTTTGAGTCCGGGTATGGTTGAACAGATTGCAGCAACAGCAGCGGTAGACACACCTGATAGCTATTTCGAACAGGTAAACAAGGAATATACCATCCGTAGAAATACGCTTGTAGAACGTCTAAACAAAATAGAAGGAGTATTTTGCCCAAATCCGGGTGGTGCGTTTTATGTTGTTGCAAAATTCCCGATCGATAATGCTGATAAATTTTGTCAGTGGATACTGGAGGAGTTTGAGTATAAAAATGCAACAGTAATGATGGCACCAGCAACCGGATTTTACAGCACAACGGGGGCAGGAAATAACGAAGTACGTTTGGCATACGTTTTGAACAAGGAGGATTTGGAAGCTGCGATGACCTGCCTGGAGCAGGCATTAAAAGTGTATCCTGGACGGGTTTAATGAGTTTTTCGGGGATGCTATTTTAATAATTCGTACCTTTGTGTTCTTACCTTTCAACATAAAATTCAGGGGCCGACCGGAATTGACAGGATGGAGGCAGGTATGTAAGCATGCAGCGCATTGTAAGTATTAGCGCTTAAATCTGAACTTTCAAACCACAATTGGCGAAAATAACTACGCCTTAGCTGCTTAATTTAGAATTAAGTAAGCTTTTGTTCCGTCAGATTCTGTTCTGTAGTCTGACACCATGAGCATCGAACAACAGGACTGGCCAGGGTTTAATGATGTGATAATCCGGTAAGACAAGACATCTACGGAAGACGGTATAGGTAAGCGGTTGACCTTCCCCTTCCCGACAATTAAACAACAGCTAAGCATGTAGAAAGCGTAACATGTCCCATGTTTGGACGAGGGTTCGAATCCCTCCGGCTCCACCACAGAAGCAGAAAAAGCTATCCTTATTGGATAGCTTTTTCGCTTCGTGGTGTTCCACAGCGATGGAGGCACGACATCTGCTGTCGGAACTCTTCATTATTAAATCAATTTTGTAAATTTAAATGACAGAAGCAGAAAAAGCTATCCTCATTGGATAGCTTTTTCGCTTCGTGGTGTTCCACAGCGATGGAGGCACGACATCTGCTGTCGGAACTCTATATTATTAAATCAATTTTGTAAATTTAAATGTCAGAAGCAGAAAAAGCTATCCTTATTGGATAGCTTTTTCGCTTCGTGGTGTTCCACAGCGATGGAGGCACGACATCTGCTGTCGGAACTCTTCATTATTAAATCAATTTTAAAAATTTGAGAATGATACAAGCTTTACCTTATTGTATTTATGTACTTTTTAGTGAAAAGGATGCTATGCTCTATGTAGGATATTCTTCAAATCTCCAAAATAGAATATTAAACCACAATGCGGGAGGAACAAAAAGTACAGCGTCTAGAAGACCTCTCAAATTGATCTTCTGCGAATTTTATCTTTTTGAAAAAGATGCCAGAAAACGTGAAATGTATTTCAAAACTACAGCAGGTAAAAGAGCATTAAAACTTATGCTTAGAACAACACTCCACACTTTAGGTTACGCGGAAAAAGTATCTTTTATTTTCGCCAAAGAGGATGAGCATAATGGCTAATAGCGAAGCTGGCTTTTGATTCCCTTCATGGGTTAGGAGGTGATCAGCGTGAGCTAACCCCTCCGGCTCCACTTTTATCCATAATTCAGTGATACGGAGCTTCCTCACGGAACCTCCTTCATCCTGAAATCCCCTCCCAAATCATTCCCTCAAAACCCTTACTGGTAGGAATTATTAGAGGATTTCATTTTTATCACATCAAATTAGAGGTCATTAGATGGGTCTATTTTGTGTTGATTAAAAATGAATGAATGAGTAGTTTTTTGTTGGACTAACTTTGACCACATTCTATCTATTAAAAAAAGATATATCTGGGTTCTGGCTAAGGTTCAGCCAATCGCTTCATGGCTTTTTATATTGGTTATCAATATGCTCAGCCTCAATAAATTCTAAAGGAGTTTTTCCGGTAAATTCTTTAAAGACAGCAAAGAAATTTGATTTGGAAGCAAAGCCTGATTCCATCCCAATTCCTTCCATAGTCAGTTCTTTTGCTTTGGTAGATAAGAGTAATTTTTTAGCGTAGTTGACCCTGAGTTCTGATTTTAGGATGGTAAATTTATTTTGGATGATATTATTAAAGCAATAATAAACGTGATGCTTAGGAATACCTAAACCGTTAATCAAATCCTGAATGCCAAATTTAGGATTTAAATATGCTTTAGATTCATCTAAAAAGTTTAAAATATCTTTTGCGGTTGCTTCAAGTGGTTCATTTGATTGAAGAATAGCTTGCCTGTTCATTTCATCTAAATACTTGCTTTGGCCTTTTAGTGCTCTAGGAATGCCATATAATACACTAGGAAAAATTAAAATAGAAATAGGTATAATACAGTAGCAAATACCTGCGAGTATGCTCACTTCCATCTCATTGATTAATTGCTTAACAACCAGATTTGCAGATAAATATTTATATGTAATGATGATATAAAAAAAGCTCAAAACAAAGGCAATCAATACAATAGTTTTCAGCCATTTAATCATGTTATTTCTTTGAATCAATGGTGAATGTTTTCGATTTTTAAATCTTGAATACTTAAAAATGAGATATCCACTACACAAGGTATAGGTTAATAAAAATACTGGCCGAGCTACAAGGTTTATATAATTGGGGAAGAAAGATTCTATATATTCTGATTTAATTAGTCCATTATCAGCGAGAAGTCTTGTGTTAAAAGCGATTTTAGATTCGAAGCTTTGAAATGAATAAGGCAAAATATAAATCAAGCCAAGAAAAAAAGGAATGAAATGTAAAAAGTCAATTTTCGATAATTGTAAATCATCTTTTAATGTGCTTCGTACATATAGAAATAGCAAGGGCCCTGATAAGTAGTACAAGGGCAAAAAGTGAATATTTATGATGCTTAGTATGAATACAGACTCCCCACTAAAATAATAATAATGAACCAAGCCATATATGGAGATAGATATTAAAAATCCAGAAAGGTAGAATATAGCTTTGTTAACCTTTGAATTAAAAAAAGTTGATATGAGGGTCAGAATTATGGTGAGTATTGCAAAATATACGGTCATAATTTTTTGTCTTTTTTCAGTTTTATAAATTCTAATGGCGTGAATCCTGTTTCTTCTTTAAATGTGGTAAAAAAGTTGGTTTTTGAAGAAAATCCTGCTTTTGTCCAAATACCTTCCATCGATACTGCATTAAATTCTTCCGACAGAAGTAAATTCTTTACATAATTGATTCGCAGTTCTGTTCTTAATTCACTAAATTTTTTCTTTAAAATAGTATTGAAGCAGGGGTATAAACGGTGTTTGGGGAGGTCTAATTTTTCTGCCAATGACTCTAAGGTAAAATCAGGACTTAAGTATAGTTTTTCATCATCAATTAAACTCACCATGCGTTTAGTTAATTGAACATTGTATTTATCCTGACTATTCTTTTTTTGTTTTGTAGATTTTTTGCTTACGCCGATATTTATTTTAATGGGTACTGAAATACCATAGATTACCTGGGGATAAAATAGGAGAATTGCAGGTACCATGAAAATTAAAATCTTTGCAATAATAGAATATACATTATTAACTATTTGGTCTCTTGTCTCTAAATTATTTGAAAAATAGTTATAGGTAACGATTAAATACATAATTGAAATCAAGATTGCATTGACTATCAAAAATGCTAACCATCGGTAAGTGGTTTTTCTAATTTCAAGAGGTTTAGCACTCAGGAAATAGGCTTTCTGCTTTATTAAATAACTCAGACTGGCAATTGAATAGATTAAAATTAGAAATGGCCTACCAAGAGATTGAATGTAGCTAGGGTAAAGAAGGGTTATATCTACTGATTGATGAAAGTTTGGATCTGCAATCAATTTTTCGGCATAGACAATCTTTTGACTGAAATCTACAAAGTAATAAGGACTGATATTTACTATTCCCAATAAAAAGGGTATAAAGTGCCAATAGTCCGAATAGCTAAATTTCCAAGTATCATCTATCGTACCTTTAGTGTAAAAGTATAACATGGGTGCTGATAAGTGATACAATGGCGCAGCGTTCCCAAATAGAATGGATACTCCCATAACTGAATCACTTTCAAAAAAATAATAGTTAGCCATCACGAATAGACTGATTGGAAGTAAATAACCAGCCAAATAGATACAGTTTTTATTGAATCTAAAATTGTGTAAGGTTAAAACCACCGTCAGAATAATTGTTGTCAGCGCGAAATAAAATACCATATTACTTTCTCTGAAATTAGTTCAATTCTTTAAAAAAGTTCTGATTTATAAAAAGACTCCAAATATTTAATATTCCCAATTGTTTTTAGTTCACAAATGTAAAATCAGACCATTTTGTAAAATCGACTAGTGTTTTCGGTTCATTTTTTGAATTTGATTTTTTTGTTCAAAAATGGTACTCAAAACAAAATTTTGAATTTAAACAAATGCGAGTTGAGAAAATGATTCATTTCAGAATTTTAGTTCATATTCAGAAATTCAGTCTTATTTTTTTTAAATAATTCCAATTTTTAAAAGCATCTGTAGCTTTTTTGTTCACAATTAAAAAATTGGACAATTCTAGATCGGCTTACGTTTGATTTTCGGCTGATATAAATCATATTCGCGCCCCCACTCGGTTATTAGTACCAGCTATTGCCAATTAACTGTCAGTTATTTCTGTTGTGTTGAACAAAAATAACGCTTGTGTAAAGCATGCTTTCAATTGGTTAAGAGGGGCTTTTTTTTCAAATGTTATACCATTAAACAAAATTTATTATTCATAATAATTATTAAACGAAGTTGAATTATTTCTTAATAACCCATAAAAAAATAAATGGTTTAAATAGGCAAAAGGTTATTGCATTGACACTTACTGTGCCTGTTAAATCAAATGTCAATTTAACCAGTATAACTCTGGTTTGAACATGTTGCTTTCAGGCTTTTATTTCCTTTAAAGATTTCTCCACAATTAAAAACAGTCAGATTTAGATGATAAAGAGTAGATTATTAGGTTTTTGTTTAACTGCGTTCTTTTTAATTCAATTCCCATTTGTTTCTGTTCATGCGCAAACCTGCTTTGTACCTTACAATCCAGCGCCTGCTAGCTCATGGGGAATGATCCAAAAATTCCAATCCAGTGCGGTGATTTGGAATGGGGGAACACCAACTGCTGCAGACCTAAATGGAGATGGAATCTCAGAAATTCTAGTACCTGCTACTGATAATTCAGGATATTACGTTTATAAGGGTGATGGATCAAATGCGTCTACAGGCACAAAGGATTTTGTCATTGCCACCACCAATGAGCGTTCTGTTCAACCAGCTATTGCGAATATCATAGGAAATGCATCTTCTGCGCCTGAAGTAGTGATGGTCAATGCTTCGGGCTTTGTTTATATTTTTGCTAGTACTGGTGGAACTGAAACCAATTTTTTATTCAAATCCACGACGGCTTCCCAATACGATAATGGAAATGCTGTCAATCAAATTACCAAATCGGCGACACCTTATATTGTAGATATTGACGAAGATGGTACTGCCGAAATCGTGCTCGGTTCGGATGTTTTTGGAATTGTGAATGGAGCATTGGTGAAGCGGGT
>Ga0164293_10004481_pt1 | contig 11947 bp, 12 predicted proteins | sample GEODES118metaG_FD_111487 | JGI IMG/M metagenome (GOLD analysis project Ga0164293, IMG submission 111487) | Eutrophic lake water microbial communities from Lake Mendota, Wisconsin, USA - GEODES118 metaG | ecosystem: Environmental > Aquatic > Freshwater > Lake | place: USA: Lake Mendota... | reverse complement strand
GTGATGTCGGCACACGGTATTCGTGTGCGCCCTGTGGGCTGACGATTAGTTGATGGCGAGTAGCGCCATCTCGAGGATTTGGCGGCACGCACGTGGGCCATCAGCCATGATGAAATGATCGACACCAGGTAGGTCGACCACCGTGGTGTTTCTCCAACTGTCGACGGCATCACGTAGTTGTGCTGGTGATGTGAATTGGTCGTGCTCGGGGACAAGAAGAAATTTTGGGCGGTGATTGTTCGCAGCGGTAGGTACTGATGTCATGAAGGGAAGTGGCGGAGCAACTGCGAGCCATGCGGCAATGAACGGGTTGCTGACGTTGAGGCCGACCACTGAGCCAAAGGAGTAGCCCGCCATGATGATGGGGCAGTCAGGTTCGATCATGTCTGCCAGTTCACATGCGGCAGCGAGGTCGAGGCGTTCCGCATCGCCGTTGTCATGAATACCTCCGGAGTTGCCGACGCCTCGGAAATCAATGGCGATGGAATGACAGCCGAGGTCAGTTGCTGCGTCCTGAAGCGCTCGCACCACATGGTTAAAGCGATCCCCGCCGTATTCGGGGTGTGGATGGGCAATCACCACGACAGCTCGTGCCGGATACTGCTCAGTACGGACAACATCGGACTCAATGCTGATTCCGTCAAGGGTTTCTAGGTAAACGGTTTCGGCTCCCACGGGCTCAGACGGTACCGTGCATATGTCGCGTGAACGCAGCAGGGCTTCTGTCCTGTGAATACACAATGCAGTGTTGGCAGAAGAAGAGGACGGAATCAAATGTCAAGTGAACTTGTTGGTCGTGTCATTGTGCCTTCTGCCGACCAGTTGGATGCCGTCACCTTTAATAGCGATGGTCTTGTGCCTGCAATTGCTCAGTGCTCACAGACGGGCCAAATCTTGATGATGGCTTGGATGAACGCTGAATCGTTGTCGATGACTTTTGCAGAGGGTCGCATGGTCTACTGGAGCCGTAGCCGTCAGGAACTCTGGCGTAAGGGCGATACCAGTGGTGATCGTCAGTTCGTTCGTGAAGCGTTTTACGACTGCGATGGGGACACACTTCTCTTTGTTGTAGAGCAAGAAGGAAAAGGTGCATGCCATACTGGTGAGCGCTCGTGCTTCTATCGATCTTTTGGTGATCAGTAATGTCGCTCACTACAGCGATTACGCCATCACGAGACGAGTTCATAGCACTGGCACGTCAACACACGGTGGTACCCGTGTGGACACAACTGCTCGCGGATCTTGAAACTCCCGTTGCTGCATACATCAAATTGGTGGGCGACGGTGATGGCTTTTTGCTGGAGTCTGTCGAACACGGTGAACGATGGAGTCGATACTCATTTGTAGGTCGTGAGCCGCGTGGAACATTGACCTTGCGTGATGGCTTGTTGACCGCCACCGGAGACATTCCTGCCAGTGTTCCTCTCGATCAAGGCATCCTCGCAGCGATGGAAGAGTTGTTGCGCATCTATCGTGCGCCTATCTTCCCCGACCTTCCTCCATTACAGGGCGGCCTCATGGGTCACTTGGGGTATGACGTCGTGCGTGAGATTGAAAACTTGCCGAACGTTCCCACCGATGATCGTGGTGTCCCTGATGCATCCATCAGCATCATCGGGTCTCTCGCTGCCTTCGACCACTGGCGCCAGCGTGTGTACATGCTGGAGAGCGTTCCCGTAGCAGGGTTGACAGATGAGCAGATTGGTGAGGCTTACGACGCTGCGGTAGTGCGTGTTCATGCATCAGTTGCAGACCTAGCGCGCCCATTGCCGTACGTTGCCGTTGAGCCACCAATCGTTGGCGAACAATTACCGAGTGCACGTTCTTCCATGCCTGATGGTCGTTATCAGTCCGCCGTTGAAGTGGCCAAGGAATACATCCGTGCCGGAGACATTTTCCAAGTAGTGCTCGCTCAGCGTTTTGAACTTGATCTTGAAGCAGATCCGTTTGACGTCTATCGCGTTCTCCGTCAAGTGAACCCCAGCCCGTACATGTACTTCTTGAAGCAGCCTGGTCTCACGATTGTGGGTGGTTCTCCAGAGCCCATGGTGCAACTCATTAACGGTCGTGTCATTTCTCGACCTATTGCAGGCACGCGTAAGCGCGGTTCTACCGATGAACATGATCGCAAGCTCGCCGCTGAACTTCGTGAGAATCCTAAAGAAGTTGCTGAGCACATCATGTTGGTCGACCTCGCGCGTAATGATGTCGGCCGTGTCGCGCAATACGGCTCGGTCACAATGGATGAACTGATGTCGTTAGAGCGTTACAGCCATGTGATGCACTTGACCTCACAGGTGTCGGGTGACCTCCGCGAAGGACTCGGGCCCATCGATGTTTTGCGTGCGACACTTCCTGCCGGAACGGTGAGTGGAGCTCCCAAGGTTCGAGCCATGGAGATCATTGATGAACTTGAGCCGGTGAAGCGCGGACCCTATGCCGGTGTGGTCGGGTATGTCGACTTCTCAGGCAACCTTGATACGGCAATTGCAATCAGAACAATGTTTGTCGGGCCAAAGGGTGCAATTCTTCAGGCAGGTGCAGGAATCGTCGCCGACAGTGACCCGAAAGATGAAGATCTTGAGTGTCATAACAAGGTCGGTGCGTTGTTGGCCACCATCCCCGCCGCAGTTCGTATGACGCAACGTCGTCGGGAAGCAGGAACAAACGCATGAGTGCAGTTGTATGGGCAGATATTGATCGCGATGTCGTCATCGTCGAAGGTGACGATGCAGCAGCGTTCTTGCATTCACAACTAGCAAACGACATTGCGTCTCTTGCAGCAGGAAAAAGTATTCATAGTCTGTTACTCGAACCCACTGGTCAAGTCACTGCACTTGTCCGTGTGACTCGCCACAGCGACACCGTGTTTACTCTCGACGTTGAGGCCGGTCTCGGAGCATCGTTGATCACTCGTTTACAACGGTTTGTTTTGCGCGCCAAAGTTGTCATGCGCGTCAGCGATTGGGCGGTGCGGGCTTTCCGTGGGGACAATGCAGTGGCTGCAGTGGGCCAGGGTCCTGGGCGGGCAGTGCCGTACTGGGGTGGCACTGATGCTGTCGATGTCATCGGAGAGGTCTCTGACTTGCCAATCATTGGTGAGGAGACAGAAGTTCCTCACATTGATATGTATCGCGTGGAGGCACAGTGGCCTCGAGTTGGTCTCGACATCTTGGTCGGTGATATTCCTGCCACAACAGGAGTCGTCGGAGTTGCCGTGAGTTTTTCAAAGGGGTGCTACCCAGGTCAAGAACTTGTCGAGCGCATGGACTCTCGAGGGGCGAATGCGCCTGTGAGAGTCGTTGCTTTGTCGCGGGACGGAATTGGTGTGGGCGCTCGACTTCAGGCCGATGGCAAAGACGTGGGGACAGTGACCTCGATTGGGTTTACGCGCGCATTGGCACGTGTCGCTCGTGGCGCATCGATTGGGGTGGAACTCTCTCCACCTGAATCAACGAATAGTCACTGATTCCCGTGTCATCAGCACCAGTTCTTCCGGGGGTTTTTGAATCCATTTCGAAGAAGGGTCATGTTGACATAGATGTGCTGGCTTGGCACTGGTTCTTGCTCGTTGGAGTTATTGCATTTCTCTTGTTTGTGGATCTACTTCTGATTCATCGAAGATCTCGTGTAGCAGACATGAGAGAGTCAACTGTTCAGTCCATTGCTTGGATTGGAGTAGGACTTTCCTTTACTGCATTCATTTCATGGCAGTTCGGGAGTAATGCAACAGGGGAGTACCTCGGCGGATACCTCATGGAGATGAGTCTGAGTGTGGACAATGTCTTTATCTGGGCAATGCTGCTGACACAGTTTCGTATTCCACGACAATTTCAATACAGGGTCTTGTTCTGGGGTGTCTTTGGAGCGTTTGCGCTTCGCTCGGTCTTGATTTTTGGGGGGATAGCCCTCACGGAAGTTTTTGAACCAGCAATATTGATGCTCGGATTATTTCTGGTCTACACCGCTTTCTCTTTGTTGCGAAAGAAAGACGATGATGATGATTTCAATCCGTCTGAGGGCCGAATCGTGCGTCTCTTTCACGGGGTAATCCCATCAGTGGAAGATATCAGAGCTCAGACGCGGAATCTGAGTGACCTACGAAGTGGATTTCTTGTTGCTCCGTTATTCGCAGTGGTGGTCTTGCTGGAGTTAACGGATGTTGTCTTCGCAGTGGACTCTGTATCGGCAGTACTCACTGTCACAAGCGAACCATTCCTGGCCTTAGCGTCGAATACCTTTGCGATTCTCGGGCTCCGTGCTCTGTATTTCTTGTTGGCTGACGTTCAAGCAAGATTCAAATACCTGCAACGGGGAATTGCGATAATTCTCGCTTTTGTCGGTTTCAAGATGATTGTGGCGTACTTCTGGGACTGGCATGTCTCCACCCTGTGGTCTTTGTCGGTCATTGTCGTCGTTCTTGGACTTTCAGTGGGTGCTTCCATCGTCGAGAACCGTCGCCCGTCTTAGGGAGGGCCCATTGGCACTAATGTTCGTGTCATGGGAATCGCGGAGGAAGACATTCAAAAGGTGCGCAGTTCTGTCACTTTGTCGGACATCGTTTCTCCCCACGCTCAACTCCGTCGCGCAGGTCGTGGCCAAGTCGGACTCTGCCCATTCCATTCCGAACGCACACCTTCTTTCAGCGTCAATGATGAAACCGGTCGGTACATGTGTTTCGGCTGCGGCGCAAAAGGTGATGTCTTCACGTTTGTTCAGCAGATGGAGCACCTGGATTTTGTTGGTGCCGTTGAACGCATTGCCAGTAAGGCGGGCATTGAGCTGCGCTATACATCGGGCGCAGGGAACGGTGAGCGTAAGCATCGTAAAGAATTACAAGAACTCATGGAGCGTGCCGTTGAGTGGTACCACCAGCGCCTCTTGGAAGCGCCCGATGCCCGTGCGGCGCGTGAGTATTTGCGCTCCCGCGGTCTAGCGGGCGATGTTGCTCGTACCTACAAATTGGGATGGGCCCCAGATGACTGGGACCAACTGTGTAAGGCGCTCAATGCACCAGCAACGATGCTCAATGAAGTCGGTCTTGGATTTCTTAACAAAGCCGGACGATTGCAGGATTCATTCCGAGCGCGTGTGATGTTTCCTATCTTCGATGAGACCGGTGCTGCCGTTGCATTTGGCGGTCGCATTCTTCCTGGTTCCACTGACCCTGCGAAGTACAAGAACTCCACAGAGACTCCGATCTACATGAAGTCACGCACGTTGTATGGCATGAACTGGGCCAAGGGCAACGTCGTGAAAGAAGACAGCGTCATCGTGTGCGAGGGCTACACCGATGTCATCGGTTTTCACATCAGCGGTTTGGCAACTGCTGTTGCAACATGTGGAACAGCATTGACGGAAGAGCACGTGAAGCTCATGAAGCGATATGCGCGCAATGTTGTACTTGCTTTCGACGCCGACTCTGCTGGCCAAGGCGCTGCAGAAAAATTTTACGCGTGGGAGAAGAAGTACGACGTTGCGGTATCCGTTGCGCAGTTTCCGCAAGGCAAAGACCCCGGCGAATTAGCGCAGAGTGATCCTGAAGCTCTCGCGAAAGCTATTTCGGGCGCGATGCCATTTCTTGGTTTCCGTCTCAAGCGCCTCTTTGATGCGAATCCACTTCGCTCGCCAGAATCTCGTTCCCGTCTGGCTGAGAAGGCAATGGTGCTCATCAACGAGCACCCCGACACAAATGTGCGTCGTCTCTATGCCGGAGAAGTCGCGAGTCACACGGGTCTCTCTGCGACGGACTTGGTCAAGGCTGCAGAGCGCGGGGGCAAAGTTGTTGCCACATTCGCTGCTCCTGTTCAGCAAGCACTCGAAGGTGCGGGGTTCATCGCAATTTCTCTGCTCATTCATGAATGGGATGCCATTGCTCCTTGGTTAATTGAAGAACTATTCGTCGATATTGCTTCTCGTGAGGCGTTTCGGGCATTGGCGGAAACCGATGGTGATGTGCACGCGGCTCTCGCAATTGCGACGCCTGAAGCATCGGACATCATTGAACGGGCGGCCGTGTATGACGCTGATGCTGACCCCCTGGTGGAATCAAGGTCTCTCATTGCGGCTGCGGTGAGGCGCGAACTGCAAAAGCGTGGTCAGATAGCGGATGTGGAAAGCATCCAGCAACAGCGCCAGGTGAGAATTGCACTGGAGGATCTCGCCAAGCCCGACAAGGCAACAGCCGCTGCGATTCTTTTATTGCAGTGGCTAGCTTCAGTGGCAGGTGTAGTGCAGTGACTCCGCCGGCTCATCTCCCGCCGTTTCCCGATGTGGATGCTGCAGAATGGGCCACGCTTATTGCCTCGCGATCAGACGCCGGGACAGTGGAAGCAAACACAGTCGCACATGTGTGCAGAAATCTGGAACTAAATACCGACACCATTCGTCAGATCGAGTCGGTGTTACAGCAACTCAATATCTCCATCGCAAAAATTGAACCTGACATTTCCGGTCCCATTGAGCGAAAACCAATTCCTCGCAAAACCTCGACCCCTCGAATCATGTCGGGGGATTCAGGAGACACGGTCCGCATTTATCTTCAAGAGATTGGTCAAGTCGATCTTCTTGATGCGGAAGGCGAACGAACTCTCGGGCGAGCGATCCGTGCAATGCAGGATGCAAAAGCGGAGCAGGAATCTGGCACAGTGTCCGTTACGCGTCGCAGAGAGTTACGCAATGTCATTCGTGAAGGAGAAGAAGCTTTTGAACATCTCATCACGGCCAACTTGCGACTTGTTGTTTCCATCGCACGAAAGTACGACGGTCGGGAACTGCAGCTTCTTGATTTGATTCAAGAAGGAAATATTGGTCTCATGCGCGCTGCTGAAAAGTACGACTGGGAAAAAGGTTTCAAGTTTTCTACATATGCAACGTGGTGGATTCGTCAGGCAATGATGCGCGCAATGGCAGACCAAGGTCGAACCATTCGTGTACCCAGCCATGTGGTCGAAATGTTGAATCGCATCACGAAGGCAGACCGAGATCTCACTGTTGAACTTGAACGAGAGCCGACGGTGTTTGAACTTTCTGAACGCACGTTGATCCCCGCAGAGAAAATTGAAGAGTTGCGTCAGATCTCGTCCGTGTCGATCAGCCTCGATGAACCTGTGGGGTCTGAAGAGGATTCATCCACGTGGGGTGATCGAGTGCAGGGGAACAGAGAAGAAGATTCTCCGATTGAGATGGTGCAGAAGAGACAGCTCATTGCCGCCATTGAGGCAGAACTGGAGCACCTGCCTGAGAGAGATCGCCGCATCCTTGAGAAGCGTTTTGGCATTCATTCAGACCAGCCCTTGACCCTTGATGACGTGGCCAAGCAAGAGGGCGTCACTAGGGAGCGAATTCGTCAAATTGAGCAAAAGACCCTCGCACGCCTCAGACATCCGAATAACAGCGCACGTTTACGCAGTTTCATTGATGGTGACTAGCCATTTCATTGTGGGGGCTCCCAAGGGCGCTGATATCCTTCTATTTCCCTTCCGGGGTAGCTCAGTTGGCAGAGCAACGGACTGTTAATCCGTGTGTCGTGGGTTCGAGCCCCACTCCCGGAGCCATTTGGTCCCTTCTGGACCACAAAAGGGCCAGTAGCTCAGTTGGTTAGAGCAGGGGACTCATAATCCCTGGGTCGCGGGTTCGATCCCTGCCTGGCCCACCATTTTCTCTAGGCCGCGGCCTTCTCTCGCTTCTTGCGATCGATGAATCGTCCAGCGACGAATCGGATGCCAGCCACGGCAGCACCCGTCATGGCTAAGGCCATCGTGAAGCCTGTGTAGAGCTGTGTGCCGACATCGCTTCCTGCGGTGAGCGAGTGCGTCACGATGATGCCGTAGAGCGGATACGACAACATGTGAATACGGCGCCACGTTTGTCGGCTCATCTTCTTCATCATGAGCGACGTGCCTTGGATAGCAACGAGGGTCCAGAATCCGAGCACTCCGAGTGACACGGCTAGTGGCTTGTAGTCATTAGTGAATGGAATGAACAGATTGATGAGATCAAAATTGATGTACTTGTCTGGCACAAGTGTGGCCATGTGAATCGCAGAGAAGCACACAGTGAGTCCGCCAAGCCAACTGTGCAGATCTCGTAACCATGCCGGGCGATCCATGCCACGAAGCACACGGGTAGTGAGGAGAACGCCCCACAAGATGGTGAAAAGGATGAGGACCCACGCAACGTTGGCAGATGCTCGGGAATAGTCCCACCACAATGAGGAAATCATTGGAGAAACTCCTGCCATGTGTCTGACTGTGTCACCGCACCGGACTCGTCAATTCGGAGAACTACGAGACCGAGTTTTTCGATGAGGGTGTCGTTTGATTGAAGCGCAAACTTTGTCCACGCCTCTGCCCATGCAGCAGTAGATGCAATGACGCTTGCTGCAACAAAGGGAATTGGTGAGCCATTGGGAGATGCAATGTGGCATGTGATGCCTTGACCATTGCGTTGACGTGCAGCTGTGTGTGATGTGGCAACTGCGCCTTGCGCGAGGGAGATGGTGCACACTGATTGTGTTGCATCAGAAGGCGACATGATGTGAATCGGCCATGCATGGGTTGTATCGGGTGTGCGTGCGACACGAATGTCTCCGCCAAGGTTCACGCATACAGATTCAGCGCCACGAGATATCAGATGATCAGCAATGAGGTCTGCTGCAAATCCTTTACCCAGCCCGCCAGCGTCCAGTGTCATGTGCGCTGGAATTGTGACGGTGTTGTCTGCGCGAATAATGATTCCCGAAATGTCAGTAAATGCGTGAGCTAGTGCTGGGACTGTTGATGTCTTGTCATCGATGAGGGAACGTGTGTCGCCGTGTTGAATCAACGCGGGAAGCAGTGTGGGGTTGTAAGCGCCCTGTGTTGCAGTGTGTGCAGCAATCATGTGGCCAATTAGAGCAACGGTTCGGCCATTGACCCACACTGGTTCACCATCAGCACGATTAAGGCGGCAGATATCTGATGACGGGATGAATCGACTCCACAATTGCTCGAGGTCGGCAACCATGCGGAGGCCTTCTTCAGCGAGAGTATGGACATTGCCGCCAATCACTGACACTTCACAGCGGACACCCATCAGAATGCGGTGCTGACGAGTGCCCAGTGTGAGCGGAAGAGGAGACATGATTTAGCGAGAGCCGCTGCTCTGTTGCTGCTGCCAGTTGTTGTTTGCAGTTCCTGGCGTGGCAGGAGTTGCTTGTGGAACTTGAACAACGATGACTGGAGCAGGTGTTGCTGCGACCATTGACGGAGTTGCTTCATTCGTCACAACTTGAGTGGACGGTTGTGGCGTCATGGCAGATGTTGCAACCGGGCTCATGACGGGTTGATTGATCTGCTGGGCTTTTGTCTTGCCAGCAAGCGTGTATCCAGATGCCATTCCGATGACTGCAGTTGCCGAGAGGCCGGTCACCAAAATTTTGGCTGCAGTTGCGGGCTTCTTTGTCGGAATTCGACGGGGGGTGGGCTGTGTTGGCATGGCCTTGTCTGGGTTTCTTTCGGAAGAGCGAGCCGGTGGTGATGGAAGGAGAGGATCATTCAGCATCAGTCGTCGTCCTCATCCTCATCATCGTCGTCGTGATCATCGTTATGACGATCGTCGTCATGATCTTCGTCCTCATCATGGTCATCATCATCTTCATGATCAGGTCGAGGGGGAGCCTGCTGCAGTGATGGGGGAGTGACGTCCTTGACGTTGACCTGGACTTGACCATTGACCATCTGGGCGATGAATTCAATGTGCTGCATTGAAGAGAGGAAGCGAACCGTGACGGCACCCGAGGTGTTCGTGATTGCGGGCTCACTGGTGTATCCAGCGGCAGGAGCAATTCCTGTCACGACGACAGCACCTGTTGCTGTATCGATGACAACGCTGCCAGCGCTGCCCACTGTGTATGTAGTGGTGGTGTCGTTGATCGAGGTGGCCTGGGCCACAGCAGCCGAGACGCTGTCCATTCGAACCGGGGTGGCACCTGCGGGAAGGTTGGTTGACACCATTGCGGTTGTCGCGGGGCTTGAAGCTCCGAGCACGCTGTTATTCACTGCGAATGCGGCGACTCCTGCGACGATGACTCCGGCAACGGAGAGTGTTGTTGCGATTCCTGTTTTCATGGCTCAATGCTCCATTCGCGGGTTCTTTCCCGATGAATAGAACAGTACGGGTGCTCGATACAGGGGACGGTGTGGGGTTATCCAAGATTTGGTAAAGAAATTGAGATGAGGAGTGAGTCGACGGCCAGAGGGCACAATGGGGGTGTGAAAGTGCTGCTGGTCGAGGATGATAAGTCCATTGCTGAATCGATCATCGCGTCGCTTCGGCAAGCCGGACTTGATGTGCAGCATGTGACGACTGGCGTGGAAGCAATCGCAGCAGTTTCTGATGCATCTCCCGATGTTGTCCTGATGGATTTGGGTCTGCCAGACATGGATGGCCTTGATGTTTCGAAGACGATCCGAGAATCGTCTTCTGTGCCAATCATCATTGTGAGCGCTCGTGGCGATGAACTCGATCGTGTGCTTGGGTTGGAGTTGGGGGCCGATGATTATGTCGTTAAGCCGTTTAGTCAACGAGAACTGCTTGCACGCATCCGTGCAGTGACCCGTCGTAATGCCGAGACGCCCCCAGTGACAACGATGCGTGAAGGTGTCCGCTTGCAGATTGATGAACGATCTCACGTCGTTCTTCTTGATGACATTGAGATTTCGCTCACTGCAAAAGAATTCGATCTTCTCGCGTATTTGTATGCAGAGCCAGGCACTGTGTTCCGTCGTAATGACATCCTTGAACACGTGTGGGATACCAATTGGTACGGAACCACAAAGACTCTTGACGCGCATATCGCTTCCATTCGTAAGAAGTTGGGGAGTCCAGACTGGATTCAATCGGTACGTGGCGTTGGCTTCAAATACGTAGAGGTTGCTGCGTGAGAAAGCGTCTTGTTGTGGCACTGATGGGTGTTGCTGCAGTGATGTTGCTGGTTTTTGGTATTCCCCTTGCATCCTTTGTGGCCAAGGTAGAGCGTGAACGTCTCATTACGGCCTTAGAACGAGATGCATTCATTCTTGCGGGCCATGCAAAAGAGACATTGAATACTGATGTTGGCTCAACTCTTCCCTCATTAGAGCCGTACATTGCTGAGCATTCGGCGGTCAATGGGGCTCGAGTTCTTGTCACAAACGCGATGGGTCTTGTTGTGGCATCGAATGACCCGACGCTTGCGGTTGGTGCAAACTTTGCAAATCGACCAGAGATTGCAACAGCCCTCACAGGTGTGCCCGCTGTTGGAGAACGATCATCGCGCACGCTCGGCCAACGTTTGGTTTTCGTTGCAGTCCCTGTTTTCCTTGGCGATGAAGTTCTTGGTGTTGTTCGGTTCTCTAGCCCACAGTCTCGTATCGACCAGGAAGTGCGCGACCGAGTGCTGGGAATTGTGGTTGCTGGCTTCTTTACTCTGCTTGCGGCGGGCGCCTTGGCGATTCCTTTTGCGCTCGGCATCGCTCGTCCCATCACACGCCTCACGCGTCGCACAGAAAAGCTGGCTGATGGTGATTTCTCTGTGCGAGCAGATGACTCCAGCGGTCCACCCGAGTTGCGTGAATTGTCTCGGTCGTTCAATGTGATGGCAGGACGTCTGGGACTGATGGTGGAGAATCAGAAACAGTTCGCGGGCTCTGTGTCGCATCAGTTACGCACTCCACTGACCGCATTGCGCCTACGGCTCGAGCAAGCACAATTGGCTCTCGGTGAAGGTTCGACTGATGCAGCAGATGCGATTGAGGCATCTCGAGCAGAGACAGATCGACTGCAGGAGATGGTGGAGCAATTGTTGGCTTTAGCTCGCATTGAGGGTGCCACTGCTGCGACTGTCACGGTTGATGCATCTGTGATTGCTCAGTCGCGAATTGAGATGTGGGAATCACTCGCAAGTGAAAGAAATGTGTCGTTCACT
>Ga0164293_10004480_pt1 | contig 11950 bp, 17 predicted proteins | sample GEODES118metaG_FD_111487 | JGI IMG/M metagenome (GOLD analysis project Ga0164293, IMG submission 111487) | Eutrophic lake water microbial communities from Lake Mendota, Wisconsin, USA - GEODES118 metaG | ecosystem: Environmental > Aquatic > Freshwater > Lake | place: USA: Lake Mendota... | reverse complement strand
GCCGCCGGCAGCACCTGGGTGCGCATCGGCAGCGCCCTGTTCGGCGAAAGGACGCCGATCGCGGGCTGAAACCCTTGCCTCCGCTCGTTAGGGACGCTATCCAGGGTCCAAGGACCATTGAGGTTGTCTTCGTGTCGCTGTTCTCCCGCCTTCGCGCTGTCGTCTCTGGTGACGACTACCTGGACGGAGACTTTGATGATGAGCTCGATTACGACGGTGGCGAGTTGCCCGAGTCGTCGTCCTCCGCGTTTGCCAAAAGCGGCGCCCTGGCCCCTCTGGGTGAGTTTCGCGGCGAGGACCCCTTTGCCGGCACCAATGTGATCGGCATGCCTGGGCTGACCAGCGCCGCCGCCGAGGTGACCCTGATGGAGCCCCGCAGCTTTGATGAGATGCCTCGGGCGATTCAGGCCCTGCGTGATCGCAAGACCGTGATCCTCAACCTCACGATGATGGATCCGGACCAGGCCCAGCGTGCCGTCGACTTTGTCGCCGGTGGCACCTTTGCTATTGACGGCCATCAGGAGCGGGTCGGCGAGAGCATCTTTCTGTTCGCCCCCAGCTGCGTCACCGTGACCACTACCGGTGCTGAGGAGGTCACCTCGCCGACGATGGTCACCCACACCCCCAGCAGCAGCCTGGCGGACACCCAGGAGGCCGCCCCCAGCCCAGCCTGGGGCCGTCAGGAGATGGCCAGCGCCCTGTGAGCCCACGCCTCGGGGTGGTGGGCCTGGGCCGCATGGCCCAGGCCCTGTTGCGTCCCTGGTTGGATCTGGGGTTGCTGCAGGCCGACCAGGTGCGGGCCGTGGTGGCCAGCAACACCTCGGTTCAGCGTTTGGCCCCCCTCTGGCCCTGCCCGCTGGGCACCGAGGCGGCTGAAGCCTGGTCCGCCCAGGTGGTGTTGCTGGCGGTCAAGCCCCAGCAGCTCCTGGCCGTTGCAAGCAGCGCTGGAGCCGACCCCGGCCCGCCCGGTCGCCTGCTGGTGTCGGTTCTCGCCGGGGTGACCCTGGCCAGGCTCGAAGCGCTGTTTCCCGGCTGGCGTTGCGTGCGTGCGGTGCCCAACACCCCAGCCCTGGTGCGTGCGGGGCTGACGGGCCTGGCCTATGGCGCAGCGGTCGAACCGCACGAGCGCCAGTGGCTTGAACGTTTGTTTGCGGCTGTGGGGCAGGTGCTGCCCCTGCCCGAGGCCCAGCTCGATGGCTTTCTGGCGCTCACCAGCAGCGGGCCGGCCTTTGTGGCCCTGGTGGCCGAAGCGATGGCCGACGGCGCTGTGGCCGCCGGGCTGCCGCGGGATCTGGCCCTGCAGCTGGCTCCCCGCACCCTGGCCGGCACGGCCGCGTTGTTGGAGCAGCAGCAGTTGCACCCGGCCCAGCTCAAGGACATGGTGAGCAGCCCTGGCGGCACCACGATCGCCGGTCTGCGGCAGCTCGAGCGGGCCGGTCTGCGCTCGGCCCTGATCGAGGCCGTTGTGGCCGCTGCCGAGCGCAGCCGCGAACTGGCCTAGCCGAAGCTGCGCCCTCAGGCGCGCTTCTGGCCCAGCCTGGGTTCGGTGCCGGCCAACAGCCGCTGGATGTTGGCCCGGTGGCGCACGATCACCAGCACGCTGGTCAGCAGCGCCAGGATCAGGTAAGGCCAGCGCAGGCCCAGGCCCTCGGTGGCAAACCAGCCCAGCATCAGCAGGGGCAGGGCCGCGGCAGCGGCAATGCTCGACAGCGAGACGATGCGGCTGACACTCAGCACCGCCAGAAACACGCCGAAGCAGGCCAGCCCCACCGGTGTCGCCAGACCCAGCAGCATGCCCAGACCCGTGGCCACCGCCTTGCCCCCCTTGCCCCCCAGCCAGATCGGGAAGCTGTGACCGGCCAGGGCCGCCAGACCGCAGGCCACCACGACGCTGTCGAGCAGCCAGGTCTGGCTGCCCAGGGGTGTGCCCAGGGGCTCGAGCACGGCCTTGGCCAGCAGCACGGCGGCGGTGCCCTTGAGCACATCGATCAGAAACACCACCAGCGCCGGACCCTTGCCCAGCACGCGCAGCACGTTGGTGGCCCCGGTGGAGCCCGAGCCCTCCCGGCGGATGTCAAGGCCGGCCAGCCAGCGGCCGGCCAGATAGCCACTCGGGATCGACCCGAGCAGGTAGCCGCCCAGCAGCAACAGCAGGATCAGTCCAGGAGTCATGGCAGCTGGGTTCAGTAGGGGGGCAGGTCGTCGACCTGTTCGCCGGCGCCGGCGGCAAAGGCCAGCCACAGCGGAAACTGCAGCACGGGGATTTCGACCGCTGGCACGCCGGCATCGATGACGATGAACGGCAGTTCACCCCGTTCTTCGAGCCGGTCGGCCCGCTCGATCAGGGCATCGGCCCGTTCGAACAGCACGATGCCGCTGTTGGGGCCGAAGTCCTCGCGGCCCAGGCCCAGGCAGTCCTGCAGCCCGCGGCGCCATTCGCCCAGGCGCTCGGGTTCGCCGGCCAGAACCAGGGTCTGAAAGCGCTCGCCGTAGAGGCGCGTCAGGATGCCGACCGCGGCGGCGGTGACCAGGGCGTTGCGGCTGCGGCTGCCGCGGCTGTTTTGCGCCCCACGGCCACCCTGGGCCAGGAACCAGTCGTCGAGCAGGGCCGCGCTCTCGGTGTCAAGGCTGCGGCGCAGGTTCCAGGGCTCGGCGTAAAAGTCAGGCTGGCCGCCAAAAGCCTGTAGCTGCTGACGGATCAGGTCGGCATCGTCGGCGAACAGGCCGGCCGCCGCCGGTGGCGCTGCCGTGGCCCCGGGATCACCGCTGTCTGGGCCCCCACGGGCGTTGGCCTGATCGAGCGGCGAGGGCTTGACCAGCACCGGTTGGGGCACGAGCTCGATCTGCTCGGCCGCCACCGCCAGATCCTGCAGGGCGCCCACCAGGTACTCCTGGAACCCCTTGACCCGCCGGGCGATCTGGTCGGACTGGCCGCTGAAGCTGGCGGCGATCTCACGGTTGATCTGCTCGCGCCGCCCCTCCAGCTGCTGGATCTCGTCCAGCAGGGTCTGGCGTTGGGAACGCAGGTCCTGGAGGGCCATGGCGATCAGCTCGCCATGGGCATCGGTCGGAGCGGGATCGGGCGTCAGGGGATCAGGCATGGGCGTCAGTCGGTCGTCCTGAGCTGGGGCAGCCGCGTCTCGAGCTGTTGGCGCAGGGCCGTTGCATCGAACAACACCGGCAACAGGTGAATGCTCTTCTGTTCACGGAAATAAAACAGCACCGGCACAGCCGGCCAGAACAGTCTCCACCCCAGCCAGTCGCTGTAGGGAAAGCGGCGCAGCAGCGTCTCCTGACGCCAGACCAGCAGGGCGTCATCGCTGAACACCAGCCGCAGCAGGGCGCTCTGCACCAGCAGAAATAGGCCGAACAGGCTGAGCACCAGGCCCGGCCACAACGCCGGGCCCCACAGCCAGCTCAGCGGCAGCACCGCCAGGCCCAGAACCACCACAGCCAGGGGCAGCCAGAAACGGGGCGCCAGCACGACGTCGTCAGTCATCAGGCGAACAGCAGTTTGGTGAGCAGGGCATCCATCAGCGCCACGGTGACCAGGATCATGACCACAGCGCCTGTGGTGCTGCTGCCGACCTCCTTGGGGCCCCCGCGGGTGGTCAGACCCCAACCACAGGAAATGACCGCGATCTGCAGGCCGAAAATCACCGCCTTGAGCAGCATCGCCGGCAAGTCTGACGGCGCCATCCAGGTGCGCACCGAATTCCAGAACACAGCTGGCGGGATCTGATACAGCCAGGTGCTGCTGACCTGGCCTGACCAGATGCCAACCCAGAAGAACAGCAGGCACTGCACCGGGGCCATCACCACCATGGCCAGCACCCGCGGCACCACCAGGTATTCGACCGGGTCGGTGCGCAGCATCGTGATCGCGTCGATCTGCTCGGTGACCTTCATGGTGCCCAGCTGGGCCGCATAGGCGGTGGCCACCTTGCCGGTGATCAGGGTGGCGGTCAGGATCGGCGCGATTTCCCGGGCCAGCCCCAGGGCCAGCAGGCCACCGACGGTGGCCCCGGCCCCCTGCTTGGTCAGTTCGGCCGCAACCTGGATGTTGAACACGGTGCCAGCCGCCAGGGCTGTGATCACCACGATCAGAAAGCTGCCCGGGCCGGCCTCCATCAGTTCGGCCATCAGGTCATTGACGTTGACCTTGCCCTTGGCCATGGCGCTGACGGCCTGCCCGCCGATCAGACAGCTGGCTCCCAGACGGTTCAACCAGCGGGGGCTTCGCAGGCGCCAGGGCGTGCCCCGGCGGTCAGATGGTGCGCTCATGGCTGCTGCCTGCTGAGGTGGAGACCCTTCTCGGGCCAGCGTCGCATCACTACCAGGCCCAGGGCGATCAGCACGGCCGGGATCAGGCCCATGCAGAAGCGAATTGTCAGCAGGGCGCTGCCGGGCTGCTGAGCGGCGCTGAGGGTCTCGCTGTATCCGCTTGCGCTCAGCAACACCCCCAGCAGGGCAATCACGGCGCTGATGCAGACCTTCTGGGCCAGCACCATCCAGGCGCTGTACTGGCCAGCGGGTTTCTCGGGATCGGCATCGATCGCATCGGGCAGCAGCGACCAGGGGATCAGGTAGGCCGTCGAGGCGCCGAATCCGGCCAGCACGATCGTGAACAGCAGCGCTGCCAGGTTCAGGATGTTGGCCGTGCTTCCCATCACCGCCACAGTCGGATCGAGGGGCTGCAGCACCATCACGAGCAGGCAGCCGGCAATCCACAGACTGCCGCCCCAACGCAGGGCCAGGAGCCGCCCGCCGCGATGGGCCACGGTTGTCCACAACCAGAGGCCCGCCAGGGAACTGAGCAGAAACGGCAGCAGGATCAATTTGCTCAGACCTTCGGGAACCTGCAGCACCACCGGCAGAAAGAACAGCGACACCGCCTGCATCAGCTGCAGGCCGCACCACAGGAGCAGGTAGAGGCCCAGCACCATCAGGAAGCGACCGTTGCGCCCGACCCGCTGCAAGAGCTTGCGTGTCGTGCCGCGCGTGCTGACGGGTCGGCGGCAACGCCGTGCCATCGGCAGCAGCCCCCAGCCGCACAGCAGTGCCGTCAGCGCAATGATCAGACCGGACACCAGTCCCACCGGCAGGTAGGTGCGCGGGTCGCCCAGGTTCTGCACCAGCACCCCGGCCAGCAGGGCGGCGGTGATCGTCGCCAGGATCGATCCGGTGAAGCGGGCCGTGTTGAGGCGGGTGCGCAGGCTGACATCACCGCTCAGTTCGGCCGCCAGTGCGGTGTAGGGCAGGTTGACGCAGGTGTAGAGGCTGTTGGCGAGCACCGAGATCGCCACAAAGATCGAGAAGCGGATGCCGCTGTCCTGCCAGGGAGGCAGCCACCACATCGCCGCCATGGCCACCCCCAGGGGGACGGCGCTCCACAGGATCCAGGGCACCCGCGGACCCCAGGGGTGGTGGCTGGTCTTGTCGCTCAGCCAGCCGACGATGGGGTCGTTGACGGCGTCCCAGAGGCGGCCCACGCCATAGGCCAGGCCGGCCAACCAGGGAGGCAGGCCGGCGGCCACATAAAAGCGCAGCAGGTAGAAGCCAATCAGGGCCGCCCCCATGCCGGTGCCGACATCGCCCAGGCCATAGGCCCAAAGCAACCGTTGTCGGGCCGGGCCGCGCAGGTCGGCGGCATCGTGAAGCTCAGCGGCCAAGGGGCTGCGTCCAAACGCAGGTCATAATGCTGCAGGTTCTCGGTGCAATGCGCTGGGAAACAGGCCCTGCAAGGGTTTTGCAGCCAAGCCGCGGGCGTAGTTTAGTGGTAAAACCTCAGCCTTCCAAGCTGATGATGCGGGTTCGATTCCCGCCGCCCGCTTCCTTTTCCCAATAAGGATTTTAGGCTCAAAGCCCCTGCCGCGACTGGCGTTAGGGCTTCCAGTCTTTGCCAGCGTCTGATTGGCTATGCCAGGTTGTGAGATGAAACATCTCACATGCCGGCGGCCCGTGACTGGGAGGTGGCGATCAGGGCTGTCGCAGGGGCTGGACGGTTCTTAATCACCGCGGTCATGCGCGCCTGAACATCGCTGCTGGTGCCGGTAGGGGCAAACGCCGCCAGGTGCTGCTGCCGATCCCCTGCCGATTCCCTGGGAGTGCGATCAGGTTGACCAGATCCGCGACGCTGTGGTTTAGGTCTACGACGAGTTCCAGCAGGGCATTGAGCCCGATGCCTGCGTTGCCCGGATGCACCGTGCCGAGGAGCAAGGCGCCGTAGCCCTCCGATCGGGGGGATCAAGCCAGGGCGGCCGCGCCAGGCATCGAGCTGGAGCGGTGCTCCACGCTCCTGGGGACTGGGATGCCTTGATTGCAGCCTTCCGGGAGCACAAGCTGATCAGTGGCGAGATCAAGCCATCGACCTGGCATCGGGTCTACCGGCACCACATGAACCACGTGCTCGGTGCCGTGGCAGTGGCGGCCCCGCCGCAGAACGCCAAGCAGCTGCTGGAAACCCTGGCCCGGATCTGGTCGGACAAGCCGGGCGGGCGTACCCGCCAGATCCAGATTCAGTCAACCGCCGCCTTGCTGCGTTGGGCCGTGGCGGAGCGGCGGCTGGGGGAGGACTGGGAGCCGCCTCAGGACCTGGCGGTGTTCGTGGGGCGATCGCGTGCGGCGAAAGCCATCACGACGCCTTTGGAGGTGGAGCACATTCTTGCGTGAGTCCGGGCTATCCCAGATGCCCGCTGGCGCTTTGCCTTTCAGCTGATGGCGGCCTATGGACTCCGCCCGGAGGAGCTCCAACATCTCCAAATCCGCCAGGGTCGCCTTTGGTGCATGTATGAGAAGGTCGCCTCCCGCGGCAAGACCCGGCCAAGGGTGTTGCGGCCTCTGCCCTCTGACGACTGGGCAGACGGTTGGCGACTTGAGGAACGCTTCCCAACCCAGGAGCTGCCGCCCATGCAGCCGGGATTGGGTGGCGGCTATGTGGGCCACTACCTGATGAATCGGCCACTCTGGAAGGAGCTACGCCGTGAGTACGAGGCCAAGGGCGAAAAGCTCGTTCCCTACTCCTGTCGCCATGGCTACGCCCACCGCGCTCATGTGATCTGCGATCTGCCTCCCAAGGTCGTGGCCGCGGCGATGGGGCACAGCGTTCAGACCCACCTGGCGGCTTACAGCCGCTGTGCGGGGATGATGTGGTGGATGACGCCTTTGCCAAGGCAGAGAAGCGCCTCGGCCTGGACATACCTGCTCAGAACTCGGCGGTGTAATGACGCGCGGCCTGCGAGAACCCGCCCAACCCTTGTTCCTCCAGGGTTGCCAGATACTCCTCGACTGTTTTGGGTCGTTTCTTCAGGCTGGCCCGGTGCTGCTTCATCGCCATGCAGACCCGTTCGGCATCCAGGTTCAACTGATCCACCAGAAATGGGTCTGGATGGCAGGCGCCAAGGCCATAGCTGGCCAGGACGTGATCCGGGAAATCATTCAGGTTGAAGGTGAGGATCAGATCAGCACTGCACTTGATGGCGGCAGCCAGAACATGGCGGTCATCCGGATCTGGTAGCTCCAGTGCAGGTATCAGGCTCTGATGACCATCCACCAGCGCATCGCGCACGTAGGCATTCATCAGTGAGCGAGTGCGCTCAAGCTGCTGTCTGGAGAGATCGGGGCGGTTGCGCAGCACAGCGCTGATCCACTCGTCGTGAATCTGTTCGCTCCAGCGAGCTCGGTAGAGATCGGTGAGCGCCAACCGCATCAACAGATCGCGGAGTGGCGCCGGGTAGAGAACGCAGGCGTCGTAGACGACGGTGAAGCGATTCACCTCAGTAGCCCATTCCGAGCTCCTGGGCCTGGGCAGCCAGCTCGTCAAGCGCGGCGGCACGCTGCTGATCGATGGCGTGCTTGTAGGCCATCAGGTCGGACAGGCGGATGCGTCGGTGGGTGCCGACCTTGCGGAAGGGGATCTCCCCTTGTTCCAGTCGCTCGATCAGGAAGGGACGCGACACGCTCAACAGATCAGCGGCTTGCTGGGTCGTGAGCTCGGCATGCACCGGCACCAGCGTCACAGCATTGCCCTGGGCCATCTGCACCAGGATTCCCTGCAGCAACTCCAGAACTGCGGCCGGGATCGGGACGGATGCGTGTTGGCCGCCTTCCAGCTGAAGGGAGAGGCAGGCTTGACGCAGGCCATGGGTGGCGCGGAAGCGAGCGAGATCGCGCAGGCTTGCTCCCGCGGCCTCCGCCGCCTCTGCCGTGGGAACCACGGGCTCGATGGAGCTGGGGAGTGCAACGGCCATGGGCAACGGGGGAGAGGCCTCCTGAACAGTAATCGAAATAATCGCAGCAGCCGCAGCATCTGCAAGAGCGTGGACCTGCGTGTCCTGCGGCTGCTCAGGCCGATGCCCAGGCGATGACCTTGGCCAGGCATTCGTCGATTCAGCGGCCCATGCCAGGCAATGACTGTGTACGGCCATAGCCCGTACAATGATCAAGTTGCTCTCTGGTGTGCCATGTCACCGGACGAGGCCTTGCTCCATGCGGCGATCGAAGCGATCGACGAGCCCCGCTCCGCTCGGATGGACCAGCGCACCAAGCCCTCGGTGAAGGCCAGCATTGAGGCAGCAGCAGACCTGATGGGCATCGAGGCCTCTGCCTTTGTGGTGATGTCGGCGTATGCACGCGCCCAGGAGCTGCTCAGTGGCAGGCAGCAGACCCTGCTCAGCCAGGGCGATTACCAGGCCCTGCTCGCTGCCCTCGACGAAGAGACCGCGCCAACGCCCGCCCTGCTGGAGGCTTGGCGGCTGCACCACGACCAAGTCGTGCGCCCCTGACTTGGTGGCGGTTCGGATCGAAGCCTTTGACCCTGGCCTGCACGACACCAAGGACTTCCGCTGCGGCAGCGACAGCCAGGACAACTTTCTGCGCCGCACCGCCAAGCGCCAGCAGCGTGATGGCTACACCCGGCTGTACGTCGCACTGACGCCGCCCAGGTCGCTGAACCTCGGGGCTGCCTGGGCTTCTACGCCATCAATGCCCATGCCATTGGCGTAGCCGATGTGCCTTCCGATGCGGCCCCGCGGCCCCCGCGATCGAATCTGATCCCAGGCGTTTTTCTCAGTCACCTCGCTATCGATGGGAGACAGCAAGGAAAGGGACTGGGCCGCATCCTGCTCGTGGATGCCATGCAGCAGTGCCAGCGGGCGGGGCAGATCCTGGGGGTGCGGCTGATGTTGCTCGATGTGGCGGGCGCTGCTGGTGACGCGGAACGCGTATGCCTGCACAGCTTCTACGCGTCGATGGGGTTCCGGCCCCTCCCAGGACGACCGGAGCGGTTGTTCCTCTCGCTGAGTGCACTGCCACCTCCGCAATCGGGCGGATCAAACATCAGAGGCGCAGATGCCGCCGGCTCCAGCCAGTGATGGTGGCCTCGACATTTTCGAGGTGCCACTGCAGGGGGCCTCGGCCCTGGGTGCATCCCCAGCGGCGGTAGTGCTTGCCGGGTGTCAGCACCCCCCGCAGCCTCAGCTGGCGGAGGGTTTCGCGGCTCATGCTCAGGGCTGCGCAGGCTTCTGCTGCCGTGACCCAGACCCGCTGGCGCGATGAGGTTGTCGGCGTCTCCATCAGCCTTCTGCCGGTTGAGCGCGGAAGCGCTTGAGGGTGTCAATCAGCCAGGAGCGTCGGTAGCTCTTGACCTGACGCGGGGCCCCGTCAACGAACTGTTGGCGGCAAGGGGGCTCTTCCCCGAACTCTTCGCGGTAGGCCCTGGCCACGAGCTTGCCAGCAGCGCAGAACTGGTTGCGCGGCAGTGCTTGCTGGAACTCCTCCAGCCAGGCATCTCCCAGGGTGAGCTCTTGGTCAGTCGGGGCGCCTGGCAGCAGTCCCGAACTCGCGGTGAGCACGTTGCTGCGCACGATGTCCTTGAACAGGAGTTGATCGCGTTGATCGAGGCCGCCCAGTTGCTCGACCAGGGTGATGGTGCGTTCCACCAGCGCGATCACCTCGACCTCTCGCAGCCGGGGCGGGGGGGATACCACCGGCGCCGGTTGAGCCTGCTGGAGGCTCTCCAGAAACCAGCCGTCCATCCACACCGCGAACGGCGCGCTGATCCAGCGGGCCAGATCCACCGCGACCTGGGGATGAACCCAGGTGCCGCCGCCCTGGCCTTGGCGGGATTCGATCAGGTCAAACATCCGAATTCCGGAGGTTTCAGCGAGGGCCTCCAGATAGGTCTGGCAGCGGTCGCTTTCCCGGTACTTCGACCACTGCTTGTTGTTGGCCCTGCATATGGCCGTGGCATTGACGTAGCCGTCGACAGTTCGCCTAAGAGTTTGTTGCGGATAGAGCCGCAGCCCTCCCGGCACATCGAAAGCCACGGGCCTGCGGCTCTCCAGCGGGTTCGCTCTTGTGTTGTGCGTGCCGAGCGATGGTGGCCGTTTCAGCCGCTGATGTTGACCCAGGGCCATCCATGGCCCTTCATCCGGCGGCCATGGCCAGTAGCTGCTTTTGTGATCGCTTGTGCCTGAACAACTTGAGCAGATTGTGCGTCGCAGCGATCAGGTGCCACTCACCGTCGATCTTCTCCAGGCCCCGCAACAGGAAGCGCCGCAGACCCCTGGCTTCCTTGATCTGACCGTTCACCGGTTCGACGATGGCTTTGCGCTGGGCGTAGAGCGCTGATCCGGCTTTGCTTCTCAGCTTGCGGGCCATCCGGGCTTTCGCGTCCGCGCGCCTGGGCATCGGTCCGCGTTTCGGCGGCAGGAGCTGGCCATGGGGCATTCGGCCCGTGGCGATGTAGGCATCAATCCCCTGCTCGGCGCAGAGCTCAGCGTTGGCTTCGCTCCAGTAGCCCGCATCCGCCGTCGTCACATCCGGCAGCGCGCCCGCTGTTGTAGCGATGCGCTGCACCATCGGCCCCAGGTGTTCAACGTCGGGCGCTTGATTGCTCACGCCCACCGCCATGATCACTTGATGGTCGCTGTCGACGGCCAGCTGGCAGTTGTAGCCCTGGATGTAGTGCCCATTGGTTTTCATCAGGTGGCTGTCGGGGTCGGTGACATTCCTTTGGCTCTTGCGCGTTGGCGTGCCATCGGCTTTCCTCGCCAGACCACGACGTGGCATCGCCTCCACCGCCAGTGGTTCGAGATCTGGTGGCTCCAGGCCTGCATCCTTGGCGGCCTCAATCGCCTTCTCTCGTGCAGCTTTCGCTTTTGCCGCTGCTGCCTCAGCTCTTTTGTTCAGCTCCGCCTGCTCAGCAGGCGAGGCCTCGATGTCTTGGGCGGCATCAGCCTAGGCTCGGGCCGCATCGGCTTCCTCCTGGCGTTGACGCGCTGCCGCAGCAGCGGTCTCCGCTTCCATCTCCTTGCGGGCCTTTCGGATTCGCTCCAGGCGGTCCTGGCGGCGGCGCAACTCATCGGGCAGATCACTGCCGCGGTTGGTCTTGCCGTAGCGGCGATCCTCCTGGGCATCAAGGATCTCGGCCTTGCGCATCAGGGCGTTGATCTCCTGCGCCAGCTGTTTCTCGGCCCGGAGCATCCGCTCGTGGCTCATGGCCTTGTGCTTGCTGGCATTGGCTTTCACCTTGGTGCCATCAAGGGCCACATGCCCCAGGCTCACCATGCCGGCCTTCTGGCACAGCCGCAGGATCTGAACAAACAGACCTTTGAGGGCATCAAGGTTGCGGCGGCGGAAATCGCTGATCCGGCTGTGGTCGGGCTGCTGATTGCCGGTGAGCACCCGGAAAGCCAGATCCTCGTAGCAGGCGCGCTCAATCTTGCGTGATGACACCGTGCTCACGCAGTAGGCGTAGAGCAGCAGCATTGTCATCATCTGCGGGTCAAAGCCCTTCTCGCCGCGAGGATCTTTGGCTTGAGCAGGAATCAGAACCTCGGAGAGATCCAGCTCATCCACCAGATCAAGCAGGAAATACACCTGGTGATCGTCCGCTAGTCACTCACGCGGTGACGGCGGCAGCAAGGTGGTCTGATCCGGCTGCCAGGGG
>Ga0164293_10004477_pt1 | contig 11954 bp, 9 predicted proteins | sample GEODES118metaG_FD_111487 | JGI IMG/M metagenome (GOLD analysis project Ga0164293, IMG submission 111487) | Eutrophic lake water microbial communities from Lake Mendota, Wisconsin, USA - GEODES118 metaG | ecosystem: Environmental > Aquatic > Freshwater > Lake | place: USA: Lake Mendota, Wisconsin... | reverse complement strand
GCCGATCTGCTCAGCGCAGGTTGGCAGAATCGAGGTATGCCGGGAGCGAACCGATGACCCTGGGCGACAAACGTCGCCGCGTCCACGACAAGTTGGCCGCACTGCCCGGCGTCGCCTCGGTGCGCCGTCCGGTGGCCGACCCGGCCGCCGACCAGTTCGACCTCTACTACGTGCGCACCGGCCCGCCGAGTGCGCAGCCACTGGTCATCGTTCCCGGCGGGCCGGGCATGGCCTCGATCGGGCACTACCAGGGTCTGCGCCGTCGCGCCGCCGCCGCCGGACTCGACGTGATCATGGTCGAGCACCGCGGGGTTGGCATGTCCCGCCACGACGACGAGGGGCAGGACCTGCCGGCCGAGGCGCTCACCATCGAGCAGGTGGTCGACGACATCGCCGCGGTCCTGAGCGACACGCAGGTAGCCGAGGCGGTGATCTACGGCACCTCCTACGGCAGTTATCTCGCGGCCGGGGTCGGGGTGCGCCATCCGGACCGGGTGGCTGCGATGGTCCTGGACTCCCCGCTGCTCAACCGGGACGACATCGAGATCATGCGCCGCGAACTGCGCCGGATGCTGTGGCACGGCGGCGACCCGGAGACCTCCGAATTGGCGGCCAAGGTGCGGGAACTGGCCGAAAACGACGCCATGACTCCCAGCGACGCCCAACTCGCCGCCGCCCTGTACGGCATCGGCGGTGCGGGCATGCTGCACCGTCTGCTCGATCTGCTGCTCGATGAGCGCCGCGTGCTGTGGACCACCATGGGCTATGTCGGCCGGCTCGCCAGCCGAAAGATGCCCTACCGCAACGAAACCGACCTGGTCGGTCCGATCGGTTACCGGGAACTGAATTTCCACGGCACCCCCGATGGGCTGCCGCTGGACCCGGCGGTGGCGATGCGCGACTCCGACCTGGACGCACCGCCGGACTTCGAGGGCGAGCCCTTCGACCTCGTGGCGCAGATGCCCGAATTCGGCTGGCCCACAGTGGTGATCTCCGGCGGCCGTGACCTGATCACCCCACCCGCGGTGGCCGACCGGATCGCCGAACTGCTGGCCGATCCGGCCCTGGTGCGGCTGCCGACCGCCGGCCACAGCATCCTGGACACCCGGGAGCGCGCGGCCCTGCGGATTGCCGCAGCGGTGTGCGAGGGCAGGGCCGGCGACCTGCCGGCACAGGGGCAGGTGCTCGATGAACTGCCGGTGCCACCCGAACTAAGGCTGATGGGCTGGGCGATCGAGGCCGCAGCCTGGGTCGAGAGCGCACTTCCGCCCGCGCCCCGGCTGCTGCCCCGGCCTCCTGCTGGGCCGCCTACTTCATGAAACCGATTGTGCTGTAATCCAAATCGCCGACACCGGACGGGCCGAAGTTGGCCAACGTGCTGCGCACCGCCACGTTGCCCGGCGACTGGAACAGCGCGAGGCTGAACACCTCTTCCCAGAGCATCTTGTCCACCTCGTTGGCCAATGCCCGGGCCTTGGCCGGGTCGAGTTCGTCGAGCACCTCCTCGACCTTGGCGTCGATCTGCGGTGAAGAGATCTTTCCGAAGTTGCTCTCCGCCCCGGTGGTGAAGATCTGGTTGAGGCAGCACAGTGCGAAAGCGTCGCCCACCCAGGAGAACTGAGTGATGTCGAAGTCGCCGACGTTGACGTAGTTGGTGAAGAACCCATTGGCCGGCTTGACGTCCAGTTCCAGCTTCACCCCGATCTGGGCGAGGCTGTTCTGCGCCACCTGGGCCACCTGGCGGCCGCTCTGGGAGTCGTACAGCACGTCCCGGATGACCAGTTGCTTTCCGTCCTTCTCCCGGAATTGGCCGTTGAGTTTCCAGCCCAGGGCGTCCAGTTCCGCCTTGGCCTTCTCCGGGTCGAAGGCCACGACGGCACTGTTGTCCTGATAGCCGTCCTGCCCGGCGACGAAGATGTGGTTACCCAGCGGCGTGGGCTTGTCCACCAGCCCACGCTGGGCGACGTTGACGATGGCCTGACGGTCGATGCCCTTGGCGACGGCCTGCCGCAGCGCCTTGTCGGACAGGATCGAGCCCGGCGCACCGTTGAAGGTCAGGTGATACCAACTCGGGCCGGGCGCCCGGCGGATCGTGATGCCCTCGGTGCGCTGTGCGACGGTCAGTTCATCGAGCGAGGCGATGCCGGTGGCGTCGATGGTGTTGTTCTGCAGAGCTGGTATCCGGGCGGCGTCGTCGAGCGCCAGGAAGGTGAAGGATTCCAGCAGCGGCGGGGTGCCCCACCATTTCGGGTTGCGATTCAACGTCACCCGCTGTGCGGTGCGGTCCACCGTCGAGATCAGGAACGGCCCGGCCGACGGGCCCGGCTTCTCGAGTTGCCCCTTATTGAACACATCGGGGTCAGACGTCATGCTCCTGGGCAGCAGCATGCTGTTGCCGGCGAACATGCCCCGCCACTCCGGGTAGTGCTGGGCAAAGGTCACCACGGCTTGGCGGTCGTCGGTGCCGCGGGTCACCGAGGCCACCCGGTCGGCGCCGTTGGGGGAGGCGATCGCGTAGGCCTCGTCCTTGCCGCTGGTCGCATTGATCTGGGAGGCGATGTCCTCCCAGGTGATCTCAGCGCCGTCGGACCAGACCGCCTTGGGGTTGATGGTGTAGGTGACTACCTGCGGCTCAGTCGTGGTCAACTCCACCGAGGTGAAGTAGTCGGTGTTGACCTTCATCGACCCGTCCGGGGCGATGACGAACGCCCGCGGCATGGTGGGACGCTGCATGGAGCCGTTGTCGGCCTCGTTGCCGTCGATGTTGAGGGTGTTGAAGTTCGAGGGCAGCGCCCCGATCGCCAGTCGCAGATTGCCGCCCTGCTTGAGCGCGGCGACGTCCTGGGGGTTGGTGTCGCTGCTCTTGCCCAGTTCGGCGTTAGCGCCCGGGGCGGGGGCTTCGCGGTTGGGGGCCGAGCAGCCGGCCAGCGCCAGGATCGCCGCCATTCCCACCGCGAGCAGACGCAAAGTCGCCGCGACACGCCGTGCTGAGGGGGAGTTTGTGTCTGTTCGCGCAGGGGTCACAACCGCGATGTTAGCGGCGCGACGGGTCCGGTTGGGGGATCGCGGCCAGCAACCGCCGGGTGTACTCATCGGCCGGGTTGGTGAAGACCTGCTCGCTGTCGCCGTACTCGACGATGGCCCCGCGGTGCATCACCGCCACCTGATGGGCCAGATGCTTGACCACCGACAGGTCATGGGAGACGAACAAATAGGACAGGTTGAATTCACGCTGCAGATCCAGCAGCAGGTTGATGATGCCGGCCTGGATGGAGACATCCAGCGCCGAGACCGGTTCGTCGAGGGCGAGGATCTTGGGCTGCAGCGCCAATGCCCGGGCGATGCCGATGCGCTGCTTCTGGCCGCCGGAGAATTCACCCGGGTAGCGGCTGGCGTCGGCCCGGCGCAGTCCCACGATCTCCAGCAGTTCGGCCACCCGGTGATTGGTGGCGTTTTTGTCGAAACCGTTGGCGCCCAGCGGTTCGGCGAGGATGTCGAACACCGGTAGCCGCGGATCCAGGGACGCCACCGGATCCTGGAAGACGACCTGAAGATCGCGGCGCAACTCCCGCCGGCGGGTGGGGGTGAGGGTGGCGACGTCGTTGCCGAGGACTTCGATCGACCCGGACTGCGGGGCGCGCAACTCCAGGATTTCGTGCAGCGTGGTCGATTTCCCGGACCCGGACTCGCCGACGATTCCCAGCGTGCGGCCCTGGTGCACCTCGAAGCTGATCCGGTCGACGGCGCGGACCTCGCCGATCTGCCGACGAAACACCACCCCCTTGGTCAGCCGGTAGGTGCGGCTCAGGTCACGCACCCGCAGCACAACCTCGGGTTGGCCGCTGTCCTCGTACTCCGGGGCGTCGGTGGCGACACCGTAGATCTGCGCTGCGCTGCGGCCGGCCACCTGATCGGTGCGGATACATGCCGCCGAGTGCCCGGGCCCCACCGCCAGCAGCGCCGGTTCGGCCGCCAGGCACTCTGCGACGGCCAGCGGACAGCGCGGCTCGAACGGGCACCCCGGCGGCATCGCCACCAATGACGGCGGCGCACCCGCAATCGGCACCAGGCGCTCACCGCGCGGGGCGCCCAGGCGCGGCACCGAGCCCAACAGCCCTGCGGTGTAGGGCATCCGGCGATCGGCGTAGAGGTCGGGCACTGACGCCGCCTCCACCGCCCGGCCGGCGTACATGACCAGCGCGCGGTCGGCGAACTCGGCGACCACCCCGAGGTCGTGGGTGATGATCAGCACCCCGGCGCCGGTCACGTCCCGGGCGGTCCTGAGCACCTCGAGGATCTGGGCTTGCACGGTGACGTCGAGTGCGGTGGTCGGTTCGTCGCAGATGATCAGGTCGGGGTCGTTAGCGATCGCGATGGCGATCACCACCCGTTGCCGTTCACCGCCGGAGAGTTCATGCGGGTAGGCCCGGGCCCGCCGTTCGGGTTGGGCGATGCCGACCAGATCGAGCAGTTCGACGGCGCGACGCCGCGCATCGGCCTTGCTGACGTCGCGGTTGTGCACCCGGATGGCCTCGGCGATCTGATCGCCGACGGTGTAGACCGGGGTCAGCGCCGACATCGGGTCCTGGAACACCGTGCCGATGCGTCGGCCCCGGATCTTCGACAAGTCCGCGTCGGGCATGCCGAGCAGTTCGCGGCCGTCCATCACCGCAGAACCCGACACCGACGCGTACTCCGGCAGCAGGCCGATCACCGCCATCGCCGCCGCGGACTTTCCCGAACCCGACTCGCCGACCATCGCGACGACTTCGCGCGGGGCGATCTCGTAGCTCAGCCCGCGCACAGCGTGCAGTTCGCCGCCGTCGGTGGGGAAGCTCACCGATAGATCGCGCACCGTCAGAAGGCTCACGGCTTGATCTTCTTCCGCCGCTGCAGGTTCGCGCTGCCGGGGTCGAGTGCGTCGCGCAGTCCGTCCCCGACCAGGTTGGCGCACACCAGGATCAGCACCAGCACCCCGGCCGGGAACAGGAAGACCCACGGGAACGTGGTCGCCGACTTGGTGCCGTCGGCGATCAGGGTGCCCAGCGACACGTCGGGTGGCTGCACACCGAAACCCAGGAAGCTCAAACCGGTTTCAGCCAGGATCGCCACCCCGACGTTGAGCGCGGTGTCGATGATCAGGATCGAGGCCACGTTCGGCAGGATGTGGCGGGCGATGATCCGCCAACTCGGGACACCCATGTAGCGGGCCGCCTGGACATACTCGCGTTCCCGCAGGCTCATGGTCAGGCCCCGCACCATCCGTGAGCTGATCATCCAACTGAAGGACGCCAGCAGCACGATCAGCAGGACGATGTTGGCCGAATTCTTGGTCCGCGGAGTGATGATCGCGATCAGGATGAAGCTGGGCACCACCAGCAGCAGATCGACGACCCACATCAGTGCCCGATCGCGGCCGCCGCCGAAATACCCCGCGACCGAGCCGACGATGGCGGCGACCAGTGCCGAGATGAACGCCACGCATACGCCGATCAGCAGCGACTTCTGCATCCCGCGCAAGACCTGGGCCAGTACGTCCTGGCCTATCGCGTTGGTGCCGAACCAGTGCTGTGGGCTGGGCGGGGTCTGCAACGCGTAGTAGTCGATGTCGGTGTGGGAGTAGGGCAGTAGCGGCGGAACCGCGTAGCAGGCCACGAACAGCACCACCAGAACCGCCAGGGAGACGACCGCCAACCGGTTCCGCCGGAACCGGCGGGTCACCAGGGTCCGCCGGGAGACGAACTGCTCGGACTCCGACTTAGCTTGTGCCGACTTAGCCTGCGCCGCTTGAACTTCCGGGCTGGTCATGTCACCCGTACCCGCGGGTCGAGGATGGCGTAGATGATGTCGGATAGCAGCCCCGCCAGCAGCACCACCGCGCCGGAGAACAGCGTGATGGCGGCGACGATGTTGGTGTCCTGGGTGGCGATGCCCTGTACCACCCACTCACCCATGCCGTGCCAGCCGAAGATCTTCTCGACGAACACCGCGCCGGTCACCAGTCCGGCGACGCTGTAGGCGAACAGCGTCGCCATCGGAATCAGTGCCGTGCGCAGACCGTGTTTGAACAGCGCCTGCCGGCGGGTGAGGCCCTTGGCCCGGGCGGTGCGGATGAAATCCTGACCCAGCACATCCAGCATGGCGTTGCGCTGGTAGCGGCTGTAACCGGCGATCGAGACCAGCGCCAGGGTCACAGTCGGCAGCACAAGGTGCTGCAACCGGTCGACGAACCGGTTCCACGTACCGCCGATGGCGTCCGGGGACGTTTCCCCGGTGTACTCGAAGATCTGCATCCCCAGCGCGGTGTTGATCTGCAGCGCACCCAGGATCAGCAGATTGGCCAGGACGAACGTCGGGGTGCTGATGATCAACAGGGACAGCAGCGTCACGACGCGGTCGGATAATCGGTACTGCCGGATCGCCCCCCAGGCGCCCACCACCACCCCGATGACGGTGCCCAGGACCGAGCCGATCACCAACAGCCGCAGACTCACTCCGATCCGGCGCCACAGTTCGTCGGAGACCGGCTGCCCGCTGACCGTGGTGCCGAAGTCGCCGCGCACCGCCCCGGATGCCCAGTGCGCGTAGCGCAGCGGAATCGGCTTATCGAGGTCCAATTCGGCGGCTTTGGCGTCGATCACCGCCTGCGGTGGGCGCGGGTTGCGTTGCAGCAGGCTGTTCAGCGGGGTGAACGTGTAGGAGGTCAGAGCGAAGGTAAGGAAGGACGCCAGACCCAGCAGCACCAGGTAGTTGAGCAACCGGCGGGCCAGGAACCGGATCATCTGCCGACCCCTGCACGCATCAGCACAAGACCCCGCTCAAGGCCCGATGTCGCATCAGCACAGGGTAGGAGATGGCGGGCGCTTAGCGACGATGGGCGCGGGTACGCGCGGCGGCGGCTAGCATCTCGGCGAGCAACCCCACACCCCGACAGGAGAGCAGCCGTGAGCGTGACCGACGAATATCTGGCCAACAACGCCGAATACGCGAAGACGTTCTCCGGCCCGCTTCCGCTGCCGCCGAGCAAGCAGGTTGCGGTGCTGGCGTGCATGGACGCGCGGATGGACGTCTACCGCATGCTGGGCCTGCAGGAGGGCGAAGCGCACGTCATCCGCAACGCCGGCGGGGTGGTGACCGATGACGAGATCCGGTCGCTGGCCATCAGTCAGCGTCTGCTGGGCACCCGGGAGATCATCCTGATCCACCACACCGACTGCGGCATGCTCACCTTCACCGACGACGACTTCAAGGCCGGCCTCCAGAAGGACACCGGCATCAAGCCCGAGTGGGCCGCCGAGGCTTTCGGCAACGTCGAGGAGGATGTCCGCCAGTCGCTGCGGCGCATCCAAGCCAGCCCGTTCGTCACCCAGCACACCTCGGCGCGCGGGTTCGTCTTCGACGTGGCCACCGGAAAGCTGAACGAGGTCACCCTCTAAGTCGCGGGGTTGGTAGACTCGAAGCTCTCTATTCTGGTCAAAACTACCAACTTTACGAGGAACCGATGACGCAGCAGGTTCTCGCCCAGCCCCGGGCCGGTCAGTACGAATTGAGCCATCTGCTTTCGCTGGAGGCCGAGGCCATCCACATCATCCGCGAGGTCGCCGCCGAATTCGAGCGTCCGGTGCTGCTGTTCTCCGGCGGCAAGGACTCGATCGTGATGCTGCACCTGGCGATCAAGGCGTTCGCACCCGCCCGGCTGCCCTTCCCGGTGATGCACGTCGACACCGGGCACAACTTCGACGAGGTGATCGCCACCCGTGACGAACTGGTGGAACGCCACGGCCTGCGACTGGTGGTCGCCAGCGTCGAAGAGGACATCGACGCCGGCCGGGTCGTCGACAACGGGCCGTCGCGCAATCCGCTGCAGACCGTCACCCTGCTGCGCGCCATCCGGGAGAACCGATTCGATGCGGCATTCGGCGGGGCCCGCCGCGACGAGGAGAAGGCCCGCGCCAAGGAGCGGGTCTTCAGCTTCCGCGATGAATTCGGCCAATGGGACCCCAAGGCTCAACGACCCGAGCTGTGGAACCTCTACAACGGTCGGCACCGTAAGGGCGAGCACATCCGCGTATTCCCGCTGTCGAACTGGACCGAATACGACATCTGGGCCTACATCGGTGCCGAGGGGATCGTCCTGCCGGCCATCTACTACGCCCATCGCCGGCCGGTGTTCCGCCGCGACGGCATGCTGCTCGCGGTGCACAAGTTCATGCAACCCGACGACGGCGAGGAGGTGTTCGAGACCTCGGTGCGATTCCGCACCGTCGGTGACGTCACCTGCACCGGCTGTGTGGAGTCCGAGGCGGTTTCGGTGGAGCAGGTGATCGCCGAGACCGCGCTGTCCCGTCTCACCGAGCGGGGTGCCACTCGCGCCGACGACCGGATCTCCGAGGCCGGCATGGAGGACCGCAAGCGGGAGGGCTACTTCTGATGGCTGAATCCAACTCCCGAGTGTTGTTGCAGCCCTCCGGGTCCCTGCTGCGGCTTGCGACGGCGGGAAGCGTCGACGACGGCAAGTCCACCCTGATCGGCCGGCTGCTGTATGACTCCAAAGCCGTCATGGAGGACCAGTTGGCCGCCGTGGAGCGCACCTCCCGGGAACGCGGCAACGACTACACCGACCTGGCCCTGGTCACCGACGGGCTGCGCTCCGAGCGTGAACAGGGCATCACCATCGACGTGGCCTACCGCTACTTCGCCACGGCCAGGCGGAAATTCATCATCGCCGACACCCCCGGGCACATTCAGTACACCCGCAACATGGTCACCGGCGCGTCCACCGCGCAACTGGTGATCGTGCTCGTCGATGCTCGGGTCGGCCTGCTCGAGCAATCCCGCCGGCACGCCTTCCTGGCGTCGCTGCTGGGTGTGCAGCACATCGTGCTCGCCGTCAACAAGATGGACCTGATCGACTGGGACCAGGAGCGGTTCGAGTGGATCCGCGACGAGTTTCACGCCTTCGCCGCGCGTTTGGACGTCCACGACGTCACCACCATCCCGATGTCGGCGCTCCTCGGCGACAACGTGGTCACCAAGTCCGCTCACGCGTCGTGGTACGACGGGCCGCCGCTGCTGAGCCACCTCGAGGACGTCTACATCGCCGGGGACCGCAACCTCGTCGACGTCCGCTTCCCGGTGCAGTACGTCATCCGGCCGCAGACCCGCGAGCACGCCGACCACCGCAGCTACGCGGGAACGGTCGCCAGTGGCATCCTGCGTCCCGGCGACGAGGTGGTGGTGCTGCCAAGCGGAAAAAGCAGTCGCATCACCGCCATCGACGGGCCCAGCGGCCCGGTGGCCGAAGCCTTTCCGCCGATGGCGGTATCGGTCAGCCTGGCCGACGACATCGACGTTTCCCGCGGCGACATGCTGGCCCGCCCGCACAACCAGCCCGAAGCCAGCAGCGAGTTCGACGCCATGGTCTGCTGGATGGCCGACGACGCCGCGCTGGAGCCGGGACGCGACTACATCATCAAACAGACCACCCGGACCACCCGGGCCCGGGTGAGTGCGCTGGACTACCGGCTTGATGTGAACACCCTGCACCGGGATAAAAGCGCAACAGCGTTGAAAATCAACGAACTTGGTCGGATCACCCTGCGCACCCAGGTTCCGCTGCTGCTCGATGAGTACTCCCGCAACTCGGCCACCGGGTCGTTCATCCTGATCGACCCGGACACCAATGTCACCGTCGCGGCCGGCATGGTGCGCGACACCGCCCCGGCGGCCACTCGCAGTGCCTCACCCAACACCGTCAGGCACGAGTCGCTGGTGAGTGACCGCCTGACCAAGGGTCGCACCGTCTGGTTCACCGGGTTGTCCGGCTCCGGCAAGTCCTCGGTGGCGGTGGTCGCAGAGCAGATGCTTCTCGAAGAAGGTTGTCCGGCCTACATTTTGGACGGCGACAACCTGCGCCACGGACTCAACGCCGATCTGGGTTTCACCATGGCCGACCGGGCCGAGAATCTGCGCCGGCTCGCATACATCGCGACCCTGATGGCCGACGCCGGTCTGACGGTGCTGGTACCGGCGATCAGCCCGTTGCGGGAACATCGCGATCTGGCCCGCTCCGTACACACCGACGCCGGCATCGAATTCCTTGAGGTGTTCGTCGACACCCCACTGGAAGATTGTGAACGCCGCGACCCCAAGGGTCTCTACGCCAAGGCCCGCCGCGGGGAGATCACCCATTTCACCGGTATTGACAGCCCGTATCAGCGCCCCCGAAATCCCGATCTCCGGCTGACCCCCGACGCCACCGTCGCCGAACTGGCCAGGCGGGTCGTCGACCTGCTCGGCTCGCGGGCGTGAACGACCACGAACTGGCCGCTCGGTTGGCCACCGAGGCCGGCCAGCTGCTCCTGGACGTGCGTGCCGAACTGGCCGATGCGCCTGCTGCAGAGCGCAAAGCCCAGGGCGATAAGCGATCCCATGACTTCCTGATGGACGAACTTCGCCGGGCCCGGCCCGCCGACGCAGTGCTCTCCGAGGAGGGCGTCGACGATGCCGCCCGGCTGCGGTCCAGTCGGGTCTGGATCGTCGACCCGCTGGACGGCACCCGCGAGTTCTCCGAGATCGGCCGCGACGACTGGGCCGTCCACGTCGCCCTGTGGTGCGACGGGGACCTTGCTGCCGGGGCGGTGGCGCTCCCGGCCCAGGGCGTCACCCTGGCCACCCCGACAGTGCCGGTGCCTCCCGACCTGCCGGCCGTGCCACGCATCCTGGTCTCCCGAACCCGCCCGCCTGCGATGGCCCAACGGGTCTGCGACGAGTTGGGCGGCACGCTGGTCGAGATGGGTTCGGCAGGCGCCAAAGTCTGTGCCGTGGTGCAGGGCCGCGCCGAGGTCTACGTGCACGCCGGAGGCCAGTACGAGTGGGATTCGGCGGCCCCGGTCGCGGTGGCCCGGGCCGCCGGACTGCACACCTGCAGGGTGGACGGCACGCCACTGCGCTACAACCAGGCCGACCCGCTGCTGCCGGATCTGGTGGTGTGCCGGCCCGACTTGGCCGACGCCGTGCTTGCCGTGCTGGCGAACGGCTGACGCCCTCCCAATCGGCCCGCCCCGATTTCATCCTCAGGCAATTCTCAGCTATTCTTGAGGTTTCTCAGCCAAAACCAAACCCTCGAGACGATGAAGGCGGTGTGCGCGTGCCCTGGGCGTTCGGTCCGATCCTCACCGCAGGGGTGACTTTGGGGGCCGCCACGGTGGTGGTCGCCAACCCGGTCGTGGTTCCGCGCGCCGATGTGCAGATTCCGGCTGCCCACGTCCCGGTGACCGTCGCAGGGGTAGGTCACCACGGTTCGGCCCACGGTTCCGCCCTGGCCATGCTCGATGAGGATTTCATCCGAGCCGTCGGGCCGGGCCCCACCGCGTCGGCCAATCCGCTGGCCGCCCTGACCGACTTGGTCCGAGTCCTCGTCGCCGATGCTGCTCAGATGGGCCGAAGCGCGGTACTGCATGCCTTCGCGACCGGGGCCAGGGTCATCGCCGATCCGGTGCTGACGTCGACGTCCTACCCATACCTGCCGGCGGCGCCGTCGGATCCCGCGGCGTTGCCCTGGTCCGGGCCGACCCCGCCGGTCGCCGGTGCCGGTGATCTGGGCCCAGTGGTGACCCAGGCGCTGACCGCAATCCTCGCCGATGTCGGCGACGTCAGCGGCGCGCGGGCCATCGTGTCCGCATTCGCCGCCGGCGCCGCGCTGGCGAGCGAGCAGCTGCCCGTTCTCGGCGTCGTCGATTCGGTTCAGCGCGACCTTCGGGGAGTCCTGGTGGACACCGCGTCGGTCGTCGCCGCGTTGCCGCGTCCCCGTGAGGTGATCGGCGACGGTATCCGCACCGCGTTAACAGTCCTGCCGGTGATCGTCCCGGCCCCCATCGCGGTACCCGGATTCGGCGACCCGCCGGTACCCGCATTCGGCGACCCGCCGGTACCCGCATTCGGCGACCCGCCGG
>Ga0164293_10004473_pt1 | contig 11957 bp, 11 predicted proteins | sample GEODES118metaG_FD_111487 | JGI IMG/M metagenome (GOLD analysis project Ga0164293, IMG submission 111487) | Eutrophic lake water microbial communities from Lake Mendota, Wisconsin, USA - GEODES118 metaG | ecosystem: Environmental > Aquatic > Freshwater > Lake | place: USA: Lake Mendota... | reverse complement strand
TTCCGATTTTTGGCAATATGCGATAAACCTTCGACGCACGATGCGGCGATATCCCTGAGCAGGATGCGATTACACTGCGTTAACCTTGAAGCACACTATTCCAATTGCCGCTGAACCAAGACAGCCGGTTGTCCCCGCAGCGCAATTGTAATATCATCGGAGCACTTCCCATCTTCCTTTTTCACGTCCGAGGAAAATGGGTAAAAACCATCCTCCATCATTCTCATAACCAAACTGCCTAAGTGTCGGCACTTCGCCCTTGTTACGGATCTCGAGCAACCGATTTCCACAACAGTATCGAAAGGCATATTCCGTCGGATCTAGCGGCGCTGGCCGATAGTCAGGATCAGCGAAAAGGCGAGAATAAAAACCACGAAATTCCTCACGGGAAGTAACGGGGTCTGCACCGAAAGCCAGGGACACCTCCTCGAAGATAACGTCTGCCATTTGCTCCAACCTTTGCATCTCTTTAGCTACCAACACGCGATGAATTTCGGCGACGTACGCGGCTGCGCTGTCTAAAGTGTTGGTGTCTTGTCGTAACACTTCCGCAGCCTGCCATCTCCAGGTTGGAAATGGCGAGCGAATCCGGCCCGTCACTTCTAACGCGAACGGCAAGGAGCATGACTTTGGCAATGGCCACCGTAAGTTGGCTCCCTCGAAATACTCACCCGAACCCGGGGCTTCGTCACCTGGCCCTTCACAAAGGGCCATTTCGATTGATTCGATTCCCTCCCGAGGAATATGATCCTCTGGCTGTTTGCCACTCGCTAGGCTTTCGATGTTAAATCGCACAAGGTTGTCACCATCGATTATCCAATGGTTCACCTGGATTGCGTTCTTGCTAAACTCCCCGTAGCAAGTGTTAAGCGGGGCACCATTAAACCAAATCTCGCCATTGTAACCTGAAATCTCGTAGTTAATAAAATAAAGGGACATTCTTCACTCTACCTTCTCTTGATTGGTTATAGGATCAGGCAATTTGTTGGCGACTGGAGAACCGCTTGGCCATCTTGCGAACTCGAAGGGTTTAGAACCTTCAATGATTTTTACTTTCTGCGTATAGGCGAGAAATTTCGTGCCAGCCTTGAATGTGAAAGTGGCCTCTACTGGATCGTGGGACATCATGAGCTTAAGGAGAAAGACGTCTTTGCCTCCGACGTAAACGGTTCCCTCCGCATTTAACGCGAAGGAGCCCTCAATCTTCACGCTCAAGAACTCGCCAGGCAGTTCCGCCTGTGCCCCAAGAGACAAGGGGATTTTTCCAGAAATCTTGCCTGCTTCCCATCCCTCATCGTTATCCGGCGAATCTTCCGCATCGGCCTCCTTGTTGGCACTGGCGGTGACAGTCCCACCGATCTTAAAATAAATCCTCGCTTGAGCGGTCTCTTTCGCTTTTTCATAACCGCCGCCCGACTTCTTTTTCGTCATGGAGAAGCCAAGTTGCATCCCGTAGTTGACTGTTATGGACCCTTTGAACAATGTGAGCGAAAGGCTTATCTTCCAGTAACGGTAAACCGTATTGTCTTTGCGTTCTTTGAAACTCCATTCGACTTTGACTGAACCGGAGAGCACTTCGTAGCTGATATCAACCCAGTATCCGACTTTGGGGGTCACACTTCCAAGTTGCTTTATCAGCTCACACAGATTCTGAATCTTTAGCATCCATCCCAAAATAGTTTCCAAAAATGAGTCGTCTTTTTTGGGTTTGTAAAGATTGACGCCGTTTCGTTTTATCTCAAGCTTTTTTTGTGCGAACTCTACAACTCCGTCCTCTATGGCCTCCTTATTCTCGATTGTCGATTCGGACTCTTTGAACTTACCATACCCATCCTTGGATGCCTTACCCGTTTTTTGGGTTACGTTGCCGTCTATAAAGCTCGTCTTAGATTTCTCGCTTTTCTCCATCTTGTAGCCAGAGGGAGCCGTCGTCGTCGAACTCTTATGTGTTTCCTTGGTTGAGGATTCTTTCTTCCATCCTGCATGTGTCGAATCTGAGGTCGATTCGAACGTTTTGCCCTTGTCAACGCCTTGCCATTTTCCGACCAACTTTGTTTTTGGTGATTTATCTCGCTTATAAAGCGGTTTTAGGGCAATGCTGATCTCGTAAGTATCAGCTGGGTACACGTCGACAGGAAGGCTAAAGTTACCAGTCATTCCCTTCGAGTAATCATCGTCAAGTCGAAGAGGGCACGCGATCGCGTGAACTTCATATCGATTAACACGCTGGTTATCAAGCCAAACATAAAAAAGAAGTTTCAAAAAAGCTGGAGAAAATCCAGTGTCGTAGGCCAGTAGAGTGGCTGGGGGGGCGGGAAGCATTAGTGCATGCGCGTCGAAAGAAACTTCATTCTTCTGCTTCACCGACTTAATTCGCTGAATGCCGTCAAAAATAATTAAGTGTGGATGAGAGAACTGTGCGCAGAACGATGGATCTGGCTCCAAGGTGATTTTTACTTTGTCCGCCTCCGGAATTGGCTGGCCGAATATGGAAATCTCAGCTGGCCCCCATTCGCCCGTTTCTGTTTTGCCCGGTTTGGCGAGGACTTCAAACAGTAAATGATTTCTTGTCCGAGTGGCCTTTGGCGGCAGTTGTGGAAGATCGTCTAGGAGAATTCCGTCCAATCCACGCGTATAACTAATAGAACGACCATGCTGACATTCGATCTTGAAGCTCTTGAAGTCGCATGGTTCCTCCTGTTGCATCGGTATAACTTCGGACGGTTTATTTTGGGATGCACCACATACAATGCAAATTTCTCCGGCCGGCGAAGTCGACTTAGCGATTTTCGAATTCGGACTATGTTTACTATTTGCGGTATTGGCGTCCTCGTAGATTTCAGTCCACTCTTTCGCAAGCTGATCGAAACCCGGCTCCCCTTTCTCAATAAGTTTGCCGTTACGTTCAGGGTACTTCTCAAAGAAAGCTCTGTTTGCAGCAAGTACGGACTTAGGATCTAGACTCATAAGTTAGCCTCCATGCTTCTAGAACACACGGACGTGAATTCGGCCAATCTGACAAATGTCGAGGATCTCTTAAAATGCGTAAGGCACCCTGGTCTTTTGGACCGATTCCCAGTTTCGCGCCAGACAGCACGTAGACCTCCACGAACCGCGCGACTTCTCCCTCGGTTTGAAACTGAGCTTTTCGAGCGAGGTCGCATGCAACACAAACGATCTCCTGCAATTTTTCATCAGAAATCGCTCCAACGATTTCAAAATGCTCTTGTTTCAGATGGGCTAAAATACGCTGCTGGAATTGATAAGTGTTTCTAGCAGTTAATTCATCCATTTGACCAGGTCTTATAACAAACACGACTGCATAACCTCGCTAGTTATTCACTAACCCTTGAAGACCGCTACAAGTCGAACATGATCTCTGTTTAATTCGACCAAAACAAAACACTTCAATCAAGACGAAATGCTTCAAAGAGCACTCATCGCTCGTGTAACGTCGACGTACTATTAAATTGCGAGAAAAAATGATGATGTGCCTCAAAACGATCGTTATACAAAAGAAAATCCCATCGCTTTCAAAATCAATTTCGGTTCTTGACGAAATGTGCGAATCTGCGCGCGTAAAGTGGTTCGGAGCAACTATCAGCCAGAGAAATCGATGTACTTGGTACATGGTATTTATATTTTTGTGATAATCCCAGCATCGATTCATTTTTTAGATACACGACTTGCTTCCTAAGGTTTTATACGCACAAGAACATTTTCCAAAGGAATAACGATTTTACCGTTTAATCCATAGAAACTTATGTTTTCCTGTTCATTCGCGGTCTCTAGAAACATCTTCAAGACTCGCGGATCATAGAATCTAAAAAGCATTTTTTCGCCTTGCGGGTCCATGACCGTTATAAAGTTGCGGAAGTGCCTGCGAACGCTTTTGAAATCCAATTCGGCATGGAATAAGAAGCCCCAGGGTTGGCCTGCTAGTTCCGCGACGATCCAGTCTAGGAGTTCGGGCGTTAACGTGAATAGATAAGGAGCAATCGCTCGATACTGCTGAGCGGCTTTACCAGAGTACATCGACTTGACCAAGCGATCGCTCTTTGGGTCAGAGTCCTGTGATTGTGTTAGGCTATCTACGAGGGCAAGGACATTCGGGGCATCGCACGCGTCTAGGATGGCGTACCATGTGCCCGGAGCATTCGCAATCGCTTCCCGAAGCGATTCGTATTTTACTTCTTCCAGGATCAAAGCTGCCATGACGCCAACTAACCTTTCAGGCTTGCTGGTTTAATAAACGGGGTACCGCTTTTTTTGGCCTGACTCATACACTTGCCATCAGTGGTCACGGCTCCGCCCATGCCGACGTCGCCGATCATGACGGTGGGGAAACCCATGGCAACCGTGCCACCATGTGCTGTTAAGTCACCCATGCGAGCTGCCGGCATGCCTCCTATTTTCACTGTCATCGATCCCTTGGCTATCACATCGGGTGGGCCCACGCATACACACATGTCTCCCACCCGCGCTGCTGGCATGAAACCTATCATCACCGTCGGACATCCTATCGCGACCGGACCACCAACGTGCGGCTTCGGTCCGTCAGACATCGGACATACGTGCATGTCTCCAATTCTCGCTGCTGGGGGCATCGCTTCTTATCTCTCCCTATCAAAATCAATCATAACACTCTCACGAATTGTATTCGTTTATCCGATCCTAGTCTGTTCCCTCTCCATTTGTCTCAACTACCCTTCCTCGTGGACCCTGCGCGACAGCCTACTTAGTACTGGCTTTGCTCATGTCACGAAGTCGTATACCCATTGACTGGCAAACTGAACGTAAAACCTCTGGCTTACCGACCCATTGCCAAGCATTGGGCTCGTCAGCAGCTTCCGTCCAAACCGAATCCACTACCGTAAAGTACTCATTGGCGAATCCAGTCGCTTCTATATCGAGAAGGGAACCCAACACCGCTGGCCAACAAATGCCTCGAACGGAGTGAGGAGCTTCCCCTTCCCGCCCACTGCCTCGCACTAACTTTCTCAGATGCGATACCAATTGGTCCTTGGCCTGACTGCACGATAATACCATCATCGCATCGCTGCCCCAAACTTCCTCAACCGCTTCCCGCCAATTCGGCCAGGATGCTAACTCAAAAAGTCGTGGCGCCTTGACCGGACTATTGGACGGCAACCAATCAAAAACTGCTTCCGATAGCCCGTTCTCATCGGCCGACAAGTCCGTTGGAAACCGACTTGTGTCGAGCACTAAATAGACCCTCTGCTTCGTGGCCATGAATTGCTCTAACCACGCGACTGGCTGCGGTTCGTTATCCCAGCGACCGCGTAGCTTGGCCATGCCTGAGTAATAGCCGTGAAACTCAGCTATCATATTTGGGAGCCTCGATGCATACCGTTAGTTTGATTCCTTGTTTCGTCATTGCCGCTACTTGGATTTCTTGGCGATGGCCGGTTTCTTGGGTTTGGCCTTCTTAGCCTCTTTGGCCTTCTTCGGCTTACATCCCTTGCCGCTACCTTTGGATCCACCGCTATTAATATTGACCATTATGCCTTGAATCGTGACACCCGCTGGACCGATATCGATAAATCCGCCCGGACCCACGATCGACAGTTGCATACCCGCTTCGATGATGACCTTCATGCCCGCCTTGAGGTGAATTTCCCCCATGGCTCCCGCTTCGGCTGCAATATTTTTGGCAACCTTGATGTGACAATCTCCTCCGATCTCCGAAGATACATCACCGTCCATTTTAGCGTTATGAGCACCGGTGATGACCAAGTTCGATTCTCCGCCGACAAACTCCGTCTTATTCTTCTCGATGGAGATGTCCATGTTGCCGCCAGAATCTGCCTCGCCCTCACCGACGAGTAGCTCAACGTTACCTTCGATATGCTCGAACTGATGTCGTTTCACGACCTTATGACTATCTTGATAGATTAGGGAAACCTGATCTCCCCCTTTAGAACCGTCTTTTTCCCAGCCAACGATTTCATGCTGGTTACCAAAGACACGACCGGTGTAGTCATTCAGAACTCGTAGGTCCATGTTCTTTTGTGCATGCACAAAAATTTGTTCGTCGTCGGTCTTATCCTCGAAGATGATTTCGTTGTAACCGTTCCCCTTGTAGGTCTTGGATCGAAGACCGCTGCGTGTTTTATTCGCCGGCAAGCCGAATGGAGGCATGGCTTCTTTGTGATAGACGCGACCCGTTATCAACGGACGATCTGGATCTCCCTCAAGAAACGAGACCACTACTTCCTCGCCGATACGAGGTATATCGATCCCGCCGAATCCGCTTCCTGAGTGGACTTGCGAAACACGAACCCAGCATGACGTATTCTCGTCTCGCTTCCCTTCGCGATCCCAATGAAACTGAACCTTGACTCGCCCGTATTCATCGGTGTAGATCTCTTCTCCATCGGGGCCGACCACCATCGCCGTTTGAACACTAGACAAAATCGGCTGTCGAGAGTGCTGTTGCGGGCGATACTGAATGTCTCGAGAGATGCATGTGAACGAGTTCGAATATCTGGCGGGTTCGTCAGCCCCTGCGTACGGACCCGGCTGAGCTGCGGAATGATAAACCGTGGTGAGCAAATACGCCTTGCCCTTTTCATCTTTACAAGTCGGATGATCTGCTAGCTTGAAACAATAGCCAGGCGAAAAGGTTTTGCAGTTACTCGTGCCGTGTACAGTATTAAACTGACTCTCTTCAGCCTCCAAGCGGATTTCCGCCTCGGCTTTGCCATCATCCTTCTTTACGAAATCGCCAGGGTAATCGTATCGCTCGTACCCCTCGTTGTTCTTTAAAGTAATGGCGCTGTGATTTTGAGAATTTGACCTGAGGCTAGTCGATGGATTGATAAAGTCATAATCCGTATGCTCCCACTTGCCGGTTATAAACTCATACGAATGCTCCCAGCTCGTAACGATATCCTCATTAGAGTGATCATCTGACGTTAGCGGAAAAGAAACCTCGGGCTCCGGTAGATTGGGGTAGTTGATCTGGTCGGACAGGATTACGGTATGACTGCTATTGGTATATTTGTAATAGTACCGAACCCCGTAACGCTCGAGCGTTCGCGACATAAAGTTCAAATCTGTCTCTCGATACTGGACGCAGTGCTCAACCTTGCGCTGAGTGAGGATCTTGGCGTTTCCTGTTTCTATTGTTGGCACAACATGGCCGTACGACGTAACTCGCTTGGTAACCTCATCCAGTACATTCTGGATGGTTTTCTCTTTCTTTTCCGGTAGGTAAACGAAACATCGAGATGCTTGGGACATAAACCAGACCCAAGGAACCAAGCGGACTCGGTACATGCGGAACTTGGTCCCTCCAGTCGCGTGCGCCACGGAGTTGCCTGCCCAAAAGCTGCTCACATATCCATGAATGTAACGTGGCTCTTTATCGTCTCGATTAATGCGAACCGCAAGTTGCTTACCGATGACATCCTCGGGCTTCAGAGTCGTCTTGGTAGAGGCGATCGTAAGAAGAAAATCGAACGGCTTTGAAATTTCTTCCTGGCCGTCGAGGGTCGTTAGTATTGCATCGTCCCCAAAAAGGCCGTGTGGCTCTAACTCTAGTAATCGCTTTGGCATAGGTTTTGGGGCTCGGGTTATGAGGCCCGGGCAGAGCAAAAGGTAAAACGAACTAGACAAAGCATGCATCCAGGTCTGCGATGCACTACGGTTTGCTTCGCTCAGCGAATCGCATTATAGCGAATCGTTTTGCGAAATTTCCGCACGAGGAGAAATAAATCACCACTACTCCGGTCCTCGATAGTACAGCGAGTCGGCTCTAATTCGCTAGACCTACCATAGCCAAGTGCCTTTGGCCAGCTATCTATGTGCTAACCATTAAACCTCAAGACAATCGATCTGCTTTAAGTCACTTCGAATGTGAATTCGACGTGATCGACAGGCTCTTTCATCTCTCCCTTTGGGATGATGCGGCTCACCCCAGAACCCTTTACCGGAACGAGCTCCCTCACCTTGGTAACGAACTTTATCCTGTCCCCATCAGGAACCACGTCCATGGCTTTGTTGCTCAGGTGCTTGCTGGAGACTTTGCCGCGTTTTTTGTCGTAAGCCTCCCACCATTTCGCAAAGCCATCTATGTCCTTCAAGTACAGTTTGCACGCCTGAAGGACTTCGTCACCATACCAGGTGCTAACCTTGCTTGGGTCAGATTTGTATGTTTGCGTTATCGTGATTCTAGCTTGATCGTGATAAGTACGAAGCGTGCTGGTTAAAGTCGCTCCTTTCATGCCGGACGCGGCCAGAATGCTTTTCATCAAGTTAGCTGCCATGTCGTTCAGCTTTACCGCGTTTTCGCCATACTTCAAAGTAACGTTCTTTGCATCTACGTGCGAAAAGTAACCACCCGAAGCCGCGGCCGCAGGTGTTGCGGTTTGCGAGGAAGCTTTCTCAATCCATGTCTTTACCGTCAAATTCCTACTCGCGGACAATTGAGGCCGGTTCGACTCTTTGGCAGCAGTCTGCCAGTCGTTGCTTAGAATGGCCTTGTTGAATTTTGGGAACTTGTCCACTAACCCCTTCAGCCCCAAATTGAACGCCATGTCCACAAGAGCGAACTGAACGGTTATCGGATAGGAGTCGAAACTGGGGAATGGATTCTTAAGCTCACGCCGAAGCGAATCGATTCTATCTCGCATCAGCCGAGTGATTTCAGACTGAGGAAGATCCATGGTCGTGTGGACTATGTAGGTTGAGGCTACCTTTCCTTTGGGTTGCTTAGCAATGGTGTCGAACTCCGCCCTGATCTGCTGCGGACTGGCAGCCTGAACGGTGTTTCGAAGCATAAATTTGAGCTGCTGAGCGGCGGCCGCATTTGGAATCATGTTACCGACGCCGACTGTGACCTTGCCCACCGTATCCAAATACATGTGAGGAATCGAGCCTTCACTCGCGATAATCTCGTGTTCAAAATCAGACCAGCTAGCCATTCTACGCTCCCGCTACAAATTAGTACCCTTCGCACCGTCACCCGTGTAGGTTGTCGTGAGATGTGGGGTGGGGTTGCTTGAATTCCTGACCAGTTTCGTAACGTTGCAGATGCCAAAGTGGCCACAACGCCGAGATTTACAAAAGTCATAGACAGAAACAAGGCAACAAAACACACCCAAAAGCGATAACAGGACGTTAGCTAATCAATCGCGACAACAGGGGGACGCAATAATGACGAATCGAACGCCAACCGAAGACGGCCAATTGGTAGAGTTCAAGCCTACAGACAAATGCTATGCATCCTTGAGGACGGCCGCGGATTTCTATTACGTCAACGGCATCGCAACGACTGGTGAGGTACATCAGCAAACGGCCGAAACGATAGCGAATATCACGGAGTCGCTGTGCCGCGGTATCTACAACCGCACATCGGGAATGGGAGCCGATCTGTTCCAGTGCTCCGGAGATTGGCTTTATATATTCCGTTCGCAACTTGGCGAAGAAGGATTCTTGTCAGACCGACTGTCTCAAGCGGCCATCAATAGCATCACAAGTATTTTCTCGTCGATGCGTCACGCCAATCCTTTTTTGCATGCGATTCGTGAAGCGTGGATAGCTCCCTCTCACATCCAACCGAAACGAAAAAAGGTGCTCGATACGATCCGCGATGCGCTGCGCAGAAATCCGGCATCACTACGGCTCTTCGATGAGCTCGGGCGTTGTTCGGTGCGTCCCCAGATTGTTGTGGCTCACAGTCAAGGTAATCTGATCACAAGCAGCGCCGTATGGGCCCTCCAAGCGGCATATGGCTCGCGAGCTCTCGCGAACATTCACATCAGATCTATTTCTTCACCGGCACCAGCCTGGCCGCGCGGCATCAACAACCGTATCAAAGTTTATGGCCAGAAAGACGACATCGTAACCATGTTCGATCCCAAGAATCTGACGGGCAATCGATCGCCGGGTTCTTGGGGATTCTTCTCCCCCAAAGCACCGGTGGAATATGTTAAAACCGGATCGATTGCAGCACACGACGTGGAATACAACATATTTCAAACGAACTTGGCACGACGTTTAAGAAACGACGCTGGCATACAGGCATTTTAGATTTCAGGATGCTGAATCCAAACTCAAGACAATATTCGCGAAAAGTGGGGAGTTGAGATATCGGAATCACAAAACTGTCTCTTGGTAAGCGACTTGCTAAGCCAATCGATTGAGGCCAAACGGATACACGGTCAACTTAGTTCCGCCAATGGGAATGGTGATCTTAATGAACACGAACGATATTTTTAATCTAGAAAGATTTCTAAACGCTCAATCAGATACTTTTGAGAGAGCTTGCTGTGAATTGCGAAGCGGCAAAAAAGAAAGTCATTGGATGTGGTTCATCTTTCCTCAATTGAAGGGCTTGGGATACAGCTCAACCGCGCAATTCTACGGGATAACCGGCAAAGAAGAAGCTTCAGCCTATTTAGCTCATTATATTTTAGGCAGTAGATTAATTGCAGCGTTAACCATTCTTCTAGATTTACCATGTAGTTCTGCTATGGACATAATGGGACAACCGGACGATCTAAAGCTCCATTCATGCGCCACACTCTTTTCGAGGGTTGCGTTAGGACCAAACGTGTTCGAGGCTATTCTCGACAAGTTTTTCCAGGGAGCACCTGATAGGAAGACACTGGAGTTACTTCACCTGACCCCTTGAACAAGAAAAAGGGGATATGGGTCACCCGCTACAAGAAAGTCGGGCGAACGCTAACAAAAGGAGGGCAACCCCATGGCGACTGCGTACTGAAAGTGAACGGCATCCGGGCCAACCGCTTTCTCTTACACACTTGTAAAGGAAATTCCAGGTAATCCGGCTAACTGTTTGGGTATGGAGATTTTCATGTGGAATTGCTCACGAGCAACTAGATTTAGTTACCAAGTCTCATTCTTACGCATTAATTCAGAGACGCGATGACTCGGCATCCCCTTAAAGCTTATCTTTTTCTAGCTCGGCAATTCTAGCTTTAGCCTTTTCCAGTAGCTGCTTGGTTTGTACAAGTTCAGCTCGAATCGCCTCATTCTCCTTTTTCGCCATCGCAGCCATCTCATTCGATTTGAGTGCCTCTTCCTTGTTTTTTTCGGCAACCATCTGGCTAACCTTTGCCTCTTGTCGAGAATTCGCTGCTTCCATCCGCGCCATCTCGGCTACTTCGCGAGCCACCATGACCTCCTTTAAATTCATCTCAACTTCCCGACGGGCAGATTCCGCCATTATCGCTCGCTCTTTAGCTGCGGCCAGTTCTTGCTCAAGCTGCATTCGTGTTTTTTCCAACTCAAGCCGCATCAAAGCATCCTTTCGGCCAAAATCGCAACCAAACGAGAGCATGAGTAGTCCAAGGAATCCGAGAGATCGAAGCCTATTTTTCACGATTAACTTCCTGTCCCAATGAAACGAAATCGAAATGACCGCGCGACCAATTCTACTGAAATACTGCAGCGAAATGCACCTCGGTACTATCAACCACCACCGCAAACTTCAAAACAAAAAAGGCCACCGAAACCGGTGGCCTCTTGATACCTTCGGACGCAAACCAAGACTAAGCAGTCTTGGCCTTCGCGACATTCCACGCGAAGTCGATCCCTCCACCTCGCTTACCCTTCGAATCCACTGGGAAGTACTCAATCTTGATCTCTTCGTAATTGAGGGACATGCTCTCGCCAGGACGACCTTCTCCCATGCTATTGATGTCATAGCTGGTGATATAGACGTCCTTGAGTTGGTAAGCCATGATCACTTGCGGGCCGCTGTCGGTAGTGGTCGTCACCTGGATTTCAACCTTCGCAAACGACTTGCCTTCGGCCATCGCCTTGAGCAGCTTCGGGGTTGTCTTGTCCGAGTTCTTGGTGCAACGAATGTCCTCGAATATCGTCACCCCCTGAACTCGTTGGGATCCTGTTTGTTTTCCACCAGACTTGGAAAGTCCGTTCGAAAAAGAACTCAGCTCGCCCCACTT
>Ga0164293_10004471_pt1 | contig 11960 bp, 9 predicted proteins | sample GEODES118metaG_FD_111487 | JGI IMG/M metagenome (GOLD analysis project Ga0164293, IMG submission 111487) | Eutrophic lake water microbial communities from Lake Mendota, Wisconsin, USA - GEODES118 metaG | ecosystem: Environmental > Aquatic > Freshwater > Lake | place: USA: Lake Mendota, Wisconsin... | reverse complement strand
TCTTGTCGGCAATCTCTTCAACCGTGTAGCCTTCGATCCGCAGTTGGACAATCTCAGAATGCCCTGGCGGGAGTGTCCCGAGGACCTCATCAATAGTCATTTGCAATGTCTGTAAGGCGACTTCGTTCTCGCGTTCACCCGCCGGATGGGCGGCCCAGTCCAGCTCGTTTCCGCCCACGGTCCGCTGGTGGTCGCGTTTGGCCGCACCGTGATACTCGGCCGCCCTGCGAATCTTGTTGAGGGCAATCACCAAAAACAGTTTCCAAAGTTCTTCCGACTCGCCAACTTGATAATGACCATCTGCCGCTCGCCGGAAAAAAGTGCGGAAGACAGATTGCACAATGTCCTCGTCTCCAACGCGGCGCGCCAAGGCGGCCCCCGTTTGTTCATGAACCAGTCGTTGCAACCGTGTGGCATAACGCAGGTAGAGATCGGTCGCAGCATCCGATTCGCCGCTGCGCACACGGCGCAGCAACGTCCGATCCGACGGCGCGCCTGACTGTTCTTTACCTGAATCCGACATGCAATTGCCTCCAACCTGCATTTTCACTTGAACATCGAGTCGTGGCAAATGGCGATGGGGAGGCCAAGGTTGCTGATTGCCATTCCTCCAACCATTTCCGGAAAACAACGGTAACCGGCTACGCAATCGCGTCTCCGGTTACCGCTGCTTCCTTGAGCTGTGCTTGTCGCCCGTGTGCTAGCTAATTTCCTCGCTGTCGATGGCCATTTGACTGAACCACCCTTGGATTTCCACGTCAGCTCCATTGGCCAGACTGGTTCTTAAATCAGCGTTGCCATAGCGAACAAGGATCCCGAATACTTCAAAGGTCTTGGCGGTGGTATTCAAGTTGGCCACGGCGCCTCGCAACTCTACATTTTCATCCCGGTCGTCGTTCAGTTCAGGCTGAACTTCCCGTGCCAGGACACCGGACCCATCAAAGTATCCATCGACTTTGACAAACGCTCCGTTTGCCAAGTTGGCGGTCACCAGCCCAATCGAGTAATTGACGGTCAAACCCAGCAAAGTGAAGGACTTGTTGGCTGTATCGAGATTGGCGATGGCGCCCCGCAGTTCGAAATTACGAGCCTCTTCAAAGCCATCATCGCCAATTCCCTGCTGGACTTCGCGAGCGGTGACTAGTCCGGCGGCCAGATTCCCCTCTACCTTGACCAAGGCCCCATCCTGAATGGCTCCGTTGACTTCGGCGGTAGAGTAGTTCACGGTCAGGCCGTTGAACTGAAAGGTCTTGGCGGTTGCGTTCAGGGCGGAGACAGTGCCGTAGGCCTCGAAGTTGTCGACGCTGTCGCCCGGCAGTTTGGCTTCCACCTCGTGAGCGTTCAGCACACCGGCGGCAAAAGCTCCTTCGGCCTTGAAGAAGGAACCGTTGGCGAGTGAGCCTTCGATTCTTGCCCCCGCGTAATTCACATTGATGCCGAGCAGGGTGAATGTCTTGTTGGCAGTGTCGAGGTTGCTGATTACACCGCGAATTTCGAAATCGCCGTTACTGCTGTAATCGTCGTTGTCGTCAAACAGGTCGTCGGATCCATCACGCAGGTAATCATCGTTTCCAGAACCACCTGTCAGGCGGTCATCATTCAACCCGCCGTCGAGCTTGTCATCGCCTCCCTCGCCGCCGAGGTCATCGGTTCCGCCCCGCCCAAAGAGACGGTCGCGACCATTGCCTCCGCGCAACCAATCATTGCCACTGGCTCCATCGAGGTCATCATTACCCTCACCGCCGAAGAGCTGATCGGAGTCATCACCGCCGAGCAAGCTGTCATTACCATCTTCACCCGAGAGCAGATTCAAGCCCGCATCGCCCCTCAGCAGGTCGTCATCAGCTCCTCCATACAGCGAGTCGTCACCGAGGCTACCGAAGAGCTGGTCGAGCCCTTGATTTCCAGCCAACAAGTCATTGCCGGTCTCTCCCAGCAGCCGATCATCACCGGCGTTTCCGTAGAGCGAGTCATCATCCGTGCCGCCATTAATCCAGTCGTCGCCGTTTTGTCCGGCGAGCACATCGCGGCCAGAGCCACCCAGCAGCGAGTCGCGCCCATCGAAGCCGTAGGCCGTATCATCGCCGTTTCCGCAATCGAGATAATCATCTCCGGCGCCGCCCAAAAGGGTGTCATTGCCATCTTCACCCTGGGTGTTGTCGTTGCCGTCGCCCCCATTGAGATTGTCATTGCCGCTGCCGCCGTAGATTGAATCATCACCGGCGAGCCCCAACAGGCGGTCGTTGCCGCCATTTCCGTAAATGATATCAGCGTCAGGGCCACCGTTGAGAACATCAATACCCGAACCACCGAGCAAGGTATCGGCGCCAGCTTGACCAAAGGCCCGAACGCGGACGTTCGTATCGTTGCGCATCCAGTCATTTCCACCACGGGCCGTGAAGACGACTTCGGACACGCTGCTGCGGAGATAAGACTGCACGCCTACGTTGGAGAGGTAGACGTTCAGCTGGGTTCCAGAACTGGAGACCAACACCGAATCAGCGGTTTCAGAGCCATCCACTGAAACGATTCCCGTGGTCGAATTGAAGGTGATTCCGGCAAGGAGCTTGCGACTCTCCAATTGCTGGAAATCGGCACCGCTTTGCCGCCGAGCGGCGGGGCGACGTTGGGGCTTTCGGGATGACTGGTTCGGTTTCGAACGGCTCATTCGGTTTCTCTCTGTCTCACGCTGTAGTTTGGAAAGCTGGTCGGGGGTTGTTGGACCCAGCCAATTTGGGCAGCGGTTTTCCCCGGTACTGTGAGAGCAGGAAAGCTGCCCCGAGCCCGCCAAAAATTCCCGAAAATCCGGCGGAGCCGCAGAAATACGCAATTTCCCGGACTGAGGCCAGCCCGACAGTCCCGATTCACCCTCTGGCCCCTTTGCGGAATCCAGTGAAAAAGGAGCGCCCCCAGACCTCCAGCTGACTGCTCTATTCGAAGCACCCTCGGGCGGACAGGCCCGGGCTGCCATGCTGAGGTAGGCGCCGCACCGTAGCTGGCCTTATCATTCCGGCAGCCTGTTCGGCTCGCTTGTCGCCGCACCTTATTCTGAGCTTTTCCATGCCCAAGACTGATGTCCTTCAATCGAGTCGACCGGTTCCCATTTGGCTGGCCAGTTTGCCAATCCTGTTGTTGATTGGTCTGCTGGCCCTGAATGTCTGGATCTGGGGAAGCGACGCCTCTTACGGTCCTAACCAGATCGCCTTGATGCTCGCCGCAGCCGCAGCCGCAATTGCCGGTCGCCTGTTCGGCACCCGGACAAAAGAGATTATCGAGGGGATGTCGCACAGCATCAGTTCGGCGATCACGGCAATGCTGATTCTCATCCTGATCGGTGGCCTGACTGGAACCTGGTTACTCAGCGGTGTCGTCCCGGCGATGATCTATTACGGGCTAAAAGTCCTTTCACCAGAGACTTTTCTGGCGGCTGCCGTCGTCGTCTCGTCCATCGTTTCGCTGGCGACCGGCAGCAGTTGGACAACGGTCGCGACGGTTGGGATCGCACTGCTGGGAATTGGCAAGGCTTTGGGGCTTTCCGAGCCGATGATTGCCGGAGCGATCATTTCCGGCGCTTACTTTGGTGATAAAATTTCGCCCCTTTCGGACACGACCAATCTGGCAGCAGCCATGGCCGGGTGCGACCTGTTTACGCATGTTCGCTACATGCTCTGGACAACGACTCCCAGCATCCTGCTGACCATCGGCATCTTCTGGTATCTCGGGTCACAGGTTGATGCGTCGCAGCTGCAGATCGACACCGAAACGCTGCCCAAGCTCATCTCCGAACACTTCACCATCACGCCGCTGCTGTTTTTGGTACCCGCGCTGGTTGTCGTCATGGTTCTGTTGAAATGGGACGCCCTCGTCGCGTTGTTTGTGGCAATGCTGGCTGGAGCTGTCGTCGCTGTCGTGGCTCAGCCCCAGGTCATCAACGAAGTAGCCAACGTGATCGTGGTTGCAGAAGCTGAAAAGGGCCCTGAGGCAGCGAAAGTCCTGACCGCTGACTCTCCATTCATTCAAAAGGCCTATGTCGTGCTGACCAACGCCATCAGCGGCGAAACAAAAATCCCGGTCGCCGACGAAAAAGTGCAAAGCCTCTTCGTTTCCCGCGGGATGCAGGGCATGCTCAACACGATTTGGCTGATCCTGTGTGCCATGTGCTTTGGCGGTGCGATGGAAGCAACCGGGCTACTCGCGACCATCACGCGGCCACTCGTGGCACTCGCTCGCTCGACCGCTTCCTTAATCGCCACGACAGCGGGAACATGCATTTTCGTTAATGTGACCGCTTCGGATCAATATCTCGCCATCGTGGTGCCCGGTCGAATGTTTCGCGAGGCCTATAAGGAACGCGGACTGGCACCGCAAAACCTCAGCCGGACGCTGGAAGACGCTGGTACAGTGACCAGCGTGCTGGTTCCCTGGAACACCTGCGGAGCAACCCAGCAAGGTGTTTTGGGAGTCGATGTGCTGGCCTTTGCCCCGTACTGCTTCTTCTGTTGGATCAGCCCCTTGATGACGGTTCTATTTGCGCTGCTGGGGCTGCGAATCGCAACGATCAGGCAGCCGGCGGAGAGCAACTCGACCGGAGCGCAGTGACCTGCGATACTCTAGCTTTGTTGTGAACCGCGTCTCCCAGGGCCCGCCCACTGCCATGCCTGAATCGTCATCGCCTCAACGTCGTTCATTTTTGCAGCAGGCCAGCTCGCTGGCTGCGACAGGTTTGCTGGTTGGCGCTTCCGGACCTGGTGCCCGACCGGTTCCCGGGCAGTCGACGCTCTCCAGCCAAACGCCTGGGCTTGCTTCCAGCCGCTACCGCTATTGCCTGAATACGAGCACGATTCAGGGGGAGAAGATCCCGCTGGAGAAGCAGGTCGAAATCGCCTCCACAGCGGGCTACGACGGCATCGAACTCTGGCTGCGTGACGTCCAGCTTTTCCTCGATGCGGGAGGGAAGCTGGCCGAACTCCGGAAGCAACTGGATGACAGCGGGCTGACGGTGGAAAGTGCGATCGCCTTCGCAGCCTGGATCGTCGACGACGAGGAGGCCCGTACCAAGGGACTGGAGCAAGCTGCCCGCGATATGGAAGTTGTCGCAGCTCTGGGTGGAAAGCGGATCGCGGCGCCGCCGGCCGGAGCAACTCAAGGACCAAAGCTGGACCTCGACCGGGCAGGTGAACGCTACCGGGCATTGCTGGAGTTAGGGCGACAGCAGGGCGTCGTCCCGATGCTGGAGGTCTGGGGCTTTTCGACGAACCTCTCGCGGCTGGCCGAAGTCCTGCACGTCTGCGCCGCAGCCGATCACCCCGATGCCTGTGTGCTTCCGGACGTCTACCATCTCTACAAGGGTGGCTCGAACTTCTCCGACCTCGCGCTGCTCGCAGGTCCGAAGATTCCGGTGTTTCACATCAACGATTACCCAAGCGAGCCCGAGAGATCCAGGATTCAAGACGCCGACCGGGTTTATCCCGGCGACGGGATTGCGCCGTTGCCTCAAATCTTCACGACGCTGCAGGGCAATGGCTTTGCGGGCGTCCTCTCGCTGGAACTCTTCAACCGCACTTATTGGGAGCAGGACCCGCTGGAAGTCGCCCGCACCGGACTGGCCAAGATGAAGACGCTGTAGGCCAGACCCTAAAACGATTGTCCTCAATCGTTCTGCAGTGAGGGAAGACTAGTCCCCCAGCCAAACAAAGCCACAGTCACTTTGCAACACGACACCCCGTCTCGCTGCCCAGCAGTTGGGGACAACTGCTCTACGATCGTGCCGAAGCACGTTCGCCGCCAATCAATTCGGCTGACTTGATATTGGTCAGCTGAAATGAATTCCGCATGATCTGCTTGCTATTGACCGTGATGCTGCCTCGAAAGTCAAACAACTGGTCCACGCGTTCCACGAGTTCAACCCGGCAGACCAGCGTATCGCCTGGCCGCGCGAACGAACGATAGCGCGCTCCGTTCACCCGGACGAGAACACCCAAGGCGTACTCATTAAAAAACGGGTCGGCCGTGTTGTAGACCGGCATGGGGTTGAAATGAGCCGCGATCAACACTCCCGCCGATTGGGTCGAGAGCTCCTGCATCATCGCTCCCGGGAAGATCGGTGCACCAGGAAAATGCCCCGGGAGAAAGAACTCGTCACCCACGCGATGTTCAGTCACAACCTCAGTGGGGGTACAGGTAACGATCCGATCGACCAGCAGATACGGAGCCCGGTGGTGGACATACTCTTCGACCGTAGCAAATTGGTGCTGGTAAAACGCGGCCATGATCACGCGGACTCCTGAAGTTGTGGCATTTGGCTCAGGGAATCAGACCGCAATTCCCCGGACGGCATCACTGCCGAACCGGAAAACGAAGACAGCCGATTATTTCAGCGGCAAATAAATGTCGGTGATCAGTTCGGCATCAGGAACCTCGCCCGGGCAGTTGCGATAAATCTCAAAAGTCCCGCAGCTTCGCTGCTTCAGCTTGCGGCAACGGACGATCTGATTGGCGGCGCTCCAGGCATTTCCGAGATGGTGATAACTTCCGGTGTGGCGGACCTGAAACGCCTGCACAGCGGGCAACTCCCATAGCTGCAATCGCGTGCCCGCCGGCAACTGCTGCCCAGAAGCCAGTTCAAAGCCGCTGAGATAATCAAACACTCCCTGTTTCACACGAAAGCGGGTGTAAACAGAAACCGGTGTTCCAGGCTTGATACCTGCCTTGGCAAACTCTGCCCGAGCCGACTCAAACGTCTGCTCCATCTTTTTCCCCACCAAGCCGACAGGCGTTGAGTCGGCAATTCCAGCGACTCTCAGCGGACCAACCGGTTGGGCTCCCCGAACATCGATGCGTGACGGGATCGAACCCGTTTCGATCCAGTCCTTGATCATGCCGAGCCCCCGCTGGTAATCCATCCCGATAAACGTCTTCATCATCGGGATCATCCAAAACATGAACCATGGCATGCTCCCCTGCATGTTCCAAGTCAGACGCGTCCCGCCCGACGTCGGTTGTAACTCGAAGGAAGTCGCACATGTCGTTTTGAAGGGTTTGAGAAAGCGAAGTTCATCGTCCACCAATTTGCCGGCGACGAGGTGGCGGTGTTGCAACTCACCCTGCCCGGTGATCGAACCGTCCCAAGCGTAAGTTGACCCGACTTGGTTCGCGGGGGAACTGACCGTGACTTTGGCGTCCGGGTCAGCGAGCAACCAAGGCGACCAAGTGGTCCAGGTGCCGTAGTCGGCGACGACCTCATAGACACGCTCAGGAGAAGCGGCAATCTCGATCGTGCGGGCAACATGGTAACCGGGCATGACGCAACTCCTTCTCGGATGAGTGTTGGCGGTAATTCAGTTTTGGGAAGTTTCCAATCGATAGACGATGCCGCCCTTCATCACAAAGCCGACTTTCTCGGTCAATCGGATGTCTTCCAGCGGATCGCCGGATACCGCGACCAGGTCGGCGTACTTCCCGGCTTCAATACTGCCGAGATCTTTCTCTGCCCCGAGCAGCGTTGCGGCCTGAATGGTAGCTGACTTGATCGCAGCCATAGCCGGCATGCCATTTGCGACCATGAAACCAAACTCCTTGGCATTTTCCCCATGCGGCGAAACACCCGAGTCGGTACCGAAGGCAATCTTCACGCCAGACTTCCAGGCTTTGGCAAACGTGGCATCAATCTGCGGTCCGACTGCCGCTGCTTTCGGCCGGACAATTGCCGGAAAGTAATCATCGAGCTTGGCCTTCTCCCCGACGAACTTGCCAGCGCTAATCGTCGGGACGTACCAGGTACCGCGCTGCTTCATCAGCGCGATCACCTCGTCATCCATGAAAGTTCCGTGTTCAATCGAGTCGACACCGGCACGAATCGCTCGCTTCATCCCTTCCGCCACATGGGCATGCACGGCGACCCGCATCCCGTAATCCTTGGCGGTGACGACAATGGCTTCCAACTCCATGTCCGTGAACTGGGGATTCTGACCATTGACGGCGAGGCTCAGTACGCCACCAGTAGCCGTAATCTTGATCAGGTCGCTCCCTTCCTTGTAACGTTGCCGGACTGCTTTGGCAGCTTCGTAGGGACCGTTAATCACTCCGTCGGCCGGCCCTGGATCGCCTTGGAAGTGGGGGACCAGACCGTTCGTGGGATCGGCGTGTCCGCCGGTCGTTGCAATCGACTTGCCGGCCGCAAAGATCCGTGGCCCTTCGATCCAGCCTTTGCGAATCGCACTCCGCAGGGCGACCGAAACACCTTCGGAGTCCCCGAGTTCGCGCACCGTCGTGAAACCCGCATGCAAGGTCCGCCGCGCATACTGGACGCCCCGCAGGGCCATCTCCGGGCCAGCGATAAAGGCCTTTTCTGCGTACGACTGCGGACTGTACTCGCTTGAAAGATGCGTGTGCATATCGATCCAGCCTGGCATGACGGTCGACTGGCGCAGATCAATCAAACGCTCGCCCAGCGCCGGCTGCTGAAACCCCTCCTCGACCGCCTCAATCCGCTCGCCTGAAATCCGAATCGTTACATCCTTCCGCACGGTCTCACTCACGCCATCAATCAACCGGCCGGCATGGATCACGACGCGTCCGGTGTCTGGTTCCAGACCCGACTGGCAAGCGACTGAATTCAAGGGCAGCAGTCCCAGGAGCAAAGTCAACAGAAGCATCAGCCCGGCTGGGCTGATTCGACAAACGACAACTGGGCAACCAGCAAACGCAATACTCATGACTCCTCCAACCTCGACAGAATGACCGTTACCTCCAAACAGTCTAGCCTGCTGCCATCCGCCATGCATTACAATTGGCCGTTGGAGCTATCCGTTGCTCGGACAAATGGCTGCTCAGGCCAGCGGAGTTACCCTTGGGGCAAGCGCTACCTACTCTGAGCCAGCGTTAGACCGCGCTACCATGAGAGACCTTCATTCCGCTTTTTTCTGGGGTACCGCAGAGGCAACCAATGCGACCAACAGTTTCTCCTCCCCTCCATTTGGTGCCCCTCGCACTCTGTTTCTGCCTTGCGATTTGCTTCGCCGTTCAATGGTCAGTCGCACAAGACGCTGCGTTGCCCTCTCAAGACTCGGCTCGGGGTGAAGCCAAAGTCTTCCGCCCCGATCAATCCCAACTCCCGGTTCCAGCTCCTGCCGGAGCCACCGTCCTCTTCGACGGCGCCAACGACAAGCTGGGAGCGGACCACCTCTTCCTGAGCATGTCGGGAGAGCCTCCCAACTGGCCGATTGAAGGCGGCGCGCTCGTCTCGACCCAAAAGCCAGGCAACATCAACCATCTTTGCTCACGGTTTCATTTCCGTGATGCCGACATCCATGTCGAGTTTCTCTTGCCCGAAGAGGGTCCGGGCAATAGCGGCATCTACATCCATGGGAACTTTGAACTACAAATCATCAACTCCCACGAAGCAAAAGAACTGACCCAACAGGAAATGGGTTCCGTGTATGGTTTCGCTCCTCCGCTGGTCAATGCCGCGCGGCCCCCGGGAGAGTGGCAGGTCTACGACATTCGTTACCGCGCGCCCCGGCGCAACGCTGCTGACAAAGTAGAGACACCGGGCGCGATCACCGCCTGGCTAAATGGCCAACTGGTCCAAGATGGTGTCACCTTCGAAGACCCGCGCTCCACTTTTCATCCCTACCGCCATGGTGTGACCGATTACCTCAAGGCGATCTATCCCCGCCAACGCGCGACCGCGACTGGTCCCTTGTTTCTCCAAGACCACAACTCAAAGGTCCGCTTCCGCAACATCTGGGTCAAGCCGCTGGATGATCAGGCGTTCCTGTACGAGCCTCCAGCCAAAAGGCCCTGAAACCCGACGCCCAACGGTGCGCCTCAACAGCCGAAGCTCGGCTTACAAACACTCCGGAGAGGAACCGTCTTCAATTCAGGCCTGAGGTGGCGCCCTCTTTTCCCCGACAATCCGGATTCATTTGCCTACTCATGCAACTGATCGCTGACTGGTTCCTTTCGATTCCCCCCGTCTGGCAAGCCCTGCTGGCTGGCCTGTTTACGTGGGGAGTCACGGCAGTTGGTGCATCAATGGTTTTCTTGACACACAGCGTAAATCGCCGGCTGCTGGACAGCATGCTCGGCTTCTCGGCTGGCGTGATGCTCGCTGCCAGTTATTGGTCGCTGCTCGCCCCGGCAATCGAAATTTCTCGCCACGGCCCTCTGCCCGCGTGGTTACCGGTCCTGATTGGCTTTCTGCTGGGAGGCGGAACCTTGTGGCTGTTTGACCGGGTGTTACCACACTTGCATCTCGGCTTGCCGGTGGAACAGGCCGAGGGACCGCGGACCAGCTTTCGCCGCTCCACTTTGCTCGTGACTGCGATAACCCTGCACAACATTCCGGAAGGACTGGCGGTCGGAGTCGGATTTGGCGGCGTGCTGGGAGGGAACGAAGCATCCAGCCCCAGCGCCGCCATTGCCTTGGCAATTGGAATTGGGCTGCAGAATTTTCCGGAAGGTGTGGCTGTCGCCATGCCACTACGGGCTGAGGGCCTGAGTCGGCTCAAGAGCTTTTGGTATGGACAACTTTCAGGCTTGGTTGAACCGGTCGCCGCAGTCGTCGGCTGCGCGGCGGTCATGCTCGCCGCGCCGTTGCTTCCTTACGCACTCGCATTTGCCGCTGGAGCTATGTTGTTCGTCGTCGCTGAGGAACTGATCCCGGAAGCCCATCAACATGGGAACGTCGACTTGGCTACGCTCAGCCTCCTGGTTGGTTTTGCCCTGATGATGGTGCTCGATGTTGCCTTAAGCCAGTAGCCCTCATGTAAATCAGTCGCAACTCAGCGTACGCCCAGGATTTGCCCCACCACGTTGCCGAGCAAGGCAAGCGGAATCGGCAACAACAGCGACAGCACAACAAACCAGGCAGGGTGCGGAATGAAGTACACATTCAACGCCGCCATCAGGAGAGCCAGGCAGCCATAAATCAAGCCCAGCTGGAAGAGCCGCGAACAGCCCAGCCAGCCGGTAACCACACCGCCCACGAACGAACCGGCGCATTGGGCCAATAGCACCATCAACAAGGCGCCTGCGGGAGCTTGTTTGAGATAGTCGTTGAGCTGTTGCTGATTGCTGGGATCCACTCCCTCCGGCAACGGATAAATCTGCTGCCCGATCCACTCCAGACCGAAAACACAAATGCCACCAACGACAAAGGCTGCGGCCACGGCCAAAATATTTCGTCCCATTGTTTCCCCCGAGCACGTAAGAGTTAGCCAGCAGTAATCCAATCGACACGTGCTCAAGCTTACCTCAACTCCTCAACCTGAATTGAGGCTGCCTGACGGTTGGCACCCCGACAACTAGGGGCAATGCTCATTCCGTCATTGATTTCCCTCTGATTCGCGAATTGAACTGTGAGTAGCCAAACTTCGTTTCAGTTCCGTTCGCTTCGCGCAAATTCAAAACCGAGTGCTTAAAATCGAGCGTTTCGTTTCACCCAATCTTCTACCGAAAAGAACCAAGTCGATGCGTTCCCGTCTCGCTCGCTGGCTCATGACCTCGCTGTTACTCGCTTGGTGCGGTTCCGCCTCAGCCCAGAACTGGACTACGCTCGATTCCGGGGTGAAGTATCAATTGGTCACCAACTTTGAACTTGCCAAATGCGACAGAATCGTCGGTTCCGAACTGGCTGAGTTCATGGAAGGCTCGCCGCTCAAATCGGAGCACTATTTCGGCGAATTCGCTCCGCCAAAATACCCACTGGGGCTATACACAGTCACTCGCCCTTCCGTGATTCCTGAGAAGGGCAACCAGCCGATCATGGCAACCGAAATCTGCGCCGTCCCGATCAACGCGACTGGCCCGCTGCCCGTTGTCTCGTATCAGCACAGTACGATTTTCGGCCGCTCCGATTGCCCTTCGGCTCCTGACAATTCAATGGAATACACACTGATGCTCGCCCAACTCGGCAGTCAGGGTTTCACTGTCGTTGCCGCCGACTATTTCGGGATTGG
>Ga0164293_10004470_pt1 | contig 11965 bp, 9 predicted proteins | sample GEODES118metaG_FD_111487 | JGI IMG/M metagenome (GOLD analysis project Ga0164293, IMG submission 111487) | Eutrophic lake water microbial communities from Lake Mendota, Wisconsin, USA - GEODES118 metaG | ecosystem: Environmental > Aquatic > Freshwater > Lake | place: USA: Lake Mendota, Wisconsin... | reverse complement strand
CCGCCCGGTCCAGATGCGGGTCGGCGGGAGCTGCGCGAGTTCCTCGGCGGGGGTGTAGAGCGGGCTGACCTCGGCGCTACCGGGATCGCGGATGCCCGCCACCATCGCCCCGCAGGCGCGCAGGGTGCCGATCTTGAGCATCAGGTCATGCGGCTCGACCGCAGCGATCGCAGGATCGGCCAGCGTCAGATCGAGCCAGGGGGCAAACAGCGCCAGCTTGCCCGGCACGGGGCCACCGCTGCGCACCAGTCTGAGCGCCAGCGCGAGCGCCATATGCGCGCCAGCGCTATCACCGTTGAGGATGATGCGCGCCGGATCGTGGCGCGCCGCCAGTTCGGCATAAACCGTATCGGCGAGCGCATCCTGCTTCGCATGGGGCGCTTCGGGCACCACATCATAGAGCGGCGCGGTGACGCTGATCCCACAGGCTTCGATCATCGCGGCCACCAGCGGCCAGTGGACGGTAAACATCGGCTGCACGAACCCGCCGCCGTGGAAATAGAGCATATGCCACGGTGCAGGCCCGGATTTGGGGTGCAGCGTTACCACGCGTTGCCCGTGCACCTCCCGCTCCTCGACCATGAAGCGCTTGCGGAAACCGCCCGGCATCGGCGCATCTTCGGGCAGCGGGCGGCCGGTCATGCGGGCGTGAAAGCCCGCCTCGTCATGCGGGAACACCGGGGTGCGCTTGGCCATCAGCCACTTGACGCCGCGCAGCAGCAGGCTTGGCGCGGGGCTGCGCAGTTCGGCGGAGTTATCGGTCAGCATGGTCTCTCCCTTTGCAGGCCAGACTGCCGTGCAGCTGCTCCAAGTCAAGCGCGTGCCGCAAGTCATTGCCCCGTCATGCCCGCATCGCTATATGCCCATTATGTCCAGTATCCGTCCGTGGCGCACGATCGAACGGCGCAAATGTCGCCAGATCATGGTGGGGAATGTCCCCGTAGGCGGTGATGCTCCCATCACCGTGCAGACCATGACCAACACCCCCACCGAAGACGTGAAGGCGACGCTCGACCAGATCCGGCGCTGCGAGGAAGTGGGCGCGGACATTATCCGCGTGTCCTGCCCGACCGAGGAATCGACCCGCGATTTCAAGAAGATCACTCGCGGCGCACGCATTCCCATCGTCGCGGACATCCATTTCCATTACAAGCGCGCGCTGGAAGCGGCCGATGCGGGCGCGGCGTGCCTGCGCATCAATCCGGGCAATATCGGCTCGGCGAGCCGTGTCGCCGAAGTGGTGCGCGCCGCCAAGGCCAATGGCTGCGCGATCCGCATCGGGGTCAACGCCGGCAGCCTCGAAAAGGACCTGCTCGAAAAATATGGCGAACCCTGCCCCGAGGCGTTGATCGAAAGCGCGCTGGATCACATCAAGCTGCTGCAGGATCACGATTTCCACGAATTCAAGGTGGCGGTGAAGGCCTCCGACGTGTTCCTCGCGGTCGCCGCCTATCACGGCCTTGCCGAAACGGTCGATTGCCCGCTGCACCTCGGCATTACCGAGGCGGGCGGGCTGATCGGCGGCACGGTGAAGTCGAGCATCGGCATGGGCTCGCTCTTGTGGGCGGGCATCGGTGACACCATCCGCGTGTCGCTCTCCGCCGAGCCCGAGGAAGAGATCAAGGTCGGTTACCACATGCTCAAGGCTCTGGGCCTCCGCACCCGCGGGGTCCGCGTGGTGTCTTGCCCGTCGTGCTCGCGGCAGGGGTTCGATGTGATCCGCACGGTCGAAACGCTCGAAAAGCGGCTCGAACACATCAAGACCCCGATGAGCCTGTCGGTGCTGGGCTGTGTCGTCAACGGCCCGGGCGAAGCGCGCGAGACCGATATCGGCCTGACCGGCGGCGGCAATGGCAAGCACATGGTCTACCTCTCCGGTATGAAGGCCCATGCGATCGATGACGAGGCGATGCTCGATCACATCGTCCGGCTGGTCGAGGAAAAGGCCGCCGCGATCGACGCGGGCGAGGCGACCGCCTTCGATCCCCACGCCCAGCCGGCAGAAGCCGCCGAGTGATCCGCGCAAGCATTGCCGCAAGTCTGGCGCTGGTGCTGGGCGCCTGCGCCACCACGTCACCCGCCGCTCCGGCCCACCCCGAAGCGCGCTCCTACGCCGAATCCGCCAATGCCATGGGCGACGTCGACGCGGCGCTGGCCCGCGCTGGTGCGAACGGCAAGCGGGTGCTCCTGGTGCTCGGCGCCAACTGGTGCCACGATAGCCGGGCGCTCGCCGGATGGCTTGAGACCCCGCGCTTCGCCGCCTTGACCGCCGAGCGCTACGAGGTCGTCTTCGTCAATGTCGGGATGCCGCAGACCGGCGACGGGCATAATCTCGACGTCGCGCGCCGCTTCGGGCTGGCCGAAGTGCCCGGCACGCCCGCGCTGCTGGTGCTCACCGCTGAGGGCAGCGCGGTAAATCTCGACACCGCCGCCAGCTGGCGCAACGCAGGCACCCGCAGCGAGGATGCGATTCTGGCCGAACTCACCGTGCTGGCCGAGGCGCCGCTTCCGACCGCGGCATGATCGAAGCCCTGCTGCTCGCGCTGGCACTGGCGATGGACGCCTTCGCCGTTGCACTCACCCAGGGCGCGCGATTCCGGCCCGGCAATCGCGGCGGGCTGGCGATTGCCGCAACCTTCGGGCTGTTTCAGGGCGTGATGCCGCTGATTGGCTGGGCAATCGGCGCCTTTGCACTGGCTTACGTCGCAGCTGTCGATCACTGGATCGCCTTCGGACTGCTGACCTTTCTCGGCGTGCGGATGCTCGGCGGTCATGTCGGCGAGGAGGAAGCCACCCATGCCCTCACCGGCAAGGCGCTGATGGTGGCAGGGGTTGCGACCAGTATCGATGCGCTCGCCGCCGGGATCACCCTGCCGACGCTCGATGTCGCTCCGCTGGTTGCCGCCGCGCTGATCGGCGGCGTGACCTTCGCGATGAGCGGCGCGGGCGTGTGGCTGGGGCGCATCGCCGGCGACCGCTTCGGCACATGGGCCGAGCGTGCGGGCGGCGTGATCCTGATCGCGCTGGGGTGCAAGATTCTGGCCGAGCACACCGGCTGGCTGTGAGTCTGTCCTACAGGGCGTGAAGCTGGCATGACCTTGCGCATGATCATCATATCGCCCCTCCCCCTCCCCGCTTGCGCTGCAAGCGTCGCGCGAGCCGGGTTTTCTGTTTCTGGACAGTGTCTCATGTGTCTCCAACAGACAGGAACGCGGGTGGAAAGCTGAATGCTGCACGTCGTCCACCACGCCGATTACATGGTCTCTCGTCCGGAGCGCGGCACCTTCCGATTCGACAAGTACTACCTGGTGATGGAAGAGCTGCGCGCGTCCGGCGCGGCGATCACCGAACACGCGCCCGCGCCCATGCCGCGCGAATGGCTCGAAGCGGTGCATTGCCCCGAATATGTCGATCAGGTGCTGCGCGCCGAAGTGCCGCGCGACAAGGAACGCCGCATCGGTTTTCCCGTCACCCCCGCCATCACCAACCGCGTGCGCCACACCAATGGCGGCACCTGGCTTGCCGCGCAGCTCGCCCGCCAGCATGGCTACGCCGCCAATTCCGCTGCGGGCAGCCACCATGCGCTGCACGATACCGGCGCGGGCTACTGCGTGTTCAACGATCTCGCCGTCACCGCCAACCGCCTGATCGCGGAACAACACGCAGGCCGAGTGCTGATCGTCGATTGCGACGTGCATCAGGGCGACGGCACCGCCAGCCTTACCGCGGGCCGCGCCGACATCTTCACGCTCTCGCTCCACGCCGAGAAGAACTTCCCGGTGCGAAAGGCGCGTTCCAGCCGCGATGTCGCCCTGCCCGACGGGGTGGACGATGATGGCTATATGGAGGCCCTCACCCGCCACCTTCCGCAAGTGCTCGGCGAATACGCGCCCGATTTCGTGCTCTATCAGGCGGGCGTCGATCCGCATGTCGACGACAAGCTCGGGCGGCTCGCCTTGAGCGATGCGGGGCTGGAAGCGCGCGACCGGTTCGTGGTGCGCGAGGCACGCCGCCTTGGCCTTCCCATCGCCTCGGCGCTGGGCGGCGGATATGGCGATGATGCGCGCGCCGTCGCGGCCCGCCATGCGGCCTCGATGCTGGCTATGGCGGCAGAAAATGCACGCGCGGAGCCGCGTGCTTGATGCTATCCCATACGGGCAGCACGCGGGGGACAGCATGACCGACCACACAACCGATTACCTCATCATCGGCGCGGGCGCGGTGGGCCTCGCCTTTGCCGATACGCTGCTCGACGAAGACCCCGATTGCCACATCACCTTCGTCGACAAGCACGCCAAACCCGGCGGGCACTGGAACGACGCCTATTCCTTCGTCGCGCTGCACCAGCCCTCGGCCTTTTACGGCGTCAATTCGATGGCCTTTGAAGGCGAGCAGATCGACACCCACGGCCCCAATCAGGGGCTCTACGCGCTCGCCAGCGGGACCGAGGTTTCGGCTTATTTCGAAAAGGTGATGAACCTGCGGCTGCTGCCGAGCGGGCGGGTCGCCTATCACCGGCTGAGCGAATTCAAGGGCCGTGACGAGAGCGGCACCGCGCGGATTGCGGGCGTGTTGTCGGGTGCGGAACAGACCATCGCAGTGCGCCGCAAGCTGGTCGATGCGACCTTCTACCAGACCTCGGTGCCCAGCACCCACAAGCGCGCCTTTACTGTTGCAGACGGCGTGCGCGTCGCCGCGCCGGGCGAGCTGCCCGAACTCTGGAAAGCCCCCGCCAGCATTCCCCGACATTTCGTCATCCTCGGCGGCGGCAAGACCGCGATGGATGCCGGCGTGTGGTTGATCGAGGGCGGGGTTGATCCGGCGCGCATCAGCTGGGTGCGCCCGCGCGACAGCTGGCTCAGCAACCGCAAGTTCATCCAGCCGGGCGAGGACTTCATCGAAGCGACCATCGCCAACCAGATCGCCCATCTGGAAGCCTTCCGGCAGTCGCAATCGGGCGAGGAGGTGTTCGAAGCGCTCGAACGCGGCGGCCATATGCTGCGGATCGATCCCGAGGTGACGCCCGAGATGTATCACTATGCGGTGATCTCCGAAGGCGAGATCGCGCTGCTGCGCCAGATCACGCAGGTCATCCGCAAGGGGCGGGTGACAGGGATTGCGCCGGGCGCGCTGCATTTCGGCGATGCGGTCCATAAGGTGCCCGAAAGCACGCTGTTCATCGATTGCACCGCGCGCGCCGTGCCCTTCACCGCCGAGGCGAACAGCGGCCCGCAGTTCCGCGGCGACACCATCGTGCTTCAGCCCGTCCACGTCCCGCTGGTGACCTTCAGCGCCGCGCTCACCGCCTTCCTCGAAGTGCATTATCCCGATGATGCGACCAGGAACCAGCTCGCCCGCAGCGGCGCGCTGACCGATACGCCCGCAACCTTCCCCTATGCCTTCATGATGAACCTGATGAACCGCGGGACTTGGTCGCAGACCCCTGAAATTGCCGCCTGGCTGGCCAAGTCGCGGCTCGATCCGACCGGGCCGACAGTGGCGCGGATGATCGCGGCGGGCGATCCGCGATTGGCGGTGCTGGGCGGGTTCCGGACGGCCGTGATGGAGGCCATGCCCGACGTCATCCGGCTCGGCATGGCGGCCAAGGCGCTGCACGAAGCGGGGGCTCGTCCCACGAATTGACGCAGAACTGCGACGAAATGCGCGAATAGGGCATTTGCGTTATTGGGAACGAAAGCCTTGGCGTCTAAGTTACGAAGGCATGAAACGTCGCGACCTTTTGAAGGGCTCTCTGATAGCCGGAGCGGCATTGACGCTCCCGGGACGGCTCGCTGCGTCCGTCGCGGCATCGGTTGCTCCGGGCACCCCGCGCGACCGCATCCTGTTCGACATCGCCAAGCGCGAGCTGGTGCGGGCGGGCAATGCGATCTGGAAGCACGACATTGTCGGCATCGCCGATTACGGCCTCCACTCGGCCCGCCCACGCTTCCACTTCGTCAATCTCGACCGCGGCGACGTGCAGTCCTATCACGTCAGCCACGGCATGGGTTCAGACCCGCAGCACGACGGCTGGCTCAAGCAGTTCTCGAACACTGAAGGCTCGAACGCGACCAGCCGCGGGGCCTATGTCACGTGGGAATGGTATCAGGGCCGCTATGGCACTTCGGTGCGGCTTGGCGGGCTTGACCAGAGCAACGAGGCGGCGCTGCGCCGCTACATCGTGATGCACCGCGCCGATTACGCCGAATCCTCGCATCTCGAACGCTATGGCCGCTTGGGCCGCTCCAACGGCTGCTTCGCGATGGGCGAGGAACAGTTCCGGATCGCGCTGATGCACCTGTCGGGCGGGCGCCTGCTGTTCGCAGACAGCCTTGGCCTTGAAGAAGACGGCTCGATCCAGCCGCTCCCCGACATGGCGATGATCGACCGCCAGCCGCTCGACGCGCTCGGCCGCCCGGTCAGCAGCGCGTATTGAGCGGCGCGCCTCCCGCCTAGCTATCCTGCAGATCGTCCTCGATCACGATCACCTCGTCATCCACCACATTGCTGCGGTTACGCACGCGCGGCTTGTCGAGGCTCGCGAGCACCGGCGTGTCGCGGCCGTAGATGTCCGCGAAGGTCGCCATCTCGCCGTTGATGTCGGATGCCATGGTGAAATAGGTGATGTAGGCCGGAACCTGCTTTTGCAGCGGCAACTTGGTGTATTTGCCCGAGGTCGAGATCGCCAGCGCCTCTTCCTTGGTCGCGCCCTTGCCGAGGATCGCCATGGTGATCGCCAGCTCCAGCGCCCGCTCGGTCCGCACGCAGCCGTGGCTGAGCGCACGCTGATCATTCGCGAACAGGTGGCGCGAGGGCGTGTCGTGGAAGAAGATCGCGTGCTCGTTGGGCATTTCGAGTTTCATCTGGCCTAGCGAGTTGCCCGGCCCCGGCTGCTGCACGACGGTAATCATGCCATTGGCGCTGCGGGTGGCGACATAGCCGTTGCGCTTCGCCCAGGCCGGATTGCCGAGCGCGCGCGGCCCCAGACCCTCGCCCTTCACGATCGACTGCGGCACCGTCCAGGTCGGGTTGAACACCACGCCTTCGACCATCTCGGCCAGCTGCGGGGTCGCCGTGCGCCCTGGCTTGCCGACGATTGTGCGATAGGTGCTGATGATCTTGTCCTTGACCGTCAGGCGCAGCTGAAACTCGGGCACATTGGTGATGAGATATTGCGGGCCGAGATCGCGCGCGAGCCAGCGCCAGCGGTCCATATTGGCGCGGATCAGCTTGCTCTTGGCCGCGGCGCTGGCCGGGGTCTTGGCGAGTTCGGCCTTCAGGCGCGCATAATCGGGGTGGGTCGGCGCGAGCTTAACCAGCGTGCCGGCGATATCGCCGCTCTTGACCGCCTCGGCCAGCAGGTCGCCGGTGCGCAGGGTGTCGCGGTCGGGATCGACCACGAACCACTGCGTGCGCGCGTCCATCGGCGTGCGCCCGTCGCGTAGATCCTCGACCAGCCACACGAAGCTCTGCGATGCCATAGCATCGAGCCCGGCCGAGGCTCCGCCACCAATCGCGACCTTGAGCGGCCCGAGATCATAATCCATGGGATCGAGGCCTTCGCTGCCGATCGCTTCGATCGCAGCGACCAGTTTGGTGGCATTGGCAACCGTCCACGGCTGCACCAGCGGCGCGGGCTTTTCCATGCCCTCCTGCACCACCGGCTGCGATACGGTCTGCGGGAAGGCGGATTTGAAGGCCTCGCTGCTGGTAGGCGCGGGCGGCGGTGTGGGCGTCGGCGTCTGCGTCGGCGTCGGTGTGGGCGTCGGCGTCGGCGTCGGCGTCGGCGTCGGCGAGGGAACCTTGGCCGGCTGCGGGCCGCCCTGCTGTTGGCCGCCGGGGATCATGGCGCCGCGGCTCGCCGGTGTCTGCGCGGCCTTCGCGTGGGCGAGCGCCGTGCCCGCCAGCAGCGCGGCGGCCGCAATGCCGCATGCGAATTTGCCCGTGAAGCGCGTCATAGAAATCCGTTCCAACCCCGCCGGCCGCCCTGTGCAGCCCATAATGTCGGAATCCACCATACCCGCGTCGGGGCCGGTCTATCAACCGCCTTGGATTGCGCAGAGGTGAATAAGGCAAAACGGCCGTTTGCGCGGCAAGTCGCGCGTGACCTTGCGCGGGCTTGCGCCTATGCGCGCTGCGCATGCCGGCCCGCGCCCATCCCCTGCTGCCCTTTGCTGCCGCGCTCGCGGGCGTGGGGTTCCTGTCGCTGATGGACGCCTTCATGAAAGAGGCCGCGCTCTTGATCGGCGCCTACACCGCGACGGTGCTGCGCGCCGGGGTCGGCACCGCGCTGATCGCGCCGGTCTGGCTGGCGCGCGGCCCCGCAATGCCGACCCGCGCGGTTTGGAAACTGCATCTGACCCGCGGAGTGGTGTCAGCCTTTATGGCGCTGACCTTCTTCTTTGCGCTGACCCGGTTACCGCTGGCCGAGGCGATTGCCCTCAGTTTCATCGCCCCGCTGATCGCGCTCTATCTCGCCAGCGTGCTGCTGGGCGAGACCATCAGCCGCGCGGCGATCGGGGCCAGTCTGCTCGGCTTTGCGGGCACGCTGGTGATTGTCGGCGGGCGGATCGGGCAAGGCCAGTTCGATGAGGGTGCGGCGCTGGGCGTCGCCTCGCTGTTCGTGTCGGCGCTGCTTTATGCCTATAATTTCATCGTCATCCGGCGGCAGGCGCAGGTGGCGGGGCCCATCGAGATCACCACCTTTCACAGCGGGATCGGCGGGCTGGTGCTGCTGACCCTTGCCCCGTTCCTGTGGCAAACGCCCAGCGGCGAGGCGCTGCTGCCGCTGCTGGCGGCAGGCGCGCTGACCGTGGCGGGCTCGCTGTCGATCGCCTGGGCCTATGCCCGCGCCGAGGCGAGCGCGCTGGTGGCGACCGAGTATTCGGGTTTCGTCTGGGCGGCGGGCTTCGGCTGGCTGTTCTTCCGCGAGAATGTGAGCCTGCCGACGCTGGCGGGCACCGCGCTGATCGTCGCCGGGTGCTGGCTGGCCGCCCGCAGCCCCGCGCAAGGCGGCGAAAAGGTGCACGCCTAGCGGCTTTCCCGAGGGGAACCCCCCTTGACCTCGCGCGCGAGTCAGCGCAGGTGCGCACCCGAAACCTGCGCCTTTGGGATCGGGGTGCGGGGACAATCGCAACAGGATGGAGACGCCCCGATGACCGCAATCGGCCAGGATACGCTCGCAACGCGCCAGACCCTCAATGTAGGCGGCAAGGAATATGCCTATTACTCGCTGGCCAAGGCCGCTGAGCAACTGGGCGATGTCGCGCGGCTGCCGATTTCGCTGAAGGTGCTGCTGGAAAACCTGCTGCGCTTTGAAGACGGCGGGTTCACCGTCGGGCGCGAGCATATCCAGGCGCTGGTCGACTGGCAGGACAATCCCACGACCGGCGAGGAAATCCAGTACCGTCCGGCGCGCGTGCTGCTGCAGGATTTCACCGGCGTGCCCTGCGTGGTCGATCTCGCCGCGATGCGCGATGCGATCAAGAAGCTGGGCGGGGACACCGCCAAGATCAACCCGCTGGTGCCGGTCAACCTTGTGATTGACCACTCGGTGATGGTCGACGAATTCGGTCACCCCAAGGCGATGGAAGCCAACATGGCGCTCGAATACGAGCGCAATGCCGAACGCTATGACTTCCTCAAGTGGGGTTCGAAGAGCTTCCAGAACTTCACCGCGGTGCCGCCGGGCACCGGCATCTGCCACCAGGTCAACCTTGAACACCTCGCGCAGGCCGTGTGGTCATCCGAAGGCCCCGACGGCGTGATGGTCGCCTATCCCGATACCTGCGTGGGCACCGACAGCCACACAACCATGATCAACGGTCTGGGTGTGCTGGGCTGGGGCGTCGGCGGGATCGAGGCGGAAGCCGCGATGCTCGGCCAGCCGGTCTCGATGCTGATCCCCGAAGTGGTAGGCTTCTGTCTCGAAGGCGCGATGGCCGAGGGCGTGACCGCGACCGACCTCGTGCTGACCTGCGTCCAGATGCTGCGCAACGTGGGCGTGGTGGGGCGTTTCGTGGAATTCTACGGCCCGGGCGTCGCCAACCTCACGCTCGCTGACCGCGCGACGATCGCCAACATGGCGCCCGAATATGGCGCGACCTGCGGCTTCTTCGGCATCGATGACAAGACCATTGAATACCTGCGCCTGACCGGCCGCAGCGAAGAAAACATCGCGCTCGTCGAAGCCTATGCCAAGGCGCAAGGCATGTGGTTCGATCCCGCCAACGTGCCGGTGTTCACCAAGACGCTGAGCCTCGATATGGCCACGGTTGTCCCCAGCCTCGCCGGGCCGAAGCGTCCGCAGGACAAGGTGATCCTGCAAGAGGTGGACGACCTGTTCAACGCCGACCTTTCCAAGGTCTACGGCAAGGCTGCCGCTGCGCGCGTTGGTGTCGAAGGCGCTGCCCACGACATCGGCGATGGCGACGTGGTGATCGCCGCGATCACCAGCTGCACCAACACCTCGAACCCCGATGTGCTGATCGCTGCCGGCCTCGTCGCCAAGAAGGCCAACGAGCGGGGCCTCAAGCCCAAGCCGTGGGTCAAGACCTCGCTCGCGCCGGGCTCGCAGGTGGTCACCGACTACCTCGTGAAGTCGGGCCTGCAGGAGCATCTCGATGCGGTCGGTTTCGACCTCGTCGGCTATGGCTGCACCACCTGCATCGGCAACTCGGGCCCGCTCGCCGCGCCGATCTCGGCCGCGATCAACGGCAATGACATCGTCGCGGCCTCGGTGCTGTCGGGCAACCGCAACTTCGAAGGCCGCGTCTCGCCCGATGTGCGCGCCAACTTCCTCGCCTCGCCGCCGCTGGTGGTCGCCTACGCGCTGAAGGGCACCGTCACCGAGGACATCACCACCACCCCGATCGGGCAGGACCAGAACGGCAATGACGTGATGCTCGCCGATCTATGGCCGACCAACGCCGAGATCGCCGCCAACCGCGCCGCCAATATCGATCGTTCGATGTTCGTCAGCCGCTATGCCAATGTCTATGATGGCGACGAGCACTGGCAGGCGATCACGGTCGAACCGTCCGACACCTACCAGTGGCGCGCGGGCAGCACCTATGTCGCAAACCCGCCCTATTTCGAGGGCATGACCATGACCCCGGCCCCGGTCACCGACATCATCGATGCTAAACCGTTGGCGATCCTTGGCGATTCGGTCACCACCGACCACATCTCGCCGGCCGGCTCGATCAAGGAAGACAGCCCCGGCGGCAAGTTCCTGATGAGCAATCAGGTCGCCAAGAAGGACTTCAACTCCTACGGCTCGCGCCGCGGCCACCACGAGGTGATGATGCGCGGCACCTTCGCCAATATCCGCATCAAGAACGAGATGGTCCCCGGCGTCGAAGGCGGCTTCTCGACCTACGCGGGCGAGACCATGGCGATCTACGACGCCGCGATGCGCCACAAGGGCGACGGCACCCCGCTGGTGGTGATCGGCGGCAAGGAATACGGCACCGGCTCCTCGCGCGACTGGGCGGCCAAGGGCACGATCCTGCTGGGCGTGCGGATGGTGATCGTCGAAAGCTTCGAGCGCATCCACCGTTCGAACCTTGTCGGCATGGGCGTGCTGCCGCTGCAGTTCAAGGAGGGCGACACCCGCGCCACGCTCGGCCTGTCGGCGGACGATACCTTCTCGATCCGCGGCTTGGCCGACCTTGTGCCGGGGCAAGACGTCACTGTCGAAGTCACCCGCGCCGACGGCAGCAGCTTCAGCTTCACCGCGCTGTGCCGCATAGATACCGCAAATGAAATGGAATATTACCGCCACGGCGGGATCCTTCATTACGTCCTGCGCAAACTTGCGGCATAAGAAGTGGCATGACGTCGTCCCGCCTGATCTTGCTCCTCTCCCCTGCGCTGCTGCTGGCAGCATGCGGGGATGCGCAGGATACAGGCGGTAGCCGCGCGGCGCCTTCGGCCCCGATGGGCTTCGAACTGGCCATGGCGG
>Ga0164293_10004468_pt1 | contig 11966 bp, 18 predicted proteins | sample GEODES118metaG_FD_111487 | JGI IMG/M metagenome (GOLD analysis project Ga0164293, IMG submission 111487) | Eutrophic lake water microbial communities from Lake Mendota, Wisconsin, USA - GEODES118 metaG | ecosystem: Environmental > Aquatic > Freshwater > Lake | place: USA: Lake Mendota... | reverse complement strand
CTATACTACCCAAAGCTCCTTGGAGTGAATTTCTTGCTGATAAAAAAAATCCAGAATCCCCTATTCGTTTAAAAACTGCAAAACTTCGTGCTTTTTATTCTCAAGGTCTTGTTCTTCCGCTTTCTGTTCTGCCAGAAAATGTTCAAGGCTGGCATGAAGGCGCTGATGTTAGTGGCGCACTTGGTATTAAAAAGTACGAAAAAGAAATCCCCGCTCAATTATCCGGTGAAGTATTGGGTGGATTTCCAACCTATCTTTGCGCCCAAACTGATGAAGATAATGGACTTTCAAATCCAGAATTAATGGATGAGGTTCTCAAAAGCAAATGGATTACTGTTACCGAAAAGCTTGATGGTAGTTCCTGCACTATCATTATACAAGATCGTGAAATCAAATATGTTTGCAGTCGCCGTCTGGCTTTAAAAGAAACCGAAGAAAATAGTTTTTGGAAAGCCGCTCGTAAACTTGATTTGAGCAAGTGTGTTCGTGGCCGCTATGTTATTCAAGGCGAGTTGATGGGGCCAGGAATTCAAGGCAATCAACTCAAGCTGATCGAACCAGAACTTTATGTGTTTCAAATAAGCTATGAAAATGCTTTTTACCCTTATATTGAAATGGTTTTTGAATGCCGTAATACTTTTGGCTGTAAATATGTGCGACACGTTGAGAATTTTGATACTACCGAAACTAAAATTACTGCTGATTATCTTCAAGATTTGGCTGACAAACAGATTTTACCAAGTGGTGAGCCAGCCGAAGGTATCGTTGTGCGCCCATTGGAATATCATAGTGCTGGCAATGGTCGCCCATTGAGTTTTAAAATCATTAATAGAAATTATAAAGATTAATATGACCGCCGAAAAACAAAAAAATAAAAAAGTAAAAGATTACATTCCTTATTCTGTTTGGATGAAAGATGTGATTGAAAAGATTGACCAGTTGACCGATGAGTGCCTCGACAGGTTCTATGATAATCGCAAAACAAATGAAGAAATTTTAAAAATGCTATCAAAGCTCAAGGAGTTGGTAAAGAAAAAATATAAAGAATGAGCGGTTTGATCTACACAGTAACAGCAGTTCCAGAGCGCGGCCATTGTCGCTGTGTAGGCTATTTCTATTCATATCAAGACGCATTAAATCAAATAAATAAGTATGGTATCAATGGATTAGATGAAGGTGGGCTATTTAAATATTTAGTCATAGAGAAATTTGAATCTGGCATTTATGCGATGAGTTTCGGGGCTGAAACTTGGTTTGTAGCCGATCACGATACCAATTCTTGGGTTGAATTGGAAGACAAGCCCGAACAATTTAAGGGAACAATTAATTACGGAATGGGATAAACTATGGCAAAATACGATAATTTTATAATGACAAGAGAGTTTCTCAATGAGAATGAGAGTGCCGTCTTTGTTTTTGGTGACAATCTTGTTCATAAGGGTTATGGAGGCGCGGCCATTTTGCGTGACCACCCTCAAGCCTATGGATTTATTACTAAAAAATATCCAAGCAATGATAGTGATTCTTTTTATGGCGTTCACGAATACCGAGATGTCTTCAAGCGCGAACTCATGTATCTTGAGAATGATATTAAAAAGGATAAAAATAAAACATTCTACGTTTCACAGCTTGGTGGTGGGTTGGCTAATCGTTACAAGATATGGGAGCTTGTAATTAAAAGTGGCCTTGAATATAACTTGAGTAAGTATGAAAATGTAGTATTCTTGTGGGATGAATAAAGTATTAACAGTTGATTTTGATGATACGCTTGCCGCAACAGTTTTTACTGCTTGGGACGGAACTTCATTGAGTCCTATTCTTCGTGTTATTAACTTTGTCAAATCTAAAATTGATGAAGGTTATGAAGTTCATATCGTAACATTCCGTAATCATTCAAACAAACAAGAAGTTCTCAATTTTTGTAAAGGCCATGGGATTAAAATTAAAAGCGTGGTATGCACAGAAGGAAAGACAAAAACAGAATTTATTAAAAAGTTAAATAGTTCACTACATATTGATGATCATGTAGAGACTTGCACCTTACTGACTATGGCTGGAATTGAAGTATTGCTCGTAGATCATGGGCAAGATGAGAACAATACTACAGCGCGGTTCTTTAATAAAATTTAATTTTTAATACTATATGAGTCCAGAAAAGAAACAGGAATATCTTGACTATCTTGCCATGCTACATGACGATATTGAGCGCACCAAGCAAATGAGCCATATTGATGATAGAGAGAAAGAAATTGAGATAGATAGTATAAACAAAATAATCGATAGGTTAAAAGAGATTTTAAACGAATCTCAATAGACTTTTTTTATCCATTTGATCAGTTGTTTTTTGTCGCGCTTTAAATAAACAAACTTGTAGTGACCAAATAATCGGCGCATACCTTGGGCGTCCCATTCGCGTTTGGCCCACCATTCAACCCAATTTTCGATGATAAAAGACTTCATAGGAGGATAAGTTATGCTCTTATGAAATAATCTCCAAATACCATTACGAATACAATATGCGTGACCAAGTTCATGAAACACAGCCGATGCCATGACTGCACATGAACGATTTTTATTTATAAATATAACCTTGCCATCATGTGAACACTCACCATCAAGCCCTGGCAATTTAACAAAACGAACCCTCACCCTGTATTCCTTACAGACTTCCCTCAGTAACTTCATTGTGGCGTCCCTTCTCATATCCTTATATATTACAATGGTTATTCACAGTAACAAAAAGAATTATTATTTTTTTAAATAATCTTTCTATTGCTTACTGAACACCCCCTATAGTATATAAAAGAGGGTTTTATATGGTTAAGAACGGCTTTCTTTTATTTACGCCCCACTCTTACCCACACCTCCCCACAACAACACACCCTAAACCACCTAAACCACCACCCACATAACACCACTTTACTCTGTTAATAGATCTTTTCTATACGCTAATAACATAGATAGAAATAAGGAATAAGGAATAATTAAAATGAATTAAATATAATGATTAGAGGATTCCTTTTTATAAATAATAAAATAACAGTGTAATTATTTTAATCAATAAATATATTTTCCCCTGTCTTCTATTACTACTACCACAATCTATAACCGAAATCAAGACCAGAAAATAATAAAAACTAATTAAAACTAATTAAAATTATACCAGCTATAATTAAAATGAATTAAAATTATAGGTGGGTATTTTTACTATGTTATACTAGTATATATGCGAAATGCAAAAGCGGAAATAATGAAAATTTTTACTATTAAATGTAATTTATAGCTATGAACGTTGATTGTGTTCTTACAAATACCACGAAGGGGCCAAAAGAGCTTGTTAATACAACACAACAAGATTGCATGAGCGATTTTACATGCGAATATGTTGATACTGGATGGCAGACTAATGTGAGTTGTCCAGGCAAAATGAATGTGTATCACTATCAACAGCTAATTACTTATAGTTGGAGCTGCACAATGTATTCAGACGGGTGTGTTTATACTTATACATACGATGAAACCGAGACTATTAATTGGTCAGAAAATGGTTATTGTACTATGGAAAATGGCAGAAGTTGTTGTCCCGATTACTCGTTGCCAATTGGAGGCCCACCTGGATGGCCACCGCCTGGTTGGTCTCAGCCAGTTATTGTTGGGCCTGATGAACCGAATCCATTTCGATAATAGATTCCTATATTAGGGAATAACAAGATCGGAAATAAAGGAACGAGATCCTGCTAAATAAGCAATAATCTATAATAATAAATAAAAATTAATTATTATTAAAATTTATCCGAGAAATGTAATTTGTAATGGAATTGGTTGCGCTACTGCCCCTGGTATATACCATCCTTCAGCTGGAATAATATCACCATTATTTGGTTGTGATACTTCAGCAACTATTTCATAAGTTGATAGTGATTCCATTTGCCAAACTGCTTGAGTACCACCAAGCCCGCTATTCCACCAAAAATAGTATTGTCCATCATCACGAATAAAATAATAACCAAGATCAATATCATAACCTTTTGTGTAAGTACCATTTAATAATGAATAATTACTTACTTGCACAACCTCTGTTGTAGCAAGGGTAATATTTGGCAATCCAACTATTGGAAGCGGCGCATAGACTGGTCCAGTATATGGTATAACAAACACTCGGCTTCTTTTCGTAATTGCTGTAAATTCCATATCAGTTCTATCCAGCTGGCGGTCAATCACGCGATCAATTTGGTTATCAACATTAAAAATTGTATTCATTAATAATTATTACACATTTTAGATAAATAAATAGTGTGTTTTGTTTACAGAATAAAAATTAATTTAAAATAATAATGCCACGAATTTGTGAGAACGGATTATCAAAATAAGCGAACAAGAATTTGCGAAATAATCCGGGCTAAATAAATAATATTTGACATATGTATTAATACTGTTATAATAGGCTCTTATGAATAAATACGTTGTAAAAGTGAGCAGCATTTTCTCAAATATCATCGAAGTAGAGGCTGAAAACGAAGATATGGCCAGGGTAAAAGCACAAGAATTTCTTGAAAATAGGACTGAAGACGAGCAAAATAAAGATGCTATTCGTCACTATTATGAATCAACTTTTCCTGCAGAGCATTGGCCAGTCATTACTCAAGAAAAATATGACGAACTAAAAGCTGAGATTGCAAAGAGTATTGAAGGTGGTAATGTGGGCGAAGAAGAGGGATCCAATATTATTACTCCAGATAATTTTAAATAACTTTTATTATTTGTGAACTATAATTTGCGAAATAAGCGAATGTAAATAAGCTAAATATACTAAGCGAAATATAGGAATCCAAATAAGCGAAATATACAACGCCAAATAATTGATAATTAGATATCGATCTGTACGGTATTTATATATATAAATACTTGCCTTGACACTTTTGGCAAATATAGGTAGACTATTGGAATGCATCGTATTGGATATTGCTGTATCAATCTAACGATTGGCGAAAAGTTCAGGACAATGACGCTCGCGTGGGCGAATCGTAACAAGCGCGAGGATGTTGAGGCCAAGTGGCGCGAGATAGTCGAACACAATTTCACGTTGCTTTATAAAATAATCAATTGGAACATTCAAAATAATATATGGCTGTATCGTATTAGTAGCGATCTTGTTCCTTTTGCTGATCATGAAGAGTGGGGATATCTTTGGGAAGATTGGCGTAATAACATTAAAAATTATGGTGTGCTTGGTCCTGTGCGTAAGATGGTTCAAGAATATCTTGAGCGTCGTGGGCGTTTCACAATACACCCTGGGCAATTCGTTAGCATTGGATCTGCGAATGAAGATACGCGAAATAATTCAATCAAGAATCTTGAATACCATGGTCAGCTGCTTGATCTTATTGGATTACCACAAAATTATTCTTGTCCGATTAACATACACTTGAGTAATGGCAAGAGTGCAGAAAAAATAGTAGATGATGTATATAATTCTTTATCCCGACTTTCTCCAAGTGTAATTAATAGATTAGTCTTTGAGAACGAGCAGGCGAATTATTGGACGCCAAAAAATATTAATACGCACTTCCCAAATACGCCAATAACATTTGATTATCATCATTACAACTTGAATCCTGATAAAGATGTATCAGTTCAAGATGCTGTTCAATTAGCTGCTTCGACTTGGCCAAATAATGATCCTGTCCAGCACTATAGCGAGGGTCGTAAGTCAACAACTGATCCAGCGCATAGCGACTATGTGGATGCCATGCCGGTAACTCCATACGATGTAGAGGTCGAAGCTAAAATGAAAGAAAAATCAATTTTGTTATTTATTTCTGGGAAAACTCTTTACGCCACTTGACAAATTCTGCAGGTTGTAGTATATTGGTGGTCTTATGCCTAATGACTGTTACAACTACCTAGAGGCTCCAGACGGAGACGTTTCACTAATCTCGGATTACTTTTCTACCGCAAAGCGCGCTTACAGCTCTTTGCCTGAAGTGTTTCTTGATTTCGAAAAGATCCTTCCCATGCCTCCCGAACTCAAGGGAACCGAAGCGCCTGCAGACAAACCAAACTGGTATGACTGGTGCGTAGAAAACTGGGGAACCAAGTGGAGTTCCTACGATGGTAACGTTACCGAAGACGGAATTTCGTTTAATACGGCATGGGCTCCTCCTGTTCCGGTTATTGCTGCCCTTGCTAAACAAATTAAAAAACCGTTGCGGTTAATGTATGATGAGCCTGGCGTTGATTTCTGTGGAGAAACTTTGTTTAACCCAGACGGAACTTATGAGGACAACTGCTATTCGCCGCGCACCGATGCGCCCGAACATCTAAAAAAAGATCTCATGATTGATGAAGAGGAGGAATGGTCAGATGAAAATATCTGATAAAAAACTAAATTTTGTGATCGATTATGCCCTGTGCTATTTGTTTGCATCATGGGACGATCACATCGAGGCGGATCTCGGCATGAGCTATGAAGAGTTCGTCAAAGTGTTAGGTAAATATCATAACAACAAAATCAAAGTAGAACAATACCCAAATGAATAAGAACGAAATTATTAAACTATTAGATAAGGCTATGGAGATTGCTGGCGAAGCACTCTATCTGGCCGAAGAGTATTCAGGTGGCGAAAGTGAGACCGCCCAAGAATTGTGTAGACAGTTTGAGAAACTTGAAGTAAAATACTGTGATATCCATGCATAGATTCATTTCAATATTAATTATGATTATGTATTCCCTGTTTATGGGAATGTTTCTGATAGGTGAACTAATCGAAAGGAAAAAATAATATGGGATATACACATTACTGGACCTATAATCCAGACAAAATTGAAGACACTGAAGAGTTGCGCGAAAAGTTTCTTGAAGCCTCTAGACAAATTCGCCGTTGCTACTTGTGGATTCGTAATCAACGTAAAGACATTAAAATTCGTGGAGGATTGGGCGCTGGAAAACCTGTCTTCAACGAGACTGAAATCTGGTTTAATGGCAATGACAAGGAAGGTCTGAGTCATGAAACGTTTTCGATTCACTGGTTTAACAGGGGTGGAAGTGGCCGCGACTTTTGCAAGACGGCAAGGAAACCGTATGATTTTTTGGTTTCGTTTGCGTTGCTGACATTCGCTAGCTTTTTCAGTCCAGAAGTTTTTTCTTTCTCCTCTGATGGAGATGAAGAAGACTGGAGTGAGGCGCGGCAATTCTATCGTGAATTCACTGGCTTCGAAGCCCGAAACATGGTATAATATTTTATGAGCAAATACAAACGACTAGTAATAGATCTAGGATATGTTATCCGTTCTGGAGATGACCAAATGGAACAACGCGCAAAGGAATGCTTCTACGAAGATATCATGAACATGGCAAAGTATGATGAGCTTTTCGATGCCATTGATATCGTAGACGCTCCTGATGCCGCAGAGGCGGACATTCCTGAATTCCTTCTGGAGGAGGAAGATCTCTAAACCCATAACTTGACAAACACACCCATACCTACTAACATATGAAACAACCTATAAAAATTACAAATCATGGACACAGAAAACAACAGAGCTTTAAAATGGGGATTTGCATTCGGACTATTTCTTGTATTCGTTGCTAAATTCATTCAATAATATGAAACCCAAAACAAACAAATACTTGGCCCTAATTATAATCGTAACAGGATTACTGTTCATTTATCTGGTTGGATTGTTAGCTAAATAAATATGAAAAAAGACCCTATCGAATACGCAACCGAATCTCTTATACGGTCCATTGACCAAGTTGATGAAATAGAGAGTGCTGTCAAAGATCTTACTGATTCGTATAAATATCACATTGATAAATTGAAAGTATTAATTAAAGAATACTTCTCTGATCTGCAGAGTGATGAATCTCCAATCGGTGCAACGCGTCGTCTCCAAATAAGGAAGGAATTGCTGGAGTTCGCAAACAAATGATCGAAAAAGATAATAGTGGTAAATTTTGTATACTATTAGCTGTATTAATACTTGTAATATTAGCACTAGCTGGTGGTAAATAAACCGTTGACATGAAGAACAAATAAGCTTAATATATAAAAAGTGACAGAGTGGATACTGTTGCTGGGGTTAAAAAAACTCTATTTTTGTTTATTATTGCATATCTAAGCTGGCGATCTCGAAAGGGGTCGCCAGTTTTAGTTTATACAGAAGAAATGGCGGGTAGAGTAGGATTCGAACCCACGGTGAAGTTTCCCCCACTCTCGATTTCAAGTCGAGCGCCTTAGACCAACTCAGCCATCTACCCATATTTGTGAACACCATATTTGCGAAATAGCCACTAGCCAAATAGCAATATGCATCCTCGACGGGATTCGAACCCGTGATAGTTCCGTGAAAGGGAACTGTGATAACCGCTTCACTACGAGGACTTTCCCATTAGATATAATACACCAATATAGACTAATGTCAAGAATAAGATATAAGAAAGTAGACCTATCATAGTATTAATAATAATGAGTTATTATATATTACATTTTTAATCTATTTTATTCGTAAGTTGTTGATTATGAAGGACTTACGCGAGCGCGCCCGCCGCCGCGTTGTAAGTCGTTGATTTTCAAGGGGATACATTTTAATCTAAAAAAAATGCGGGGCGCACCACTCGGCACGCCCCGCACCCACCACTACACCACTAACAATTATACTCCCGCGAGCAGATGGTCGCGGGTCTGAATATAATCCACGCAAGCCTCACGATGCTCTTTGTGACCATCACGATAGGTCTGGAGATTATACTGGTCAATCGCTTGCAACAGGCGCATGGAGTGGGCAAGTTTGGTCGCCTTGACTTCCATAGCATCGAGTTTGGCACTACGTTTGGAACGGACATTCTTTGAAGGAACCCCGATGTGTCCGCAGATGCTTTCGATGCAAGTCTTGATCGTTGCATTGTCTTTCTCCGCAGACAAAGCCAAGACTTCTTCCAAGACACGATGCGTGTTCGGCGCATTGGTCGCGTTGACCAGTTTGCGAACCTCACCGCGCAAGCATTGGTTCTTACCAGCAAACTTCTGATAGATTTCTTCAGCATAAAGAATCTCACCGACATTGGCTTGAGCTTCGACTTCTTTCAACGCATTGGTGAAGAAAGTTTTGAAGTCCATGAGTTTGCTCATCTTGGCTTTGTTAAGCGTAGTGCCACCACCTTTGATACCGACGATGATAGGAGCAACGATACCTTTAGCTTTGGTAAGTTTGGCAAGAGTTTCAATCTTGGCACAGCAAGACATTAGACTTGTCGGGCTGATTTCATGTCCGTCGATCTTACCCATGAACCGCTCAATCTCAACGTAGCAGTATTTCTTCGGGTCGAGCGAGGACAGGTCGAGATCATCTTCCATCCAGTAGTCACTTTTGACCTTGTGATAGGATGAAAGGCTTTTGGCATTGGGATCAATCGAAAACACTTTGCTGGTGTGTTTGCTACGATTGACCATGAGGGCATTGTTGTTCGCACGACGAGTTGCGCGAGGCAGCAACACCTTGGGCAAGGTTGCCATGTCAACGATGTCAGAGTCAACAAGACCAAGAGCGTCCATCTGCTTCTTACGATCAGCAGCATTAAGCGGCTCAAACACGATCACCTTGCCATCATTCTGAAGCATGGGGAAGATGTGATTGACGATCTGCGTCTTGATCTTCTTCGTGTTCTCCACGATGACCATACCTCCGTCGAGGCTAATCAGATGAGTCATGTCCTCATTCTTACTGCCTTTGACAATGTAAGAACCATTCAGATAACCCTTGCGCGGCGTGTAGAGTTTGAATCCACGCGAGTTGCCAAAGTTGATCGTATAATCTTTGATGGCTTTGCCGTTGTAATCGTAACCATTTTTGCCGCGCATAGCGTTACACACAACATAGTAGGGACTATTGAAGTTGTGCATTTCACCAAGCATACGCTTGAACGACCACAGACTTTGTGCGCCTTTGAGTTGCTTGGTAATGTCAGCAACGAGGAAGTCACGAATGACAAGGATGCGCTTTTTGATATTGTCAATGGTGCGATCCGTGTATTGCAAACCTTCACGCGAGGCAGCGATGTCGAGTTCGCCAATCGGAACGTCGAGTTGAATGTCGCAGTTGTTGAGCAGACGCTCAATCGTTGCTTCGGCATCATTGTTCTCATCGAGCTTGAGAGCAGACGAGGAAATGGTGTAGCCGATATTGCCCATGACAGCAACGCAGTTACGACCATAGGAGTTACGATCTGCCTTGAAGATGCGCCAATCCGCGCCACTATAAATGGAGGGCTTTTCTTCGTAAGTGAAGTTGGCAGCACCGCGCACGATAGGCTTGACCTTGAAGAAGGCGAACAAGCTACGAGCAGTCGAGACGAAAGTTTCGCAGTCGGCGGGTTTTACCGGAATCACAATTTCAACACCATTCGCTTCGTTAGTCGGAGCGGATGCGAGTTTAGCGATTTGACCGATCTGCGAGGGATCAATGTAAGCGTTGTAGATAGTCTTGACGCCGTTGTAGTAGCTATTGATGACAAAGTTGTCACCATAGGCAAAAGCGGACTTACTGCCAAGACCTAACTGCCCGATGAGGGAGTTGCTCTTACGCTTCGTTGATTCACCATAGAAAGCATAAATCTCTTGGATGTCAGTTTCGGAAAGGCCGATGCCGTAGTCACGAATCTTGAGTTCCAGAGACAGACGAGAAGGAAGCGTAACCTCAATCGGACGATTGTGACCAGCTTCGGTGTGAGAGTCAACAGCGTTACAGGAATACTCGCGCAAGACTGCAAGAATCTTGTCCGAATACAACTGATTGCGGAGGACGTTGAAGATGTGGGCAAGACCTTCTTGTTTGATGCCGAAAGAAACAGCACCTTGAACACCTTGCGTGACGACATTAGCTTTGGATTGTGTAACGATCATTGTAGTAGTAGGTTGAGTAATCAGAATAGTGGTATTTGAGTGGGATGGCAAGCGATTTTTTTCACAAAATCATAACACGTTGAACGCCAACGACTTACGCGGCGCGGCGGGGCGCGCGATTGCAAGTGCTTGAGTATTAACCACTTACAACAAACAAGACAAGAGCAAAAAGTTGGGGGTGAGGCCCACCACAAGCCCCACCCCCTTTTGTCGCACCACCGACTACCGCTTCCGCATGAAGCGACCCTTGCTATCCCTCACATTATGATAGTTGCAATTTTTATCCGTGCAACCATAATCTTCATCTTCGTAGCCCTCGTCATCGTAGTCCTCATCGTAGGAATTGAACTCCGTGTTGAGAGGTTTCTTATAGACTCCATCGAAGTCTTTGACAACCTCGTAGCGAGCAGTCCGCAACTTCTGGCAGTCGCAATCTTTCGGAACCGACACAACATCGGCAGGATTGATCTTGACGATCACAAGGCGAGAGTCGCCGCCACCAAAAGTGCTGGCATACGCATGGCTACCAGCATGGAAGCCATAGGAGCAACCCACATCGGCATCGTCACAGACAGCGTTGCGGGGCATTTCCAAGACCTCACCAACACCATTGAAGAACTTGCCGCTATGGTGATCCATGTAGTCTTGACGAACACTCTTGTAGGCAAGGAAGTCGCCATCTTGACAGATCGGAAGATGCTTGTGTTCAAGGAACTTATACAATTCCTCAACCGCACGGCGAGAAGGATTCGCCATGAGTTTGTTAAGGAACTTGGCAAGCGGCTCAAACGGCAAGCCCTCGTCCATGAAGTCGAAGATACGATCAACGACATAGTTGTGGACAGGTTCACCTTGGTAGTAGATCACGCCATCGGTGATCTCCACACCGCCGACATTATCGGCATTAAACTTGCGGGTGATAGACTCGGAAACATCGAACAGGGTGTCGAGGGTTTCGTAGTCTCCAGTAGCGAGGCAAGTGATCGCCTCGGTGAAAGACGGATGGTTACAACTCATCGTCTTGGGAACTCCATCAAGAACTGCGGTGATGGACTCGTCGGTTTT
>Ga0164293_10004467_pt1 | contig 11968 bp, 7 predicted proteins | sample GEODES118metaG_FD_111487 | JGI IMG/M metagenome (GOLD analysis project Ga0164293, IMG submission 111487) | Eutrophic lake water microbial communities from Lake Mendota, Wisconsin, USA - GEODES118 metaG | ecosystem: Environmental > Aquatic > Freshwater > Lake | place: USA: Lake Mendota, Wisconsin... | reverse complement strand
TTGGAAGACTTCCGTTGTTAATAACGCCTTTGTTTTCACCAACCGTGCTTATTGTGGAATCCCAGCCGGAATCAGCTCCACCATATTGGCCAATGTAAGCAACAAACACAAATTCCCGGTTCCGGGTGCCACTTCCGCTTCCACTGCCCTTGCCCCAACCGGATGTAAAGCCCTTGATTGCCGAGGCGTCGGCTGCGGACATTCCCACACCCGCACCCGCAGAGGGCGCAATAGGCTTTGGGGCGGCCATGGCCGTTGGATCAGTAGGGGCAGTAGGCGCCATGACCATCTGCGCCATGTTGAAATTTAAAGGAGATGCCGCCGTGGTAGTGATCGCCGCGACCGCTGAGGTATTCACTGGGGGTGTCAACACGGAAATGTCCTGCGTAGGAGGTGCGACTGGTGTTTGTTGAGAAGGAGCACTAGCCGGCTCGGAACTACCAACAAATCCCTCTCCAGCGCCTTCAAAATCCGGTGGCTCCTGAACCGCTTGGAATAGCACTGTACCGCCGAAAATCGACACAAGGACCACATGGAGAAGAAGTGAGATTGTGAAATCCCGGGAGTTTCTGAGTTTATCAAGAAGCTTCTGGAGAGGAGACGGACTTTCGTCGGACATGTCGTGGAAATTGCCGCAGGGATTGCCCGCGTGCAATCACATTTTCGGTTTATAGATGAGAAGGCGCAGACCGTTGAGACAAACCAGCACCGTGCTGCCTTCGTGACCCACTACACCTATTGGCAACGGCAAGTTGATTCCAAAAGCAGCAATTAACAGTATAACGATCACCGCGCCTGCAAAAGTAAGATTTTGCCAAAGCACGCGTTTGGCATGTCGCGCAATCGCTAGCAGTATTGGAATATTTTCCAGTTTGTCGCCCATAAGCACGACATCGGACGTCTCCATCGCTATATCCGTTCCAGCAGCTCCCATAGCTACGCCGATATTCGATGTGGCCAGAGCAGGAGCATCATTCACGCCATCACCGACCATCATCACACGCCCTTCTTTTTTCAGTTCGCGAATTGCTGCGACTTTGCCCTCTGGAAGCAACTCGGCCAAAACTTCATCGACCCCTGCTTCTTCGGCGATGGCTGCCGCAACAGCTTTCTGATCACCCGTGAGCATCACCACTTTTTTGACTCCCAGAGAATGCAGGCCGTTGACGATTTTTAACGCCTCTGGGCGCAGTGTATCAGCAAGAGCCAGAACGGCGAGTGCTGTCACAGAGTTTCCATCGCGAACCCCAGCCCACACACAGGTTTTTCCCTTTGCAGCTAGGGATGTCGCATGCGCGGCTATAACATCCATTCCAACCGCACCGAGTTCCGCAAAGAGACGCTCGCTGCCGACCAACAGACGACGACCGTCGATAGATGCCTCTGCACCTTTGCCAGCTGTGGCTTGAAAGTCTTTTGCCTCCGGAAACTTGATGCCACGCGCTTGAGCGGTTTTCACGATTGCACGAGCGAGCGGATGCTCAGATTTGTTCTCCAAAGCGGCCGTCTGGGCGAGCAACTTTTCCAATCTGGCAGGCAATGCAGCGTCCAATTTGTGCACTCCACTGGCATCGACCATGTCAGTCACGACCGGCTTTCCAGCAGTAAGCGTGCCGGTTTTATCGAAGGCCACGATATCGATTTGCGCTATCTGCTCGAGGTGGGAGCCGCCTTTGATCAAGATGCCACGACGAGCAGCACCGCCAATCGCCGAGAGTACGGTGGCCGGAGTGCTGATGACCAGCGCACATGGTGAAGCCACCACCATCACGGTCATAGCTCGATAAAAAGCATCCGAAAATTTTTCGCCCATAAAAAAAAACGGAACCACAAACACGAGTGCCGTAAAAGCGATCACGCCAGTCGCGTAGTATTGCTCCGCCTGCTCGAGAAACCGCTGCGTGCCCGACTTCTCGGCCTGTGCCTCCTCGACCAGCTTGACCATGCGCGAGAGTGTGGAGTCCTCCGCACGCTTGCTGACCGAAAATTCCAGGCCTCCGCTTTGGTTGAGCGTACCCGCGAACACAGGTGTGCCGACTGCTTTCGTGACTGGCATCGACTCGCCAGTGAGGCTCGATTCATCGACATGGCTCGTGCCTTCCACTACGATTCCATCCACTGGCACGTGCTCGCCCGGACGCAGCACCACAACATCGCCAACATTTAGCTCCTCCACACGCAAAAGCTGTGTAGTCCCATCACGCTTCACCAGCGCCTTGTCGGGTCGCAGCTTCAGCAGAGAGTGGATCGCTCTCTGCGTGCGTTCGAGCGCGTAGCTCTGCAAGACATTGGAAAAGGCGAAAAGAAACAACAGCAGCGCACCTTCGAATGGCTGCCCGACAATCCCAGCACCGATCGCCGCCAGCACCATCAGAACATCCACATCGAGCACCCCGCCGCGTAGGGATGCGATCGCCGAGCGAACACCCTGCTGACCACAGAAGATATAGGCCCCTGCATAAAGCGACAATGTGGTCACCGCTCCGCTACCCAAGGATTTCTCGCAAATGAAGGAAGCGATCAAAAAAACAAAACCCAGCGCGGCGGAAATTTCCTCATTCAAGGATCCTGACCTGACTCGAATCCACAGACCCTGTTCCGCATCCGCTAATGGCTCGTAGGGTCGCACATCCGCCCCCAATCCGCGCAGTGCAGTCATCACACTGTGCTCGTTCGCGAGCTTTTCATCAAATGTCAGGCATAGAATCTTTCCAATGTAGGTCGCCGTCGCTTTCCGAACCCCAGGGATTTTTTTTGCCTTCTCCTCCAAACGAATTGCACAAGCCTCGCAGGCACTGCCATCCAAGCGCATCGTTCGCTTTTGAAGCGACACATCCGGAACATGGCTGCCCGCGATTTGCCGCAAATCTTCTTCACTCAGCGCTGAAGGATCATATTCGATTTCAAAAGCTGACTTGCCTGGAACCGGTTGAACGCTCAGAACACCTTTGTGATCCGCGATCGAACGCGTCATTTCCATCAGGGACTTCTGAGTTTCAGGCTCTAGGCTCATAAGATGCCAAAATACCTACCACTGTGGCAAAGCGCACAGCAAAAACGCCTGCGATGAAAACAGTACGCGCCGGTGCTTGCTTTTTCAAAGACCACGCGTACTTTGGTATTTGTGTCAGGGGGCGTAATGGTTTCGACTTTGAGTGTGAAGCCCAGCCCGCATGTCGAGGATGATTCGTTGGCCTCGTAAAAAATCGGATCAAACAAATAAATGCAGATTACGAAGATCTCGCTCTCGCGGCCTAATTGAGCCACGACGCATTCCGGCTGACGCCTGCTGATCCGGAGTGCGACGACAGCAGGCTGGCCTGGGATGGAGCGACCGCTACCTCGGGTGAATCGATTTCGTGGACGCTCTGGAGAGGGAAGCGTGACGGTTCGCCCGCCTTCTCCGAGATCAAAAACCGTCTAAACATGTAGAAGGTTGTGCAGATCATTTTAAGGACACGGGTTCGACTCCCGTCGCCTCCACCACTCTAATTATGAGTGGGTTACAAAAAGCAAAAAGTCGAGCGGGAACAAAAACGGGAACATGCCCGTTATGCTCAGCCAACACTTACAAAGATTTGTTTGTGTCGTCGGCCTTTCTTTCTTTTGGGGATTTTCTGGAAAGAGCCATCCTCTTTGAAGAATTTTTTGAGCGTCCAAACCAGTTTGCTTGACGGGAAGGGGGGGCAATTTTTCCACCTTCCTCTTGATCTTCAATCCATGATGCCTGAAGAATAAAAGGACAGTCCTCTGCCTCACTCTCACTGCCCCCCTGCCCTAGATTTCATTTTTAAAAACCGTCCGATCCTCTTAACCTCTCAGGCAAAAGCTCTGAACTCCAGCTTTTTGGTTGCTAACGGTTTTTTGCTGCATCAAATCAGAAGCTCGCGGCAGAGGAGATTTTTTGCCCAATGCTCTGGGACTGTCGCGCCGCTTGCTCCTACCAACGCTCCAATGAGAATTCCTCTATGGCAGTTGTCGCCGCCAAGGTTGGTGTTTGCGATGAGCGCGGACTCGAGGTTGTCGGAGTATTTCCAAGCAAGGAACAATGAGGCTGGGAAGGAATCCTCAAGGTAGCAAGCCGGGCTGAGGATCGATCCAATGATATCCTCGTCGGGTCTTTTGGCCCATGCCTCCATTTTCCTGTATCCTACCCACCCGTTGCCGAATTTTTCGATACTTTCGCGGATGCTGCTCCCGTGGAGGATGGCTAGTAGCATTTTGGTGAGGTCGCGCGCGGCTGTTTCCACAAGTTCACCCTGATGGGTCAAACGCACATGTTCGCGTACTGCTGCAAGGGCTCCAGACTCCTGATCGGCATACCATGCGGCCAAGATTGGCACATGGGCCAATCCGCCGATGTGGATGTCAACCCCACCGCAGTCCTCCGGCTTCTTCCCACGCGCGTATTTGTTGAAAAAGTTCCTGTGGCATTCCTCGACATAGGTGTCTCTGTGGCGACTGGGTGTGGTCATAAAATCAATGTAGCGTTTCAGGTAGTCTGCCTTGTCGTAACCTTCGCGCTCGCGTAGCAGGGCGAGCAACTCAAGCGCAAGCTGCATATTCAGTGTGTTTTCACCCGCTTGGAGGAACTGGTGGTAATGAACGCCTCTTTGGCCCCAGTAGACCGCCTGATCGTGAAGAATTTCTCCTCTCGGATTTGGCGCGCTGTAGCTTGAACGCCAGAGAATGCTGTCTGCATGAGGATTCTTCGGCTCGACAAGATCGACCACCCGCCCATAGTCTCGGGCCAAGGCTGTCCGATCGTAATACCAATGCACTGGCATCGCCAACGCATCGCCAAGGAAAGCCCCCAACAGGCAGTTCCGCACTCTCACAGCATCGACAGGGTTTTCTTTATTCAATTCGCTTTTCCTTTCCACTCCAGCATTGTCAGATTGAAGTCTAGACTGGCGCTCTGTATCTTTTGGCTGCGATATCGTAGCTTTGGAGCTGATCCAAACAGAATTCCTCCTGCCTCGCCAAATCACGACGGAAGCTTGCTTGAAGGTATTTGAATTTGAGATACGGACGAAGTTTTGCTTCGATGATGTGTAGGATTTGGGTAATCATTTTGTTAATACCTTAACCACTACGATTAGATATCTAGTGGGAGACGGTTTTTTCCAGGCATTCCCTACGGCCCCTCTCATCCTTCTTTACTTGCCCCGCTTAACAAGCCACGAAAAAAACTGCGTATCCTGCCGTCGGAGCATCACCTCTCAAAAAAATGGGAACGCTGTTGGAACAAGATTAATAATTGCTCTGATTCTTGCCATCGCCGAAAGCAGGGCTCCATCGCCGAGGCATTTGAGTCCACCAGACTCCCCGCCTAGCCGAGATGCCCAGCACATCACCACTATTCCCGAGCGAAATCATGCGCCCCTGGAGTGCCCCCGAATAACTGGCGCAAACAACTGAATGATGTCTGTCGCGCTGTGCGACGACTTGTTGCCAATGACCTATTGCAAATTACCTAAAACAACAAGTCATCGATGCTTTGACTAATAACGGACCTGTCCGCTTGAGCCGCTTCCATTGAGATGGTATGTAACAGCTTGAACGGTTAGCACGTGCAAAACTTTAAAACTCACGGTCAGAGCAAGTCCGGGCGTCTTTTTTGTGTTGCTTCGAGAGCTTTTTCGCGCCGCCATTTTTCAATGGCCGCATGGTTGCCGCCGAGCAGGATTTCGGGGACTTTCCAGCCTTTATATTCGGCGGGACGGGTGTAGTGAGGATGGTCGAGTATGCCGGCGGAAAACGAATCCTGTTGGGCTGATTTCTCGTCACCAAGTACGCCGGGGATCAGTCGCACCACGGCGTCTGTGACGATGAGGGCAGGCAGGACGCCGCTGGTGAGAACATAGTCACCGATAGAAATCTCGTCATCGACGAGGTGGTCGGCCACGCGCTGGTCGATGCCCTCGTAGTGGCCACAGAGGAAAATGAGGTCGCTCTCTTTTGCGAGTTGGCGGGCTATGGGGTCGGAAAACTTTCGTCCCTGCGGTGTGAGGAGGATCACTTTGGATGCGGGTGATCTGATTTCGGAGATGGCGAGATCGATTGGCTCGATCTTCATGACCATGCCTGGGCCGCCGCCGTATGGGGCGTCATCCACCGTGCGGTGCCGGTCCTTGGTCCATTTTCGGAGGTCCACCGCTTCGAGCGTGGCGAGGTTTTTTTCCTGCGCCCGCTTGAGAATGCTCTCCGAAAAAACGCTTCGGCACACATCGGGGAAGATGGTAAGAATTTGAATTTTCACAGGTGATCAGGAAGATTGCGTGTCGGGATAGACTTTAAAATGCTTGAATCCCTTACCGTGCCCAAGCCTAATTCAACCAAAAAGTCGCGCCGTGTCCCAAAGCCGCTAGCAAAGGAGCGTCGCAAGAAGCGTCATGTGCTGTTCATCGCCTTTATAAAAATAGGCATCGTCACCGCACTGCTCTGGTCGATCGTCGGGGCTTGTTACTACGCTTGGGCGCATCTGTTCGATTTAAAAGAAATCCATCAAATGGACGAGCGTTCGGTGATCTACGATCACGAGGGCAAATACTATTCCCGCCTTGCCGGCGAGAACCGTGTGGCTGTTCCATTCGACAAGGTCTCCAACGATTTCTATAATGCGCTCATCAGCCGTGAGGATACGAGGTTTTACAAACACCACGGCATCGACCCCATCGGTATAGCACGTGCTGTTGTGCGCAACCTCTTTCTTGGCGGCTTCCGCGAGGGCGCCAGCACTATCACTCAGCAGCTCGCCAGAAACAGCTTCCCGCTCGGAGGAAAAAACCTCCACCGCAAACTCATCGAAGCCGCGCTGGCTTTCCGTATCGAGACCGAACTCACGAAGGAGGAAATTCTCAAGGCCTATGTGAACCGCATTTATTTCGGATCCGGCACCTACGGCATCGAGGCAGCAAGCCAGACCTACTTCGGGAAACCGGCATCGAAACTCAATCTTCCCGAGTCTGCGACCCTCGCAGGTCTCATTCGCAGTCCCAATCGCTTTTCGCCGCTCAATAATCCCGAAGGCTCCCTGCGCGAGCGCAACACCGTGCTCGGCCGCATGCGCGATCTCGGGTTTATCACCATCCAGCAATACGAGGAAGCCTCGGCCAGTCCTCTCCTTGCCATGCCACGAATCAAAACCTCACCGGAGGACAACTGGGCGATGGATGCCATACTTCGCGAGTTGGAACTCGTGCTGGAGCCGGGACAGATGAACGAGGGCGGGCTGAAAATTTATGCCACGATCGATGGTCCGCTCCAAGCCGCCGCCGAGCAGGCTGTGCGCGAACGCTTGCAGGCTGTCGAGGCCCAGCCCGGCTACCCGCACAAGCCGATGAGCGAATTCGTGGGCGCTGTTCTGGATGGTGAAAAATCAGCGCCCTACCTGCAAGCGGCTGCCATTGCGCTGGACAACAAAAGCGGCGGCATTCGCGCCATCGTGGGGGGACGCGACTACGAGAACAGCAAGTTCCACCGCGCGCTTTTTGGCAAACGCCAGGCCGGGTCTGTCATCAAACCTTTTGTTTACGCCTGCGCCTTCGAGTCCGGCGTGGCTCCCAACGAGCCAGTCTCCGACGACCGTATCCAGCCGGGAGAAATTCCTCGCAAATTCGGGTCCTATGATCCCTCGAACTCGGATGGTTCTTATCGCGGACTTCAGCCTGCTGGCGAGGGATTGATCGAGTCCCGCAATACCATGACGGTGCGCCTCGGGATTCGCGCGGGGCTGGATCGCATAGCCAATATGATCGTGAAGGCTGGCATAGCTGCTGATCCCCCGCGTTATCCCGCCATTTGCCTTGGGGCGTTCGAGACCAACCTCAAGGATATCACTTCCGCTTACACGGTCTTTGCCACTGGAGGTGTCAAACTTCAGCCCTATCTGATCGATCGTGTCTTCGACGCGCGAGGAAATGTCCTCTATAAATCCACTCGGGGGCGGATTCCGATCCTCAATCCCGCAGCCGCCCGTGTGACCACCTCATTGCTGGAGAATGTCGTGACGCGCGGCACCGCTGCCCGTGCGAGGGAGTTTGGCCTCACTCGAAAAGCGGGTGGAAAAACCGGAACAACGAACAACTATCTCGATGCGTGGTTCGTTGGTTTCGATCCATCGCTCACCTGCGGCGTCTGGGTGGGCTTCGATAAGCCGCGTCCGATCAAACCCGGCGGCTACGGCAGCGCGCTCGCCCTGCCGATCTGGGTGGATATCATCGAGGCTGCGAAGCGCTGAAACCGCGGGGTTGCAAGTGAAAGTGGAGCTTTATCACAAATAAGCCCGCCTTTTGTGTGACCAAAATCACATAATTGGCAGGTTTGGGGAGGCGGGGTGTTAGAAACTGCCACTCTCGCGCTCAGGCAGCTTTTGATGAGAAATCCTTTCCCGAACTACTGCAGACGGACGTTGAACTCGAGTTTCCAGCTTTCGCCCGAGGGCGGGTGGAGGAAGTGGAGTTCGAGGTTGCCGAGCTCGGTGACGCGGGCTTCGAGGCGGACGGGAATTTCCTCGCCCGGTTGATGTCCGGCGGGCGGAGGGATCTCAATTTGCAGGCGGGCGGATTCCTCCAGTTCTGCGGTATCGGGTAGCATTTGGCCTGCTTGATCGCCGGCACGAACTTCGGATTGGAAGAAGCGGAAGTCTGAGGCTTCGCCGGTGTAGAGGAAGAATTCCTGTCCTGAGATTTCTAGTCGGCTTCCCTCCTCCATTCCCTGAGGTGCGACGCAGAGCGCTTTGGTGACTGGGCGTCGGCCTGGCACAGCCATGGCGGATGATTCCATGCCGATGTAGTAGGACCGCGCCGTGCCGGACTTGATGCGGATGCCCTCGCCGGTGGAACGCAGGCGTGCATAGGCAGCGGCTCCGAGGGCGACGGCATGGTCGGGGCGCGAGCCTTCGAGTTCGCGGATCGGAGTGCCCGCCCATTGGCTCAGTTGTTCGAGCACCCGCTGGCGAAGTGCGATCGCGTTGAAGACGCCTCCATTGAAGAGCACGGCATCGGGCAAAAGAAGCGGTGAGCGGTCGAGGCGCTCGCTGCCTCCAATGGCTTCGGTGAGTTGGGGCAAGGACGCGGAATTGGCTTTCGCGCGGGCGAGGAAGCGGGCGAGATGTTTGGAAATGGCGGCATCCGCTGCATAGGGCAAGCCGGATTCCCTGAGGCCTCCTGCGCGTCGCAGGATGGGCATTTCGTTGTTTCCCACGATGGGAAAAAACCCATCAACGGCGATTTGTTGAACATCATTTTGCGTGAGGACTGCGCTGATGGTGGATGCAATCACTTTGCGTCCGCGCGACGGGATCGAGATGTGCGTCTCTTGCAGCAAGGGATTCGAAAGCAGGGCTTCTTTGGCAGCGCGCACCGCTTGCACGAGGGCAAGAAATTGCCACTCGTCGAGGTTGATTCCCGCCGCGGTGAGTTTCTCCGAGACGGCGTGGGCCAGCGCGAGGTCCATGTTGTCCCCGCCGAGCAGGAGGTGTTCGCCGACGGCAATGCGCTCCAGCCCCAGGTTGCCGTCTTTTCCTGTTACAGCGATCAGGCTGAAATCCGCTGTTCCACCGCCGATATCGCAGACGAGAACCAGGTCGCCGGATTTCACCTGTTTCCGCCACTCGGTGCCTTGGTTGTCGAGCCAGGCGTAAAAGGCCGCCTGTGGTTCCTCCAGAAGAGTGACTTCACCCAGACCCGCTTGTGTTGCGGCTTCAAGTGTGAGCGCGCGTGCAGCTTCGTCGAAAGAAGCAGGAACCGTGATCACCACATGCTCAAGTGATGCGGCGGGATTTACCGCGCGAATGTTCGCGAGAAGGTGGGAGAGGAACTCGCGTGAGACTTCGAGAGGTGAGAGTTTTTTCTGTACCGTTGTGCTGCCCCACGGAAGGATCGGGCCTCGACGGTCGGCATGCGGATGGCAGAGCCAGCTTTTTGCGGAGGCGATGAGGCGGTCGGGTTGCAGGGCTCCGCGGTCTCGCGCGAAGGTGCCGAGGAATGAATGTCTCCCTGCTTCATGCCATTGCAGAATCGGCCCCCCCTCGGGAAACTCGCCTTCAGCCGGAATGTAAAGCGATGAGGGGAGTAGCAGGCTCTCCCCGATTCCACTGGCGTTGATCACCTGAGTAATCGGCAGGATTTCTGGCGGCCCGGCATCCGTCGCCATTGCAATCGCACAGTTGCTTGTGCCTAGGTCGATTCCGAAGTAGTCGCTCATTGTTTGGTGATCAGTTTCCGCTGACTTCGACATCAGCCGGAGCCAGGACCGGCCAGGGGCGTTTCTCCGTCGTGCCGGTAACGCGTGGGAGTTTCACGCTTCGTGCGATCCAGCCCGGATGTAAAAGCTTCCCTTTGTAGGGGGGATTTTCAGGAACAGATCCGAGAAGCCGGAATGCCGGGGCATCGTAGCCGGATTCTAGTGTGAGAGTGGTTCCCTCTGGAGTATTTTGCAGCGGGGTTATCTCAAAATACTCGTCGAGGACTTTGCGGCAGCCGGCGTGTACGACGCGCGCTGCGGATCCGATTTGCGCATCGCTTGCGGCGGCAATGTCCTCTTTCGCGAAATCCACCAGCCGGGCATGCTCCTGTAGCAGAGCAAGGAAGGCGACGATCTCCGCCTCCGCGCGAGGCGGCAGTGTTGCGGGCTTGGAGGGCGAGGCGGCCTCGGGCTTTTGCTTGGGCTGAGGGCGGATCGCAAGGAACACGAGAACCATGCCAATTGCGGCGGATGCCGTCTGCGCGGCGAGTGTCAGATTTTGTTCGGGAAAATAAACGGAGGCGGCATTGAGGCCGAGAAGGACGGTGCCGCTGGCAATCAGGCTGTTTTTCATACGGGCCGAGATAGTGCGAGATGACGCATTTATTGGCAATGGAGATTCCACCCTACGCATGCTGGCTTTTGCGTTTGATTTTTCGAAGACCGTGGAGAATGATGTTTCTCTGTCAGCACCCGTAGCTCAATTGGATAGAGTGACGGTCTCCGAAGCCGTAGGTTGTGGGTTCGACCCCCGCCGGGTGCAAAATTTTGTGAGAGGGTGATTTTTGGTGTTGCGCAAACCGGCCAATTCATTAACGATTGCCTCCTGTCTTTTCCAAAAGCGATTCATTTCAACATTCTCGATGGAGACGACGAAAAACCCACTAACCCTTTTGCCAGGGTAGCTCAGAGGTAGAGCAGGGGACTCATAAGCCCTTGGTCGGGAGTTCAATTCTCCCCCCTGGCACCAATACATTTTATGGCCAATACAAAATCAGCAGAAAAAAGCGCCCGCCAAAGCGATAAACGTCACGCCCGCAATACGGCTGTGATCACAGCTATCAAGTCACGTCAAAAGAAGCTTCGCGCCGTCATCTCCAGCGGTGACGCTGCAGCGGCCAAGTCTGAATTTGACGGCCTCTCCTCGGCTCTCGACAAGGCAGCCAAGCGCGGTATTATTCACCGCAATGTGGCCAACCGCCGCAAAAGCCGCCTCAACAAGGCAGTCCTTGCAGCGAAAGCCGCGAAGTAAAAAACTCTGAATTTCCCCCTCCTTCGAACGGCGCGATCCGAAAAAACGGACGCGCCGTTCGATATTTTTCTTTGCCGTCCCGGAGCACGGCATATTTGTTTGATTCAAGCATGGCACCTCAACGGCTGCGTTCCGTGAAAAAGACTCGACAGTCTCTTTACTCCACTCTCACTGGTGTGGAGGTCGGGTATGTCCCGAAGCGTTGGGTGAAGTTCCCGACGGGTGTTCTTCTCCTCTTGCCCTGCATTGTTCTTAGCCTCTCGTTTTACGAGGCCTTTCTGAAATGCGCGGCTTATGGCGGGTTTTTGCTGAGCGAGGAGTTCAGCGGTTTCGCAATCGGTGGTTTGGTCGGCCTATTCTGGTTTTTCTCCTGCAACCCGCTGCGACTGCTTTATGTGATGGGGCATGAGCTTACCCACGCACTCTGGGTATGGATTCACGGTGGTCGCGTGCATGATTTCCATGTTT
>Ga0164293_10004465_pt1 | contig 11970 bp, 11 predicted proteins | sample GEODES118metaG_FD_111487 | JGI IMG/M metagenome (GOLD analysis project Ga0164293, IMG submission 111487) | Eutrophic lake water microbial communities from Lake Mendota, Wisconsin, USA - GEODES118 metaG | ecosystem: Environmental > Aquatic > Freshwater > Lake | place: USA: Lake Mendota... | reverse complement strand
TATCAATGGTTACGATATGTTGGTTTATCAGGCAGAGAAATCTTGGGAGATTTGGAGTTCGTGAGGATTTTTTAGGCATTGAGGTACAGAGGCATTTAGGCACAAAGGCATTGAGGCGAAAGGCATTGAGGCACAGAGGTATTAAGGCAAAAGGCATTGAGGCAAAAGGCATAGAGGCATTAAGGCGGTTATGCATTAGACGTAATTGATGCAGTAGTTATTAGTATGAATTGAAAGGGTTTTAATTAGATAAATATCATTCATTATTTAAAGATGAAATATACAAAACACGTATTTGTTTGTACAAACGATAAAGAAGCTCCGAAGAAATGTTGCGGAAGCGAGAGAGGAATGGAGTTGGTAAATGCCTTTAAAGAAGGTTTGAAAGCCGAAGGATTAGATATTGAAATTAGAGCTCAAAGATCGGGTTGCCTAGATACTTGCAGCAAGGGCCCATCGGTGGTGGTTTACCCCGAAGGTGTGTTTTATGGCTTTGTTACTCATGAAGACGTAAATGAGATTATTGAGAAGCACTTGGTGGGCAACGAGCCTGTAGAGCGTTTGGTAATAGGTTAATTTTGCAGATATTATTTTGGTGCCTGATTTTTCTATTCTATTTTGCAATACATTAAAAATGCAAAATATAATAAATTGAAAATCAGGCATTTGTTTTTTGACCTCGATCATACACTATGGGATTTTGAGAAAAACTCCAAGATTTGTATTCGCCAAATCTATGAGCAACACAAATCTATTTTTCCAGCAGAAATAGGATTTGAGGCTTTCTTTCAGAAATTTTCTACCATCAATTCAGCCATGTGGAATCAGCTCGATTTGAGTTTGATCACCCACGAATATCTACGAATTTTCAGATTTCAAAAAGTCCTTCAGGCTCTGGATATAGAAATAGACGAGCAATTTTCCTTAGAACTCAACCAAATGCTTTTAGATATTTTACCGTATCAGCAGCACCTCATGGATGATGCATTTGATACCTTAGAGGTTTTGGCGTCAAGAGATTATAAAATGCATATCATCAGCAATGGTTACCAGGATATTCAAATCAAAAAAATGAAAAGCGGCGGTATTTATCATTTTTTTAATCAAATCATCACCAACGATATCGCAGGTGCCAGAAAGCCAGAAAAGGCTATTTTTGATTTTGCACTTTACAAAGCAGATGCAGACATTGGCAATAGCTTAATGATTGGCGACAATCTGATAGCAGATATTGAAGGTGCTAAAAATGCTGGTTTACGCACCATTTATTTTAACCCTGAAATTGAGGAAAATAACTCGGAAAACATTTCGGAGTTAAAGTATTTGTTAGAAATACTATAGGTTTATTTTATTCATTAGAAAAGCTCATTTCCACTTTCCTGTTCGTATTTATTTTGTCAATATGTCCCATAGTCTTCTTGTCCTTACTCAAAAAATGGGCATGAATAAAACTGTCCTTGTGGGTGTAAATTCCTTGGTGTTTTTGAGAGTAGAAAATGAGTATTTCGCCTTCTATTTGCTCAAAATCATAATCGCCTTGTTTTTTATTTGCTTGATAACCTGGAATATCTGATGAGCGAGGCATTACGATATGTGTGGTTAGTTGATTAAATTCACCTTTGATTTTTATCACAAAAGGCCTTTCAGTGCGATATCCTTTTTCTTTTGCAATGTTCTCAATGTTTTTTTGAAGCTCCTCTAGGTTTCGGCAATTTAGATTTACTTTATACTTTCGCCATTTCGATACATTGGCATAAACAAAAAAAGGAGCTTCTATTTGCCAGTTTTTTGAAACAATACCTTCACCATTTTGCCCAACTTCACTGAAGTAAGGCACACCATCCCAAACGCTTATTTCACCTTGCATTCTACCATAAGGTCCCATGCCAAAAAGATGTTTTTTGTTGGCGATAGAATCTAGGCTTATGTGTGCTGCAAAATTTTCTTTGCCCATTTCGGTCATCGAGCCGATATTTTTAACATTTTGGGCGGAGGTGATAAAAGGGAAAAGGAATATTAAGAAGCACAGGAAGGTATTTTTCATGATTTTAGATTTTTCCATATTTATTGATCATTGCCAGTTGTCCGGCATGGTAGGCTGTATGTGAAACAATTCGGCCAAAAGCCTCAGCTTTGGTTTTTGATCCAAATTCTTTGGTGCTTATTTCTGTAATCCAGTCCTCATCGGTTTGTTCTTCTATAATACCTTGTAGTGTTTCAAATGAATATTTCACATAGTCTTTTAGTTGCCCGAGATTTGTCCACTCACCAGTGTCATATTTATCTATGACGGTTTTGGCGGTAACTTTTACATCTGTCGCCCCAAATACATTTTTAGCAAAAAGTAATTCTACATCGCCTATATGTCGAATCAAAAAGCCTACTGAGTTGACGGATGGCTCTAGTTTTTTTGGCAAATCAGTTTCCATCATATATTCTATTTGATTGGTGAATCTTGTTCGAGCTTCTTTCCAAAGTTGGATTAAAATCTGTGTTTGAGTTTTCATAAATTTAAAATTTATCTTTTTTTTTAATTTCTAAAGTTACGAATGTTACAGAATTACGTTATGACGGTTATCATAATTGAGTAAAATTACTTTAATCGGATTTTATTTTTAAAATATGACTTGGAATTTTATTTCTAAATTGTGGTATTTTTTGTTGCTACATATAAAAATTATGAAAAAAAACGTGTTCTTCAGTGAATTTACTAAATCTATATCGTAATATTGCAATATGAAAATATAGTTATGTCTATTATCTTTAACTTTTTAATACTCTTTTTTTATGAATAACCCAGCACCAAATGAAAATGTAATAGATGAAAAAATACTTTCTTATATTGAACATAATACACTAGACTTTAGTGGAATAAGTGATGAAAGAAAGGGAGATTTGGATAAAATAGCGGATTATGTTTCGATGAAAATTAAGGCAAACGAAACAGCGGAATTGGTGTATATCTGTACGCACAATTCGCGAAGAAGTCATTTTGGGCAGATTTGGGGTGCCACAGCAGCCGCTTATTATGGAAAATCAAATATAAATACTTATTCAGGTGGTACAGAAGCAACAGCTTGTAATGAGCGTTCGGTGGCCGCACTAAAAAGAGTGGGTTTTAAAATAGAAAAAACTACGGAAACCAGCAACCCAGTTTATCATATTCAGTACAGTGCTGGTGGTCCGAAACAAATCGCTTTCTCGAAAAAGTATAACGATGAGTCAAATCCGAAAAAAGAATTCTGTGCAATAATGACTTGCACAAGTGCAGACGAGGCATGTCCAGTTGTAATCGGAGCTGCCAAAAGAGTTGCGACTCCTTACGAAGACCCGAAGGCTTTTGACGGAACCGCTGATGAAGCCAAAATGTATGACGAAAGATGCAAGCAAATAGCCACAGAGACCTTTTATGTGTTTTCTAAAGTAAAAAAATAATGGGAATTACCAAAACCGAAATATTTACGAGACAACAAAACGAAACGGCTTTATTGATGAAGGCTCTTGGGCATCCTGCACGTATTGCCATTGTGGAGTATCTTTTGTCTGTGAATGCTTGTATTTGTGGCGATATTGTTAATGAACTTGCATTGGCTCAACCCACTGTTTCTCAGCATCTAAAGGAATTGAAAAATGCTGGCATCATAAAAGGCAACATTTCGGGAAATGCCATTTGTTATTGTATAGACGAAACGGCCATAGCTACCCTTCGAGGGTATTTTGGAGGAATATCTGACAATTTAGAGAAAAAGAAAAAAATGTGTTGTTAAAAAATAAATGATAGAGATATGAAACTTTCAGAGGTGAAAAAACTGCTTACAACCGTAGATGCGGTCGATTTTAAATTACAAAATGGCGGCATGGTACCTGAACATTTTCATGTTACAGAGGTGGGCCTCATTACTAAACATTTTATAGATTGTGGCGGAACCGAAAGAATTGAAAAGGTTGCGAATTTCCAACTTTGGAATGCCAACGACTTTGACCACCGTCTGAAGCCGCAAAAATTATTGAATATAATCGAACTTTCGGAGCGTAAACTGGGCATGGGCGATTTGGAGGTAGAAGTTGAATATCAGTCAGATACAATCGGGAAATACGGTTTGGATTTCGATGGTAATAGATTTGTTTTGACTTCTAAAGTTACGGCTTGTCTGGCATCAGACGCTTGTGGAATTCCAACAGAAAAGATCAAAGTTAAAATCGCTGATTTGCAAACTGTGGCACAGGCTAGCTGTACTCCGGGTGGCGGTTGTTGTTAATAAAATACTTGTAGTATGTCTTCTAATAATTGTGCTCCTGTGGTGGAGAGAAAAAAACTAGGTTTTTTAGATAGATTTCTAACCCTTTGGATATTTTTGGCCATGGCTGTAGGGGTTGGGATTGGGAATTTTTTCCCGTCTTCGAAAGATTTTATCAATTCCTTTTCTTCGGGAACTACGAATATTCCCTTGGCCATTGGTTTGATATTGATGATGTATCCGCCACTGGCCAAGGTGAAATATGAAAAAATGGGCGAGGTTTTTAAGAATGCAAGGGTTTTGGGGGCCTCGCTGTTTTTGAACTGGATTGTAGGGCCATTTTTTATGTTTTTTTTGGCCATCATTTTCTTGCAAGATTATCCCGAATACATGGTGGGTTTGATACTTATTGGCATAGCCCGTTGCATAGCTATGGTGGTAGTTTGGAACGATTTGGCAGATGGGAATAGGGAATATGCAGCCGGTTTAATCGCCCTAAACAGTATTTTTCAGGTGCTTTTGTATAGTGTATATGCGTATGTTTTCATCACAGTTTTGCCGACCTATTTTGGTTTTAAAGGCTTAGATGTCAATATCAGTATAGGCCAAATCGCCGAAAGCGTGGTTATATATCTTGGTATTCCTTTTTTGTTGGGCATCCTTAGTAGATATTCCCTTATTAAACTCAATGGAGAGGCGTGGTTTTATGAGAAATACGTGCCTATGATTTCTCCCATTACTTTGATTGCTTTGCTATTCACGATCTTGGTAATGTTTAGCCTTAAAGGCGAACTCATCGTAAAGATTCCGATGGATGTGGTTCGAATAGCGATTCCCTTGGTGATATACTTTTCGGTAATGTTTGTCATAAGTTTTTTTATCGGAAAATACTTCGGTGCAGATTATTCCAAAAGTACCTCTATTGCTTTTACCGCCACTGGAAACAATTTTGAATTGGCCATTGCAGTAGCCATTGGCGTTTTTGGCATCAACAGTGGTCAAGCCTTTGCGGGAGTCATCGGTCCGCTGGTAGAAGTTCCTGCCCTGATTGCCTTGGTGAATTTGGCTTTTTGGTTTAGGAAGAAGTATTTTGCTTAAACCATCACTTCAAGCCCTCCAAATACCCAATTAAGTCCAAATATTGTGTTTCTTTTAGTGGAAAAGCAGGCATAAGCGAGGTTTCCATTTTGTCGGCCGACTTTACTTGGTTCTTTTTATAGGCTAATATTTGTGATTGCCCAGGAAGTTTAACCAGATATTGGTCATTGGTTTTGCTGGTGATAATTCCTTGGAATACAGAACCGTCTGTAAGTGTAATATTGTAGCCTTCGTAGCCAAAACTTATACCTTGACTTGGATTGACGATGGCATTGTAAATACTTTCTTTGGTTAGTTTTTTACCAATTTGGCTCAACGCTGGGCCAAAATCCATACCGTTGCCATTGACTACATGGCAGGCTGCACAGTACATTCCAAATAATTCTTTGCCATTAGCCGGATTCCCTTTTTTATCCAAGAAATTTGCACTTAAAGTTATTTGTGGTTCCTGAGGTTTACCATATTTCTGCTCAAATTGTACTTTCAGGTCACTGTGGAAGGTTTTACTAAACACCACTTTAGCAGCTGGAATGAGTTCTTTGGGCACTTTGTTTATTTTTACTAAATTCCAAAGCTTTACGTCACTTTGATATCCTACCATCGCCAGTACAGCTGCCTCTCTTATTTTGAATGAAAACTTTTTATTCGAAAAAATCAAAATCAACTGTTTCGTAATCACCTCACTGTCCACTAAACCGATTCTTTGTATGGCTTTGATAACTTTTGCCTCAACGAGTGGTTTGGCCGCAATGGCTTCTTTGAGCGGCATTACACCAAACAGCTGTGACAGAACCGATGCCGCCTTTTCATAAACCTCTGGTTTTTCACTTTCTAAAACAATTTTTTCGAGTCGAGTTCTTTGATTTTTGAGATTATATTTTGCCACGATATCTATAAAATCTTCGTCGTTTTTGATGTTTTCAAGAACTTGCGGTAGGATTTTATTAAATTCTGAGTCATTAACGATGGTTTCGGCATTAAAATGTTTAAATGTGAGCAAATTTATTTCTTCTGATTTTGAGTTTTTCAAGAGTCCTAAAAGTGCTTTATTTTTGGCATTATTTTCCTGAAAATCAAATGCTCTAAAATATCGGTAGCTATAATCAATTGTGGAAGAACTGATGATTTTGGCCAAATATTCCGGTGTTTTGTTGGACCGACTTCTCCAAATAACATCTTTGGCAGCTTCATTGTTCATCCAGTTTTTATCTTTTAAGAATGCCTCCAAATATTGATCCCACTGTCCGTCTGCACCAATTCCAATGGCTTCTAAAAACCATTTGTCTCCTGTTTTGTAGCTATTTGCTAGGTTAAGCCAAGCCTGTCGATTATCTGTTTTGTAGATTGCTGAGCCTACGGCTTGTTTTACTTGGAAAGAATTGTCAGAGGCCATTTTAGCAAGAAAGGGGCTATTGTTTCCCCTTTTTGCCATTCTTACTGCAGCTGCCCTGATTTGCTCATTTGTATTTTTACTGGCTTCCAAAACATACTTTTCATCCAATTTAGAAAGTAACCAATAGGCTCTTACTTTAAAAACGGGATTAGTCGATTTTGAAAGTTTTACTAATTCATTTTCTGCTCTTTTACCAAATTTTGACAAAGCCGAATAAGCCAAATATCTTACAGAATTAGAAGCATTCTGTAATGCTTCTACACAAGAACTGACAGACTTGAAATCGTAGGTTGGTATTTTGTAATCAGTATTATTACTTGATAATCTATATATTCTGCCTTTTTCTAAGTCGCCGATGAAGTGACCGCCTACGCCTGAGTCGTACCAGTCTGCCACGAAAACCGAGCCGTCGGGTGCAGCACAAATGTCAGATGGTCGAAACCACATGTCTTTTTGGGTGCCGTCAAGAATCACATTTTGATTTATGGTGTAACCCGCTCCTGAATTGGTTCTTTCGTAAGTAGACACATTGTTGGTGCCCGCGTCGGCTAGAAAAAGCGTATTTCTGTATTTTTCTGATAGTAAAGAGCCTTCATAAACAAAAATGCCGGTTGGGGAGCCAGAGCCCGTAACTTTAAGATTAGGAATTACCCCTGGATCGTTTTGGTGCCAATGTTGGTTATAAACAGAATCTTCAAGGTTCGTGCGATTTACACGCCAGTCTGCTCCAGTGATTTCGTCTTTATAGCCATAGTTGCCACCTGGCATCACATAGTTTATTCGGTTGGCTTTTTTGCCATCGTCGTCGTTGTCAGACTGCCAGATTCTGCCGTAGGAATCAATGCAGAGTTCATAGTTGTTTCTGAAATTCCAAGCTAAAACTTCAAAGTTTTTACCATCCACATCACATCTCAGAGCCATTCCGTCTTGAAAAGGGGCTTTGGTTTGACCAATGACCCTTCCGTAAATATCTTTAATGGGTTGGTTGTTTTTATCCAAAAGGCCTTCGCCGAAGTTGCCAAAGTTAAAATATAGCTTTCCATCTGGCCCAAAAACGCAGGAATGCACACCATGGTCGCTTTGTAAACCATCTGAGGTTTTAAAAAGCACTTCTTTTTTGTCAGGAATATCGTCACCGTTTTCGTCTGTAAAAACGAAGACATTCGGGCTACAGGACACAATTGTTTTATTGCCTAAAACGGTAATTCCGAGGGCAGAATTGATGTCTTCGCCTTGATAGAAAACCTTGGTTTTATCCGACTTTCCATCTCCATTGGTATCTTCTAAAATCAGAATTTTATCACCTTTTTTGTTGTAAGGAATATTGTTTACATCGTTTCGGTAATTGTATGCTTCACAAATCCAGATTCTACCTTTATGGTCAATATCCATGTTGGTAGGATTGAAAAGGTCTGGTTCGGATGCAAAAAGGGTCAGTTGCAGGTCATTATCTTTAAGTTCTATTCCTTCTAAAGTTATGTTTTCTTTGGTTTTTCCTTCTGGAAAACGGTCAAAAGATGTTTCTTTGCCTTTTTGACAGGCAAAGGTTAACAAGCAACTAAAGGAAATTATAAGATTCTTAAGCATATTATCATTCCGTTTCAAAAGAAACTGAGTTTTGTATCAAAAGTTTACACAAATTTAGTTCTGGATATACATTAAAGCAATTGTGAGGCCTCATGATTTCAACTAAGTCAGTCGATATTTTTTTTGATAATGGTGTTCAATTCAGACTCTTTAGACAATAAATCCTCTAACAAAATCCTCTGATTTTTGGCCCTATTGAGGTTGTGTTCAGGGTATTTTATTGGATAATAGATGTCATTGTTGATGTAATCTGTCAGAAAACGTAGACCTTGCATATAAATCATAAACGGCCCAGCAAAGAATAAATTTTCTTTTTCGGCTGGTGTTATTAAAGATTTCATTTGACTCAAATAACCAGTCATGAGTGCTTCAAAATACTCAGTGCGGACTTTAATTTTATCAAAATCAGTACTTTCTTCTGATTCTTTGCAGGTATATGTTCTCACCATGTCGCCAATATCGGATATTATTTTACCGGGCATCAAGGTGTCCAAATCACACACACAAAGGTTTTTGTTTGTCGTTTTATCAAACAAGACATTGTTGATTTTGGTATCGTGGTGAATCATTCGGGTTGGATAGTCATGGTTTTGAATGATATTTTGATATACATCTACCAAATGTCTTTGACTTTTTATGAATTCAATTTCCTCTGCGACTTCTTGAATTCGATTTTGATTTCCGTTTAACAGCGATTCCTCAAATTGTTGATAACGCCAAGCCAAATCATGAAAACCAGGGATGCTTGCTTGTAAACCATCCAAAGGCATGAAATGAAGATTTTTAGTCAATAATCCAAAAGCTTTTCCAGCCTCGTAGGCCATTTGCGGTTCTGAAACACTGTTGATAGAATAGGAATTTGAAATAAACGGACCCAATCGCCAATACTCGCCATCAACTACGGCTAAGTCTTCTTCGCTTGTGGTTTTAATTTGGTGGATAAATAGATACTCTGGGTGGTTCTTGGCCAGATAATCAGAAGTATTTCCAATATTTTTGGCGATAATCTGAGGTTCTTTGAAGACATTAATGTTTATTTTTTGTAAAACAAACTGCTTGCTATCAGAAATTGAATCTAATGAAAAAGTAGTATTAATGTGTCCAGAACCGAAAGGTTTGTAAGTGTAATTATCAGGTTCGAGTCCAAATAGTTTTAATATGTGTTCCAAATCGAAGTTTTTTATTCAAAGGTAAGGGTTTCTGTTTTTTTTTCAATAGAAAAAAACTTCATCTACAAAAAACCAACCTTTATCACCTTTTCCAGGATGCCATGCTGGTAATCTTGAAATAGGCTGTACAATAATTTTTATTTGTTCAATATTGGTTTTATTTAGAGGAATATCTATTCCCTTCGTCCCCTTTAGAGTCATTTTGGTCAGTTGAGTCACATTTACTTTTTTAAGGTGGGTCAAGGGCTTGCCCGCTTCTTTTATATAAATATCCACAAAAACTGGCGGCATAATGTACTGACCGGTATTTTCGGCATAACTAATAGTTAAACCGTTTAAACTGCTCGGTTTTTCAAAGTCAAACAAAGCTTCCATTGGGTTTTCTCGAAAACCTAACCAGTTTTTGTCTTTAAAATTAACAGCATCTCCTTGTTTTCTGTCTATCAGTGTAGTTTCACCATTTCCAGGATATTGTGGATTGGGTTTTGTGAGCAATTTCATACTTTTAGCCTTGACATTAGACTTGAAGAAATAAAAATCTTTGATGTCAGATGCCAGCCAACCAATTTTAGTGGCTATGGTTTTTATGGCTCCATAGTTTTTGAGTGTAATGGGAGATTTATAGATAGGAGATTTTGTAGAATCGGGCATTGTACCGTCTAATGTATATCGAATATCAACATTTTGAAGCGTATGTTTCAATGTGATAGTTGAGTTTCCTTCCAAAATCTGATTTTCGTTTACCAGTATTGCAGGATTGAGTTTTAACGTCTCAGATTCGTCAGGAAGGTAACCTAGGTTAATACTTTTTTTCGATTTTTTGAGTTGCTCATATTGCTCTTTTGTAAACTTTGTTTCCCATAGAAACACTTCCTTCAATGAAGGCATATTCATGATTTTTTGCAAATCCTCGAAGCTTATTTTTGTATTTGCTACGGCCAGGATTTCAAGTTTTTTGCAGTTTTTGAGTTTTTCTATGCCTTTTCCTGTAATTTCGGTTTGGTTAAGATTTAGATATTCGAGGTTTTGAAATTTCGAAATTTCCCCAAAACTTTCGTCCGTCACAGGCATTTTTGATAAATTCAAACTTACTATTTGCTCCCCAATTTTCGAAAGTGAACTCAATGTTTTTGGGTCAAATTTTGAGCTTACGTAAAAGTTAACTTTTACGGCAGGCGAACCGTTGGCAATGGGCTTAATGGTGCAAAATGGCGTACTGAGTTCTGTTAAAGTGCTTTCAGAGGCAGCCGAGAAAGTATAGTTTTTTGCTGCTGTTTTTACTTCTGAAGTAGTATTTAAGCTGTAAAAAAAAGAACTTGGTTTTAAATCACTAAGTTTTTGGTCATATTTTGCACCTTCCTGTATCCATCTTTTTAGAATCAATAATTCTTGATTTGTCAGTTGGGGTTTTCCTTTTGGAGGCATGTGTTTTTTATCTTCCAAATCCAAGTAGGCTCTTTTCAAGATATGGCTATTCAACGTATCATTTCCGACCCAAATTTGGCCATTTTTGCCACCATTTTTGATTTTTTCGATGGTACTCATGTTCAGCTGACCTTTGGTTTTTTGGTCGTTGTGACAGCTTTTGCATTTTTGGTCGAGAATAGGATAAACGAATTTATCAAAAGTTGTTTCAGGTGCTTTAACTTCTTTTTCGCCGAATAAAAAATCCTCCCCGTGTGTAATATTACCACCCAAATGCCCAACAACTCCTACCGCTACTATTGTTAAAATAAGCGTAATATTTGTAGTTATTTTTGAAGTAAATATTTTATTTCGGAATTCATAAATTAGGTAAACTAGCAAACTCAAACCAATGCCCGTGTACTTGTGATTTTTAAGGGTTTCGGCATCATAACCATTTTCAAAAGATAAGATAATACCCGCAAACGCACTTAGAACACTGGTGAAGGCCAAAACAAGTAGGAGGGATTCTAATATCAAGTCGTATGACCCTTGTTCAAGTTTGGGTTTTATGCTATTGAATAATAACAAAGCCAAAGTAAGCCCAATAGGTAAGTGTAAAACCAATGGATGCACTCGGCCAAAGAAAGAAAACCAGCTCGGTATTTGAACCTGATTTTCGAAAATAGCCACAAAAAGCAATAGAACATTTAGTCCAAGACAAGAATACGAAAGAATTTTTTTCATAAATAGTTTAAGCCAACAGTCCTGGAATTACTTTTCCTGCAATATCGGTGAGCCTATATCTTCTACCCAGATGTTTGTAGTTGAGTTGCTCATGATTTAGACCCATGGTGTGCATCACCGTGGCGTGGAAATCATGAATATGCATTGGGTCTTTGATGATATTGTAGCCCAGTTCATCGGTTTCGCCATAAACAGTACCGCCTTTTATGCCGCCGCCTGCCATCCAAATGCTGTATGCTCTTGGGTGGTGGTCTCGGCCATAATTGTCTACACCAAATTTACCTTGAGAGTAGTTGGTTCTGCCAAACTCTCCACCCCAAATCACCAAGGTTTC
>Ga0164293_10004459_pt1 | contig 11981 bp, 15 predicted proteins | sample GEODES118metaG_FD_111487 | JGI IMG/M metagenome (GOLD analysis project Ga0164293, IMG submission 111487) | Eutrophic lake water microbial communities from Lake Mendota, Wisconsin, USA - GEODES118 metaG | ecosystem: Environmental > Aquatic > Freshwater > Lake | place: USA: Lake Mendota... | reverse complement strand
TTATATCTCTACCTTGATTACTTTTTCTTGTTATACTATTTAATGCCATTATTATTATCCCCTAACTGTAAAAGTTATTTCTTGTGTTTCAATTGTATTTCCGACCGTAAACTGAATTGTCATATGTGCAGTATGGTTATCTTTCATAGCATCAGTCATTTCTACATCAATTTGTTCAATATTAATATATGGTAACCAATAACTGACTGTTTGGGTAATTACATCTTGTAATTGTGATTCAAACGTATCATCCATTGGTTCAAACAAAAGTGATTGTAATCCCGTACCAAACTCTGGTTGCATTACTCTTTCACCCTTTGCCGTTAGTAGTAAATTTTTTAAATTTGCTTTTGCTTGTTCGAAAGATGTAAAGGCTTGTTCAAAATAACCAGTATTACCTCTTTTAATAGGTAAAGTTATTCCATACGCGTAAGAATCAAATTCTTGCGTATCCTTTACAATTTTACTACCAAGTACATAAGCCATATTATTTTTTAAACCTCTTAACTAATTCCGAATTATCTCTATTTAAAATTCTATCTAATCCTGCTAATCCAGTCGTAACACCTAATCCACCTTTTTTAATCCCACTACCTCCCATATCACCATAACCCATCTTAGAAGCCATCTGAGTTCTCATTGCTTCAATTCCACCTTGTGCTCCCCCACCATATGATATTGTTTCATCTATATCAGGTTCTGCATCCATATAATTTGGAATGTGTGAATTTGCATAACCTTCATTTATTGGTTGTTCTATTTGGTAATTATCTAAAATAGATGAACCACCTCCCACTTGTCCTGCACTTCTTTGTGCAGCAGTAAATGGTTTGGTTTGATTTAGTATTTCATTTATAGTTGAATTTCTACTCAATTGTTTTGCAGGTTGAACTTGTCTTACTTCTTCTTTAGTAGTAGTAGTTCTGTCCTTTTCTAATAATAGAGTTGCTAATTCAAATGGGTCAACTTCTTCCAATATATCCTTTTTAGGCTTTGGAGTTGCCGTTTCGTTTAATAACTTACTAACTTCCTCCTTAATCATTTTAGGAAGTTGTTTCTTAATTTCTTGTTCTACAACTAATTTAATTAGTTGTGCTAATTTTTTAGAATCCATTTTAAAAATATTTGTTAACTTACTATAAATATATGTTTTGAGTATTTTGCATTTTTATAAAGGAGTTTAACCTAATTTATCTTATGCTTTTTTATTTTTCTGAGATGCAACTGCAGCTTTACCATTTTCATTTAATCTCCACATAGCAATGGTTGTATTATCAACATGGTTTGCTTGAATGACATTTTGAGAAAAATCACTAACCCATTTCCAACCCGTCCAAACTTGAATATGACCATATAATTTACCACCTAAATACCCCATAACAACTATATCACCCACTTGCCACTGTGCAGGATTTTTAGTATAAACTGAATTTATTTTTACTTTTTCGTTGTAATAAACTTTACCACCTATGTTTCCTGCAAAAGATGCTCTACCACCACCGGTCGATGGGTCTTTGAATGAAAACCAATCTGCATTACCACTTATTTTACCTAATCCGCTTACACCTGTTAATGCAACTACGACTGATTGTGTACCTTGTGGACATAATCCATGCACACCTTTGATATAACCACTTCTTAAATTTCCATAATTAACTCTTGGATTTTTACCCAACTTAGGTGCCCATGCTCCTGCTATTTTTAATAACTCATCTAAATTTTTATACCCACTCTTTAAATCAGTATCAGGTTCAAGTGGTTTAAGAATTCCCTGGTCATAAAGTGCTTGGTCAATCTTTTCTGCTTTAGAGTTATCCAATTGAGAAACCCTTGCACTGCCACCTTCTAAATCATTTTCTACATACGGGTCTTCAAAAATCTTTTTACTAATTTTCTTAACATCTGGATTTATTATATCTTGTACTTCGGGGTCATCTTTATCCAATCCAATTTTAGACCAATCCAATTTATCATATGCGGTTTTGTTATCAGCAATTTGCTGATTAGCATCTACCGGTGGATTTGGTGGAGATGGACTTGCGGGAGGTATTGTATAACCAACGAAAGGAACTGCCCCTGGTCCTGGTGTTAGGAGTGGTGGATATAATGATGTAGTTAAAAACATTCCTTGGATTGTAGGCAAGTGAGTTTGAATCGATGCAATCAATTGGTCTAAAAATACTGCGGAATCATCAGTTGGTTTTGCCATTTTGTTTAACTATATTATAATTTTATTTTTTATCCACACAAGTAGGTGGAATTACAAATCCAGAAATAGTTGATACTCTTGGAGTTTTTACAAAACATCCACATCCATTTCTATTGAATCCGCCACCACCGGTATTTCCTTCTATTGTAGTTATCTTACCATCTTTTGATATTGCTGCTACAACTCCAATGTGATGTTCTTTACCTTCAGGCCCATATAACGCTGCAGCTCCTATTTTTGGTGTTTTAGTATATGTACCATTTTTTTTACCCCACGTAGCCCAATTCTTACACGATGCAGCACCAGGAGGAGTTTTTAACCCCGCAGATTTCCACCAAGCAGTTACTGCAGCTGCACACCAGTAATATCCCTCACCTGTTGCTCGGACCTGTTCCTGATTATCTAATCCCGCTAATTGAACCATTATATCAATACGACCAGGTTTACCCGGTGGCGTTTCTCCTCCCGCTTGATTTCCTCCATAATTCAACCCCGCACCTTTATTTGCCTTTGTACCCGTTTCTAATATACCAACATCTTTTTTAGCAAATTCAACTACCTTTAATCCAATAGGGCATGAAGTATCAATATTACCATCAATTTTAACTGGCGTTGAATTTATAGGTTCATTTGATTCTATCGAATTAGCTTGTTTTGTATCAATTTCTTTTTGTGTTTTATCAATATATTCTCTAGCACCATCACGTTGTTCTTCCGTTGCATTGGGATTATTAATTGTTTCTGATGCTCTTTTTACTTCTTCTTTTTTTACCTCAATATCTTCTTCAGATAATTCATAAGGTTCTTCAAATACTTTTCCGGGTGGTGGTACACTTTCTGCCGGAGTATCTAATAATACAGGTTCTAAACTTTGTATATCAGTTGGTTGCCAAGTTCCTGGATTCGTAATCATACTACTAACTGTCGCAATATTTACAACTGCACCTGCAGATGGTATAATGGGAGGTGGAACTGCAGACATTGTAGCACCAGTCCAATATGATATAAACGCAGGGCCCATGTTAGTAATAATAGGATGTTCACCTGATGGTTGTTGGAACGCGGTTGCAAGAATACCATTTAAGGTTGCTTCCATTAATTCAGTATTACCCTTACCAACTGTAATACTATTGACAGTATCAAATCCTCGCTTAACTGCCATATCATATTCTAATGTAAGTTTTTTTGCAAAATCACCATAGGAACTAATTCCTGCTTGGTTCTGCATATAACTCAGCATATTTTGTTTGAATATTTCTAATGACATCTTATTCAGTAAAATTTAAAGTTGATTTGAATTTTTCCAATCTACCTTTAATATCGTTAAATGTACCTCTATTTTCAGGACCAGTTGCAGTAGGACCAGAAGGGGTTTTAAATATTTGTGCATTAATGGCATCAATTAGTTCTTCTAATAATCCTTGTAAAGTTTGACCTCTTACCAATGGTTCTGCATCACTTTCAGTATTTAAATATATCTGGCCCTTACCACCTAAAATGTATGTGTTATTATCATTTGTGGTAATTCTAACATCTCCATTAAAATCTAAATCAGCACCTGCTTTACCATTATCGATTGACATTTTACCATCTGATATAAATCCGTAATTTCCTTTTGAATAGAAAATCATTTCTTTAGATTTGGCAGATAATATGATTCTATCAGAATTTACTAATAATTGGTCACTACCTTTTAATTCTGATGGATATGATTCGAAATGAGTTGGTTTAGTTTCAAAATTTGAAGAACCCCCATCATCTATAATACCTGGTTGGAAATTTAATTTATAATCACCTGATGTAATTGCAATAATTGTGCCATCTTTATTTACATCTTCTTCGGTTAACGACCCCTTTTTTAGTTTATTAAGTGATTCGCTATTTTGTCTATTTCTTAAAATAATAGTTGGTGCAAATTTTCTATCTTCCCCATCTCCATTATTATATCCACTAAAACGAATTGATTGGCCAAATCGCGATTGTATTACTTTATCACCTTCATATAATTTTAAAGGATTAACTTGTTGTTCTTTAAAGTACTTACCAATTTCAGTTTTTCTATCATCAGTACCACCGCCACCACTTGGTGTTCCCGTAGCGTTTGCAGTACTTAGTTCACTTGCACCACTCCCACCTGCCGGTTGTGTATGTGGATAGGTTTTTATATCTATATCGGTTCTTGCATTACCTATATTAATATTTCCTGAAATAGTTCTTTTATAATGTAATCTACCTGCTACATCTATAAGTTGAACCGTCTCACCTACTAATGGAATACCTTCCTCTGGATTAAATGGTGGATATGCTTTATTTTGTTTAGTAGCCGATGTTGCATCCTTTACTGGTCTTATTGCTGCAAACCCAATATTAGATGTATTTTTTTGTTCTACTTCACTAAAATCATATTTAAGTAATAATTCACTTGTATCATCTAATATGATATCTACTACAATACCTACTGTGTTATTTGCAGTTCCTGATGTAGATGTTGAGTTGGGATTAAATCCACTATTTGATATACCTAATCTACTAGTTGCCATTACTTTTTAATTTTTTGTTTTATCTCTTCTACTTCGTTTGTCAATTCATCTACTTTAGCATCTTGTTCATCTTTTACTTCTAAGACCGTTATTTCAATTTCTCGTAATAATTGTTCCTTCTCCGCATCAGATAAGAATCCAACATCTCCTTCGGATTTTGAATTTGCACTAATTATTCTTTGTGCAATTGCTGCAAGTTTTATTAGAGAATCATCATTCCTAACCGATACATCGACTAGGTCTTTTATGATTGGACCAATTACTGCCATATCACCCGCGTGACGAATAATATTTTTCATTTCTGCTATTAATTCAGAAATTCTTTTTCTTTTGTTTTGTTGGTTATCATAGATGTCTTTAAACAATCCACTTAAATCCTTGCCCGGAAATAACTCAAAATTTATACTCATATTTTTATAATTAAGTTCATTATATAAATATAAGGAATAAAAAAACCCCATTTTAGTGGGGTTTTTCTTAATTATGATTTCTTTTTATAATTTCCTTTTTTCTGCTGTTCTGATATTGTCTTTTTAGCAATTTTCTTTCGGTTCTTATCTTTTACTTCTTTTTTTGTAGTTGCCATTGCATTATTCCTTTTCTAGTTTGTTTATAATAATTTTTATTTTAGGAGTATATCCTTTAGGTAGTTTATTGATAATTCCTTTAAACGATTTGATTTTATGGTCGTAATAGTTTACCTCTAATATAGTTTCGGTTAAGTTCATTATAGTTTGAGATGATGTCCACATTTTAGGAGTATCCTTTCTCATATTCAATACACTATCTTTTTTAAAGAATTGTTTTCTTAATGCAATACCTACTTGTTTCCAATTTGTAATTTTATCAATTATCTTTTCAGCACTCAATTTTCTCATTTTAGAACTTAAATACTTTTTACCATCTGAATATCCCGTACCAACATATACGTGTCCGTGATTTGTTCTAACAACCGGACTTTCAGTATTTTGTAATTCTAATTGAGGTTTAAGGTTTGGTATATTTTCAACACTTACCATTTTTTTAGGGGTAGAAATAAATGTATGACCACTTAATCCTTTATTTTTATTTCCCTTCCATACTATTACTGCTTTGATTGCTTCTTTAAGAGTTTTCTTTGAGAATATACTTCTCATCTTAGCACCGTCTTCACCATACCCTCTCATATTTTGAACTAACTTTCCTTCTGCCTCATCGTATCCAACTAAAAGGGCTGAATTAACTACTCCTAACCCGTATTCGTTCATCCCCTCACTCCAATCAGTTACCTCATCGTGTAAATACGCAACTTCAACTCCATCTATTAATTCGTGGATTACTTCTAATTTAGGATGATATCCTCTATCACGATTCTTTGCTAAAATAAATTTATCATCTATTTCTTTAGAAACTATAATACATTCTTGTATGATATTCATTTTAAGTGTTCGTATGTGTTGGTTACAAATCTCTACAATAAATATAGTTATAAATAAAAAAAGGAGATAAACTCCTTTCTTATTAATTGTATTCTATTTTATTTTTTTCTTAACGATATAGTTGTTAAGAACCAACGTATCCATATCACAATCTAAAAATGTATCTATTGCATCTTTAGGGGTGTTTACAATGGTCTTATCTTTAACGTTGAATGATGTATTTAAAACAATTGGATACCCATTATCCTCTTCTAATTGTCTAAGCAAGGAATATACTCTACGATGTTGTTTAAAATTTAAAGTTTGTATTCTTGCAGAACCATCTATATGTGTAATAGCAGGTAGATTTTTTATATGTTCCTCTTTTACTTGAACTACCTGATTCATATAAGGAACTAATGGTTTATAATCAAAGTATTTTAATCGGTCTTCCTCTTTTACAATTGGAGCAAACGGTCTAAATCCTTCTCTTTTTTTAATTACCTTATTTACCCTTGCTTTCATTTGAGGGTCTCGCGGGTTAGCAAATATAGAACGATTACCGAGTGCTCTTGAACCAAATTCCATTCTACCCTCATACCAACCGATAACGTTACCATTTGTAATTTCTCTAGAAATAGTTGTAACAATTTGTGAATGATTTTTAAATTCATACCATACTTCATTTTCATAGTTTTTTAATTCAGTTTCAATTTCATCATTAGTATTAAACGTACCTAAATACGGATTTGTATTTGGAACTCTAACGGCGGATTCGGTATGGGTATAATAGTAATTCAGTGCACACCCAATAGCAGAACCTGCATCAGATGGAGCCGGTGGAATCCATAATTGTTTATAACCGGTATTTTTTAAAATCTTACCATTTGCAGTTCCGTTATATGCACATCCACCACTTAGACATAAATTATTTGTTGCCCTAATAGCAAACATTTTATTTAATAATCTAAAAAATAGAAATTCGTATTGATGTTGAATTGTTGCTGCTAAATCTTTATGTTCTTGTGTTAACTCATCTTCTGGTAATCTATTTGGGAGTTCAAACAACTCCGCTAATTTTTCATTAAACATTGAATTATTCGAATAATCATATGTAAAATAATTCATATTGATTTCAAACCCACCATCTTCCGTTAATTTATATAATTGTTTAAATTTATTTAAATACGTTTCTGAATTACCATATGGTGCTAATCCCATTACTTTATATTCACCTTCATTTGGTTTAAATCCTAAGAAAGCTGTCATTGCAGAATATAACATTCCTAATGAATGTGGGAATTTAATATTTTGTAATTTTGTAATATTTTTACCTTCTGCAAATGCTAAAACAGTAGTTTCCCATTCACCCACCCCATCTACTGATAATATAGTTGCTCTTTCAAATGGAGATGTATAATACGAATATGCTATATGTGATAGGTGATGGTCACCATATGCTAAAATTATATTTGGATTTGTAATCTGATATATTTTAGATTCAATTTCTTTGGCTTGTGCTTTATTTGAATCAATAATAGATTTTCGTTTAAAGAAATTAACCAATCCACCTCTTTTAGTAGATTCTTCAATTCTCTCTAATTTTAATTTAGGGTTTTCGTAAAAGGTAACAACTGATATATCATTACCTGTTATTTTATTATCCTTATACAACCAATTAATAGCATTAGTTGGAAACGTAGCATCGTGTTTTACTCCTGTAAAACGTTCTTCCTCCATTGCACCGATAACTACTCCATCTAATATTAATGCTGCTGAGGAATCGTGATAACCACATGCTATACCTAAAATATATTTTTTATTCATCATCGATATCGTCTTCGGTTAAATCAATCTTTGAAATATCAACCCAAAATGGTTCACTCTTAACTGTGAAATCACCAGTTTCTAAGTAATCATTTAACATTTTTTTCTGATGTTGTTTCATTACATTTACAACCTTTGTAATATAATGAGTCTTACAATCTGTCATTTCTCTTATAAGTAGATATAAATGTTTCTTATTAAAATTTTCTATGAACTCACTTCTACGGAATAATTCTAATACTGCATCTGCAATTTGTATATCTCTTTTCTTATTAAAAATAGTAGTAAGATGCTTATCCCAATACAATAACATTAGGTCTTTAAATTCTCTAAATTCACTGCCTTCCTCCACTTCATAAAAATCATTCTCAGGATTCCAACTTTCTGGCATATCGGATATTAATGCATTTTGTTTCCAACGTTTGTAGTTACCATTATTCTTTAAAATCAAATGATTCTTTGCAATAATAGTAAAATATGAAAACGCCCTTCCTTTACCTTCTTGAAACATATGCATTTTCTCTACCAATGTAGATACAACTTCCGTTTGAATATCTTTTTTAGGAACATCAAAATAAGAAAATTTAAAAGTGTTAATTACGTTTTCTGCTAATTTCTCAAAAGGTGCTTTAATCTTTTCTTCGTAAATTTTACTACGTTTTACTGAGTCTTTTGTTTTGTTATACTCTACAATTGCATCTTGTGCAGGTGTGCCGAAATATATTTTTGATTTTGGTTTTCTTTGTTTTGCCATTTTGGTAATTATAATATTTCGTTTAGGTTTTCAACAATTGTTTTTAATTCAGTAAAAGTAGCTCCAACTTCATCATCAGATTCAAATGAACCACGTGAATCTACGTTCCTTAAATTTTCTAATGCGTTAGATACTTTAAATTTAACTTCTAATGTAGTTTCTACAAGAGTGTCTTCCAATTCCTCGTTTTGTTTCAGTAAATTGAATATACCAATAGTAAATGTTATATTTAACACTACTGAAATCAGTAAAATGATGTAAATGTATGTCATAGTTTGTTTTTATGCTTCACCCATTGGTCCATAATATATTCCTAATTTAGAATCATCATCGGATGTTTGGGTATTTGCTTTTTTTATATTGTTTTCTAATTGTTTTACTTTTAATTGAACTTTTTCATACCATTCTTTTTCTAAAATTATACCTTTATCTATTAAAAGATTTACAAGGGTATCTATTACAATACTATGGTTTAAAGTGTGTTGTTCTATCTGTTGAAGAATCAATTTCTTCTGCTCCTTTTTTGTTAATTTCATTTATTAAATCTTTTATAGTAAAATTATTTGTTTCATCTAAATTACCAAACGCTTTTTTAATTGATTCTTCATGATAACCCAATGCTGCAGCTAATCTTGCACATATAGTTTTAAATTCAAAAATATTCAATTCATCTGGTATTGTAAATTCTATTTCGGATGCTTCTCTTGCATGTTCAATGTAATCATCATCGGTGTACTTAAATATTAGTTTGGCCATATTGTTGTTTTTTTAGTTTCTATTTATTTTTTTTGTAATATCTCTTGTATAATTGTTATCGTGAAAAAATCCATCAAATAATGATTTGTTTTTTATATATCCATCCGTACACATTAAATCAAACATATAATCTGCATTTGTTTTAGATACGATTTCATTTGAATTAAACATCTCTAATATAAACTTTTTAATTCCATTTACTATTTCAATTTTATTATTAAAATATTTTTGGTTTTCGCTGGGTTGTTCATTTATAAATTCTCCATTTACAATATCAATATAAGTACCAACTTTATCAGTTAAAACTGATTCTAAAAATATTATATTATCTTTTAATTTATGGGTATAAAAATCATAAAACCCCTTAACATCATCTAATAGTGGATTTCCTTTATAAGTAATATATCGACCCTTAAATTTTAATCCGTAGGTTTTTTCTATATTATATTGAGTAGTTCCTTGATAGCCAGTATCAACCATTAATATATTTTTAGAATTTCCTATAACTTCAATTATATATTTTTGATACTCATCTCGTGTTATTTTAGATTTTTCTATTATTTCTTTTAAATACAAATCTAAATTTGGTATTTTTTTATTACTATCTATCATCACATCATTTTCAATAATTGGAGTTATACCAAACCTATCTTTTAATAAATTGGATAATTTTCCATTATATCTATGCAACTCAAATGTTCTAAAAATATCTGCAGTGTTATTAATTGAAACTATTGTTGATAATGTGCGAGATGTTTTAAAATATACTGATGGTGGTAAACTATATTTCTCTTTAAACAATTCATAGATTTCTTGTAAGAACAATCCTTCTCTTGAGTTAAAAAGAATTTTATCACAATCTCCTATTTCGGTTTTTAACCAATCAAAGTAATTAAATATAAGTGGGCCAAAATAGGTATATCCTAATTCTTCTAATGATTTTGTATGATTATCAACATGTGTCATTATATTACAAACACTTTAAAAGAAGTTATTCCTAAATCAACCCAAACATCTATTACTCTCTGGTCATCATCATATGCACAAAATACATTTTCTTTTATTTCAGTTTCATATATTTTTTTTTTAAAGATGGGTGCTTTTAAAAAATTATTTTCCCAACTTCTCATATATAAATTATCGTATGGGATATTGTATTTTTGTAACCATTCTTTAGTAACCTTTCTTGTAGATTCTGGTCTACCTGTTAATATGATAACCTCAAACCCATTTTGTTTATAATTCTTCGCCAATTCAATCATTGGTAGATTTGGTTTGTCTTTTATAAGATTTTCAGATGAATGCACAATATCCCAATCCAATTTTCCGTTTTCTTTTTCTGCTAATTTAAATCTATCATTAGCTATTGACAATGTATTATCTATATCAATTATTATTTTCATAATTCTCTTAATCCTTGTTTTTCATAACTTACTGGCACTTTAATTCCCGTGTTACATCCATTACAATTATCACAAAATGTAATATATCCTAAATCAGTATAACCTAAATCAAATTTAATTAAATCTTCATTTGATATGTTATTTAAACTAACATAATCATTATCACTTAGAGGAAATAGGTTGGTTCTAACTGCTGAAGTATTAAGGTGACAATAGTAAAACTTACCATCATTCAATCCTCTAAATGGTGCTGTGCAACTATCAAAGTGTTTAATTAATTTATCTATTTCTAAATTCTTTTTAACTCTTAAATCTCCAAAATCATACCACTCTATTTCATTTCTAACATAATGTTTAATTCCATAGTTTTTATATTCTTCAATAGTACGCATAACTTTATTTTTAAGTTTAGGTAATTTATCCGAATAATCACTTATACTTAAAATAACATCACTATCTTTTAATAATTCAAGAATACTTTCTTTTGGAGTAACTGTACCATTAGTAGTGATTATAAGTTTATCTAATTTATCTATATGGTTTACTAAAATATGTTGGATTATATTTTCAATATCTGGATGTAGAAATGGTTCTCCACCAACTAAATGAAACACACTTACAAAGTCTACAACTTTAAAATATGAATCTATATCGGTTATAATAGTTGATAAATTTCTATGATTCGGATTATCGTAATGTGGTATAAACATATTACAATGCGAACACGCTAAATTACACCTTTCAGTTACTAATACATCTGTTTGAAATATATGAACTAACTTCTTATACATCAATGGCCAGATTCCTGCTATATGTTTATATGTAGTGTAGGTTGTATTATGTTCATCCAAATATTTTATATAACGTTGTCTATATTCATCCGTTGTAATGATAACTTTCTCATTACCATTAAACTCATCTATATGAATTAATTTTATATTCTTTCTATCACTCTTATATTGTTTGGCTTCACGATAATAAGAACTAATTTCATTCAAATTATTTATAATCGTACTACTTTTTACATCGTGGTCAACAATATATTTTATTTTTAATCTACCACTTCCAAGCAAAAAATCCATACTCCTAATAAAT
>Ga0164293_10004458_pt1 | contig 11981 bp, 11 predicted proteins | sample GEODES118metaG_FD_111487 | JGI IMG/M metagenome (GOLD analysis project Ga0164293, IMG submission 111487) | Eutrophic lake water microbial communities from Lake Mendota, Wisconsin, USA - GEODES118 metaG | ecosystem: Environmental > Aquatic > Freshwater > Lake | place: USA: Lake Mendota... | reverse complement strand
CAAAGAGAACCTCCAAGAATATAAATATATATAACTTTGTAAAAAAGTCAACTATTTATAACAATTTTTTTGTAATTGTTAATTTTTCGTCCTTATATTTTAAAACGACTTGTTCGTTTTCTTTTATTTTACCCTTTAATATTTCTTCACTTAAAAAATCTTCGCAAAGGTTTTGAATGATACGTTTTAAAGGACGTGCACCATATTCTTCTTGAGTATTTAATTCGTAAATTCTTTCGATAACAGATTTATCAAATGTTACAAGATAATTTTTATCAGTTAATCTACCATTTAATTTACCAATTTCAATTTGGATGATTTTCTTAAGTGTCTTCTCATCAAGTGAATTGAATAGTATAACGTCATCAATACGATTTAAGAATTCAGGGTTAAAGTGTTGCTTTAATGATTTCTGTATCATTGATTTGCGAACTTCATACTTTTGAGTTTCACTTGATGATGTGTTAAAACCAACTCCTCCTCCGAACTCAGAAACACGTTTAGCTCCGATGTTTGATGTCATGATGATTAAACAGTTAGTGAAGTTAACTTTTCTACCAAATGAATCGGTTAAATGACCTTCATCTAAAATCTGTAATAAAATGTTAAAAACATCTTTATGTGCTTTCTCAATCTCATCAAACAAGATTACTGAGAATGGATTGTTTTTAACTTTTTCAGTCAATTGACCACCTTCATCATACCCAACGTAACCTGGAGGGGAACCAATCAATTTAGATACATTATGTCGGTCCATAAATTCACTCATGTCAACACGAATAATTTTATCAGGGTCCCCAAATAATAAATCCGCCAAAGACTTTGCCAAATGTGTTTTACCAACACCAGTGGAACCTAAAAATATAAATGAACCAATTGGTTTATTGGCATCTTTAATACCAACACGATTTCTACGTATAGCTTTGGATATTGTGGTAATGGCTTCATCTTGACCAATAACTTTGTTAGTTAATAGTGATTCCATTTTTAATAACTTCTCAGTTTCTTTTGCATCCAATTTAGTAATCGGGACACCAGTCATATCTGAAACTATTGTATAAACATCATCTATTGATACAGGAGTTTTATTATCTTTTTGTTTTTCAGTCCATTTAACTTTTTCAGATTCAAGTTTATCAAAAAGTTTTTTCTCTTCATCTCTTAATTTAGCCGCCTGCTCATAGTTTTGACTTTTTACAACTAAAAGTTTCTTCTCTTTAACTTCATCAATTAATTTTTTTAATTTTTCGATGGATTCGGGAATTCTACTTGAAACTCTTTTTTCTGAACCTAATTCATCAATCACATCAATTGCCTTATCAGGAAATTGTCTATCTGTAATATATCTACCAGATAATTTAACAATTGTATCAATCACACCTTCTTCATATTGAACTTTGTGAAAATTCTCATATGACTCTTTAAGGTTCTTCAAAATCTCAACGGTTTCAGCCGACGTAGGTTCTTTTAAAATTACCTTTTGGAATCTTCGTACTAACGCAGCGTCCTTTTCAATATGTTTTTTAAATTCGTCAAATGTTGTTGCACCAATACATTGTATTTCACCACGAGCTAAAGCGGGTTTTAAAATATTGGCAGCATCCATTGCACCACTAGCATTACCCGCACCAACCATAGTATGTAACTCATCAATAAAAATAATCACATTTGGTGATTCGACTAATTCATTTAAAATTGCTTTAATCCTCTCCTCAAATTGTCCTCGATATTTTGTACCTGCAACTAATGAGGTTAAATCTAAAGACATCAATCTTTTATCTAATAAATTGGTGGGACAATCTCCTTTTACAATCATTAAAGCAAGTTTTTCAACTAATGCCGATTTACCGACACCAGCATCCCCAACAATTACTGCATTATTCTTTTTCTTTCGAGAAAGAATTTGTGCAATTCTTTTAACTTCTTTATCCCTACCAACTACAGGATCTATTTTACCTTCTTCCGCAAGTTTTATTAAGTCACGAGAAAAATTATCTAAAATTGGTGTGGTTGAACCCTTTCTTCCCTTTTTGGGTGTTGAAGTTGGTCCCTCTTCAAAAAAATCTACTGCCATGTGTTATTAAGTTTTGTTATTACAAACATAACACATTTCATTCTAAAAAACAAATAAATGTCAAAATGTCTAAAAAAATATCTAACTAATGTCTAAATGTCAGTTTTAGACATTTGGTTCACAATTTGTAAATTGTAAATAAAAACATATAAAACTATGATTACATTATTTAAAGATCCATTTTTTAACACTTTTGATAAAGTGTTTGACGAGGCTTACTTGAGAGCCAATAACAGAATTAATTCAAATGTTTCCACAACAGATGAAGGTTATAAGGTATTATTATCGGTACCAGGACTTTCTAAGGATGATGTGAAGATATCCTTAAAAGAAAGTACATTAACCGTATCATATGAAAAGGAAGGTGATGAATTCTCATTTGTAGGTTCATTTAAAAAATCATACAGTGTTCCTGATGATGTTGATGAGAAGAACATTACAGGTACTGTGGAAAACGGAGTTATTGAAGTTATGCTCCCAAAAAGTAAAAAGAAATCGGTTGAAAGACTAATTTCACTTAACTAAATCTAACCCTCGAGAAATCGGGGGTTTTTTATTTGGTATTTATTGTGTATATTATAGTATAAAAAAACAAACATATGGCTATTATATCTGAAACAATTAATGGAAAAATGATTGGGGTTGTTATCAACTCATCAAATTTAAAAGAAGCAACATTTAACACTGAAACAGAGGACTTAACTGTAACTTTTAACAATGGAGCTATTTATGAATATAATAAAGTTCCTTGGAACAAGTTCACTAAGTTTAGACTTGCTGAATCACAAGGAAAATACTTCAACGAGAATATCGCCAGAAGTTATAAGTTTACTAAGAAAGGATGAGTTTATTTGAAGAATTGATTGAGGATAAGGAAGAGGATAAAAAGATTGTAAAATCTTTTAAACCGAAAGATTCGTTGTCTAACCAAATTTTTGATGAAAATAAGGGTGTATTTTCCATGCGTGAAGATATAAGAAAATCTTTATTGAAAATATCAAATGAATTTATAGATAGTCTTGGAATCGATTTTTTCATACATGACATAGTATTAACAGGTTCGTTATCTAACTATAATTGGTCACAATATTCTGATGTTGATTTACATATACTGATAGATTTTAAGGAAACCGACTATAATTTAGACCTATTAAAGGAATTCTTTGACGCAAAGAAAAACGTATGGAACGAAAAACATAACGTGATTATCAAAGGATATGATGTTGAGTTATATGTTCAAGATGTTAACGAAGAACACGTATCTTCAGGTGTGTATTCCGTTTTAAATAACGAATGGGTTGTTGAACCTAATAAGGTAACACCTAACATCGATGATAAGATGATACTTCAAAAATCCGAAGAATACATCAAAAAAATAGATTTATTAATTAGAAAGAAGGGACCCATTGAATCAATTGAGGAGTTAAGAAAAAAGATAAAAGAATTTAGACAAAGTGGTTTAGAATCGGGTGGAGAGTATTCTTACGAGAATTTAACCTTTAAATTACTTAGAAGAAATGGGTACATTGAGAAATTATTAAAATTAAAAACGGAACTTACAGATAAGAAATTATCTATAACGCAATAAAGAACCTTATTTTTTTCCCTATATCAATGTATTTATAGGATAAGAATAAGTATATCTAACAATTAACAAAATGGCAGATTTAAAACCCCTTGGTAGTGAAAAGCTTAACGGAGATGACAAATTAAAGAGAATTCTCGAGTTAACATACTACAACAACAATAACAAATCATCATCATCATCTAAAACAGCGGAATTAGTAAGAGAATCTACAAATGGTAGTGTTTACGGTATCGTTAAAGAAAAAGATGGTTACTATGTAAAGAAAGGTTTGAATGAAAGTTCACTTGATTACATTGGTGGTATGTTTATGAAAAACAAAAACAAATTCTCATCATATGCTGACGCATTTAAAAGACTTGAACTTTTAAAAGGTCAAGAAGAACTTCAAGAGGCAACAAAGTATGTTTTAAAACAAACAAAACCTCAAGAAGAGTCTCCGATGGCAGAACCTTCATTGGACGTACCTGCACCTGACATGAGTACTGAAGTACCACCAGCGGCGGATGCTGAAGTACCTATGGAAGTACCGGCAGAAGAACCTATGGGTGAATTACCACCAGCAGATGGTGAGTCAAAACGTTCAGACTATATGGCAGAAGCTCAAAAATATGCAGGTAAATTAGGTCAAGAATTAAGAGATTTACAAGCTAAAATGGAAAGTGATGACATCAAATACATTTTAAACATGATTATTTCTGCTGTTGATTTAGACAAATTAGATGACGAAGATATTGAAGAAATCGGTAAAAAATTCGAAAGAGAAGAAGAAGTAGGTGGAGAAGAACCAACAGGTGAAGTTCCAGCTGAAGAACCAACTCCAGAAGAAGAACCAGTATCAGGAGACGAAGATTTAGGTGAAACTATGGATTTATTAAATAGCTTTATAGAATCACCAATTGGACATGATGAAGAAACAAACGAATTAGATTTGAGTAACTATGCGGATATTGAGGTGAGTGAAGAATCTCAAGACGATATTCAAGAACTTGATTTAGATGAAATTAAGAATGACATCAATCAAGCAATTAGTGAAAAATTAAGCAAATACTTTAAATAAAATGCATCTCATCTATGTCAATGAAATTGGCTCAGATTATAAGGGTCAAAAACAATATGAATTTATTTTCAGTAAAAGTACTGAAATTGACATGGATGAGTGGTTTGTAATTCCCTCGTCTGCATCATCTTTACCAAAATCACCTGAAGTCGAATATGTTGACTTGGTTGGTTTGTTAAAAAATACAGATTTACAATTAGAATTAGTTCAAGACTCCGATTATTTCGGAGTTATTGATGCTGTAGATGGTGTGATTGCAATGGCTTGGGAGAAATTTGATATAAATTCGGATGAAGAAAGGTTAACATTTAAATTCGGTGAGTCGTTAGAAAGTGTTACAAAAAAATTAAAACTTAGAAGTTATCTTCTAATAAATGAAGAAATAAAATTTAAAGATATATGAAAAGGTCAGAATTAGTTGATAGATTAATCAAAGAAGGAATGTCAGAAAAGACATTAGTAAAATTCACAGATAAACAACTTAACAATTTGGCTAACAGAATGTTAGGTGAAGCCGTTACAACTACAGCTGACGCATTATCAAAAAGTGCCGCGTTACAGAATTTAGCAAAAAAACAAGATATTAAACTTGTTGGTGAAGAAGACCTTGATGAAGAATTAAAGGGAGGTCAAAAAAAGTTAGATAAAAACCATAATGGTAAAATTGACGGTCAAGATTTTAAAATTTTAAAAGGTCAAAAGAAAAACGAAACCAAAAAATGTGATGATTGTGGAAACTCGATAAAAGATTGTAAATGTGATCACACACATATGGATGAATCTAAAGAAATAAAAGAATGGGTTAATACGTTAGCTGAAGAAAATTTTCATAGTTTTACATCAAAAAATGAAATTATGGAATTAATCAACATTAAGTTAAACGAATCTGAAGTTCATCAATATGGCCCAAATGTAAAAACAGGTCATAACGGTCTTCCTGAATTCATGACATATGATGCAATTGTCGCTAATGGACCTAAAATTGCTCCAAGCAAACCAAAGGTTGCACCGGGTACAAAACCGAATAAACCTAAAACCCCATTTCAACCCGGACCTAAAGTAAATCCAAACCCTAAGGCGTTGGGTGAAGAAGACGTAAATGAAAATGGACCTAAAATTGCTCCAAGCAAACCAAAGGTTGCACCGGGTACAAAACCATCTAAACCAAGAACACCGTTTCAGCCAGGACCAAAGGTTAATCCAAATCCAAAGGCTTTAAAGGAAGATAAAAAATAATTTACAAATATGAAATTATCTAAGAAAAATTTGTTATCTTTAATCAAAGAAAATTTGAATGAGATGGCAATGGATTTTGACACTGCGGATAGACCTAATCCCGAATTACAAGCTAAATTAGCTTCAGGTGACACACCTTTAAAGAAAATACCTTTCCCTAAAACAGGTAAAGAACCTGACCAAAATTTCCAAGAACTTTTGGCTTCTGAAAGATATAGACAAATTGTTAGCAACGTTAGACAATATACAAATTACCAAGGAACCTTAAATGGTGATATGGGCGCATTAACAATGATGATGTATAATGCTCATAATAATATTATTAGACTTGAGTCAGCACACAAAGAAGCTTTAGAACAATTAGCTATTCAAATTGTAAAGGAAGAAATGGGTATTGGTGAAGAAGTTGAGTTTGATGCCAAAATCGTTGGTATGAATCAAATTGATACGAGTGATTTTAATAGAGAGCAGGGTCCTGAACAAAATCCGGACGAAGTTGATGTGGAAGATGATGAGGAAGGGAATAATGAGGAACAACCTCAAATTAATCCTGAAAATCAAGAAGTTGAAGAGGAGTTATATATTGATTTAAAACAATTGGATTTAGAAAGAGCTAAATTATCATTAATCAACAGTATAATACAAGGAGCATCAAAAAGAGGTCATTATATGTACCAACTTGTTGGTGAAAAACTTAGAGAGATTACAGGTTCTGATGAATTATATAACGATTACGGTATAATGATGTCGGTTAACGATGCAAACTATTGGCAATTTAGTCCTTCAATGATTAAAGGTTCGTCTGATAGTGTTGCTGGTAAGGTTAAAACTGAATTTCCTGGTGATGATGAAACAGGAGATACAGGAGATGAGGGAGGAGAAGAAGGTGGCGAACAAGAGGAACAAAAAGTTAAAGTTGTAGCAAGAGGGATTAATTTTCCAGTTTTAATACATGAATTAATTAAAGGTGTTTTTGAAATATTAGGTAGTCATGGACAACCGGGAGAATATTCAAATCCACAAGATAGAGAGATGTACCAACAAGCTCAAAAGTTAGAAAGTACATTAGAAAAAGAAATGTGGACTCTACTTTTAGGACCAGCAATATGGGACAGAATTAGAGGTCAATTCCCTGATGAAGTAATTTTAGAAAACGGTAAACAATTACAGAATTACATGTTAATGCACATTTTCCAATTACCAGCTAAACAATTTTTAGTTTTAATGAAAGAAGTTGTTAGTAATAGTGAAAATGGAAAACGTTTAATGACGGATTTAATGGCATCAATTCAACAAATGTTTAATGAACAAGATTATGAGGAATCTATGAATCAATTTAATGATGAGTTAGAAACAATGTCAGATGAAATTGAATCAAACGAATTAATGGATTTTATATCAAGTATTCCGGGTATCTCATTGTCCACCGATGATGATGACGAGGACAATTTAGACGACTTGTTTAGACAATTAGGTATCGATAGACCTAAAGAATAATTAAAAGGGAGTTTAACTCCCTTTTTTCGTATTTATATATATGAATAATAGAGCAGAGCAATTAATGGAATATGCAAAGATAATCAAAGATGCTCCATATGCATTGAGGACTTATCTAACCACATATGACAATACACAAAAAAAATATGTACCTTTAGAGTTATTTCCAGACCAAGTCCAATTAATCAAAGATTACGAGACTTATAATGAAAATATCACAAGAAAATATAGACAGGCCGGAGTTACTACGGTAACTGCTGCTTGGATTTCAAAAAAATTACAAACTGCAAAAAATACCGAACCTGAAAGGGTTTTATTAATTGCAAATAAGAAAGATACTGCGGTGGAGATGGCGAATAAAGTTCGTCACTTCTTGGAACAATGGCCTGATTGGATAAACGTTGGATTTTCACCAGATAAAAACTCTGAAAGTAGATTCAAATTAAATAATGGTTGTGAAGTTAAGGCCGTTGCAACATCGGCGGATGCGTTACGTGGTTATACACCTACAATTCTTGTATTTGACGAGGCCGCCTATATTGAAGCAGGTGAAGACTTTTGGGCTGCATCTATGGCGTCCCTATCTACAGGTGGTAAGATTATATTAGTGTCTACACCAAATGGTTATGACCCCATCTATTATGGTGTTTATGACCAAGCGGTACGTGGTTTAAACGATTTTCATATAACCGATTTAAGATGGTTTAAAGACCCAAGATATACCAAAGATTTAAGATGGGTTAAATGTCAAGATATTGCACATTATATGTTAAACAGAGAACAATATAATGATGATGAATGTGTTCTTTATGATTTTGACATTGAAAAATATCAAGAATTAGAAGAACAAGGATATAAACCATTTTCTTCATGGTTTGAATCTATGTCTAAGAAATTTAAATATGACAGACGTAAGATTGCTCAGGAATTAGAATGTGACTTCTTAGGTTCGGGTGACGGTGTTATACCGGGTGAAGTTCAAGAAAACATTGCAAAAAATATGATTCGTGTACCTAAGGAAAAATATATGCAAGGTACATTTTGGCAATGGAAAGAACCTGTTATTGGTCATCGATATATTATGGGTGTGGATGTTAGTAGAGGAGATAGCGAAGACTTCTCTTCAATTAACATCATTGACTTTGATGATAGAGAACAAGTTGCGGAATATATCGGTAAAATACCACCAGATGATTTAGCTGCAGTTGCATATAAATGGGGGATACTTTATGGTAACGCATTTATTGTAACCGATATAACAGGGGGTATGGGAGTTGCAACATCAAGAAAATTACAAGAATTAAATTATAAGAATTTATATATTGAGGGTATAAACACTCAAAACATTTGGGAATGGAATAAAAAGGCTATGGATAAAATACCGGGTCTTAATTTTAATAACAAAAGAACCCAAATAGTTGCTGCTTTTGAAGAACAATTAAGAAAAGGATTTAATATTAGGTCCAATAGATTATTAAATGAATTAAACACATTTGTTTATATAAATGGTAGACCTGACCATATGAAGGGTGCTCATGATGATGCAATTATGTCCATGTCTATGGCGTTATATGCTGCCGATATGTGTTTTAATCAATTACAAAAGAACGAAAACGCCAATAAAGCAATGTTAGATTCTTGGACTATGTCAGAAAGAACATATGAGCCAAATAAATCGTTTTATTCATATGGGACATCATTTGACCAAATCGGTTCAATGGGGATTGACAACAATAACATTTATTATCAAAATAACTCATTAAATGCAACGAAAGATGCATATAGAGAAAACATGTGGTTATTTGGAAGAACAAAAGACAGTTCAAAATACTAATAATTTAGTTTATATTATAAAGAAAAGTATTTATTAACATGGCAGATCAGAATCTAACCGTCTTTCAGAAGTTAACGAAAATGTTTGGTTATCCAAATCAAACAAAGCAAAAAAATGCAAACGTACCTTCGTTTAACTTCAATAAAGATGAAATTTTAAAAACAGATAGTAGAGAAGAATACGAAAGGGCAATGTTGCAAGCACAACAAAGTCAATACGTTGCGGATAAATGGACAAAATTAGACCAATCTCTTTATAATCAATCGGTTTATTATGAACCAAATAGGTTATCAGCATATTATGATTATGAATCAATGGAATTTACTCCAGAGATTTCCGCAGCTTTAGACATCTACGCGGAGGAATCTACAACCATGTCAGAAAAAGGTCAAATATTAACAATATTTTCTGATTCAGATAGAATTAAAAACATACTTGAGGATTTATTTAACAATAAATTAGACATTAATACTAACTTACAAATGTGGACTAGAGGTCTTTGTAAGTACGGTGATGATTTTGTATACTTAAAGATTGATCCCGAAAAAGGTATTATTGGTGTACAACAATTACCAAATATTGAAATTGAAAGAATTGAAGGTGCGGCATCTAAAACACCAAACGCACAAACCGATATTAAAGTACCAACAAGAGAATTGAGATTCACATGGAAAAATAAAGACATGGAATTTCAAGCTTGGGAAATTGCACACTTTAGATTATTAGGTGATGATAGAAAGTTACCATATGGTACTTCTATGTTAGATAAGATTAGAAGAATTTGGAAACAACTTTTACTTGCCGAAGATGCGATGTTAATTTACAGAACATCAAGAGCACCTGAAAGACGTGTATTCAAAGTATTCGTTGGTAATATGGATGACAAAGACATAGAACCATATGTACAACGTGTTGCAAACAAATTTAAAAGAGACCAAGTTGCGGACCCACGTAACGGTAACGTAGATATGAGATATAATCAAATGGCGGTTGACCAAGATTATTTCATCCCTGTACGTGACCCATCACAAACAAACCCAATTGAAACCTTACCAGGTGCACAAAACTTAGGTGAGATTGCTGATATTGAATATATCCAAAAGAAGTTACTTGCGGCATTACGTATTCCAAAAGCATTCTTAGGATTTGAAGAAGTTGTTGGGGAGGGTAAGAGTTTAGCATTGATGGATATTCGTTTTGCTAGAACTATCAATAGAATTCAAAAATCATTAATTCAAGAATTAAATAAGATTGCATTAGTACATCTTTATTTATTAGGATTAGAAGAAGATTTAGATAATTTCTCATTGTCATTAACTAATCCATCGGCACAATCTGATTTATTACGTATTGAACAATGGAAAGAAAAAATTACTCTTTATAAAGACGCAACGTCTGACCAATCACAAGTTGGTATCTTACCAGTATCACATACTTGGGCTAAGAAAAATATCTTGGGTATGAGTGATAGTGAAGTGTTACTTGATTTACAACAACAACGTTTAGAACGTGCAATGGGATTTGAATTAACAAACACTCAAAATATTATCAAACGTTCTGGTGTATTTGATGAGGTAGATTCTAAATACGGTATCTCTGAAGATGAAAGACAGAAATTAGAAGCATCAGGTGCTTTAGGTGGTGAGGAACCTGCAGGTGGTGGAATGGATATGGGTGGAGGTGCACCGGCACCTGCAGCAGGCGGAGACGCTGAAGGTCCATTAAGTGAATCATATGCACCATCTAAATCTAAGAAATCAAAAATATTAGGTATGTTAGGTGAAGAAAAAGAGGGTAACAACATATTATTTGATATGGAAAGAGCTCAACAGAATATTTATGAAATAGAGAATAAATTGAACGATATTTTAAACGATTAGAAATGAACAAATTCGGGGTTATTAAAACAAAGATGTTAACAAAATTAACTGAATCTTATTCAAATGAAAATAAGAAAGAAGTTAAAGACATATTAAACACAATTAAAGAAAACAAAGATTTTAAAGAAATGTATTTGTTCTACGAAGAAGTGGAAAATAAATACATCGAAGATAAAGAGACCGCGAAACTTTATGTTGAGGGTTTAAGTACAATGCTTAATGGTAACATTAAGAACCTATCGACGTTTTGTGAATCTTTAGACAAGAAATTAGGTGGTGTTGACACACAATCTAATGAACTGTATGAATCATTAGATGTATTATCTGAAAAAGATACATTATCAAACATTGAGAACAAAGTAATTGCAAAAAAGAAATTAGTAGAACATTTAACAACTAAAAAGGATATACAAGAATCTAAAGGTTCGACATTAGTTCCAAATGAATCATTATTACAAGCTGTTTTAGCAAACAATTTTAATGTATTATATTCTAACACATTATCAGAATCACAAAAAGAAGAATTAAAAACTATTTTATCAATCCCTCAAGAGGAATTAACAACTAAAACAACAGAATTAAAAGAATCTATCATTAATCAAGTATCTACACTTTTAAGTGAATCAAATGATGTTGATTTAACCACTAAATTAAATGCGGTTAAAGATGAGGTAACTCAGATGTATCCGTCAAGATATAATTACTACAGATTAAACGAATTAAAAAATGGACTTAACTAAGTCCATTTCTTTTTTGTTGTAAATAAACTGCTTTTAATTTTTCAGTTCTTTTTTTAACGGAAGGTTTTACGAACT
>Ga0164293_10004457_pt1 | contig 11986 bp, 12 predicted proteins | sample GEODES118metaG_FD_111487 | JGI IMG/M metagenome (GOLD analysis project Ga0164293, IMG submission 111487) | Eutrophic lake water microbial communities from Lake Mendota, Wisconsin, USA - GEODES118 metaG | ecosystem: Environmental > Aquatic > Freshwater > Lake | place: USA: Lake Mendota... | reverse complement strand
AACGATATCCACCGTGTCATGGACGCTGACTTAAAAGCCCAAGGTTTAAAAGCCTACGATGGCTGGGGAATTTGCCCCCATGCTCCCCATGAAGCCTGCTCCTGTCGTAAACCTCACCCCACCTTGATTGAAGATATCCTCAACAGAGAAAAATTGGTGGCAGATGATTGTTGGATGTTGGGCGATAAAGACATCGATGCTCAATGCGGTTTGAACGCTGGAATCAAGGGCGCCATAGTGCGAGTTAAACCTCCAGAAGGTAATTACACCTACTTCTCTACTCTTCTCGAGTTCGCTAAAAGCCTCAACTAGAAAAGCATTTTATAAGAAGTCACATCCGGAAGCTTAACCTGGAAATGGTAGCACCAAAATTGAATCAAATGAGTATTAACGGCCTGGGGTGCACCCTGAATAAGAGGCCAATCTTGAAAACGTGTTCGAATGGCCTGTGACAACAGAGCTCTGACTGGTAGATCCGTGCTTACTTCAGAGCCTGATTCTTTCACGCAATTCATACAAGAATAGCCACCTTGGTCAACAATCAAAGGGCTCATCACTTCTTCTTCTAGCTGACAGCCGCAATAAACACACTCCGATTCATCTGGCAGAATTCCTAAATGTAATAAAAATTTGCTTAAGAAAAGCAGCAAATGATTTTCCCACTGAAAGTTTTTTTGTTGGAGGGCCTGATCAAGATGAAATAATCCATTTGAGACGACATTAAATAGTCCACCATGCTCTTGAGCGGCAAAAGTATTGTCTGACGTATGTGGGAGTGCCGTTTTGAGCACCATCTCTAAATACAAACAGGCCAGGGCAAATGCTTGGGGATGATGACGTATCTCCTGTGACTGCCACAACAGAGTTTGTTCACTCGCCATTTGCAAAGTCTCTAATGAAGTGTGGCCGGAGCGAGCTTCACGTAACTGAACACGCAATAAATTGCCTGGTTCGTAGACGCGCGGTTTAGAGTTTTTTCCGCCTCCCATACCACCATAGACATAAACACTCGTGATGGTCCCTTCACGCAACAACATACGTGCAATGAGATCACGTTCTTTTTGCGGAATAATCTGAATGACAATCCCTTCCAGGGTCATACCAATTGGCCTTGATGATGAGCTTCAATCGAAACATCATAACTCTTATTAGCAGCCGCAGGAAAGCCACAAGACGCTCTCTTTTTGAGAGTCCAGCTAATCTCCAACTCATCCAAACTTCAAACGCATCACCGCGTCGCCCGGCCCTCGTCCGCATTTGATGTACCATCCAGTGAGGCGCACTCTGATCAAGTAAAATGACTCGGGCTAAATTAGGTAAGTTAATTCCGTGAGACAAGCAGGAAGTGGCGACTATCACATGCGGTAGCTTTTCACTTTGGAGTCTGATTTGAAATTGTGAAGTTTCTCCCCCTTTACACCCCCAAACCACCAGTCCTAGCTGTTGAAGTTTTTCAACCCAAACATCAACAGCGTGACGATGCTGACAAAAGATTAAACTCATCCCAATCAAATCGTCCGCAATGAGTTCAGTCATCCATGTGATCGGCCCGGTTAACGTCGCCATCGGTAGATGCTTAAATCGAAAATTCCCGGCATCACCCGAAATAAGATGAGTAAAATTTTGACTAAGAGTTTCTTTCAAAAAATCGAGCGTTTCAGGAATTAATGTTGCAGTAAATCCAACGCCCGCTAAACCCGAAAGGCAGTATCCATACCAAGCTTCTAAGAAGGCATGCCGAAAACTTTCACCCCATAACTGCACAAGATGAATTTCGTCCCAAATAACCACCAAGTTTGGTTTTGCTTTTCGCAGTCCTTCCCAGTCAAGTTGTAGCAACTCTTCAGGTAAGACCACCCATACTTTTTCATTTTGTCTTTTGACCTCTTCGGCCAAAGCTCTCAATGGTGATATATAAAGGAATTCGCACCCAGATTCTTTGATCCATAAATGAAATAGCTGCGTTTTACCCCATGCGGGAGGTGCTACTAGTAGTTGAAATGTAGCGGCAGGGAAATACATTTCCTCTTCTTAAGCCTATCGCAAGGCGCATGTCGTGTTTATTTCAGCAAATAGTAAGACAAATTCTTATTTGAATCAGTGTTTTCATTCTATAATCACCCCATGATCAATTCAGTAGTCCACCCTATCGCTCTCAAGCTCATCGAACTTTCCGGTGATCTGTTTATTGCGGTGACCACGGAAGGATTTATTATTGCTCTCAGTAAAGAGTGGGAACCACTCTTAGGAAGAAGCATTCAGGACATTCGTGCCTATCAATATGAGCACCTCGTTTACACCAAAGATCTCCCGGTAACTCGTGCGGCTTTTGAGGCAGTAAAAAATGGTTCAGACATCAGTCAACTTCGGTTGCGCTTCGTGAAAGCTGACGGAGAACCTGTTTGGTTGCAATGGCGAGCGACTAAAGACCAGGAAACTGGGCTGATATACTACGCAGCAACTGTCATTGCTCCACTAGATATGAAGCAAGAAGAAATTGAGCATGAGCGTCAAAAGAATATCCACACTGCTAAACTTGCTTCGCTCGGCGAAATCGCTGCTGGTGTGGCCCATGAACTCAATAACCCACTTTCCATAGTAATGGGTTATTTAAAAATGTTGGAGCTTGAGTACGAGCAAGGGACGCTGTCACCACCAGAATTTAAAAAAATTATGGCCGGCACTTTAGCAGCAACTGAAAGAGCGACAAAAATCATTCAGAATCTAAAAAATTTGGCGCGCGATGGGGCACAGGATCCACTCGAGAGAGTTTTACTTGATGAAATTATTGAGAGCACATTGGATTTTGTGAGAGAAAAATTTCGTCGCTATAATGTAAAACTTGAAGTGAAATACCAACCGCATGTGTGGGTCATGTGTCGACAAGTTGAACTCTCCCAAGTCATTCTTAATCTTCTCACGAATGCCTTTGATGCCTGTGAGAGTCTCACAGAACCATGGATCAAGTTAACCGTTGAAACCCATGAAAAGAGCGCACTCATTCAGGTTTCAAATGCGGGCCCTTTGATTTCTGGCGAAATACAACAAAGAATTTTCACACCATTCTTCACGACAAAAAAGTATGGCCGCGGCACCGGCCTTGGTCTGTCGATAGCTGCCAGTATTATGCATCGACACTATGGTGAGCTTTATCTTAAACCCCGCTCTGAGTTCACAACTTTTGTCGCCCGCATACCCACTTCTCCAGAAGGTAAAATATGAAAGTCTGGGTCGTTGATGATGAAGCAGAAATTTGTCATATCCTCGAGTATCTCTTAAAGCGTGATGGTCACGAGTGCATGACATTTGAAAATCCTCTTCTGGCCCTTAAGAGTTTGCAAACTGCTACCCCTGAAATCATTATTTGCGATTTTAAAATGCCGCAAATGAATGGATTAGATTTTTTTCTTGAAATCAAAGATCAATGGAAGGGTGCATTTATCATGCTCACAGGCGAGCCAAGTGCCGACCCTAAAGAATTACAATCGATCGGGATTAAAGAAGTGTTGTTTAAGCCTAGAGATCTCACTCGTATACTCACGGTTCTTAAAGAATTATCGCAAATTAAATAAAATCTTTTTTTCAACATAATTGCTGGCTCCCCTAGTCAAAGTCATTTCTTGATGCTGAAATGATTATATCTGACTGAGGTGATTTTTATGCGCCAATGGATTTTGAGTGCCTGCAGCATTTTTGCCATCGTCGTTTTGGCACTGTACTCGGCCCAAACAAAAGTTCACGACTACTCAAGTCTCTCTGACTTGCGTGTAGGTCTAAATGCAAACCAATTGAGTTTTCTTGGTCAGCCTGTCTCTGCATCTGAGAGAGAACGAGTTTACCTACTACCTGACCAGTCAACTCTTGTTGTCATGATCCAAGATCAAAAAGTAACTGCTGCCTGGATGGAGCTCCGCCAACCACTTAAGGTTGAGGATCCACAATTCAAGCGCCTGCGTTTTGTGCAAATGGGCGTGGATGCTGCTTTAAGTCCAACTTGGTTTTATGCCGCCGCCGCCGATCAGGGCCGTATTTTCAAAATTTCTCAGCAAGGGTTGATTGAAAGTATCACTTGGGTCAAGCCATTTGAGCCTCAAGGCCGTACTGTTCAGCTACAAGCGCTGGTTCAAGAATTTACCGGTCAGCGCGCATTTTCTTTGTGAGAACTTATGCTCGCGCATGTTGAAAAACTATTTGATGAACAAGTTCGTCCCGCCCTTGCTCAGCATGGTGGGAATATCGAAATCATTGATCTTGATAATCAAAAGCTCTTCGTGAAATTCAGTGGTGGCTGCCACGGCTGTTCAAGTTCTCAGGCCACTCTTAAAGGTGGCGTTGAAACTCTCGTCAAACAAACATTTCCCGATATTTTAGAAGTCGTTGATCTCACCGATCACTCGACCGGTGAGAATCCTTACGCGACCTAGAGCCAGTGTGGCTTGGTTGGATTTCTAATTACATCTAATCTTTCACGAACCTGCTTAAGGCGATCCTTATCAAATGTCGCTGTAATCATTTTTTCGCCCTCTTCGGCATCCGCTAAAACCTCACCCCAAGGATCTACAATCAAAGAATGACCGTAGGTTTTGATGCGTTCATTATGATTGCCCCACTGGCCTGCAGCTACGACATAACATTGATTTTCAATCGCTCGCGCTCTAAGCAATGTGTGCCAATGAGCTTTGCCAGTAGGAACAGTGAAAGCAGAAGAAATTGTGAGTGCTGTTGCTCCTTGTGAGCTGTACCAACGGAACAGTTCAGGGAAGCGCAAATCAAAACAAATTGCGACTCCAAACTTCCATCCCTCAACATCAAGTAGCAGCGGTTTCGCACCTGCCGTATAAATTTTCCCTTCGTCGATGACTTGAGCAGAAGGATGCTTCGAAAGATCACAAGCAAACAAATGAGTTTTATCGTAGCGACCCATCTCCGTTCCATCGGGGGCAAAATTATAGCTACGATTTAAAATTTTTCCTTCAACCAATGTCGCAACTGATCCACCTAAGAGGTAAGTATTAAATTCTGTAGCGAGCTTTTGAATTTCTCTCCAGTGCTCATTCCCATCTTCGACCAAATAAGGTGTAGCGGTAAGGCCGTTTGAAATTGAGTAAAAAACTTCGGGCAAAAAAACCGCTCGAACCCCCTCTTCACGTGCTTGCTTCATATATCGACGAATCGTCGCCAAATTTATGCTGGGTTCAAGCTTTGATTCCAATTGGATAATAGCAACTTTCATAGTAATCCCTTTGTTATTTACGGATAACACCCTCACGGGCGATGATCAACCATGCTTAAAAAAGTTCTCATTAATATTATCAAAGCTGGACTAGCCTTGGGCCTTTTAGGTTGGTTAGTACAATCGGGTAAGCTTAATTGGAGTCTTTTAGCTGAGATGCAGCGCTACCCATTGCGTCTATTAATGGTTTTTGGCTTTTGTTTTCTCAATCTGCTACTGGTCACTTGGCGATGGCGTTATCTTCTGAGCGCTCGTTCTCGCCACTCCATTCCATTGGCCGGCCTAGGAATGGTGAATTGGATTGGTTTATTTTTTGGCTCGGTACTACCAGGTAGCATTACCGGTGATGTTGTTAAGATTTTCTATGTAAAAAAAAGTGATGCCAGTCTTTCGACTCCCTTTCTGTTGTTCTCAAGTTTTCTTGATCGAGTGATGGGCCTTACTGGGCTAATTCTTTTGATGGGTGGGTTCTCCGTTTTTAACTATTCAACCCTCTCAGCACTCTCACCCAAGCTTGTGCCGATGCTACACTTTAATTTTTTCTTGCTCGCCAGTGTTATAACCGCTCTGATCGTTTTCTTTCTCGCCCCCCATTTAATCGAACAACTCTTAACGATTCTTAAGAGATTTATTCCTCAAAGTAAGTGGCCACAGCGTTTACAAGATCTATGGAAAGACCTTATCAGTGCCAGAAGACAGATGGGACTAGCGATTCTCATAAGTATCGTGGTTCAATTTTTAGGCGTGGTAATTTTTCATTTACTCGTAAGCCCGCAGTATCAAACTGCACTCTCACTCGAACTTGTGCTCAGTTTCATTCCACTCGGTTTTATGGCCCTCGCGATACCCATTGCTCCGGGTGGCCTAGGCGTTGGCCATGCTGCCTTTCAAACGTTGTTTGGATTTGCGGGTGAGATGAATGGTGCGAATTTTTTCAACATGTACTTCGTTGTCACCATGGCCTTCAACATTTTGGGCTTTATTCCATGGTTGATCAGCAAGCGGCGCTAATCAGGTAAAAACGAAAATCTTAGTCGGCTCAATATGCTGATAGTGCATCGACTTCGTCTTGAGTGATTCGAGATTGAGTAAGAAGCGCAGCTCTTCTTCAAACGAATTCATCTTACGAATTTTCTTTGACTGCTTTTTGAGAATTGAACGAGTTGTTTGCGGAAGTGTGCAAACACCGTGAAGCAGAAAACTTTCTGTCTTGTAGCGAATCACGCGTCCGATAAAAAGATCGTCCTCTACTAAGCCGATGTTCTTATGACCTTTAGCAAGAGCCACTTTTTCGTCATGAAGAATATCTTTGAGTACAATCTGGCGACGGAAATTCACTTTGCTGAACTCAAGAAGCGTGTGATTTACATTGAGGAAGGCTTGCGAGAGATCTTCATCAAGCTGCTCACGACGAATGTAATCTTCGACTAATTTTTTTCCAGAATCATCTTTCCACTGAAATAAATACCACTCGTTAAAACAGTGCATGCGACTTTCAAACTCATCTTTGTCTTCATCAAGCTTGCCAGTGAGACCAATATAAGTTTCTTTCGCTTGTTTTAAGCGTTCGAAATATTCGCCCTGAGTATAGAGGGTGAGCATCTTTTCAATATGAGAATCTATGAGTTCAAGCATGGTGTCTATTCTACTCGTCGACCTTCAATACTGCCAAGAAAGCTTCTTGAGGAATCTCAACGTTCCCGACCATTTTCATCCGCTTTTTACCCTCTTTTTGTTTTTCGAGGAGCTTGCGTTTACGGCTGATATCACCACCATAACACTTAGCCAAAACGTTCTTTCGGAGTGCTTTTACCGTCTCTCGAGCAATAATTTTCGCTCCAATTGCGGCCTGAACAGCAATATCGAATTGCTGACGATCAATCAGTTTCATGAGCTTGTGAGTCAAATCCCGACCACGGTTAAATGAATTATCACGGTGAGTAATAATAGAAAGCGCATCAACTTTGTCGCCATTCAAAAGCACGTCCAACTTTACAAGATCAGCTTCCATGTACTCATGAAGATCATAGTCCATCGAGGCGTAGCCTTTAGAGAGCGACTTCAACTGGTCATAGAAGTCATACATCATCTCGGAGAGAGGCAAGATATAGATGAGCTGCACGCGCTCCTCGGTGATGTAGTTAATGGCTTGCTGTTGACCGCGGCGATCTTCACACAGCTTGATAATTTTCCCGACATACTCGTTGGGAAGATGAATTGAGAGTTTTACTGTTGGCTCTTTAATACATTCAATAAAAGTGACATCAGGTAATTTCGATGGGTTTTCGATAGTAACAACTTCACCCTTAGTCGTATGAACTTCATAAGCACAAGAAGGCGCAGTTGAAATAAGAGCGAGATTAAATTCACGCTCCAATCGCTCTTGAATGATATCCATGTGCAATAGACCTAAGAAACCACAGCGGAAACCAAAGCCCAAGGCCTGAGATGATTCAGGCTCATAAGTAAAAGAGCTATCGTTTAAGGCGAGTTTCTCTAGAGCATCTTTTAATATCTCATACTCTTCAGACACAACTGGGAAGACTCCGCAGAAAACCATGGGCTTAATTTCTTTATAGCCCTTCAAGAATGGAGTGGTTTCTTTTTGAGAGGATAAAACAATCGTGTCACCGACTTTCACATCACGAATAGTTTTAATACCACAAATAATCATTCCTACTTCGCCAGCACCCAACTCTTCAACTTCTTGATAGAAGGGAGTACTCACCGCGAGTTTGATCACTTCATGATCCATGTGACTATTTTTGAAGTGAACCTTATCTTTCAGTTTAATACAGCCTTCCATCACACGGGCGAGAACTACGACACCACGATACGAATCAAACCAAGAATCAAATATCAAAGCTTGTAGCGGATTAGAGCTGAGGCCCTTTGGAGGTGGAACTCGTTTTACAATCTCTTCAAGAAGAACATCAACGCCTAGGCCCGACTTACCAGAAACACGAGGAGCGTCTTCGGCCAAAATACCGATTACGTCTTCGATCTCTTTCATCACTTTTTCTGGGTCAGCGTGAGGGAGGTCGATTTTGTTAATCACTGGAATAATTTCAAGATTATTCTCAACCGCCATATAAACGTTAGCGAGAGTTTGTGCTTCAATTCCTTGAGAAGCATCAACCACCAAGAGCGCAGCTTCACACGAGGCCAGTGAGCGCGAGACTTCGTAGGTAAAATCCACGTGCCCCGGCGTGTCAATCAGATTGAACCAGTAGTCCTTACCGTCTTGAGCACGATAACGCAGACGAACGGTCTGCGCCTTGATTGTAATGCCCCGCTCCTTCTCCAAATCCATATTGTCCAACAATCGATCAGATTTCTCGCGCTGGGTAATTGAATTGGTCATCTCAATAATTCGATCGGCCAGAGTCGATTTACCATGGTCAATGTGAGCGATAATCGAGAAATTGCGAATGAACTGTGGATCTAGTGCCATATGTGTCCTGGGAGCCGTTTTAAGTACGGCGCCCAGAATAGCGCAAGAGTGACGTTAGTTAAACACCTCTTGCGAGATGATCATCATGTAGTAATCCGAGTTATTATCCTTGGCGCGGATCGGGATTACGTTAGCATAGCCGTGATAAGGCTCGTCGAGGTCTTGGTAAACATACTCATTGGTCTCGGGATCGAGCACCTTTTTCCGGCGGGGAACGGTAATTTCAGCGTTTTCAATTTTGGAGCGACGCTTAATCGCTACATCGAAAGTTTCCACGATGGAATCAGGAAAATTAACGTCCAAAAACTCTTTGTTAATAACGTCATCTGACTGCAAATCAAGCAGGCTATACATACTGTTGTTCATGTAAACGAGTGCGCCTTTTGCATTCGCGACGAGGACATTCTTTTTTACCATATTCGCTAGCAAATCGAACTTACGATGCTCAACATTGATTCGATCAGCGCGCAGCTCTTCGAAGCGTTTAATGGAAGCAATCATTTTATTAATTTCGCGCGCCAGCTCACCAATCTCATCGTTTTGATTATAATAAATGCTGACGTCAAAATTACCTTCACGTAGTTCTCTCACGGCGTCGCGAATCTTCTTGAACGGCATAGCAATCTTGCCGGGGATAACCAACGAAAGAAGAATGGTTCCCAAGAAAGTAATAATCAAAGTGATCAGCATGTTACGTCGTGTTTCACCAATGATCGACTTCACTTGTTTATCACGCTGTTCGTTCTGATAATATTGAATGTCTTGGAAATCGGAAAAGGCCTCAAGGATTTTATCGGTTAGTTCTGAAATGGTCGCAAGGCCGGCGTTGTCTCTGTAAAAGAGTGCACTCTTACGAATAATCGTCTGGAGTGATTCAACATAACCAAGCATTTTAGAAATTATTTTTTTGGCTTCTACCTCAGAATAGTAGCTATCGAGGCGTTGAAGTTGGGTAGAGAACCCTTCGCACAGCACTTGCAATCGACGCAAGTCCTCTTCGTTTGATTTGGTTGTCAAAATTTTCTTCTGCAACTTAAGAATAGAAACGGTACTCATGCGGACTTCATCAGACAAAAGACTGATCTTGTTCGTATTATCCGTGATTGAGCTAATCTGAGTGTTGAGAGAATCGAGAAAGAAGAAAACTGTAAACCCCATAATCAGAACCACTAGGTTCGCGATGATAAAGCTTGCAGCGACTCGACCTTTAAGTGAGAGGTTCATATTCTATATTCCTTAATTCTCTTCCAAATCATGGAAGAGTTTATCTAAATTTTTATCATTACCTACGATGACCACGATATCGTCTTCTTCGATAATATCCATCGGCAATGGACTATCGTTAATCACCACTTTAAAAGCTGCTTTACCATCTTCATTCACCGTCGGAACACGTTTCTGCAGGGCCACAATGTTCAGGGAGTATTGCTGACGAATCTGACTTTCAACCAGCGTTTTACCGTGAAAGCGCTTACCCAGCTTCAATTCGACAATTGAATATCCGGCCGAGAAATTAAAACGTTGAAGAACATAGGGCGCAGCAATTTTGGAAGCAATGATTTCTCCCATCTCTTCTTCTACTTTCACAATTTCTGAAGCACCTACTTCTCTAAGAACGTGTTCATGAAGAGGGTTGGTAGCACGAGCAATGATTCGACCTACACCTAACTTTCTAAGCGAGGCGACAGCAAGGATGGACATTTGTACGTTATCACCGATGGCCACTACAGCAGTATCAACATCGGTAATATTAAGTGCACGCATCGACTTCTCTTGTGTCACATCAATACATACTGCGTGAGTTGCTCGATCTTTAATTTTTTCTACCAATTCAGGATTACTATCGATCGCTAAAACTTCAGCTCCCTTCTCATAAAGACGGGTGGCCGTCTTAGCTCCAAAAGTTCCTAAACCAATGACTGCAATAAACATACAAGGCCTGCCTTATCCAATGAGAATTTTACTTTCAGGGTAACGAATACGTGATCCCGTGCTTGCTGCATTTTGACCAACCGCCAGAACTAAAGTCAGTGGCCCTACACGTCCAATAAACATAACTAACGAAATCATCAATTTTCCCAATGTTGACAATTGCGCAGTAATGCCAAGACTCAGCCCAACCGTACCAAACGCAGATACGGTTTCAAACATTAGCGCTAAGAATTCTTTCCCCGTTTCAAGCCGCATCATAATTAATAGCGCAACACTTACGGTAATAAGAGAAATAATGACGATTGCAATTGATCGAACAACAAGTACATTGGGAAGAGTTCGCTCAAACATTTCCACACGCTTATTATTAGTAAGCGTTGCCTTCACCGATTGAATTAATATGGCAAACGTTGTTGTCTTAATACCACCACCTGTTGAGCCTGGTGAAGCACCCACAAACATTAATAAAATGATCATGTAGATCGAATGTGGGTGAAGCTCATTCAATGGAACAGAATTAAAACCAGCTGTTCTTGTGGTTACACTTTGAAAGAAAGCCAGTTGAAGTTTTTCCCATAAAGAGTATTCAACAAAAGCATGAAGAAACTCCCCAAAAAACAAATAGGTCATTCCAAATGCTAGTAACAAGATATTAGTCACAATAACAATTTTGCTGTGAAGACTGAAATTGATGAATTTCTTCTTGGTCTTAAATGCCTGTTGAATCTCTTGAATTACCATAAATCCAAGTCCACCTGAAATGATCAGCAAAGCAATCGTTCCGTGGATCAACGGACTAAATTTAAAGTCTTCCAAGCTATTGTTGAACAAGGCCACACCAGCATTACAGAAAGCCGAAATCGAGTGATAAAAACCATAATAGAGTGATTGCCCAATTTCATAATCTTCAAGATAAAAGCCGATTGTAAGCACAATCGCTCCCGCAAACTCGATCAGCATCGTGAATTTCACAATATCGATGATTAATCCTAGTAATTCTTCGGAACTCGATGAGTCAAGAACGTCTTGCATCATCACTTGCTCACGAACTCCTAGCGAACGGCCCATAAAAAGAGCAATTGAGGAGGAAAGTGTCATGATTCCTAGACCACCGATTTGAATCAGAGTTAGAATGACTAATTGACCAAAAAGCGAAAAGTCATCAGCAACAGAATTAGTTGCAAGCCCAGTCACACAAGTCGCTGATGTCGACATAAAGAGTGCATCAACAAATGACACCGACTTTCCCGCTTGAGCAGAAATTGGTAAAACCAACAGTAATGCTCCTACCAAAATAATCAAACCAAACGACAAGATTACTAATTGTGCAGGCGACAGCTTCTTATCGAAAATCCAGCTTATACTTT
>Ga0164293_10004456_pt1 | contig 11987 bp, 5 predicted proteins | sample GEODES118metaG_FD_111487 | JGI IMG/M metagenome (GOLD analysis project Ga0164293, IMG submission 111487) | Eutrophic lake water microbial communities from Lake Mendota, Wisconsin, USA - GEODES118 metaG | ecosystem: Environmental > Aquatic > Freshwater > Lake | place: USA: Lake Mendota, Wisconsin... | reverse complement strand
GGCGGCGCTGGGAGTGGGGGCGCGGAAGTCGGCGGCAAAATCGCAGATTGTGAAATCGATTTCGTGACCTACGGCGCTTACAACGGGGACTGGGCTGGCTGCGACGGCTCGGGCTACGGCTTCCTCATTGAATTCCCAGAGGTCTTCCAAGCTGCCGCCTCCACGAGTCACCACAATCACATCGAATGGATGCAGGCCGGTGGCAGACGGATCACCAAGCAAGCGGATGGCCTCGGCGATCTCGGCGGCGGCGCCTTTTCCCTGAACGCGCACGGGACAGATGACGACTTCAATGCCGCGCTGGCGGCGGTGCAGGACATTCAAGAAATCTTGAATGGCTGCGCCTGTGGGCGAGGTGACGACGCCGATGCGGCGGGGGAACCTCGGCAGTGGGCGTTTTTTCGTGGAGTCGAAGAGGCCTTCGGCATCTAGGCGGCGCTTGAGTTCCTCGAACTTGGCCTGCAGGGCACCGACTCCTCGTTCTTGGATGCGTCGGACGATAATCTGGTAGTTCCCACGAGGTTCGTAAACGGTCAGGGAGCCATGGAGTTGAACCTGCACGCCGTCCGCAAAGTTCATGCCTCGCAGTTGGGTGGTTTGGCCGGCGAAAAGCACGCAGGCGATTTGGGAGCCTGAGTCCTTGAGTGTGAAGTAGGCGTGGCCCGAACTTTGGCGCCGGAGATTGGAGACTTCGCCTTCGACCCAAACTTCACCGATGCCATCCTCGAGGAGGCCTCGGACTTTGCGGGTGAGGGCACTGACGGTCAGAACAACGGGCTCGGTGGGTTTCGGAGCAGGTTTGGGTTTCGAGAGGGTGCCTTTCAGGTCGAAGTCGAGTTGCATGGGGTGTTGTTGAGTGAGGAGGTGATGCGTTCGGCAAGAGCGGGACTGATTCCAGAGACTTTTGCTATGTCCTCAGGAGTGAGTGATTTTATGCGTTCCACGGAGCCGAACTTTTCGAGAAGCAGTCGCTTGCGGTTCGCGCTGACACCAGGAATGGCATCCAGGAGGCTTTCCCGGACGCGTTTTTTTAGCAGGAGACTGTGGTAGCCATTCGCCGTGCGGTGGGCTTCGTCGCGGATGCGCTGGAGCAGGCGCAAGGCGCCGCTGTCTTGGGGAAGTCGCATTGGAAGGGGTCGGCCGGGGCGGTGGATTTCCTCGAATTCCTTGGCCAGACCGATAATCGGCACATTTTGGAGGGAAAGGCGCCTGAGTTCCTCGCAGGCGCTGGAGAGTTGGCCGCGTCCGCCATCGACAATAATGAGGTCGGGTATGGCCGTGGCATTTGCATTTTCGGACTCGCGCAGGATTCGTCCGTAGCGTCGGCGCACGACCTCGGCCATGCTGGCGAAATCGTCCTGTTTGGTCAGTCCCTTGATGCGGTATGTGCGGTAGCCAGCGCGGTCGGGAACGCCATCGCGGAAGCGGACCATCGAGGCCACGATGTGTGCCGAAGAGATGTTCGAAATGTCGAAACACTCCATGACCCGAGGGGGGGAGGGGAGAGCAAGCGCGGCTTGGAGCGCGGTGACATCCGCTTCGGGGTTGATCGTCGTTGGCAGCGACTTGCGGGTGAACCTTGTGGTCGGCCGGGTTGTTGTTTTGAGGTCTTCGAGGAGATTGCGAAGTTGTGCGGCTTTTTCAAAATCCATCATCTCGGCGGCGGCCTTCATTTCGGATTCGACCTGATCGAGCATTTCGCGGCCTTGGCCCTCGAGGAACTCGCAAGCGGATTCGACACGGGAGAGGTAATCCTCACGGGAGGTCTTGCCGATGCAGGGAGCGCTGCAGTTTTTGATGACATGGTCGAGGCAGTGTTTGTATTCCACCTCGCCAGGTTCGAGCGGACGGCAGGAGCGGATGCCGAACCGCTTGCGCATGGCCTCCAGAGTGCTGCGAAGGGCTCCCGCGTTTGCAAAGGGACCGAAATAGCGTGCTCCGTCCTCCTTGCGCATGCGGGTGAGGGCGAAGCGGGGCATCGGCTCTGCGAGGTGGACCCGGACGAGCAGGAAGCGTTTGTCGTCGCGAAAGCTGATGTTATATTTTGGCCTGAATTCCTTGATGAGGCGTCCCTCGAAAAGCACGGCTTCGGCCTCGCTGCGGACGATGTGGTATTCGAGGTTCCACACGCTATCGATGAGGGCGCGTGTTTTCAGGTCCGCCGAGAATTTGCGCGAGGGCATGAAGTAGCTGCCTACGCGTTTGCGGAGGTCCTTCGCTTTGCCGACATAAATGACATGGTCCAACCGGTCGCGCATTACATACACGCCGGGCTTGTGTGGCATGTCGCGGAGAATTTTCTGAAAATCCGCTCGCGGCTTCTGGTTGCTCATCGACTCAAGATGAGGCATCGGCGTGCGGGGTGCAAGCGAGCTACAGGCAGACATCCAGATACTCGAGCACCTTGGCAAAGGGGACGTCTTCCAGTCTACCGAAGGCATCGTGCCGGGTCAGGCGGTCGCGCGTCACGGCAGGACTTGAAATGCCGCAGAGGAAGCGTGCGAGTTGGCGTTTTGCACGCAATGCGGCGTGGCCCTCGGCGCGGAGGTTGGTGATGGCTTCGACATCGGCTTGGCTGATATCGGCATCATTTCCTTTTGGAAGTGGGGTGGCTTTTTCTCCCTGGCATCGGCCGCAGTGTCCGCAGTCGGAGATCGTTTTTTCGCCAAAGTAGGTGAGAAGGCGGCGAACAGAGCAGCCGGGGGCGGAAGTAAACTCGACGATGCCATCCAGGCGCGCGAGGTCTTGCTTTTCCCGCGCGGTGAAAAGGCCGTGGAGCCAGGTGGCGATCTCTCGGGGATTTCGTTCCTTGGCTCCCGCAAGCAGGCGAAACTTGTGGCGCAGGCCGGAGGGTTTGATTTCGATATCCCCCGCTTCTTCCAGATAGCTCAGAGCTTTGAAAATGCGGTCGCGGGATTCACCGAGTTTTTCGGTGGCGGCATCCGGTTCGATAGTGAGAAGGCGTGTGCCACGTTTTCCCGAGGCGAAGAGGCTTTTCAGGAAACTCTGCCGCTCTGGCGTGTGTCCAGCGATGACGCGATCCTCGGGATGTCGGAAGGCAATCTGGAGTGTTGCGTAAAAGAGCCCGGCTGGTTCGAGGATTTTGTCTTTTTCGAGGTAGGTGATGACGGTTTCCAGGACAAGGGGGCGGATGTCCGTGGTTCGGGAAATGTCGTAGCGGCTGATGTCGAATTCATCGCCTTGGCGAAGGAGGTGGTCCACGAGATGGCGCAGAGCCTGTTCCTCAGGCGTGTCGCCGAGGATGAAGTTTTGGAGGACGGTGAGGTCATCGGCACAGGCGAGCATCTCGCAATGCGAGATTTTGCCGTCGCGGCCCGCGCGACCGATCTCTTGTTGGTAGTTTTCGAGAGTTTTGGGGAGGTTGAAATGGAAGACCGAGCGGATATCCGCTTTGTCAATGCCCATACCGAAGGCAATCGTCGCCACAATGACATCGCAGCGGCCTTGCATGAAGTCGTCCTGGGCTGTGGCGCGGACATCGTTTGCGAGTCCGGCATGGTAGGCTCTTGCGCGTATGCCTGCCCGCTGGAGACTGCCTGCGACGCTCTCTGCGGTATGCTGGAGGGTGACATAAACAATCGCCGGGAATGTTTTTTTGGTCTTTAGGCGTTCGATCAATAAATCCAAGCGCCGCTCTGCGGAAACCGGCGTGATGTGCAGAGCGAGGTTAGGTCGGTGGAAAGAGGTCTGCACATGGTCTCCCTTGGCGATACGGAAGGCTTCGCGGATTTCCTTCGACACGGCAGGCGTTGCTGTGGCCGTGAGCGCTAGAACACGCGGGATGCGGAATTTTTTCGCCAGAGCGGCAAGGCGTAGATACTCGGGACGGAAATTGTGCCCCCATTCGGAAATACAGTGGGCCTCATCGATGGCGAGCATGCTGATATTCGCCCGCTTGATCTTTGCGACGAAGGTCTCGCTGACAAAACGCTCGGGAGCGACATAGAGAAGCTTGAGTTTTCCGGATGCGAGTCCTTCGTAAATGGATGTCGTTTCTGCTGGAGTGAGCGTGGAATCCAGGCGCGCTGCAGCAATCCCGCGTTTTTGCAGCACATCGACTTGGTCTTTCATGAGCGCGATCAGCGGCGAGACGACCAAGGTGACACCGTCCATGAGAATTGCTGGCAGTTGGTAGCACAGCGATTTGCCGCCTCCGGTCGGAAAAACGGCCAGTGCCGAGCGCCCGGCCAAGAGTGTTTCGACGACCTGCCTCTGGCCTTGCTTGAAATGGGCATGGCCGAAGTGCTTGAGGAGTTCGGCGTCGAGGTCGTGGTGTGTAGGTTCCATTTTGCGGGCACAATAGATCGCAGTGGGGACGCTTCGGCAATCTTGGGTGAGAAACAAAAAGAGGGATTCGACGGGCGAATCCCTCTTTTGGCAAATCAAGCTGAAGCGTTGATTCTATGATGCGGCTTCGGGCGCGGGCTCTTCTTCGTCCTTGTCGCTGACGACTGGGGCGATGCCTTGGAGGACTTCGCCGGCGCGGAGGTCGATGAGTTTCACGCCTTGGGCGTTGCGGCCGGTTTCGCGGATTTCGGCGATTCGGGTGCGGACCATTTTGCCTTTATTGGTGATCAGCATGAGCTCGTCGTCGTTGCGGACGGTGAGGGCTCCGGCGACACCACCGGTTTTGTCGGTGGTTTTCATGGTGATGATACCTTTGCCGCCACGACCTTGGAGGCGGTATTCTTCGAAGCTGGTGCGTTTTCCGAAACCGTTCTCTCCGGCTACGAGGAGCAGGCAGTCTTTGTTTACCACGGCGGTGCCGACGATGTAGTCGCCTTTATCTGGACGGATACCCCAGACGCCGACTGTGTTACGACCTTGGTCGCGGAGCTCCTCTTCGGTGAAGCGGATGCTCATGCCTTCGTGGGTGATCAGAACGATTTCGTCATGGCCGGTGGTGAGCTTGCAATCGATGAGGCGGTCGCCCTCCTCGATCTGAATGGCGATGATGCCGCCTTTGCGGATATTTTTAAAATCGTTGAGGTTTGACTTTTTGACGATGCCGCTGCGTGTGGCGAAGAGGATGTGGAGGTTTTCATTCCAAGTCTCCTCGTCTGTCTTCTGACCTTGAACGCGGATAGTGGCGGCGATTTTCTCGTCCTGCTTGAGTTCGAGAAGGTTTGCGATGGAGCGGCCTTTGCTGGCGCGGGAGCCCTCGGGAATCTCAAATACGCGTTCGACATAGCAGCGACCGCTCTCGGTGAAGAACATGAGGTAGTCGTGCGTGGTGGCGGTGAAGAGATACTCCACGAAGTCGCTGTCCTCCTCCTTCTCGGCCTCGCGAGCAACCATTCCAATGACGCCTTTGCCGCCGCGTTTCTGGGCGCGGAAGGAACTGACTAGAGTGCGTTTGATGAACCCGTTGTGCGTGAGAGTGACGATAACGCCTTCGTTGGCGATGAGGTCTTCGATAGCCATTTCACCTTGTTCGGGGACGATCTGTGTTCGGCGCGGGGTGGCGTATTTTCTTTGAATCTCGCGGAGTTCGTCCTTGATGATTGTGAGGACGCGTTTCTCCCGGGCGAGGATGTCCATGAGGTCCTTAATGGTCGCGATGAGCGCATCGTATTCACTCTTGATGCTGTCGCGCTCCATGCCGGTGAGTTGGTAGAGGCGGAGGTCAAGGATATGGCCGACCTGCTTCTCGGTGAAACGGTATTTGCCATCAACGATGCGGCCCTCGCTGCGAATGAGGATGCCGATTTGCTCGACGGCCTTTGGGGTCCAACCGAGAGCCATGAGCTTCTGCTTGGCGTCGTCGCGGTCCTTCGAGTCGCGAATGATTTTGATGAAGTCGTCGAGGTTGGCGAGGGCGATGAGGTAGCCTTCGAGTTTCTCGCATTCGACTTCGGCTTCGTTGAGAAGGTAGCGGGTGCGGCGCAGGATGACTTCGCGGCGGTGTTCGATGTAGCAGGTGTTGGCGTCCTTCAGTGAAAGGAGCTTTGGCTTGCCGCGGTCGATGGCTAGCATGTTTGTGCTGAAGGAGGACTCCAGCGCGGTGTGCTTGTAGAGATTGTTGATGATGACCTTTGGGTTGCCGTCACGCTTCAGATCGATGACAACACGGGTGTCCTCGGCACTCTCGTCTCGCACATCGCTGATGCCGGTGAGAATTTTCTCAGTAACGAGTTCGGCGATGCGTTTGACCAACTCGGCTCGGTTCACATTGTAGGGAATCTCGGTGATGACGATGCTCTCGCGTCCGCCCTTGCCTTCCTCCACGCCCATGCGTCCACGCACGCGCACGGAACCGCGACCAGTCTCGAAATACGAGCGAATACCGGTCATGCCTTGTATCAGACAGCCAGTCGGGAAGTCCGGGCCTTTTACATAAGCCATCAGCCCTTCGATTGTGATCGTGGGATCATCGATCTGTGCGCATATGCCGTCGATACACTCTCCGAGATTGTGCGGGGGCATGTTGGTCGCCATACCCACGGCGATGCCTGTGCCGCCGTTGACGAGGAGGTTTGGGAAAGCTGCTGGAAAAACGGCGGGTTCTGTGCGGGTCTCGTCGTAGTTCGGATTGAAGTCGACCGTGCCTTTGTCCATGTCGGTCATGAGCGCGGCGCCGAGGTGCTGGAGGCGTGCCTCGGTATAACGCATGGACGCTGGCGGATCGCCTTCCACCGAGCCGAAGTTACCTTGGCCGTCCACGAGCATGTCGCGCATCGCCCAGGGTTGCGCCATGTGAACGAGTGTCGGGTAAATCGCCTGGTCGCCGTGCGGGTGGTAATTACCCATCGTCTCACCGACGATCTTTGCGCATTTGAGGTGCTTGCGGTTTGGCTGAACGCCGAGTTCGTTCATCGCAAAAAGAATGCGGCGCTGCGAGGGCTTGAGACCATCACGGGCATCCGGCAAGGCGCGGGAGATGATGACGGACATCGAGTAGTCGAGGAACGACTTCGACATCTCCTCGGACACATTTACGAGTTCGACTTTTTCGTTTTGGGTATACATGGACTAAAATTGGTGCGGCTGGAGAAATTGTAACAAAGATGGGCTTTAGAATCGTCAAACATCGAGTCTGGCATTCAATGCGTTGTCTTCGATGAACTGGCGGCGCGGCTCGACTATGTCGCCCATGAGGATGGTGAACATCTTGTCGGCATCGAGCGCGTTTTCCTCGTTGAGGTCGACTTTGAGAAGACGGCGCTTCTCGGGGTTCATCGTGGTCTCGAAGAGTTGCTTCGGGTTCATTTCACCCAGACCTTTGAATCGCTGGATCGAGAGACCGCGTTTGCCGATTTCAATGATCTTGGTGAGGATTTCAGGTATTGAGAAAACCGGTTGTGCGCTGGCTTTGTCGCCTTCGCCCTCAAGGAGTTCAAAGAGGGGTTTGTCTTGATTCGAGAAATGCTCAACCTTTAGGCCCTTCTTGCCGATTTCATCGATGAGTTTTTGCACGGGGTGCGACTCGTGGAGTTCGACGAGGCGGGCGCGGCGGTGAGTCGCGGGATCGGCTTTCTTCGCCTTTTCGACCGGCTTCTCCGTGACCTCGCCTTCGACTGGTGCCTCGGCAGGCTCGATGTCGAAGAGGTTGAGATCGGGATTTTCCAAATGGAATTCGCGCACCTGGGCTTCGCCAGGGAAATAGGTGACCCACTCTGTGTTGCCCTCGCGAACTTTGAGAAGGTAGGTCGGAAGCGCTCCGGACTTGGGATCGCGCTCGCTGAGGTAGGCTTCGAAATCGCCACCATGGCGGCGGATCGAGTCGCTGAATTTCGACAAACGCTGAAGGAGTTCGAGAATCTCGCGAAGCTGAGCGGGCGTGAATGTCTTCCCGTCGGCGAGGTTTTTTAACTTCACTTCCTCGGCACCGAGCGAGATGAGAATTTTGTTGAGCGCGGCATCGTCGTCCACATATTCCTCACGCTTCTTGCGCTTGATGAGATAGAGCGGCGGGCAGGCTATGTAGATTTTGCCTTGCTTCACGAGTTCTGGCATTTGGCGGTAGAAGAAAGTCAAAAGCAATGTGCGGATGTGGGAACCGTCCACATCGGCGTCGGTCATGATGATGATGCGGCCGTAACGCAGGCGTGCGAGGTTGAATGAACCTTCCTGGTCGCCGGAACCAATGCCAGTACCGATCGCCGTGATGAGCGTCTGGACCTCGGTGTTCTGAAGCACTTTGTCGAGGCGGGCTTTTTCCACATTGATGATTTTGCCTTTGATCGGGAGAATCGCCTGATAGCGGCGGTCGCGGCCTTGCTTGGCGGAACCACCGGCCGAGTCTCCTTCGACGACATACAACTCGGTGAGCGAGGGATCGCGCTCCGAGCAGTCGGCGAGCTTGCCGGGGAGTCCGCCGCCGGTGAGAGCGCCTTTGCGGACGGTCTCCCGGGCTTTGCGGGCGGCCTCGCGGGCACGGGCGGCTGTGAGGCCTTTTTCAATGATGCGCTTCGCGACGGCAGGATTTGCGTCGAAGTAGGTCATCAGGCTCTCGTAGGTGATCGAGCTGACGATGCCTTCCACCTCGGGCGTGACGAGTTTGACTTTTGTCTGGGACTCGAAGCCGGGGTTCGGGTGCTTGATTGCCAGAACGCAGATGAGGCCCTCACGCACATCGTCGCCGCTGATCGAAGGGTCCTTGTCTTTGATCAAGCTGTTGGCCTTGGCATATTGGTTGATCGTGCGGGTGAGCGCGGTGCGGAAGCCGGTGGAGTGTGTGCCGCCATCGGGATTCGGAATCGCATTCGTGAAGCACAAAATCTGGTCATTGTAGCTGTCGTTGTATTGCAAAACGACGTCCACATACATGTCGTCCCTGATCTCGGTTTGGTCTTTGTTTTTGAAAGCGACCTCACGTTTTCCGCCAATCACGATGGGCTTCGGATGGAGGAGTTGTTTGTTCTCGCCGAGCTGACGGACGAACTCCTCGATGCCCATTTTATAAATCCAATGCTCGGAGCGAACCGTCTCACCGCGCTCGTCGGTGAGTGTGATCTCGAGGCCAGGATTCAGGAATGCGAGTTCGCGTAGGCGGGCTGCGAGTTTCGCAAATTGGAACTCCGTCGTGATAGCGAAGATCGTCGGGTCGGGTTGGAAAGTGATGAGTGTGCCGGTCTGCTTTTTGTTTTTGACCTCACCGATTACTGTGAGTTTTTGCATTGTCACACCCCGCTCGAAAGCCATGTGGTAGACTTTGCCCTCTCGTGTCACTTCCACCTTGAACCAATCGCTGAGCGCATTGACGCATTTCGCGCCCACGCCGTGCAGACCGCCCGAGTACTTGTAGGCACCTTGGCCGAACTTGCCGCCCGCATGGAGATTGGTGAGCACGAGTTCGAGAGCGGGGATTTTGAATTTCGGATGGATGTCCACCGGAATGCCGCGGCCGTTGTCCTGGATGGAGCAGGATCCATCGACATGAATGGTGACATCAATTTTCGTGCAGAAGCCGGCCAGGTGTTCGTCGATCGAGTTGTCGAGCACCTCGAAAACGCAATGGTGCAGACCGCGTTCATCTGTCGGCCCGATATACATACCGGGGCGCTGGCGCACTCCGGCGAGGCCTTCGAGTTTGTCGATTTTGGAGGCGTCGTATTTTTCGCCTTCTGGTGTGGTGTTTTGTTCGTCGGACATCGGGAAATTGGTCGGAATTCGGTTTAAAAACGCTCGGCGGTTTGCGCCGAAGCGGCGGAAATCTTATGGAGCAGGCTGGCGGTGGACAAACATTTTTTCTCGCAATAGCCACAGGATATTGGGATGAACGCCTGTATTCTCCACAAGATGTTGAGAGATATCCTGCGCCCTAGAAAATTATGCTTCCTTCTTAAAGAGGGTATATGGCTTGTCATCGTGCTTCTCCTGGCCCTTGGCGCATTCACTTGGAATCACGAAGTGGTCTTCTTCGGCGGTGAGGTCTATTACACGGATGGCGATTGCTACTCGAGGATGACGCGTGTTCGCATGATCGAAGAAAGTGGACTCCGCTCGATCCGGCATCATGAGTGGGAAAATTTTCCCGCAGGAACAACGCCGCATACGACGATGCCGCTGGATGCGCTGATTTCGGGCATATCGCAGGTGTTGCGTCCCTTTTCGGAGCGGCATCTGGTGTTGGCCGGCGCTTGGATTTCGCCGCTGCTTGGGCTGGCGCTTCTTGTCTTTCTGGCTCTCTGGTCTGTGGTGAAGCGACTGCCTTACCGGTGGGCGATGCTACTCCTGCTGGCGGCCTCGCCAATCGCAGCCCACGGCTTTCAGCTAGGCCGGCCGGATCATCAATCTTTGCTCGTTTGCATCATCGCTGTGGCTCTTGTAGCCGAGGTGGAAATCTGGACGCGTCGAGCGCTGGGCTGGCGCTATGTCTCAGCAGTGGCTTGGGCATTGGCTCTCTGGGCTTCATTATTTGAGCCTCTCATACTGTTAATGGTGGTCCTGCTGGCGAGATGGCTTTGTCGAGGCCGCCTTCCGCAGGAGGAGTCAAAAAAAGCAACGGCTCGGGTCGGTCCGCTGGTGGTCTTTTTTGGGCTGCTGGTCGTGGCGTTTTTTATCGATGGATGGCGCGCCTCAGGCTTTCATCCCTCCTTTGACCGTTGGGCTTTGAATATCGGCGAACTCCGCAGCGCGGGCTTGAGCGGCATTTTTTCTTGGTGTGGATGGCTTCTCTTGCTGTCACCCGTGCTCTTAGTGTGGTGCTGGATTCAAAGCAGGGAGAAGCTTTGCTGGCTTTGGTTGGGACTTGTGGTCGTCACATCCGGATTGAGTTTCTATCACGCGCGGTGGGGGTATTTTTTGGCTTTGGTCTTTTCAATGAGCTTGCCTTGGGTTTTGGCAGCAGTGCGAAAACCTTGGCTGGCTTGGATGGTGTTTCTGATTTCCCTCTGGCCCGTCGCGGCAGAGTGGGACAAGAGATTCTATCCCTCGGATGAAGTGTTTCGCGCGCGCGTCGATAACATCGTGGATGCCGTCGCCCTGCGTGAAGCCGCGCTGAGCCTTCGCGAACGGCCAACAGGGGGCGTGTTAGCTCCTTGGTGGTTCTCCCCAGCCATCGTCTGGTGGAGCGGCCAACCGTGTGTCGGTGGAACTTCTCACCAAAGCCTTCCAGGTATCGTCGAGTCGTGCGAATTTTACCTTGGAGAAGTGCCTGATCCGGAATTTCTCCAAAAACGCAAAGTGGTCTATATTTTCGTGTACGAGCCCGAGCGCATCATTTTGAACTCCGAGCAAATTCTCGGCCGGTCAGCTATGAGTTTGACCATTACCGAGCATCTTTATCCAGCCCGTGTAGAGCCTCCCGCAGGCCTAAAAAAGATTTTTGCAAACCGTTTCTTTAAAGTTTACGAAGTCGTCCTGTAGCAAAAAGTCGTGTGACAATTCCCCACCTGAGTGGTATCGAACAAATCAATCGGCCTTCGAAACAGGCCGACCAGCGTCCTCATAGCTCAAGTGGATAGAGCAGGGCTCTCCTAAAGCTCAGATGGTGGTTCGACTCCACCTGGGGACACATTTTCAACACACACAGGTAGCAAATTTTGAAACTCGAAATACCGGACGGCCCATTTGGCGGATACATTTTTGATTGTGACGGAACGATCGCTGATAACATGCCGCTTCACTACCGCGCTTGGTCCATGGCCATGGCGGACTTCGGCGGTGAGTATCCCGAGGAGCTTTTTTACGCATGGGGTGGGCGTCCCACGGCCGCTATTGTCGACTTACTGAACAAAAAATATGATCTCGCTCTGGATGTGGACGAAACCGTGCGCCGCAAGGAAAAATATTATCTCAGCCTCATCCCAGAAGTCATTCCCGTGCCGGAGGTCTTGGACATCGTTAAATCAATGCATGGCTCGGTTTCCCTCTCCGTTGCCTCAGGCGGCCACCGCGAGCTCGTCGAAGCCACGCTCGATGTGCTCGGCATTCGCCCCCTTTTCCAAGCGATCGTCTGCGCCGAGGACTACAAACGCGGAAAACCTCATCCCGAACCATTCCTCCTTGCCGCAAAACTTATG
>Ga0164293_10004454_pt1 | contig 11990 bp, 4 predicted proteins | sample GEODES118metaG_FD_111487 | JGI IMG/M metagenome (GOLD analysis project Ga0164293, IMG submission 111487) | Eutrophic lake water microbial communities from Lake Mendota, Wisconsin, USA - GEODES118 metaG | ecosystem: Environmental > Aquatic > Freshwater > Lake | place: USA: Lake Mendota, Wisconsin... | reverse complement strand
GCCTAATAAACTAGCTATTTGTTTTTTTAAATAAATACTATCTAAGCTGTAAGACAATTTAGCATAAGGCGCTAACATAGCTGAAGTATCCCTGGTCGCTAATTTTGTATCAATGATAGTTGATAATGTTTGAACCGCTTGCACTTTGGCATAAGGGTTTAACATTTTAGTTGTATCTGAAGAATTTAATTTTTCATCAATTTTTGCTGTACTAGCTGAATACAATGCAAATGGTACAGCTCCAAAAATAGTGGTTCCTATATCTACCCACTCTTTTGTATAATCCCAGCCAGCACCTACTCCCACTGGTGTAATAACAATTTTAATATTTAAATAGTAAGGGCCTTTAGCCCAATCAATAGTACTTAAACTAGTAACGGTACCTCCTACTCTTCTTCCGCTGCCTACCATTATACTAAATATGCCAAATGCATCGGTAAAGGTTTCATGCTCTTCTGTTAAAACTATAGTGCCCGTTGTTGTTGATTGTATAATATTAGTTTGTACATATAATTTTCTGTCTTTAGCAGGATTGGAAGTATTATCTCTTGCAATTGCTTGGAAAAATATTCCAGTTTGTGCATATACATGTAGTGATGAAAAAAAAATAAAAAAGAAAAGAAATACTTTTTTCATAAAATAAATTTACAACAGATTGTATTAATTTCTTCTTAAACTAATTTAATATTTTTTATATCGAATACATTCATATAAATTTTTCTAGTGTGGAATGCCGTAAAATAAAATAAGAAAAAGAAACTTAAATTATAAGCTCCTTTTTCTTAGAATAAAATTTAAAATAAATTAAAAAACTACTTCTTAACAATAGTTGTAGTAGGCGTATATAACCCACCTGTTAAAATATTTATTAGGCCATCAACTACAGTATGTGAAATAGTTACTTGATAGTTTTTAGCATCTCCAGCCATTTGAGTAGGATTGGCTGTTTTAATAGGCGCTAAGCCAGCAACCAAATAATGATTTTTTTCCATAATAGTCTCACCAGTCTGAGAACCAGTACCGACTGCATAGGATACAGTATAGCAAGAAGCCATACTTAAACATAAAAATGACAATAAAGCGAATGTTACAAACTTATTTTTCATATAATTAAAATTTGCGCCTACTCTATAATACAGTTTTCGGCTTCCCTGTGATTAAAATTATTAAAATAAAAATACAATTATTAAAAATAGCTTGTAGTTAAACTGTTTTAATATTTTCTTCGAAATGAAAAATATTAAACTATTTTAATAATATATTATTTTATTAAAATATAATTATAAAATTTTCTAAGTTGCGACATTATGCTAACCCTCAAAAAAATTAATACCCAAACCTGCTTTTTGTGGCATTAAACCTATTTAAAACTTCTGTTTCAAGTAATTCTTTTCGGTACACTTTTAATATTCCTAATTTACCATTAAAAGGCCTTAGACTTGTTCCTATATAAACTGGGGTACTTGTGGAATTAACTAATGTTATATCAATACTATGATTGTATTCTCCGTCTCTATTAAAGAAGTCATTATCTTTTATGCCATTAATATACATGGTAAAAGCACCGTATTTATAATTTGCCGTTTTTGCAAAACTACGAGACCAAGTAATTACAACATGGTACCATCTATTAATTACCAATGTACTTGTGCTTTTTATAAGTAGATTACTTGAAAAATTTGATCCAATATTTAGAATTAATTTATTGTTGTTAGCTGCCAGTTCAAATTGATTATAGTCAGACAAATTACCAATTGAAGCAACTGAAATATTGTCTAAAGAATTAAATTTAACCCAAGCTTCAATTGATTTTGGAGAACTACCTGAAATGCCCGTATTTAAATTTGAACGCCCATACATATTTTTTATATATAAAGAACGCCCTCCATCTGCATTAAGTATTGGAGCCGCATTTGTATTATAGTTCAAATTATTAGAAAAAAATAAACTTTGCTTAGTACTTAAATCATGCCAAGCATTGCCTCCAGCAATGAGCGAGGAAGCATTCCCAGTGCCAGGATAACTATCTAAATCATTTGCATCCAAAGAAATTGCGATACTATCGTAATATGCTATACTAGGTATAAAATTATTTTGTGTGCCTGATAAAGACAAATTATTAAATGTCCCTTTATTATTATTGGATGTTAGATCTTTTAGGTATTGAATATTTGAATTGTTTTCTGATGGATTACCTTGATTATTAAAATTATAATACAGTTTTAATCCGTTTTCATTTCCTATTAAAGGCTTTTTATAATTATTTGAAATTTCATATTGCGTTAAAGCTCTATCCCAAAATCTTACTTCGTCTAAAATTATATTGGTATAGCCTCCAATATTGCCTAACATTAAATTTCCAGTACCACTCCATGTACTATTGTTGTTGACTATAGAAAATAAAACTCCATTCACATAGTGTTTCCATTGACTACCATTATAAGTTGTAGTAATTTGATAAGTTTGTCCAATAACAAAACTATTTACATTAATATTTCCGCCTAAATATTCATTTTTTACAAAATTTCTCATGACACCATTCTGAAATTCATAAAATAAAAAGCACGCAGGGTCATAAGAAAATCCATTTGTTGCAGTTGTGAAACCAATAAACCCAAATCTGGTATTGTTACTAACTACTTTATTAAAAAAAAATTGTATCGTATATGGTGTTGTGTTACTAAAATTGAATGAAAAATCACTTTTTATTGCTGGATAAGTATTTGCTACCACGGTAGAAATAGCGGATTCAAAATTAAATGCTACATTAGCGCCACTTGTACTAATTGGATACGCATTATTATTAGTAATAAATGATTGTGGCATTACTTGCGCATGTGTTATGCCTATTAAAAAAAAACTTAGTGTAACTAAATAAAATTTCATCTTAAAAATTTTGAACTGTAGATGCAAAATAGGTTGATCCATCATATACAAGCGTGACTATATCAATTTTATTTGCAGTGGGTGTAATAATAGGAATTAAACCAGAGGCCCATCTCCAGGCACTTGGGAAAGATACATTATAGGTGCCCCCTTGAATAATTTCAATAATATAGGTGCCTGGTTTAGCATTATTTAAACTAAGTGTAGCTATATCTGTACCTAGACTTATTTTAAAAATATTATTGTTAGATAAATCAATTGTAGTAGTATTCCCTGCTGTGATTGAATTTGAACTATTTAAATAAAATGATTTTGCATTTATAGCAGCACTTGTGTTAACATTTGTTACACTACTATTTCCTAATTGAATAGTATTATCTCCAGTCGTAGCTGCTTGATATCCAATGGCAGTTGAATTCGAATGGGCTGCAGAAGCTATTGCGCCTAATGCAGTTGCCGTGCTACCTGTACTACTTGAAGCAACACCTAATGCTACTGAATTAGTACCTTGATTGGTTTGTCCTGCTCCGCTACCAATGGCAACCGCATTCAAACCTTGACTATTTTGACCTGCGTTAACTCCTATTGCAACAGCATAATTACTTTGAGTAAATTGAGCTGCTTGATCTCCAACTGCCACTGCACTAACACCTTGATTTTCTTTACCCGCATTTGGACCTACTGCAACTGATGCGCGGGCTTGATCTAAATATCCAGCATAGGGTCCAATAGCAACTGAAAAATCTTTTTGCCTTGATTTTCCAGATTCATAACCAATAGAAACTGAATTTTCTCCTTGAGTTGTCAAACCTGCGTTAGCTCCAATCGCTATCGCATTAGTACTCTGCGTATTTTGTCCAGCATCATATCCTATTGCAATTCCGAATTCTTTTTGAGTAGTTTTACCCGCACCATTGCCTATTGCAACAGCATGATTGCCTTGCGTATTATTTCCTGCATTAATTCCTAATGCAACTGTGTAATTACCTTGACTAGTTTTCCCTGCTTGATCTCCTATGGCAACTGAACTTTCCCCTTGCGTTGTTTGACCAGCGTTAGCTCCAACAGCTATTGATTTAGTACTCTGTGTATTTTGTCCAGCATCATAACCTATTGCAATGCCGAATTCTTTTTGAGTATTTTTACCCGCACCATTGCCTATTGCAACGGTATGATTGCTTTGTGTATTGTTTCCTGCAGTGTATCCAACTGCAATAGCATTATCTCCTTGTGAAGTTTCTGCTGCCATGGCTCCAATGGCAACCGAGTTAAATTTTTGACTAGAGTTTCCAGCTTTGTTTCCAATGGCAATGGACTGACTCTCTTGACCAGAATTTCCAGCATTAGTTCCTATCGCAACAGAAAAAGTACCTTGACTAGTATATCCTGCGCTTTTCCCAATCGCAATAGCATCTTCATCTTGGGTAATTTGTCCTGCACTATTACCTATTGCAATAGCTCCAATTTTTTGTCTGTCATTACCTGCACTATTACCTATTGCAACTGTATAATTGCCTTGTGTATTGTTTCCTGCATTCACTCCAACTGCAACTGCATAAATTCCTTGACTTGTTTTTCCTGCTTGATTTCCCACAGCAACTGCATTTTGTCCTTGGGATACTCTTCCAGATTCATATCCTACCGCAACTGCAAGTTCCTGTTGATTTTCTCTTCCTGCTTTATTACCCACTGCAACTGCACTTTGTGCTTGCAAATCATATCCTGCATTATCACCTATTGCAACAGCACGATTTTTTTGTGCATTATAACCAGCATTGGGTCCCATAGAAACCGCACCTATTTCTTGACTCGTTGCTCCTGCGTTTTGTCCAATGGCTACAGTATAACCTGCTTGACTTGTTACACCCGAACCATACCCTATTGCTACTGCATAGGCACTTTGATCATTTTGACCAGCACTGGCTCCAATGGCTACTGCACCAACTGCTTGTAATTTGTTACCTGCATTCGCACCAATTGCAACAGCTCCACCAGAAGATGTTGAACCATTTCCTTGGGTATTGTATCCAGCACCATTGCCTATTGCAACTGAATTCGTGTTTTGACTTATTTGTCCTGCAGCATTTCCTATTGCAACTGAATAGGCACTTTGTGTACTCGTGCCTGCATTTGCTCCTATAGCCACTTGAGTTCCTAATAATCCTAATGCAGTTTGTAACCCTACAATACTTGTTTGACCTGTTCCTCCATTGGCAACTGCAACTGTGCCGGTTAATGTTGAAGCTAAAATATTTGTACTTAGTGAAGTTATACTTGCCGTATTTGTATTTACAGTGCTAGTTAATGTAGTAATGCTATTTGTATTTGAACTTAAAGCTGTAGTTAAAGAAGTAATACTATTTGTATTGGATGCTATTCTTGTATCAAAAGTTGATATGGTAGATGAGTTCACTCCTCCTACAGTATTGACTGTGGGTGATGTTGCTGTTCCTCCTAGATCTCCTGCTAATTGAATAATACCTTTTATAGTGGTGGTTGCATCATTAAGTGTTGTCCATGATAAAGTACCAGTCCCTGTTGTAGTTAAAAACTGACCATTGGTGCCATGTGTTTTAGGATAAGTAATAGCACCTGCAGTGAGCGTTCCACTGGTTTTAACATTGATCACATTGATGTTTCCAAGCTGAATGGTATTGCTTGCTGTAACAATCGCACTATCTCCAATGGCTGTTGCGTTTTCTAAATTACCGAAACCTACATTTGCCTTATATCCAATTGCAGTATTATGGTTGCCTGTTGTATTCGTCAATAAAGATGTCATGCCAATTGCTGTATTGTAATATCCACTCTCATTAAGATAAAGCGCACTTATACCATAAGCAGTATTGAAATTACCAGTCGTATTTGAAAATAGAGCTGATACTCCATTAGCAGTATTGGATACTCCAGTTGTATTTGACTTAAGCGAATTAAAACCAATTGCGGTATTATTAGTGCCAGTATTATTTGTATTTGATAGTCCATTACCAATAACAGTATTAGATGCAAATGCACCAACGCCTTTTCCAACCGTTAACCCATTTACTGTTAAATCATAAGCCCCAAGATTGACAGCTTTAATTGCTCCTGTGTATGGCACCAAAGTAATTGTTGAAGTAGTCCATGTTAAAGTTCCGCTTCCTGTAGTCGTTAATAATTGTCCACTAGTACCATGACTATTGGGATAGGTAACTGCATTTGCAGTTACAGTTCCACTAGTTTTAACATTGGTTACATTGATATTTCCAAGCTGTATGGTATTACTTGCTGTCACAATCGCACTATCGCCAATAGCAGTTGCATTTTCTAAATTATCTGATAAGACATCTGCTTTATTTCCTACTGCTGTATTATGATTGCCTGTGCTATTATTTAATAAAGCTTTTCTGCCAATAGATGTATTATAAGATCCCTTATTGAAATATTGCGACTCATTACCAAAGGCTGAATTATAATTTCCTATTGAATTAAAATATAAAGATTGAACTCCACTAGCAGTGTTATGAGAACCATTTGTATTATAGTTGAGTGATTGAAAACCATTGGCAGTATTATAAGATCCACTTGTATCACTGATAAGTGAATACATACCAGTAGCAGTATTATTAAAACCAGTGGTATTAGCCCTAAGTGATGCATAACCAATGGCTGTATTATTATAACCTGTGCTGTCTTTTGCAAGTGCAAAAGATCCTATAGCTACATTGTAAGAACCAGGTGAATTTGCACCAAGTGCTTGTGATCCTATAGCGATATTAGAGGATGCTGTTGTATTTTGCATAAGTGCCGAAGTACCCATGGCAATATTATCACTACCTGAAGTATTATTTTGAAGTGCGTTATTTCCAAATGCATTGTTTCTAGATCCTGTATTATTATAAGCAAGCGCAGAGTCTCCAAAAGTGGTATTTCCGAAATTACCTGTTCCAGGTCCTCTACCAACCGTGATACCAGAAACCATTAAATCGTAATATCCAAGATTAACACTTTTAATTGCACCGGTATACGGAACAACATTACTAGTCCATGTTAATGTTCCACTACCACTAGTCGTTAATATTTGACCATTCGTTCCATGTGCTCTAGGATAAGTAACAGTACCTAAAGTTAATGTTCCAGAAGTTTTAACATTGGCGATGGCTGTAGTTGTAACTCCATCTACATTTGAGCCATCTGCACCTAATTGAATGGTATTTGCTGCAGCAGTTACTGCACCATAACCTATGGCTGTCGAATTAGTATATCCCGAAGTAGCATAAGCACCTAGTGCCACTGAGTTTGTTGACTGCGTAGTTTTTCCTGCATTACTTCCTATTGCAACTGAATTAGCACCCTGATTACTATACCCTGCATTATATCCTAAAGCTAAAGCATAATCACTTTGATTACTTGAACCCGATCCTGGCCCTAAAGCAACAGCATTAGTTCCTTGATTTAAATTTCCTGAACCATATCCTATTGCAACAGAACCTTCAAATTGTCTTGTAACTCCTGCTGCACTTCCTATGGCAATTGTGTAATTACCTTGATTTTCTTTGCCAGCAAGAAATCCAATTGCTACAGATTGAGCACCTTGACTCGTATTTCCTGCATTAGATCCTATTGCTACTGCATTTGCACTTTGAGAAAAAGTACCCGATAAACTTCCTAAAGCAATCTTATTTCCAGACAAGCCTAATGCAGATTGTATGCCTGCAATGGTTGTTTGTCCCGTTCCTCCATTTACTAAAGCAACTGTTCCTGTAATATTAGATGCACTTACTGTTGTAGATAATGTCTGCCAACTTGGTAAACCATTTGCTAGTTGTAAATATTGTCCATTGGTTCCTGCTGCTAATAAGCCTGTTGTGTTATTGGATGATTGATAAGGCATAGATCCTGAGGCACCGCCTTCTATATTGGTTGCTATTAAAGCGGTACCATTTAAATTGGCTGTTATAGTATTTGCAGAAAAATTGCCTATATCATCTCTTGCTACAATTGTATAAGAAGTATTGGATGCAGTTGCAGAAGTGGCGCTATTGCTTACTTTACCTGCTGTTGATATAGTGCCTAAGTTAGCATCAGTGATGCCTGCAGTTCCTGATAAATTAGTGTTGGTTAATCCATTCACTGAGCTATTGACAAAATTTCTTAATTGTTGTGATGTTAATAGACCAACAGCGACCCATCCTGTGTTGCTTAAATTGGCAGTGGTTAATTTATATAAAGAATCATTGGCTTGCACATATACCAACATACCTTGTTTTCTTCTCCTTGTTATTATTGCATCTCTTGACGCTATACTTGATAAACTCATGAAACCGCCTTGACCCAAACTATCTAAATGGGTTGGATACAATGAACCAGCGTCTTGTGTAGTTGCATAGGAGCTTAATTTAATTTGTGCATGTAGTTTTGTAGTAAAAAAAGCGATTATTATAAAAAAAAATATTTTATACTTCATTGTAATATTTATTTAATGTTAAGATTATTTAACGTTGAGCTATACACTTCTTTAGACACATACACTTTATAGGATTGTGTATAACCTTGCGCATTTGTTATTAATATTATTGATTTAGTAAATGAATCAATAGATTCATTCCCATTGTATAAAATAGAACTGAGATCAGATAAACCTGCGGGATAAGCAAAAAATACATTTTGGGTACCTGTTGGCGTAAGACTTACAGTCTTAGAATTAATATGTCCATCTGGATCTGAACCTAGTGCTTGACTTAATGAAGCATAATTATAAGTATTTGACTCAGTGAATGCGACACTTGTGCCACCATAATATCTTTTTGAATAAGTCGTATAGGCACCTGAAGCAGAAGAAGTAGATCCAGCAGTGATTTGACCAGTAGGATATGGATTGCCTAAATTGTCGGTTTTCACATTTCCAGCACCATAATTAACTGTAACATTATAACTAACAGTACTTGTTATTGTACCTGGTGTATTGGTATTCACGCCAGTTCCCAAAGAGGCTCCACCTTTATTATATATAGTCAAAGTCACATTACCACCATCATTTTTTGTATAACTATTGGATAAGGAAACCAATCCAGGATTGTACCCAATTTCATAAGCACCAAATGCTGGACTAGCACCTATTGAAACTCTAGGTGCAACATAGTTTGGAGGAACTGATTTAGTTAGTACATCGTACAAAAATTCATCTAAAGTTTTTCCTTTTGCAGGTACGGTTTCCCCATTTGCATATTTACCAAAACTACCACCACCAAAATTAACGACCACATCTTTGGTGAATTTTTTTGCATACATCGACAATATAGCTGTAGTATCTACTTTTTGTAATAAATAGGTGGTATCTGATTTCTTTAATAAAAATGATGTATCAGTTTTCTTTAATAAGAAGGAAGTATCTGTCTTCTTTAATAAGAACGAAGTGTCAGTTATATTTAATTTTTTATTAATCCTATTGGATAAACTTGTAGTATCCTTTTTTTGTAAAAGAAAAGAACTGTCTGTTTTCTTTAATAAATATGAAGTGTCTGTTTTCTTTAATAAGAAGGAGGTATCTGTGGTAGTCAATTTTAAATTAATTCTATTCGATAAAATTGTAGTATCCTTTTTTTGTAAAAGAAAAGAAGTGTCTGTTTTTTTAAATAAATAAGAAGTGTCTGTGATTTTTAATTTTAATGCTAATTCATTTCTTGAAGCAAGTGAAACTGGCAAATCTTCCGAACTGTAATTATCTACATTACCTAAACCAATATCGGCTTTGGTTAAGGAAACATTTCCGCTATATCCATTCACTGATTGTACTGGCGGGGCTGGCGTTAAAAGCATGGTCCAATTGGTCAAAATAGTAGGATCACTTACAGCCAATATAAAACTTTTATTCACATCGGTTCTAACTGCAACACTTCCTACCACTGCCGAATTCAATCCTAACATTTCAGCTTCAGTATTTACTATTCTTACCGAAGAAAATGAAATAGCAGGTATTTGATCTGTAGGTATTTTACCTAATGCATTTAGACTTGCAACCCCGTTCGCTACTCCAGATTTATTTGCATCTAGTTTTAGATTAATTCTATTGGATAAACTAGCTGTATCTTTTTTTTGTAATAAATAGGTTGTATCTGTAATAAGTTTATTGCTTATAGATGTATATAAATTATTTACATCTATTGTATTGGCTTTTAAATTGATTCTATTAGATAAACTAGCCGTATCTTTTTTCTGCAATAAATAGGTAGTGTCTGCAATAAGTTTATTGTTTATAGCAGTATTTATATTATTAAGTGTCGTTGTATTAGCTTTTAAATCTATTCTATTGGATAAATTAGCCGTATCGTTTTTCTGTAATAAAAAAGCCGTATCTTTTTTCTGCAATAAAAAAGCCGTATCTGCCTTTTGCAATAAATAGGCAGTATCTGCAATAAGTTTATTGCTAATAGCCGTATTTATATTATTAAGTGTGGTTGTATTGGCTTTTAAATCTATTCTATTTGATAAACTAGCCGTATCTTTTTTTTGTAATAAAAAAGCCGTATCTGCTTTTTGCAATAAAAAAGCAGTATCAATGATGTTTAATTTTAGAACCAACTCATTATTAACATCCGTAATATTACCCACATTTGCCTTTGAGTCTATTCTACTTGATAAGCTTAAAGTGTCTGTTCCTTTTAGCCTTGTATTCAAAGAGTCGCTTAATTTTTGTTGGGTTAATAATCCCATAGCTACCCAACCATTATTACTTAAATCTGCTGTAGCTAATTTGTACAATGAATCATTAGCTTGCACATACACCATCATCCCCACTTTTCTTTGTCTACTCAAAATGGCATTTCTATTTGCTATAGTTTGTAAACTCATAAAACCACCTTGTCCCAAGCTATCTAAATGGGTTGGATATAAATCTCCTGGGCTGTTTCTTACAGCATAGGATCCTAACTTAACTTGCGCATTTGCATTTAAATTAAAAAATGCAATCACTGTAAATAAAATGATTAAATATTTCATGTAATTTTTTATTGAGTACTTATCCCTGTAATTCCAGCATCATAAGTTTCTGTCGATGTGAATACTTTGTAAAGTTGTTTATACCCTCTTGCGTTTTCAAACCAAACAAGGGATTTAGTAAAAGTATAGTCTAAAGAACCCCAGGTTACTTTAGTTATATCTGCAGCATTAGAAGCGAGATATGCAACAAAAATATATTGACGACCGTTTGGAGTGAAGTTGAAACTAAATCCTTTATTACTTCCATTTTGATCAGAACTTGGATTAAAGTCTTCGATTTTATAGGTTTGATTTTCAAGAAACGGTGAAGTAATTCCACCCCAATATCTTTTTGAATAAGGAGTAAAGTTATTGGTTGCAGAGATAGATCCAGCGTTTATAGTATTTGGGAATTGGGTGCCTAAATTATCGGGTTTTGTTCCAGTTCCCTTGGCATAATTCACTACTACTTTAAAACTTACTGTTGTTTTTAAGGTATCAAGTGTAATTGAGTTCCCCCCAGTCAATGGTGTTGACGATGCATCTTTATAATATAAAGCCGAGATCACAGCACCACCATTATTTGCAGTATAGGTATTATTTAAAGTAACTAAGCCTGGTACATAGCCAATTTCATAATTCCCGAACCCAGGGTTTGCTCCTATAGAAACAGATGGAAGATAAAATGTTGGGGGAATTGAATTTGAAACTAAATCTGTAAGAAATTCATCTAAGGTTTTTCCTTTTGCAGGTATGGTAGTGCCATTTGCGTATTTCCCTAAACTACCACCTCCAAAATTAACCACTACGTCTTTCGTAAATTTCTTTGCATACATAGCTAAAATAGCTGCTGTGTCGACTTTTTGTAATAAGAAAGCAGTATCAGATTTTTTTAATAAAAGCGAAGTGTCCGTTATATATAATTTCGTTCTTAATGAATCTTTTGTAGCGTCTGAAACCGGCTTATCCTTATCACTAGTATTGTCTATATAGATTAAGTCCGATATGTTTGCTTTTCTTAAATCGACAGAGCCTGTTAATCCATTAACGGTTTGTACTGGCGCGTCAGGGTTGACTAGTTCAATCCAATTGGCTCTATTACTCGCAGGTAAATTTGATAAAACAAAGTTTTTACTTGAATCTAATCT
>Ga0164293_10004453_pt1 | contig 11990 bp, 13 predicted proteins | sample GEODES118metaG_FD_111487 | JGI IMG/M metagenome (GOLD analysis project Ga0164293, IMG submission 111487) | Eutrophic lake water microbial communities from Lake Mendota, Wisconsin, USA - GEODES118 metaG | ecosystem: Environmental > Aquatic > Freshwater > Lake | place: USA: Lake Mendota... | reverse complement strand
TTCAGGGTGAGTGGAGTAATCAACAACATCACGACCACTGCAACCAGGCCGATCGCGAGCGCATAGTTGTGGGTCCACGCATAGAACGTAGAAATCAGTCGAGCGGCAAGTTCAAACATGGTGGTTAACAATCCTTTGTGAGATGGTCGCAACAGACGGTAGGGGCTGAAGCGGAAGTTTCATGTGGTTGAGGAACTGGGTCGAAGCCTGAAGGGCCAAACGGGCGACACCTCAGCAAGCGGCGGGCTGTCATAAAGCCACCTCGAAACGCGCCATAGGTATCAATGGCTTCATACCCAAATTCGGAGCAGGTGGGGAAAAATCGACATGGAGAAGGTTGTCCGGGGCGCAGCCCTTGGTACCACACGATGGCTGACAGCATGAATCGCTGAACAGCGCCTCCGGAAGCCTCTGTGGTGGTTGGTTCACTGTGGGTGGTAAGAGTGTGGTTCATGCGGTTGCCGCCTTGGCAAGGAGGCCGTCCACAGCATCACCAAGCTGGGCGAAGGTTCGTTTAGCTGCATGCGGTTGGACGCCAATGAGATACCAGCCTGGCGCAAGGGCAGATTCGCGGGTGGCGAGAATCTCGCGCAATTGGCGACGAATCTTGTTGCGGAGCACAGCACCACCCACCGAACGGCCAATGGCATAGCCCACATGGGCTTGCGAGAGGGAAGAGTCAGTCAACATCACACACCACAGACCGTTGGAGCGAACATATGTTCCCTCCTTCGACAGTCGGGAGAATATCTCCCGTTGGCGTATCCGGCCGATCAAGCTGAGAGCTTGTGGCGGCCCTTGGCGCGACGGGACTTCAAGATGGCACGTCCTGCGCGGGTCTTCATACGATGGCGGAAGCCGTGCTTCTTGGAACGGCGACGATTATTTGGTTGGAAAGTGCGTTTCACGCACGCCTCCTCGGGTTAGTGCCGAGGGCTCTCGACAACGCTGGACGAACAACCTATTGGGCTGAACGATGGGACTACAACGCAAGAAACTCTACAGGCATTTCTCGGTTTTTTTCACCTGTGGAAAACCTGCTACCTTCGCTTCCCCTGCCTCGTGTCGGCGGGGGTGTCCACACCCTGTGGACAGTGCTGTGGACAGCACATGACACGGGTTCCGGTTAACGGAAACGGTTGTTTTTATTGGGTTTCACACCATGTGGAACTCAGTATGTACGTAATTGAGACCAACAGAGGAACTATGGAAAACGATCTACAAGTAGACAATCGGGGTGCTGAAACCCACGATGCGGTCTGGCGGGCAACTGCCGAAGTCCTCCGCGCTCAGGTTTCTGAGGCTGTGTGGTTCTCAACCTTTAACGACGCGGTGGCTGTGGCCGACGACAAGATGAGCCTTCGGCTCCAGGTTCCCAACACCTATGTGCGGGAGCGAATCCTCACCCGTTACATGTCGTTGGTTCGTGACGCCCTCGACGAGGTTGGGGCAAGTGAACGACAACTACTCATCGACGTTCAAACCAATACGGCCGACGACGTTCACGAGCAGTTGGCTAACAACAACACTCCCGATGTGCTGCCCGCCGAACTCAACCACAACATTTCCCAGCCACAATCCAATACCTCAACCACTAGCAAAAGCCGCAATGGCAAAGGAACTGCTGTTGGGCTCAACCCTCGCTACACCTTCGAAACCTTCGTTAAGGGCACATCGAACCAGTTTGCTCTAGCGGCAGCCCAACGTGTTGCGGAAACCCCAGGTCGGTCCTACAACCCGTTGTTCATTTATGGTTCGGCTGGTCTAGGAAAAACCCACCTCTTGCACGCGATTGGATATTACGTTCACCAGAACTACGCCCATTACGAGGTGCGGTATGTCTCGACCGAAACATTTTTGAATGAGTACGTGGATGGTATTCGTAGCAACACGATTGCTGCCTTTAAGCGCCGTTACCGCGAAGTGGATGTGTTGTTGATCGACGACATTCAGTTCATGGAGGGCAAGGAAGGTTTGCAGGAAGAGTTCTTCCACACGTTCAACTCGTTGCACGGGGCAAACAAGCAGATTGTGATTTCGTCCGACCGGATGCCTGATGCCATTCCGACACTGGAAGATCGTTTGCGTGGCCGCTTTCGTTGGGGTTTGATTACCGACATTCAGCCACCTGACATGGAAACCCGTCTGGCCATTTTGCGCAACAAGGCTGAACGCGACCGCACGTCGGTATCCAATGAGGTGCTCGAGTTCATCGCCAGCAACGTCACCACCAATATTCGTGAACTTGAAGGCGCACTTATCCGCGTCGGCGCCTATTCAAGCCTGAACAAAACCCAGGTGGACGTGGCTTTGGCCCAACAACTTCTTACCGACTTGCTCACCCGCACCGCGGTCAAACCCCGCACCGATGAGCAGTTGCTTGTAGAGATTGCCGAACACCTTGGTTTTGAGGTCGAAGCACTCCGTGGCAAAAGCCGCCAACGCCCACTTGTTCAGGCACGCCAGACAGCGATGTACGTCTTTCGTGAGCTCACCGATTTGAGCTACCCAGCAATCGCGCGTTTGTTTGGTGGTCGTGACCACACCACGGTGATTCACGCCGTGGATAAAACTCAGCGAATGATGAGTGAGCGCAAACAGGTCTATGACCAAGTAACCGAACTCGTACAAAAATTTAAGACGTCATAACATCACATGCTGGGGACAACTATGTGGGCAACAGTGCTGCGACAAGTGGATAACTCATCGTTATTCACTGCTGCGCGAACTACACAGTTGCAAGATGTGTCTCGTGGGGGTGCTGCCTGTGTGGTGGGTTTCCGTGTGTTATTTGGGTTTGCGATAGGTCATCCACAATTCACAGGCCTTATTACCGTTATTAAGTCTTTATCTAAACATCCACAAATAACAATGAATAACATTTGTCAAGGAGCACGACGATGAAGTTTCGAGTAGAGCGCGAAGTATTGGCAGAAGCACTTGGTGCAGCGGCGCGTGTTGCATCCACTCGCAACAATGCAATGCCTGCATTGTCGGGAGTGAAACTTGAAGTAGTGGGCGACCAACTCACGTTGTCGTGCACGGATAACGATTTGTCGGTTCAGTTTGTGCTGGCTGTAGGCGGGCAAGCAGATGGTGTGGTTGTTGCCAGCGCAAAACTGTTAAGCGATGTAGTGCGAGCTAGCGCAGAAGGCAAAGTCACTTTCGAGTCTGCAGGCGAAGAGGTTCATATTTCTTCTGGTCGCGCTCAAACAACGGTTGCAACATTTGCAACAAGCGACTTCCCTCACATCACGCCAGCGAGTGCACCACCCGTAACACTTTCGGCACCGTTGTTGTCCGAAGCACTCCGGCAAGTAGTGCGCGCAGCTAGCACCGATATGCAGCGTCTACCGCTAACAGGTGTGTTGATGTCTGCAGAGCCAGAAGGATTGCGGCTTGTTGCAACCGACTCATATCGACTTGCGGTTCGTGATCTACCAGGCACCAATATTTTGGGACATGGACAACGAGTGGTTATTCCAAGCCGCGCACTGGGCGAACTGCAACGCTTATTGAATCACGGCGACGAGGTAACACTGTGTTTGGCCGAACAACGAGCAACGTTTACGGTTGGTAATGCAACATTGTCAACAAACTTGTTGCAAGTTGAATTTCCTAACTATCGCCAACTCATTCAACCGTCATATCCAAACACGCTCACGGTTGCACGTGAACCGTTCCTTGAGGCAGTGCGCCGTTGTCGAATCTTTGCTCGTGAAACCACTCCGGTTCGCTTAGAGATGACGGCCACCTCGCTAAAACTGTCAGTGATTACACAAGACATTGGCAACTCCGAGGAAGAGATTGATTGTTCATTAGTGGGAACCGAGATGACCGTTGGTTTCAATCCCGAATATTTGGCTGCTGGCATTGAAGCGGTTGCAGGCGATGAGATCACCATCGAAACCACCGACCCGCAACGCCCAGCGGTACTCCGCGGAGTCGGCGCTAACGATTATCTCTATCTCGTAATGCCACAACGACTCACCGTGTAAGTGTTGGAGTTCCAGGTGTCGGCGTGATTATCCAGCATCTTGAACTCATTGATTTTCGTAACTACACGTCGAGCACCATTCAACTTACGAGTGGCGTAACTGCTGTTGTTGGCAACAATGGCCAAGGCAAAACCAATCTTGTTGAAGCGTTGGCGTATTTAGCCACGTTGAAAAGCTTTCGCGGTGTAGCGGCAGACGCACTTATTCGTACGGGATCTCCTACTGCGATACTGCGAGCCACGGTGTTACACACCGATGGACGCGAATCGTTAATCGAAACCGAAATTGTGCGCGAAGGCCGCAACCGGTCGCTGTTAAATAAGCAAAAACTCACACGCACCCGAGATTTGTTGGGTGTGTTGCGCGTGACGGTGTTTTCCCCAGAAGATTTGGAAATTGTGAAAGATGCACCAAGCGTGCGACGAGAATTTGTTGATGACGCAATGGTTTCATTGACACCCAAGCTTGACGCGTTGTGTACTGAAACTGAAAAGGTGTTGCGGCAACGCAACGCACTGTTGAAGCAAGCGGGAGGACGCTTAACCACAGACATATCCACAACACTTGATGTGTGGGATACGAAATTGACCGACTTAGGTACACGATTGGGCGATGAACGTGCACGAGTGATCGCCAGTATGTCTCCGCGAGTGGCGAGGGCGTATGAGGACTTGGCCGAGCGAGCCACCCCCATTGAACTGCGGTACGACCCAGACTGGCGCCGCATCGGTTTAGCAAGCGAACTGACGCGGTGTCGAGTAGATGACATTCGTCGAGGATCGAGCACTGTTGGACCGCACCGCGATGACATTGACTTGCTGATTAATGGATTGCCTGCTCGAACCCATGCATCACAGGGGGAGCAGCGAACCTTGGCTCTCGCGATGCGACTTGCTGTTCACCGCATGATGACCGAAGAATACGGGTCGCCACCGGTGCTGATTTTGGATGATGTCCTTTCTGAGCTTGACCCATACCGAGCGGCCGCATTGTTGCGTCACTTTCCTGACGGACAGGTACTCATTACTACCGCGGGCTACCTGCCCGACACCGCTCACCCCGACCGTATTGTGCGTATTGCAAACGGGGCAGTGGTTGCCGACTCCGCCGAACCCACTTCCGCGGAAGGATAAAGGGACATGTATGAGCAGTGAGACACCTGAGCGGCTAGATGCCAAAAACGACGAACAAGTCATTGAAGCAAGCATGGGCAGTATGGGTCGATTGTCAACAGAGCTGAATTCGTTGCTTGCTCGCCTTGGGTCAGAACCGGCTGAGGTGGTGAGCAGCGTATTTACCGACTGGGTGACGCTTGTCGGCGAGCACGTCGCGCAACATGTCACGCCAATCAAACTTGAAAACTCGCGATTAGTCGTCGAAGTCTCCGAATCGAGTTGGGCCACACAGATGAGATTTCTTGAACCACAACTTCTCACCACATTGTCCACAACAACACGTAGCAACATTGTTGGTATCGATGTGCGCGTAAAACGCAATTCACGTAGCAAGTAATTGGTAGACTTAGCCGTGTTATTTATGTTGCTCAATCGTGTTTCTCGCCACACATTTGGCGCTCTCTCAGAAGGTAAGTGATGGCAACCACCAAAGCTCAAAAATCGGCTACCGCCGGCTCGGCGTCATATGGCGCAAAAGACATCCAAGTACTTGAAGGTCTTGATCCCGTTCGCAAACGACCTGGTATGTACATCGGGTCCACAGGGCTAACGGGTTTACACCACCTCATTTGGGAAATTGTGGACAACTCTGTTGACGAAGCAATGGCCGGATACTGCAACAAAATCACGGTTACGTTGCTTGCTGATGGTGGTTGTGCGGTCAGCGACAACGGTCGCGGAATTCCCGTTGATCCGTATACGTCCGGCCAACACAAAGGCAAAAGCGCACTTGAAGTGGTGCTTACCGTGTTGCACGCTGGCGGAAAGTTTGGTGGCGAAGGATACAAAGTTTCTGGTGGTCTACACGGTGTAGGTGTTTCGGTAGTGAACGCGTTGTCGAAACGACTTGTTGCAGTTGTTGATCGCGGCGGCGAACGTTTCAGTCAAGAGTTTGTTGATGGTGGAAAACCAAAAGCGAAACTGTCAAAGATCGGTGCATCGCCAAACAAGTCGGTTACTGGAACCACTGTTTCGTTTTGGCCGGATCCAACCATTTTTGCTTCCGAAGGCGTCGAGTTTGTCGCGCGAACAGTTACTGAACGACTTCAAACAATGGCGTTTTTGAACAAAGACTTGGAAGTTGTTTTCAACGATGAACGCGCCGATAAACAACAATCCATTACGTATCAATACAAGGGCGGAATCGTCGACTTCGTTAAACACCTCAACGCATCCCGTGAAGCGTTGTTTACCAAAGTCGCGCACTACGAAGGCAGCGACGACGAACAAACTGTTGATATTGCACTGCAGTGGAATACCGGTTATTACGAAGGGATTTACGGCTACGCCAACGGCATCTCCACCGTTGAAGGCGGTATGCACGTTGAAGGGTTCAAGACTGCGCTTACCTCGGTAGTCAATAAGTACGCACGTGCATCAAATGCGCTGAAAGAAAAAGACGACAACCTTTTGGGCGAAGACATTCGCGAAGGCATCACAGCAATCGTTGCGGTAAAACTTCGTGAACCACAGTTTGAAGGTCAGACCAAAGCAAAACTCGGCAACGTATCTATCCGTTCGTTCGTGCAAAAGGAAACCAATGCACGGCTCGAAGAATGGATGCAAGAAAACCCAACCGAAGCAAACCGTATTGTTAAAAAGGCAGTTGCTGCAGCACAAGCTCGCCTTGCTGCAAAAAATGCACGTAACGCGGTTCGCCGGAAAACCGCTCTTGCGGGCGCGGGCATGCCAGACAAACTCAAAGACTGCACCAGCACCGACGCAAGCGAAACCGAATTGTTCATTGTTGAAGGTGACTCGGCAGGCGGCACCGCAGTGGATGCACGAGATCCACGCACACAGGCCATCTTGCCTATTCGCGGAAAAATCTTGAACGTTGAGCGTGCTCGACTCGACAAGATGTTGAAGAACACCGAAATCCAAACACTGATTACTGCAATTGGTGGCGGGATTGGCAACGACGAATTCGATGCTTCAAAGGCGCGTTATCACAAAGTGGTGATTTTGGCTGATGCCGACGTGGATGGCAGCCACATTCGTACGCTGTTGCTTACATTCTTTTATCGTCAAATGAAGCCGATGGTAGAAAATGGCTACATCTATATTGCGCAACCGCCATTGTTCTCCACTGAAATCGGTAAAGAAAAGATTTATCTCAAGGACGATGCGGCAAAAGAGAAGTTTCTTGCCGAGCACCCCAATCACAAAAAAGAGTTCCAACGACTCAAGGGTCTAGGCGAAATGGACTGGCAAGAGCTTCGTAGCACCACGATGTCGGCCGATTCACGCACGTTGCTGCAGGTGACTGTTGATGAGGCGGCACTAGCCGAAGACATTATGAGCGTGCTCATGGGTGATGATGTTGAAAGCCGAAAGAAATTCATTCAGACCAATGCGCGTGACGTGCGCAACCTCGACTTCTAACGAGTACCGAAGCGTAAAGGACTTGTGTAATGGCCAGTAAAAAACCAGCAAAAAAAGCAGCAGCCAAAAAGGTTGTGCCACGGACCGATAAGTCAAAGCCAGCAGTAGAAACCGCAGAAGGTGCACCGCCCAAGAAGCCACCAACCAAGCAAGACGACTTATTTGCAAACCCAGACTCTGTTCAACCGGTGCAGTTGCAAGACGAGATGGAGCGATCATTTCTTGACTACGCAATGTCGGTCATCATGTCTCGCGCATTACCTGACGTTCGTGACGGCTTAAAGCCGGTTCACCGCCGCATTATTTGGGACATGGACCAACAGGGTTTCCGCCCCGATCGACCATTCGTCAAGTGCGCTCGCGTTACTGGCGACACCATGGCGCGCTATCACCCGCACGGTGACGGCGCCATTTATGACGCACTCGTGCGCATGGCGCAACCATTTTCGTTGCGCCATCCACTGATCGACTTCCATGGCAATTATGGGTCTCCCGACTTCGGTCCGGCAGCAAGTCGTTATACCGAATCACGTTTGCACCCACTTGCCATGCAGTTGCTTGCAGACATCGATGAAGACACCGTAGATCTCATTGCCACATACGACGGCACCGCAGAAGAACCAATCGTCTTGCCAGCACGCTTTCCCAACCTTTTGGTCAATGGAAGCCAAGGCATTGCTGTAGGTATGGCTACAAGTATTCCGCCACACAACTTGGGCGAGGTTGTTGATGCGACACTTCACTTAATCGATAATCCAGAAGCAACAACGGGTGACCTCATGAAGTTTGTGAAAGGCCCCGACTTTCCAACTGGTGGACTCATTCTTGGTCGTGAAGGAATCAAAGACGCATACCAAACAGGTCGCGGCAGCATCAAGATGCGCGCCAAAGTCAGCATTGAAGAAGGTAAGCGCGGCCAAATGTTGATCGTGGTTACCGAACTTCCGTACCAAGCCAGTTGTTCAGCAATCGCCTCTCGCATTCAAGAATTGGTAGACGGCGGAGACCTTGACGGAATTGCCGATGTCAACGACAACTCATCAGGTGGACAAACAAACTTGATCATTACGTTGAAGCGCGATGCAAACTCCAACGTGGTGATGAACAACTTGTTCAAGCTCACACAATTGCAAACAAGTTTCCCTGTAAACATGGTGGCCCTTGTGCACGGCGTTCCACGAACACTGAATTTGCGCGACGCACTTGTTGGTTATGTTGATCACCAAATTGAAGTGACGACGCGTCGCTCAAAGTTCCGTTTACAAAAAGCGACCGATCGCAACCACATTCTTGAAGGTCGCCTTAAGGCGCTCAATGTCATTGATGAAATCATCAAACTCATTCGTGCGAGCGAAGATGCAGCATCTGCAAAGGCTGCATTGATGGGTAAGAAATACAACTTCTCCGAGCGTCAAGCAATCGACATTCTTGACATGCAGTTGCGTCAACTCACCAGGTTGTCGCGAATTGATCTTGAGACCGAGCAAAAAGATGTGCTCGCAAGGATTAAAGAACTCGAATCAATTCTTAACTCAGACACCAAATTGCGTGCGGTCATCTCCAAAGAACTCACTGCGGTTCGCGAAGCATTTGCCACACCTCGCGTGTGCAAGATCACGGCTGACGTAGGCGAAATGAGTGTTGAAGACCTCGTTGACAACAAAGAGCTGGTCATCGTGATGACACAGGCGCAATACATCAAAGCCGTATCTGCAGACTCATTCCGCACCCAAGGCCGTGGTGGCCGTGGAGTAAGCGGTGCAAAGATGAAGTCCGATGACATTGTCAGCAATGTCATCTTTACGACATCTCACTCATATCTATTGTTCTTTTCTAATCGCGGCAGGGTGTATCGCCTGCGCGCACTTGAAATTCCAGAGCGTGAGCGAACGGCAAAAGGTATTCCGATTGTCAACCTCTTGCCACTCAATCAAGGTGAAACCATTCAGGCAATTATTGATACACGCGAGTTCCCCGGCGAACGCTTCTTGTTCTTTGCAACCAAAGAAGGCCAAGTCAAGAAGACACCATTCAACGAATACGACTCAAGCCGCCGCGATGGTCTCATTGCATTGAAGTTGCGTCCGAAGGACGAACTCGTGCGTGTGATTGAAACATCAGGTAGTGATGATGTATTCATGGTGACACGCGACGGACAAACCATCCGCTTTTCTGAAAAAGGCGTTCGACCAATGGGACGTTCGGCAGCGGGTGTGCGTGGAATGAAGTTGCGCGCAACAGATGAAGTGGTGTCATGTGATGTGGCCAAGGATGATTCCGCAATCTTGATCATCACCGAATCGGGTTACGGTAAGCGCACCCAAGTCAGCAACTTCGCCCGCAAGGGTCGAGGCGGCATGGGCATGATCGGCATCAAACTCACCGGCAAAAAGGGTCATGTTGTTGCTGCCTTTATGGCCGGAATTGACGATGACATTGTCGTGGTTGCTTCGGGTGGAACAACAATTCGCACCCCAGTGAAAGAAATCTCCAGCCAAGGTCGCGCGGCCACAGGTGTGCGCATCATGAGCATGGATGAAGGACAAGTGGTTGCTTCTGCGGCTCTTGTTCTCGCCCACGACGAAACATAACGAACACGCATTCTTCCGATCAGGGAAGCGCAACCATATTTGTTGCGCTTTCTTTGGCGCTTGCGGTGTTGTTGCATGTGCTGCTTGCGCTGTTTGGCCAGCATCTTGTCAATGCTCAACGCGCACGCATCACAGCACGTGCTGTTGCAATGGCTGCGATTTATCAGTTCGAACCCGGAGCCAGATTTGTTGCAGAGATGAATCACGCCGAACTCTGTGCGTTTGACGACAACGAACTCCACACTGAAGGCACTTTGGTATGTGTTGGCGTTAATGGCACTCAACGTTGGGCTCGCGCTACCGACACTTGGTCAAACCCCATGCCTACACTGGACGAGTGAGCAAAACCTCCACACGTGCACCACGAGTTCGGCGAGTAAGCCGTGTCATTCGAGAGATTGATCCTTGGTCAGCATTCAAAGTTGGCTTGGCATTTCATCTTGTCGTGTATTTCACGGTCCTCATTGCGTCAGTCTTGTTATGGAGTGTTGCCTCAGCAACGGGAACCATTGACAACATTGAACGATTCATGATGTCGTTTGGGTGGGAAACATTTGAATTCAACGGTTGGCAACTGTTGTTAAACGAGATGCTGCTCGGACTGCTCTTGGTGGCATTGCTGACCATCGTGTGGGTACTTGGCGCAACCATGTTCAACCTGATCACCGATCTAGTTGGGGGAATCCGCGTGTCTGTGCTGGAAGAAGAGGTTTTGGTGACGTCGGTTGAGGGTGAGGAAAGGCGCTAGTAGGCTCGTTTCCCCCGAAAACAATTCGGGGCTATAGCTCAGTTGGTTAGAGCGCATCCCTGATAAGGATGAGGTCACAAGTTCGATTCTTGTTAGCCCCACAACACACCCCAGAACGAAGGGTTGCTAATGAATTTCATCCGACGTGTACTGATGGTGCTTGGCATCGCGGGTGCTGCCGGTGTGATTTTGCGAGTAAAGGGCCGGTCAGAGCATTCAACCTCACGCGGTGGATGGCGTCCCCTTAATCCAACAGACACAGATCATCAAGAACCAGACGTCTCCGCTTCATAAACACAATGTCATCCATCATCGGAGTTATTGGAGCTGGGGTAACGGGGTCTCGCGTTGTCGAACAACTGTCGTTATTCGGCGCCGAACGCGTCGCGGTGTACGACACAGTGTCATCAAGAGCACAACGGCTTGCGGCATTGCATAACAATGCATCGTGTCAAGTGCTCGCAGTTGCGCAAACAGAGATCACACAATGTGACGTTGTTGTTTTAGCGTGTGGGGCAGCGCACGCAGGTTTAGCGGCGCAATTCATCCGCAGCGGCGTGCATGTGGTGTCGTTATCCGACGATGTCTCTGACTGCATGAATCTCTTGGCGCTCAATGATCAGGCAACCGACATGAATGTTGTGGTGTTGGTGGGTGCAGCATCGAGTCCTGGGGTAACAGGGTTATTGCTTCGTTCGGTAGCAAAAGGTTTTGATGTAGTAGACGAAGTTCATGTTGCACTTCACGGCACAGGCGGGCCTGATTGTGCACGTCAACATCACCGTGCGCTTTCGGGGCAATCCATAGGCTGGCACGACAACGAATGGCTGCGTCGGCCTTCGGGTAGTGGGCGCGAATTGTGTTGGTTTCCCGAACCTGTAGGCGCATATGACTGCTATCGCGCCGAGTTGCCCGACCCAGTGTTACTGAAAAAAGCAATGCCTGAACTCGAGCGCATCACGGCACGAGTATCTGCAACTCGCCGTGACCGCTTCACCGCACGGCTGCCGATGTTGGCCCCACCACACGCAGAAGGTGGAATGGGTGCGGTTCGCATTGAGGTGCGTGGTTTTAAAGATGGTGCACGCGTGGT